>Ga0272441_10000305_pt1 | contig 113387 bp, 100 predicted proteins | sample SSMProp6N_FD_193582 | JGI IMG/M metagenome (GOLD analysis project Ga0272441, IMG submission 193582) | Marine sediment archaeal communities from Little Sippewissett salt marsh, Falmouth, MA, United States - SSM-Prop-6N | ecosystem: Environmental > Aquatic > Marine > Wetlands > Sediment ...
GACGATGAAAGAGGAACTGCTCTGGCTACGGGAGTGGCACGGCGAAACCGAAATTAAATCTGCTTTGGATAAATGGATTGATGAATATAACGAAAGTTATCTGCATTCGGCACTGGAATACAGACCGCCGAATCACGTCGAAAAAGAATATAAATTCAGCCGGAATACCCTCTTAAAATGTGCTTGACTAAAAGGGAGCAGTACAATAAATACCAATCAAATGTATCATATGGGAGATTATGTCATGAAAAAAATGGATTACCCTTTTATTATATTTGCTTTAGCTTTTCTGCTATCAGGCAACATCACTACCATTGCTATTGCCCAAACCACTGGCGCCTGGGTAGAGTATAAACTGCCCGGTGACAGACCCGCCGACTGGTCTCGGATGGTCGGTGAAAACTGCCTTCTTTTTGTAGATCGTAAAGCACCGGAAATTTATGCCTTCGATATTAATTCCGGCGAATGGCATAACTACACGGCCGCAACAGCTCTTGACTGGAGTTCTCAAATCAAGGTCGGTCGAAATGTGGCCTTTGTGTATAACGATGAAATAGTGGTTGCATATAATGGCCTAACCCAGGAGTTCGTTCCTATTACATACAGTGGAACGATGTTGCCCGGAACAACTTATGGCCATGACTGTGAGACAGACATGGCCTATTTTGCCACCGATCAATATTTCTACGTTTTTGACGGCGAGGATAACGTCTGGCGAAATTATAATATCTCTGGCGCCGGGGATATTCTCAGCTGGGGGATATATGGCATTGAAGATTATCTGTTTTTGGTGTTAAATAAAACCGATGATTCCAAAACAATTGTTGCCTACAGTTACCTCACTAAAACCTTTATTGGGTATGATGGTGAGGGATATGTCGAGTACAGAGAGTTAAATCATGGTTTTATATTTTTCAAAAATACTACTCCGGCGGAAGATTCGGTAACTCATTTCTTTGCCGGTTACTCGGCCTATACGGGCAATTATGTCTTACTTGAAAGAGCTAATAATACTGAAATCTGGAACAGTATGTCACAAAGAGGACATCCTGGAACAACCGCGATTTTTGAGGATAGATACAGAATTGTGGACAACAACTGGAAAATAGATTTATTCGGGTTCGACACCAGACATGGTAATTTTGTTCAGACAAGTTATAACTATGAATATGTATGTCAAAATGGAATTCAACCCTATGGTTTGACAGCTGGATCCAGTATTGGGGTAAATAGTTATCGCGACTGTAATACCGGTGAGATTACCTATATTGTTTACAAGGGAAACACCAACAGTTTTCAAACCGTACTCGAAGAAGGCCTTTATTATCCCACTTGCGGAACCAGCGCTCATGCTCAATGTGGCGGTGAAGTATTTGGGGCATCGGATTGCGATTATATGTGGTTTTTTGATACCGATAACTGGCTTGGTAGCAAGGTGGCATTGCCGGAACCGGTTGATGGCTATTCAAACCCGGCCCCACAGAGAATGTATGGCACCTGGGGTATTGGCGAATGTAAACGCGCCCTGGACAATACCGTCCATATCTATAGTTACAATCAATTAAATAGTGATAATGTTCACTCCTTCAACTTCGAATCAGCTCTGACCTTTGGCCGGTTTGATTCGACCAATGTTGGCGGTAGAATGTCAAACAATACTGGTGGGCCTTATGTCTTATATCTCTATTCACCAGGTACGAATAGCTGGTCATCGGTAGATTTCGGGATTTCTCATGCCAATGTTGGAAAAGGGGTTCAGAGGGATTATATCTATTGGTATGATACTGAAATTTCAGGGCCTATGGTGATCTTTGATGGTGTTACCGGCGTAGAAACATCAATGCCTTTTGGCTGGGCTTATGTAAGTACCGGGAATAGTCGAAAATACGCCTGGTCAAACTTCATGTTGGTTCATAGTGCTGACGATATATATAGTGGCTATAGCACGTATACCAGAACATTCAGTGAATTCCCCAGTGAATATCTAAGTAGCTGGAATGGTCAGAAGGACCTGGCCGTCGCCTTTAAAACTATTTCCGGAGGTGGAGCCGACATTTTGGCATATAATGTCATGTATAACGATTTTGTTATGACATCGTATGGACCGGAATACGGGACCTATTTTGATATCTGGGTAGGCGGCAAAACCGCCCTGATTATGACCTTGCCGGGACACCTGCTGGCCTGGGATCCGAATGCCAATGCCGGCGATAATTGTTGCCTCGATTGGGGGATGCCCGGCGATGCCAATGATGACATGGCGGTAAACCTGTTGGATATCCTGCAAATTGTCAGCTACATCTATCAGGAACCATTCGGTGAGCCGGTGAATCCCCATGGATGTAATGCTTTAATGGATGTTAATGGTGATGGGTTGGATGCAGATAATCCGATCATCAATTTGCTTGATGCCTTGGCATTAATAGGATTCATCTATCAGGATCCTGTGGGTGAACCTGTTCCCTGCTGTCCACCAGGATGCCAGGTGCCTTAAAGGAATGATATAAAAGCTTAAAAAAGTAAAAGGAGCTCCTCCCTCACAAAGGAGCTCCTTCATCCCCACCTCTTAATTACCCTTCACCGCCATACTATTTATGAGTAACTAACCTCGCCCCTAATAGTATCAATAGATGTGCCAATAACAGCGTTTTTTCCAAAATCGCCGGTAACCTATTAAATAACAACAATATAAATTCCAGATTGTAAGATGTACGCAAGTGATTGACCCATAATAAAACGCAATTCATGCGTTGTATTTTGCCCCACCGCACCAGCAAAACCTCAACCCCCTAACCAACAACAGCTTATATGGCACAGGTTCTGCGACAAGGCCTTGCGCCGCCTCAAATAGGCGTTTCACAGCATTCAATGATGATTTCAACTCCTCCAAATAGACAAAAAGCCCGCCAAAAGCGGGCTTTTCAAGGCATATTTCTGTTATCTCCCTATGAACCGGCGGTCACCGTCACAATAACCGTCGCAGAATCTACGGTGATATCAAATGGAAGGGTCGTGGTCAGCGCATAAACCGCGAACTTACCCCCCTCAACCAGCTTCTTGATTTTGTCCACTTCGCGCAAATACGTCAGCGAACTTGGCCAGTCCACATAGGTTTGAACTCCTGGAGGAAGAATCAATCCATCCAGAATAAGGATCGCGCTGTCCCGCACCTCAGTCGTATCGGCGAATGAGGAATCCGTCGATGCGAACAACTGACCCGTAACCGCATCATCTCCATTATTGGTCACCCAGAGTTGAAAACCAACATTGTCAATATACTTAATCTCATCTTTATGATCATTCCATTCCGATTCCTTGGTCAGATCAACATAGAATTTTGATAAATCAGCAGATGTGACAATATCGCCACCCTTGATATCAAGACTAATGACAAAGGTACCTACTATCAGACTCCCGCACCCATAAAATATGGTCAGTATCAGGAGGGCGGATAACAGGCCTAGCATCTTATTCTTCACAAACATTATCCACCACCTCCTCATGTGCCAAAATAGTAGTTGAGACCGCCGGTAACGGTGGCCGACTTCTTGCTTCCCCCACCCTCTGAACTGGTTACATGCACTTTACCACGGACATCCAGTCCAAGCGTCGGGACCATCATGAACTCTAAACCCAAACCGGTCGACCAGCCGAATTTGGTGGCATCATCATCATAATCACGCGTAATGGAATAAACGCCGGCACCGAGAATACCAAAAATATTCACCCCGGATGAACCGCCAAAACCACTCCCTAATAAGACATCCACGCCATAAGAATTGATCTTTGAGCCATCCCTGGTACCGAAAGAAAATTCCGCATCGCCAAACTTTCCGAAGCCAACACCTGGCTCCACAATAATGTTACGAGCCAGTTCCATCCTGCCCTTCACCCCGAACACTGTCCCGGAGCTTTGATCGTCCTGAACAATGGGGATATTTAATCCGCCAAACCCCCCAAGACCAAACCCATCGGCAATGGCAGGCGAAACTCCCCAGAAAATCAGGACGCACACCATTATCAGTTTTCTCATGGTGCCTCCATTGTAAATTATTTGAAATAAGCCGCTTATCAAACAAGTAATTTCATTAATGCGAAATTGTCAAGTATTTCCTGTGCGATAAACACCTCCTCTGTCCCAAAAGAGCTATTCTGCACATGGCTAATCATGACATCCTCATTCTCCTTCGGAATCATAATTTAATGCAAATCAATTGCTTATCATTGCATGAAGAAAACCTCGTCCACCTCACCTCAAAAAACCTCAAAAAACCTTCGCCACGCCCGGAATTTCCGCTTGACAAAACCGAAATTACACATACTATAGTAACACTTTATTAAACTTTTTAGTTGTATTTGATAAACTACAATGCGTATTGAAATCGGCTCCAGAATTCGTTCCCTGCGACTGGCATCGGAATTGACCCAGGCGGAGTTGGCGGCCCGTGCCCGCCTTACCAAAGGGTTTATCTCGCAACTCGAGCGGGATCAAACCTCAATTTCACTAGACTCTCTGCTGGATATTCTGGATGCTCTGGGTATCAGCATCAGCGAATTTTTCGACGATCGGCGGTCATCTAAAATCGTCTTTTCCCCAAAAGATCGGATTCAGATGCCCGACAAGGAAGTCGATCGCTTTGAAATGCTGGTGCCGGGGAGTACCAATAACCTGATGGATCCGATTATAGTGTCGCTGGCGCCGGGAGAGCAATTGCCGGAAGAACAGCCGCACGCCGGAGAGGAATTCGGCTATGTCATCACGGGAACACTTACATTGACTGTTGGAAAAAAAGCCAACCGGATCCCGGCGAGAAACTGCTTTTATTTCGAGTCAGATCAGAAACATCAATACGCGAACAAGGGACAGGTGAAGACGCGATTCCTCTGGATCACGTCTCCCCCACAAATGTAATCGAAAACAGCTCCCCTGTAAGAAGAAGGGATAACAAATGAAAATACTCGGTCGTCATCTCTTGGCGGAATATGCGCACTGCAATCCGCACCCGCTGTCGAATCGAGCAATGCTGGAACAAATCATGAAGGAAGCAGTGCGCAAATCCGGAGCGACTATGGTGGATGCGGTTTTTCATCAGTATAATCCCCAGGGCCTGTCGGGGGTTATCGTGATTGCGGAATCGCACATTTCCATCCACACTTGGCCGGAATACAACTTCGCCTCCGTTGACTGCTATACCTGTGGTACACATGCCGATCCCTGGAAGGCCATTAAATACCTTAAAAAGGCATTGGGATGCGAAAAGCTTCAGGTAACGGAACATAATCGCGGCATCCCTTCCGAGGTTGACGAAGTTATCGCCCATAAACCGATGATTCCGACTTCAATCGGAGTTTCTCAATAAACAATCTGTTTCAGGTGGCAGTGTTATGATCAAAGCTGTTAATATCACTGGTTCCTCCCGGCGTCCAGCCCTGCGCGGGCTGAGTTTCATGAGAGTCCGGGAAATCGTAAAGCAGAGCGGTACTCCAACCCCCCTGCTGGTATTGTCACGATCTGCGGTACGAAAAAACATCGAAGACTTGAAACGCGCCCTGCCACGGGCGACAATCCACTATGCCATCAAATCCAACAATCACGCCGTTATGCTGGAGGAAGTGGCAAAAGCCGGAGGCCGATTTGATATCGCCTCTTACCAGGAATTGCTGACCGCGATCGAGGCAGGAGGACATGCCAATGAGATGATTCATTCGCATCCCATCAAAGCCCAAAGCGAAATCGAGGATGCTATCCGCGCCGGCGTGGTAACCTTTGTCGTGGATAACCCAGCGGAAATTGAAAAATTCAAACCATATACCGATCGGGTGCGCCTGATGATCCGGTTTAAGGTTGACGATGATTCGGCGGTGGTGAATTTGTCATATAAATTTGGCTGTACTGCCGATGAAATCTCCGGGCTGGCGATCAGGATGCGCGAACTGGGAATCCCATACCACGGACTGGCGTTTCATGTCGGCAGTCAGTGCATCGGGAATCGCGCCTATGTCACCGCCATTAAAACCGCCGCGGAACAGATACGAAAATTGAAAATTATGGGCTTTACCACCGAACTGTTGGATATCGGCGGCGGATTTCCGGTTCCCTATACCGAGGCCGTCCCGTCCATTAACAAATTCTGCGAACCGATCGGTAAAACACTACATAAATATATTGAACCGTCCATCGCTGTTGCCTGCGAGCCGGGACGATTTATTTCGGCAACCGCGGTGACCCTGATTGCCTCGGTTATTGGAAAGTCAATTCGATCCGGAAAAACCTGGTATTTTCTCGATGACGGACTGTATGGATCATTTTCCGGGCGGCTGTACGATCACTGTAGCTACCAAACCCTTACCAATCGCAACACCACCTGGAAACGATCGGTTCTGGCCGGCCCGACTTGTGACTCCTTTGACGTTATTTACAAGGATATCCTGCTTCCGCCGCTCGACATTGGGAACATCCTGATGTTCCCGGCCATGGGGGCGTACTGCTCGGTATCGGCGTCATCATTCAACTGCTTACGGAGGGCGGAATATGTCATCATCGACTGACAAGAAAAAACGAACGGTGGACGAAACCTATGTCGTTGAATCTTCAATGGATGACCTGTGGAACGTCTGGTATACCGAACTTCATATGGGCAACAGCGGCCTGACCGTTAAAGTCAAACGGCTGGTGGAATCGATTCAGTCGAAATATCAGCGCATCGACATTCTGGAAACCGAAGATTTCGGCAAAATGCTGGTGCTGTATGGCTCCATCATGGTTGCTGAAAATGATCTGCACTCCTACAACGAGATGATTACGCATGTTCCGCTGTTTTCCCACCCCAAACCAAGCTGCGTACTGATTATTGGAGGCGGCGATGGCGGCGCGTTGACTAATGTCATGAAACATCCTGAAGTCAAATCTGCGACCATGTGCGAAATCGATCGCATGGTGGTGGAGGTAGCCAAACGTCACTTCCCGAAACTCGCGAAGGGATTTACCGATCCGCGCGCCAAGGTTATATTTCGCGACGGCAAGAAATATATTGAAACGGCAAAACGGAAATTCGACGTTATCATTCTGGATTTGTCAGACCCGATTGGACCGGCGGCCGACCTGTTTCAGAAATCATTCCACCAAACCGTTCATGATCGCTTAAACCGGGACGGCATCATGGTGGCTCAGTCGGAATCTCCTTACTACAACGAAGAGACTGTCCGGTTGATGTACCACAATCTTCGTGACATTTTCCCGATTGTCAAGATGTACACCTGTCACGTGCCAATTTACCCCTCATGCTATTGGACATTTGCCTTCTGTTCGAAGAAATACCACCCCATTGTCGACTTCGATATCGAACGGTACAAGAAACTAAAACTAAAAAACAATTATTACAACCTGGATGTGCACATCGGGTCATTCGCCCTGCCGGAATACGTCAAGAAAATTATCGGCGAAAAATAGTTGCTTAATCTTCCTATATTTTTATATTATCGGCATGGGACACAATTGTCTGTATGTCAATCCATCTATACGTATCTATTACGCCTTGGCAGTAATCTTATTCCTATGCGCAGAATGCGCATTTGGACAGGCGGAATTCATTCCACGCGGCCAAAAGGGTATCCAGTATGGTGTATCCTACCATTTTAACAAAGAAATCTATGGATATTCAGGATATTTGGGATATGCAACACGATGCCAACTGGAATTTGGCCTTTCTTGCGGTTACTCTAAATACAAGGGTTGGTTACGTGAGGGACCGCCGGAATATATGTCAATCTCCCCATCATTGACCTATCATATAAAATTTGACAAATATGAAATTAAGGGAGGAGCAATGGCGTTTCGCTTTTCGTATAATCGCGACTATTATCCCAAGCGAAAACACCTTTGGTGGAAACCCCAATGGGGCGAAAGCTATGCGGCAACGACGATCCTATATATCAATATTATCGATGAACGAAAAAGCATCTTCCAACCATATCTTGCTCTGTCTCGCGTCTGGGCCAGTATTGCCGTCGATCAAAAGGAAATCATGGACACCTATATTTGGACGGAGTATTATGAGAACACGGTTACGGTGGCAAACTTTGGGGCTTCACTGAGCTACGCCCTCAGCAAAACAACCCGCCTTGCCCTTGATGCGGCCATCGCCATCAATAGTGAAAATGACCTGAAAACAGTCGCATTATCGGTCAGCCTTACTCATGCTATCGGCCGTCAGTTAATCCCCTGAGACTGACTTCTGGCAATCATCACGACTCCCAACCCATCAAAACTCCACGTTGACATCCTGCCGGTCGGCTTCGTCTACCTTGAACAACTCCCGCGCCGTGTACCCCAGCATACGCGCTATAATCACGTGCGGGATCTGCTCGATCCGAATATTAAAGGTGTTGACCGAATCGTTATAAAATTCCCGCCGGTCGGCGATCTGATTTTCCAGCGAACTGATACGGTCCTGAAATTGCATGAAGTTCTGATTGGCCTTTAAATCCGGGTAGTTCTCTGCAACTGCGAACAGCGATTTCAGCGCCCCGGTCATCATATTGTCGGCCTTGGCCTTGTCCCCCACCGACCGGGCATCCATAAAGGCCGTGCGCGCCTTGGTTACCGCGGTCAGTACCTTCTCCTCGTACTTCATGTACCCCTTGACCGTGTTCATGAGTTTGGTCAATTCATCATGCCTCTGCTTGAGCAGGACGTCGATATTGCTCCAGGCCTTGTTGATGTTGTTTTTCAACCGCACCAGGCTGTTGTATATGGAAATAACATAGCCGCCGAGAACAACTATCAGTAACACGACGAGTATAACAACGACGGTAAAAACGATCTCCATGATGATTCTCCCTTAAAAAGCTCCTGCCAGATGAAACAGCCAAACCACGCCCGCTCCGAAAAACAGTGCCCCGAAAATAAAGGCGGCGATCATCTGATTCCGTATCGATTTCAATAGCGCATTCTCGCTTTTGTCCGAGATAATAAATGTATCTTCATTCTGGCCGCGCCGAATTAAAACCTTGTCCGGAGCGTCGGCGTCAGTGGCCGCCGTTCCCATCACAAATAATATATCATCGGGAGCAAGCAAATATTCATAATACCGCCGGTCGCCGACCGTTGCCCGGCCCGGTCGTTTACCTTTCTTTCCCAGCGGAATCAACTGCAACCCGTCCGTATCCGGAATTGCTTCCCGGTCTCCTTGCCAGCCCTTCAATGCCGAAATAAACATCGTGATCCCGTCGAACGCACCGCGATCCTGATGATAGGAATGACGCAAACTCACATCGAATTCCGCCTTTTCCGGGTACACCATCACCTGCCCGGTGTCGTCGGTGGCCCAAAACGGTATCTGCCGGTCGCCCATCGCAATTGTATCCCAGCTTTTGGTAGTTCGGGTGTGCCCCTTGGAATCTCTCGATTTATGCCGGCGGTACTCCTTGATCTCATATTTGAAATAGACACATTCGGATCTGGAAAACGGGGCATACAATAATTCTTCCGCCCGGCAACTGCCGTGAATTTCCACCAGCCCCATCGCAATGGAACGTATCTTGGAGCGTGGAATATCCCGGATCAGTCGATATTTATGCATCCGGTTAAATCCGTGCCAGAAAATGGCACCACCAAGCAGACTGATGAAAGCCGCCATGATGTGTTCCAATGAAATCGTCATTGACTTTCCTTCCTGTTGATTAGAATGCCCCCCCGGCGGCATATCCGCCCAGTGCGATTGTGCCGACAATGATGCCGATCAGGACATAGATCACCAGCGCCACCACTACCGTCACCACGAAATACCCGATCAGCTTGTCAGCCGGCGGTTGCTTCACCGCCCGAATTCCCGTAAACAGCAAATAAAATGAATACAACCCCAGAATCGAAAGAATCGACAGCGCCGGAATAATCTGGAATACGCCCGCCACCCAGGTGGCTGTCGATGAAAACACCGCCACCTTGAGCGAACCATTCATGTCCTTTTGCGATCCGAACGACGGTGCCAGGGCGTCAATAATATATGCCAGCAAATACACCCCCGCCAGCGTCAGCAGGTATGATAGCAACCCATACACGAGCCCCCGAAAAAACGGCGTCCGGTATACCCCCATACCCATCAGCGAATAGCCGATTAGCGAGCGTCCGAAAAAACCGGCGATAGCCGGGATGGCCGCCAAATACACCACATACTTCCCGAACATGTCGGCGGTACTTAGGCTCTCCTGCCGAATCACATCCCACTCCGTTGCCGGCGAGAATAATATTTGTTTTGCCCGATTGACCAGATCCACGATAGACCTCCAATTCTTGCAATCAGTGAATAACCGAGACACAGCCAATAACAGGAGAAGAAGGCATTGATAAAGACACCCTCCTTCCTCTGTTTTCACATTGTTGCCGCTATAGCTTTATCAGCTCCACCCGGCGGTTGTTGGCCTTGCCTTCGGATGAATCATTGGCGTCCAGCGGCTTCGACTCGCCCCATCCCTTGGCCTCGAGACGATCACCACTGACACCATACTCATTGATCAGGTATATTCGCACCGATTCCGCCCGTTGCTGTGACAAATTCTGGTTATAATCATCGGCACCGTCACTGTCGGTATGGCCCTCAATCGACAACCGCAATTCGGGATCATCCGTCAGCAGGTTACCGATATTCTTGAGCGTCTTGTACGACTGCCCCTTGATCTTGTGCGAACCGGAGTCAAACAGAATACCGTGTGTCACAATCTTGCCGTCCTCATCCAATTGCTCGCGCATGCTCTTGCCACCCTCGGCAAAACGGAAATTCCGAAACAGCGTCGGATTGTCCAGATCATTATATGGACGGTGATACAGGCGAATCATCACCGGGTTGAAGTTCTCGACCTTGGGAACGTTGGCCACGCGAACTTCGTCGATATATGCCTTCAGTGATCGTGATGTCGCCATGACTCTCATTGTATGGACTCCCTTGGTCAGGTTCTCAGGAAGCGACTTATCCGCCACCGTCTTGTTGTTCATATACAACCAGGTGTCTCTCTTACCCACAATACCGAACTCACAAATCTTTTTGTCATTGGCGTCCATCCACTGGATATAGAAATAATTGCCGCTTATTTTCGGACCGTTATCATAGAATTCCATCTCTATCGTATAAGTCTCAGGAAACGGCCCCTTCGGCATCTTGGGTCGAATGTACCCGTCATCAGTAGCTAAAATCCAGTATTCCTTACCCAGGCGGGCGACCTCATACACGCCTTCGTCGAGGTTCCACCGCATCGGAAATTCGCCCTCTTCCTCACCGTGTAAATCATCGAAAAAGATAACCTTGTTGCCGGGAACAAAATCGTACCTGGTGAACAACTTCATGCTTTCCGCCACTTCGGCCGTGCTTTTCACCGCCTTGCCGCCGGCCTGATCGGTTCTGCCGGTAGATGTTGTCACCGCCTGGGCCGAAGCCCCGCCTCCGCTCGATGTCGTCGTACTCTTGGCCCCGTATTCACTCGTGTACTGTCCCTGCCCCTTGTACCGGTAGTACTCCTTCGGCGTTTTCTTGGCAATCTGCTCCACCGCTTTTCGCAAAACCTCGCGAATGGCACCTTCCATCGGCTCATTCTTGTACACCGACAGCGCTCCGCCCATAATCAAATCCGATGACCAGCCCGCACCCTTGGCACTGGTTTTCCACTTGCTGGCCTTGCCTTCCAGCGACATCGCCTTGATAATCCGCCGGGTGCGAATGTCAATCAGCTTGATATCCATCAAAATCTTGGCTTCCTTCTTGGAAACCCCGACCGCCCCGAACGCCTTCTTGGTCAACCCGCCGAGTCCGCCACCACCGCCACCGGCATCGGGTTCAAACCCCGTGACAGCACCTGTCACAAGCACATCGGCCCCCTCCATCAGTCCTTTGTCGGCGCCGCGCCCCTCCTCGACATAGTCCGATTGACCCAACTCGATCTCGTCAATCAGTTCGTCAACTTCCTCCTGGCTGGCCAGGACAATAAATTTCTCATGATTGGCCAGGGCCGTCGACAGCATTTCGCCGACCGCCGCCGCCACTTCCCACGGACAGTCGCCCGATTTGTCCTTAATCTTGCCGACCGTAATCCGTGCCTTGTTTCCCTGATAGGTGATATTGTCTTCCATGTCCGCGACCGCCAGACCGCACGAAATCGCAAACATCACCATCAGACAAACAATGACTTTACCCAGTACACATCGAGCCATACCATCCTCCTGCCAGTATAATGATTCCATGACATCAATCACAAAGAAGCGCCTTACCCTGTCTCACCTGCCAATATATGCAAAGTAAAAAGTTTTAGTCCACGACTTTTTTAAATTTGTCGACTACTAATTTTGATAAATGTCTGGGGACTCCGCATAACAACGACCATGACAGACAACCGAATGAACATGGGCGATGTTGGCGATGTCATCAAGAGGATTGTCTTTTACAACAAGCAGATTTGCCGTCATACCCGGCATTATAAAACCGTACCGATCATCCACCCCCAGCCAACGCGCCGGATACAGGGTGGCACCCCGTATTATTTCAAGAGGAGATACACCGGCCGCTTCCAGCAACAGCATTTCCGCAATCGTATATGCCGGAAGGTAACCGTCATGGCCTGACAGTATTCGGACACCGGCCTCGGCGGCGGCTTGAACGCAACTACGTTGGATCGCGCCGAGTACCGTCAGGCGATCAACAAGTTCCGCATTGTCCTTTTGGTGCTCCTCGGCAAGAAATCGCTCAAATACATGCAACGTCGGGCAAAAACAGGCGTCATGCGATTTCATGTCCCGCATCAATGTCGACAGCTTATCATCATTGATTGATTCGTCTCCCAATGCAAACACCCTTGCCCCGAAGTCAGCTTTCGCCTCCTGCAATCCTCCGGCCGCTTTGATGGAGCACAATTCGGAGGCAAGATCATCTTGAAGTACCACCGGCCACGGAGATTTGCCATGCTCGAAACACCGCACCCCCAACTCCAGCGCCATATCCATGGGAATATCATGAAACAGCGCAGATCCGGGATCGTGCACAATCGGGAGATTATACTTCAATGCCGTCGTAAGAACCATTTTGTAAACTGACAAATCAAACTTATTGAATGTCTTCAAACAGGCAACGCCATTCTCTGCCAACTGATCCACAACCCGAACCGCATCGGCGTCGCTGTCAATTGCCACCGTAAAATCCGCGATAATTTCATTGTGTTTGGCCCAGGTAAGCGGGCTCTTTTCGAGCATCGGTCCGGTGTAAAACAACTCGGGGCCGGTGTATTTCCCATTCCTGATATCATCGGCAAAACCCATAATCACACTGACCGGACTGCCGACATCGCGAATCTGGGTTACTCCCCTTCGCACGAACTCGGCAAAAATCCACTCCGCCAGTTTGCTCCCCGGAATCGTAACATCAATCCCGGCCTCATCGCGAATAGTCTTTCGTGTTTCCTCATCCTCCGCCGCCAGGAATCCCAGATGCGCATGACACTCAAACAAACCCGGAAGAATATAGGTCCCGGTGCAGTCAAGCCTGCCGACACCCTCCATGCGACATTGCCCACTGGGAAGAACGTCGGTAATAATCCCCCTCTCCATCAACACATCCATATCATCCTGTATGATACCGGAAACGGTATCAATGATACTACCCCCAAATAGCAGGCACACGTCTGACATAACCGGATATTTCCTGAACATGGTTGTACAGAAGATAATATAATGTACGTGAATTTTCACTCGACGTCAAGAACGGACTTCACCGCCACAGAACCAATCCCTGTCAAAGCCAAAGGATCGCCGGTGGCAGGGCGAACACACCACCTGCAACCGACGATCCCTCATAAAGCCGCCGATTCCGATATGGACTTAAAGACCGAACTGCTTGGTATTGACCCATCCCATCGATAAAATTGACCAGAAATCAAGGGCGATTCTGTTCAATACGTAATCGTATGGTAGCCACCCATAGCCGTGATCGCCCCATCCGGTGCCCCAGGAATTGCGAATCAGCAATGCCCCGGTCGTTTCCCGGTTGCAATGAGTATTCTTGATCTTTTTGCCATCGTCATATCCTACCGCGACTATGGCATGACCCCATACTGCTCGTTCACCGGGGCAGGGAAATGGAATCCCTCCGGGCACATTGGTGCTGTTGAACGACGGAAAACCATAGAAGCCGAACATGCTGGGAATTTTGGCCGCCAGGAACAACTTCACCGTCGCCAGAACCTGCTGGGGGGTCCGATTGGCGCTCATCGAATCATGACAAAAATATTTGAGAGCCTCGTAATTGTCTGCAATGGCATATACAAACGACGACGGCTCATCATCGAAGGTGCGGTCACCGGCCGGACCAGGGTGCTTGTTATCGGTGTACGGCCAGTATTTTTCAGGGGGCGCGCCACATAATGCCAATGCCCCCATTGTGGTTCTGAGCCAGGCTCCGGTATCACCGACCAGTCCCATCAGATTACGGGTCGTCTTGTATACAAACAGACGCGAGGCATCAATATGCCTTCCAAACGCGCGCCGTTCGAAATACTCCACTACCCCCGCCCCGGCATGGGCAGTGCAGGAACCCAGAGCCCGCTGATTTTCAATCGGTGAACACCATTGACGAAGATCAACCGCTGGTGACAAACCGGGCGCCGCCATTTTGGGCTCGATTCCCAGCGGTTCAGTCATCTTGATAATGTCTTCTTGCTCATCGGTATAATCCTGCATGCTGGGCAATTGCGGTAGCCAACCGGTTCCCAGCGGCTCGTCGCTTTCCGGAATTGCGACGGGTTGATAAGTACTGTACATCTTTTTCCCCTTTCTTGTTTTGTCCAAAACACTGTGTCGTGGCCATAGTAGGGCGGCCACACAATATTCGTCTTGTGATCACCTCCTTTCTTGCCCCCCGGCCGGCATCCTCCATACCGTATGCCGAGACATGTATGGCAAATGACGATTACCGGTCATACTTGACATGACTTGTCAATAAATGCCGACCCCTTTATCGTATGCAGGAATACGATAAATAAATTGTTAATGAGTTGTGCGATGTTGAAATTAGAATATGGGTGTCCCGACGCCGTCTGCCCTTAGCGGGAAACCGTTTGATTATAAGATAATATAGACCGGCACGTTCCTATTTGTCAAGTATTAATGGGGCCAGAAATTAGCTCCGCCCGGCGGTGCAAATCAACCGTTCAGACTTCGAGGTGAATGGCGTTCCGTCAAAATGCGACCGGGTCTCAAGAACCCGCAAATCCGCTCCTTCCAACAACGGCTTCAATTCTGGTAAATCATACGGCCTTTGAAGGTGCTCCTCCACTTCCCCGTCCGGAAACTCGAATACCGTCCGCGCCAGATTCTTTTGCGGTTCAAATGAAAGCCGCTGAATAATCAAATCGCCGTCAATCGTCCGCTCTAACACACCGCTATGGTGTTTTGCATAGAGTCGCGCCGTATTGGAATCAAATACGAATAATCCCCGGGGTGTCAGACTGTTGCGAACCCGCCGCAACATGCCCCTGAGAGCTGTAAGATTGCGAACATAATTGATCGAATCGAATGTGCAGGTTACCACGTCATAGGTGTCGCTGACCCTGAACCGGGTCATGTCATGTAACTCAAAAGAGATGTTCCGCATGTCGGCCGTCTTGTACCGCGCATGGTCAATCATTGCCGGCGATAAATCCACGCCATGGACAATATGACCGTTATTCGCCAATCCCATGGCCAGGTTGCCGGTCCCACAGGCCAAATCTAGTATCTTCGCCGGTTTGAGATTATCTGCCGCCAAATAACCCAGAAGCATATCTACATACTGACCGGCATAGCGTCCCCAGTCGGTATCATAGTATTGGCTGAGCCGTTCATATATCTCAACCTGCCGAGGTCTAACGGCCATGATAATCTCCGCCGTATTGTCTTGCAATAATACGATTTACGGCGTGCCGGTGTGGTGCTCCCCCTGACATGCAGTCGAATATGTCTTCCACGCTATACAGGATTTCCCAATCCCGGTAATAGCTCATGAGTTCACCGGATGTATATAAAAAAGCGGTTTCCTCGGCATCCGGAGCCTTGCCAATAAACGGTTTTTCGACCAATACCGAGATTGCATTAATACCGTTGCGCGACGTATGTGCCTTATATTGCTCAAAGCAGGTCTCTCTCATCCCGGGGGGAAGATAGTGCACCGTCCCGGTCGAAAAGATAACATCGTAAATATCATCCGGAAGATAATCCGTAATATCCGCCTCAATCGTCTCAATCGTAACGCCTGCCTCCTTGGCATAGCATCGTGCCTTTTCCAGCCCGACCGGTGACACATCCAGTCCCGTCACACGGAAACCGTGTTGTGCAAAATAAACCGCGTTCCGCCCTTCCCCGCATCCCAGGTCAAAAAGCGTCAACGCGTTCGCTTCGACCGGCCTCATGATATCCAGGATCTTGCCACACAGCGACGAAGGGTTCCGGCCCCAGTATGGGGCTTCTCCGGCATAACGGTCATCGTATGGATTGTCAGGCTTCATGCTTCGGGATCACCTTTCGAAGATAATATAATAGCCAGGGACCGATAATCAGATAACCTGTCCCGGTGTACACACCCGCAAAACCGCCATGATAGCGACCGGTAACCAGCCAGCCAATGATGTGTCCCGCACCGTTGATTATAATGAGCACGGTGTATACCAATGCCGCGACATATCCAACCCGCCGATCGCGCAACATATAAAAGAATATGATAATTATAACGGTCAGAAAAATGGCATTGACCATGAGAAACTGCGGCACCCCACCCAGAATGCCAACCATAAGAAATCGCCCGATTGCCTCTTCACAGACATGCGCGAGATATAACGCCGTGAGCAGGAGATACAGCATGACAATGCGCTTTTTTACCATCCCTGTCAATTACTCCTGAGATATGCCCGCCATTCTTTGTCAAGCGTTTCAAAATCGCTGTTCAGGACCGTATTCAGCATCGGAGCCAACATCGCCGGGGATTGATATGACCGGCAGAACAGCTCGAACACACCGGCATCATACCTGTCATGCAAAAAACGCAGAAAACAACCGGAATAGGCCACTCGCGGTTCGGTATCAAGACTGTCATACTGAACCATCATCGTGTCAAGCGGCAACAGGGCATTGGATGCCAGAAGGGATTTTGCCTGTTCCAGCAAATCCGGATATGTTTTCGTGCCGTTCCCATACAACATCGCGGGCAATCCTTCGCGAATCAATGGCTGATATAAATAATCCGTGCCGTATGCCTCCGAGCCACCCACGATTACATGCACCAGTTCACGACCGATACGCGTAAGTAGCCCCTCCCGTTGCGATATCTCACTGAAATCCATTTCGACCAGGTCGGCCAGAAGCATGTTATTTTCGGGAATCGCACGGGATTCAATCGGAAAAGGAGAATTGACAACCTCGCGACTGCTTGGTACCAGATAAATGCCAATATCCGGCCTGGCCTTGACCTTGAATGTCTTTTCAATCCGCACGATGACCGAATCCAATCCGGCGGTCACTAAATCCACGTGGCGACAACTATCAAAAGTTGTGATAATCCCGTGTTTGAAGGGATAGGTATATGTTTCATGCTTGATCGTCATCACCAGCAATTGACTGGCCAGACGAGGGCTGATCATCCCCACATCAACCTCCGGTATTATCGGTCGGCGTTCAATAAACGTCGAATCACCCCGAGGGTATTCCATTTCAATCACATAGTAATCCCCCTGGAAAGTGCAGGCTTTCAGTTTTCCTCGTTGTTCGCGATACAGTTTGTAAAACAACGAATCGGCCGGTGGTGCCATCGCCAGGTCATAACACGGGTAACGCTTGCGCTCTATCCTGCTCCATGCTGTCTTGATAATATCTGGATCAGCCGACATCATGGTCAGTAATTGAAACTTCTGGTACATCTGCACCGCCTTGGCCGAATCCAGATCAATCTCAATCGTATCCAGTGACACCGGATAATCCAGAAAAACACTGAAGGCTTGAAGAAGCGCGACCGAATCGGCATGGCTCATGATTGAATCCTGCGGTGATCCGGCCTGGATTCCCGGCGTGATCACAATCAAAATGGCAAAAGAAAACAATAACGGCTTTATCATAATCAGATATATCCCCTCTCCCTCAGGAACGAATTTCAACCTGTCGTAGTTTTTCTCGGGTGTTATCGGAATACCAGATGTCGATAAACTCATCAAGTGATCCCGGTTCATAGCGAATCATCTGCTCCGCCACCGGTTCCCGGATCAGACGCTTGATACTGCCATAGGCATTGGCGTCCTTCTCCGCGAACTCATAAACCTTGTTCTGCACCTCCTCATATAAATCTTCCGGCTCTACAACCTTATCCACCAGCTTCATCTCAAAGGCGCTTTCAGCCGAAAACAATGCCCCACTCTTGAGAATCTTGGTCGCGCTTTTTACCCCCGTGCATTGCTTCAACATGGCCACCGACCCCGCAAAAACACTCGAGCCAAGATTGATTTCATTCAATGCAATCCGCCCCTTCCCGCTGGCCATAATCCGGTAGTCCGCCGGAAGAGTCAGCATACACCCACCGGCAATGGCATGACCGTTAATCGCCGCCACCATCGGCTTGCGGAATAAAAACATTCGGGTATACAACGCGGTGAATTTCTCTAAAAACGTCCGGAATCTATCTCGCGAGTATTCAAACAATTCCGGAATATCCAGACCAAACGAGAAAAATTTCCCCCGCCCGGTTAAAATCATGCCCGATATTCCGCGATCCTGCTCCAGATCCGTGAGGCATTCATGCAACTCATCCACCATCCGTTCATTGATGGCGTTTACCTTACCATGTACCAGAGTGACAGTGGCAATGCCGTCCTCTCTGTCGATCTCAAGAAAATTCATACTATCCTCCCATCTTGTCCGCTAACACAATATATGGCTGGCACAATACCGGAGTCTATGAAATTTTACACTGAATATGGCGAATCGTTGACGAAAAGCACTAAGAGAATGATTAAAACGACACGACCACCCCTGCAAGCACATAATGCACCAGCGCGAAATTATAAACCGCATCCACATCCGCCCCTCCCTCAAGAATGCGATAGCCGGCCTTGATCGCCACTGCATGGGACGGATAATATAGCATTGACAGCGCCACATCTTCGGCCCGACCCTGCGGCGCGGCCAGCGCATCACCATCCGCCAGCAGACTGAACCGCGATGACAACAGCCAGAGCGCGCGGAAATGAATCAGTGGAACGAATCCGGTATTGGTTTTTTGCGATGATAACCCATCCCCCTCCAGTACGATCTCCGCATCGCGAATCTTGGCCGTGAACCCGATCCCGGCACGAAACGCCCCCGCCCGGTCGAAATCGTAACGATAGGTCAGCCGATAGGAATCAAAGCGGTAGATCGCGTCAACCCGGGTTTCAGCCGGGAACGTCACTCCTTCAAAAAAAACCTCCCGGCCTAAAACACCATCGGCATCGATGCGTAATGGCGCGACCAGCACGCTCAGCGAATGTCGATCATTAAACGCATAGCCTATTCTGGCCCGATAAAAAACCTCATTGGATGCCTTGAGATCATCGACCAGCGAAAACCGCGTCCCCGTTTCGCGCGGAATCTGCACGTCATTGTATCCACTGAATGCCCCTCCCCCCTCAATATCAACCGTCCACGAGGCAAATGCCTGTGAAGATAGACAGATTATTACTAATAATCCCGTGAGTACCTTAATTCTGCTCATGGTCTTCCCTTTTTCTTCGCCTCCTGCCACCAAGCCTCAAGCTGATCCATATCGAAATCCTCGAAATGCTTCCCGGATTCCCGCACCTTGTCTTCAATATGGTTAAACCGCCGCGCGAATTTCGCCAGCGTTTTGTTTAGCGCCTGTTCGGGATTTACATCCAGCTTGCGCGCCAGCGATGATACCACAAACAGCAAATCGCCGATCTCCTCTTCGAGCTTCGCCTGCCCACCGGATTTGAGCGCATCCTCGACCTCGGCAGTCTCCTCTCTGACCTTATCCATTATTTCGTCAGCATTCTCCCAGTCAAACCCGACCCCAGCGGCCTTCTCACCAAAACGAAACGCCTTCACCAACGCCGGGGCGGACTTGGGAATGCCGTTGATAACCGACTTTTTCTCCCCCGAATTGATCTTGATCTTCTCCCACTGGTCGCGCACCTCTTGCGGATTCAAATCCTGCTTTTCGCCGAATACATGCGGATGCCTATTGATCAGCTTTTCATTGATACTGGCAATGGAATCATCAATCGTAAACCGACCCTCTTCTTCGGCAATCTGGGTGTGAAAAATAACCTGGCAGAGTAAATCGCCCAGTTCCTCCCGGAGATCGTCGTCATCGCCATTTTCAATAGCCTCAACAACTTCGTAGGATTCCTCGATTAAATATGGTAGCAATGAGCGATGGGTCTGCTTACGATCCCAGTTACAACCGCCCGGTGCGCGAAGGGTGGCCATGATTTTTCGTAACTTGTTGAACGGCGTCATATTATCAAACATGAACGGTTGTACCTCGTTTATTTCGACTTTTTGTCGATATTACCCTAAAAACACCATAACATTATAGAGATTATACGACTTAAAAGCAAACCGTCAACTTGACAAACGAAATTATTGTCGATATACTCTTACTTTTGAGATTGGAATATGAGTACCGAAGAAAAGACAAAACCAAAAGCAAAACCATACGACCCCAAAGAGGTCGAGGATAGATTATACGCCAGATGGCTTGAGGAAGGCTATTTCAGAGGTGATCCCGATTCGAAACGCGAGTCTTACTCGATTGTCATCCCGCCGCCCAATGTTACCGATATCCTGCACCTGGGCCACGCGCTCAATAATACTATTCAGGATGTCCTGATCCGCCAGAAACGGATGGCGGACTATGAAGCCGAATGGCTTCCGGGCGCAGATCATGCCGGAATCGCCACCCAGGTGGTGGTCGAAAAACAACTTGCCGCTGAAGGCACAACCCGCCGTGAACTCGGACGGGATAAATTCCACGAGCGGACCAGCCAGTGGGCCTATCGCAACAAGGATATCATCCTTAATCAACTCAAGAAAATTGGATGTTCATGTGACTGGGAACGAACCCGATTTACGATCGATGAGGGCCTGTCCCGCGCCGTGGTCGAAGTCTTTATCCACTTGTATGAAAAAGGCCTGATCTATCGCGGCCATCGTATCGTCAACTGGTGCCCGTCATGCCATACCTCGATATCAGATGATGAAGTCGAACACGTCGATAAAGACGGCCATCTCTGGTATGTCCGGTATAAAATCAAGGGAAGCGATGAGTATCTGACTGTCGCGACCACTCGCCCCGAAACAATGCTCGGCGATACCGCTCTGGCAGTCAATCCCAAAGATACCCGATTCAAGCGATATGTCGGCAAAACCGTTATCCTGCCAATTCTTGAACGTGAAATCGCGATTATCGCCGATAATTATGTTGATCCGGAATTCGGCACCGGCGTGGTCAAAGTCACCCCGGCACATGACCCAAACGATTTTGAAATCGGCCTGCGGCATGATCTGGAACAAATCAATATCCTCAATACCGATGGCACCCTTAATGCCAATGCCGGAAAATTCAAGGGCATGGACCGGTATGAAGCGCGTAAACAACTGGTCGATGAATTGACCAGAAAAGGACATCTGGAAAAAATAGACAAGTATGACCTGTCGGTCGGAACCTGCTACCGATGTCATAATGAAATAGAGCCATATCTGTCCGATCAGTGGTTTGTCCGTATGAGTGCGCTGGCCAAACCGGCTATCGATGCGGTCAAAAACGGACAGCTTCGCTTCCACCCCGATCATTGGTCTAAAACCTATCTGCACTGGATGGAAAATATCCGCGACTGGTGTATCTCACGTCAGTTATGGTGGGGACATCGCATTCCCGTTTATTATTGCGAGGAATGCAATGAAATGATGGTGGCCGCGGAAAAACCGAGCCAGTGCACCAAGTGCAAAAGCACCAGAATAACGCAGGATGAAGATGTCCTTGATACCTGGTTCTCGTCCTGGCTCTGGCCCTTCTCAACCTTCGGCTGGCCGGATCGCGACAAAAATCAACTCTTGGATAAATTCTACCCCACCCGGGTTCTGGTAACCGCCCACGAAATTATCTTTCTCTGGGTGGCGAGAATGGTGATGGCAGGGTACGAATTCATGGGCGAGATCCCGTTCAATGACGTCTATATCCACGGCATTGTCCGCGATGCCAATGGGATTAAAATGTCCAAATCACTCGGAAATGGAATCGATCCGCTGGAAATTATTGAAAAATACGGATCCGACTCCCTGCGTATATCTTTACTTCTGGCTACTCCCGATGGGCAGGACCCGTGGATTTCGAAAAATACCTTTGAAATTGGTAGAAACTTCGTCAATAAACTCTACCAGGTGTCGCGTTTCGTTATAATGCGCCTCGGCGATCGAGCTTTCGACATTTCTGATATTCCCGAAAAGGACCTGATCCTGGTCGACCGCTGGATTCTTTCGCGCTTGGCGGCCACCATCGAAACCATCAACCGCACTTTTAGCGAATTCCGCCTCTCGGCCGCGGCCAAAACCCTCTACAGCTTTACCTGGAATGACTTCTGCTCTTGGTACATCGAACTGATCAAACCGGATCAGAAGGGACAGGAAATACGCGAAACATCACTGAAAGTAGCCGTTTACACCCTGGATAAAATTCTCAAACTACTGCATCCGATCATCCCGTTTGTAACCGAGGAAATCAATGGCAATTTGCGGGAGAGCTTTCCCGATAAGGAAAAAACCCTGATTTTTGGCCCCTGGCCGGAGGAATTGTCAAAATTCAAGGATGAGACGCTGGAAGCATCGCTGGAATCAATCCAGGCCGTGGTCAATGCCGTTCGCTCCGTTCGTGCGGAAATGAATGTCCCTCCCAATAAACACTCTGATCTGTACATCAGGGTGGCCGAGGATGAATTGGGAACCCTCTTGAACAGCTATCAGGATTATTTCAGAAGCCTGGCCAAAGTCGAAACCATGCATATTGGCAAAGATATTAAAAAACCGGGGCTGTCAGCCTCAGCCGTTATCTCTGGAGCGGAAATATTCATTCCCCTGGAGGGCTTGATTAATGTCGATTCTGAGAAAAAAAGGCTCGAAAAGGAATTGGCCAACCTTAAAAACCAGCTGGAGCGGCTCTCGAAAAAACTGGCCAACGCCGATTTCCTGAAAAACGCACCGGCTGATATCGTCGATAAAGAAAAAGCCAGGAAAACCGACATCGAAGACCGGGTCGAAAAACTTAATAAGAATCTGGAACAATTGATGGGCTGGTAAACCAACCCGGATCGAAAATATACCAGGGGCAGAATGACTGCCCCTCTTTTTTTGCAAAAAAAAAGCCGTCACCTATGTGACGACCCGATCAATATCAAAATAACAACTTATTCCTCAAGGTCAAATTCCTCAATAAAACTGGAAATAGCCCTGGCTCCGGATGCGTCAGGAAATGATGAAATCTCAACAGGAATTAAAAATCCATTCTGTTTGTTGAAAAAGTCGGCAATATGATCGTTCAACTCCTTCGTTAAACGTTGCGCCACCGCCTCTGCCCCCTGACGGGATGTTTCCGGCATTAAAAGACCAATCTTGATCATCTTGGTGTCCGAAACAGCGTCAATCTCCCGCACCGCATCTTTGACAACCTGCTTGATCTCTCGAAGAAATTCCGAACGCTTTTCATCTGTCGTAAATGAGCCGTTTCCTGCCGAATCAACCACCGGCCCCATATTGAATACCACCAGCGACAAGAATATGCGATATCGCTCCGCACGCTTCAATTCATACTGAATTCGTGAAATAAATTCGCCCTGCTTCAGCAAATTGGAAAATCCCTTGGAATTGTCATTCAATGTGCTCATAGTATTCTTATGTGTTTATATGTTACTATCCACGAAGAATAAAGCAACTTTTGTTCCGATATTTCATACTTTTTAATAATGCACCAATACCATGGAATTGCGATCAGAGATCAATGGCCGATGTAATTACAACTCATTGTCAAACAAGACAATAAGGGCACACGCCCAAATCAACATAATCACCACATATTATCCACAGCTTATCAATATGCACTCGTTTGCGTAATAGTTGTAGGAAAATGACAAAGATAAGAACAGCTGTTCACAGGAAATAGACTATTTCGAGGCGTTTAAATTGTATTCCTTGATCTTATACAATAGTGAACGATAACTTATTTCCAGAAGCTCCGCCGCCTTGCGCCGATTCCAGTTCACCTTGTTAAGAACCTCACGAATCAACCGTTTCTCCTGATTGGCAATAGCCGCGCCAACTCGTTTCTTGAGTGAATACGTATTCGCAAGTTCGGGATTGGTTTCAAGAATGCTTTCGCTGTCAACATTGCCGTCCGTCGGCACCGCGGCCATGGAACCTGAAATAACGTCATCAATGATTGACTCATCTCCGCGAACCACCACCTGCTTGATAAGATTCTCAAGCTGACGGACATTGCCCGGCCAGGAGAACTGAATCATCTTGGTCATCGTCTCGGTGGAAACCTCAGGATAATCCTTCTGATAAAGACTGTTGTATCGCGTCAGGAAATGCTCCACCAGAAGAGGTATATCCTCGCGACGATCACGTAGCGGAGGAAGAAAAACCGTTATCTCGTTAAGTCGATAAAACAAATCATCACGAAATCCACTTCGGCTGATCGCCTCTTCAAGATTTTTGTTGGTCGCACAAATGATGCGAACGTCGACATGGATATTGTTTATCCCGCCAACCCGAACAAACTCCTGTTGCTCCAAAACCTGTAAAAGCTTGGATTGCAATTCCAGCGGCATATCGCCGATTTCATCAAGAAAAATCGAACCCTTGTTGGCAACCTCGAAGCGACCCGGCTTGGTCTTGTGGGCGCCGGTGAAAGCACCTTTCTCGTAACCGAACAGCTCCGCTTCAAGCAAGTCACGCGGGATGGCGGCGCAGTTAACTTTGGTCAGCGCTCCATTGGAACGGCCGGAAAGCGAATGAATCATGCGCGCCACAATTTCCTTGCCGGTCCCTGACTCGCCGCGAATAAGAACTGTCAACTCCGAATCGGCAACCTGTTCGATGATGTTCTTCACCTGAATCATCTTGGATGAATCACCGATGAATTCCTCATATTGTGATCGCGACTTCAATTCGGTCTTAAGATTGATGACCTCTTCCTTGAGCTTGCCCTTTTCAAGAATGGTCTGGATATGGATTTCAACTTCCTTGACATCAAACGGCTTGTTGATAAATTCCGCCGCACCCAGATGAATCGAGTCGACAATATTCTTTGTCTCCCCATGTCCCGAAAGCATGATCACATCAGGACGGTCAGCCATTTTACCCAACTTTTCAAGAACTTCCAAACCGGACATTCCCGGCATCTTGATATCAAGCAAAATCAGGTCGGGCTTGTCGGTCGAAACCATCTGAATGCCCTCGACACCGTCGCGGGCGGAACTGATTTCATAGGAGGATGACATGCCTTCGGTAAGAATCCAGGCGACTTTCGGGTCGTCATCAATGACTAAAATCTTTGTTCTATCTTTTTTCATAGTATGCACTCTTTTTCAGTATGTTTATTTATCGTCAATAATTGGGAAAAATCAAGGGATTTCGCCGGGCATATGCGTTTTTTTTGCAAATTTTTGCAGGTGCTAAAATGGGAAATACATGGTGAAACTCGTCCCCTCACCCTCAATCGAGTCTACTGTCAGGGTTCCGCCATGCGCCGCCATGATTCGTTCGACCACCGCCAGCCCCAAACCGGTGCCCGTTTCTTTGGTGGTATAATATCTGTCAAAAATCCGCGAGAGATGTTCCTTCTTAATTCCACGCCCATTGTCGGAAATCCCAATGGCAAGATAATCGGTCTTCTTGAAAGAAGGACGACTGATCTCACCACTGATATTTATCCGACCATTTTCATTCAGGGCATCAACTGCATTCATGAGCAGATTGAGAAATATTTCGAGAATCTGGTTCTTATTGACCGCAATCTCATAATTGCAATCACCGTAGTGTTCCTCAAAAGCAATGCCCTTTTTGGTAAATTCAGGTTTGAGAAGTTCCGCGGCGCGACGGATGATTATGCGGATGTCCTTCACCTCGGTTTCATATTTCTGAGGTTTGGAAAAATCGACCAGCTCTTTAACCAGTTCGTTGAGCCGATGTATTTCCTCCTCCGCCATGCCGAAAAACTCCTCATCCTTCGCCGTCTCAGGGAATTTGTCACGCAAAATCTGAATCCAGCCTTTGATATTAGTCAGTGGTTTACGCAAGTCATGAGAAATCTCGGAAATCATATTCCCCATGGTCAACAGACGGGTCGCATTAAGAAGGGTTTTCTCACGCTCATAAAACCCGGACGCTTGTGATATAATAAGCCGCGCCAGCGATATTTCCTGTTGATTGTATTCATGACCGGATGATGAATCGATACAGAAAATATACCGCAATTCATCCTCCTGAATCACCGGCAGGGCGGTAAACGTCGAACCAGGCTTGGGATAGCTGGGACAATTGCTGATTTTATCCGCCATGTATCCCGAAAGCTCGGGAATATTGTTCAAGTCAACCCTTTTGAATCCCACGTTTTCAACCGTAATCTCTTCGCTTCTGATTTCTTCAAGATTTATCGAACCGCTTTCCGTAAGCGGAATATCCGTTCCCGTAACACCAATCGGCCGCAGGCTTTTATGAACTGGACGCCACTCAAACCAAAGGGCAAAATCAATCGGCATTAGCTTTTTCATATATTCAAAAACGGCGTTGCGCATGGCTGAGACCGAGCCAACCCGTGAAAGCTGGGATGACAACTCGAACAATACCGAGAATTCTTTGAGTTTGCGCATGTTGGCCTCGAACTGGCGGGTATCGTCGATTGCCGCCGCGGCCTGTGAAGCAAATGTAACCAGAAGCTTCAGATCATGATCGTGAAAAACCTCGCTCCCCTTCTTGTTGGCCATGTTTATGACGCCTAGAATTCGATTGGTCACTTTCAAGGGCGCGCACAGCAGTGAAGCCGAACTGTATCGCTCCTTGTTAATACGCCGAAATCGATCGTCCTTCTCCACATCCGCAATTATAAGCGGCTCGCCCGTCTTCGCCACGTGACCGGCAATCGATGAGCCTAACGGCAGTCTCACTTCTTTGGACAGGGTGGGATCAAGACCAATCGATGCTTCAATAGTTAGATGTTCACTCTCTGCATCAATCAACATCAGTGAACCGATTTCAGCCTGGGTAACACCGGCCGCAAGCTTCACAATTGTGTCAAGCAGATGCTGGAGTGTGTGTGTGGAAGCCATAGAGCGGCCCGCTTCATACAGGGCATTGATTTCCTGAAGGCGGGTATTCAGATTGATATTGACTTCCTGTAAATCCTCAAGAAGCTTCTTGCGGGCCAAACTGGCCTCACGTCTTTCCAATCCGCGCTCTACGGAAATTTCAAGCTGACTGAACTCAACCGGCTTGAGAAGATATTCAAAAGCACCATTCTTGATGGCATCCAGAGCCGACTCCAGCGATGCGTACCCGGTCATGAGAATCACAATAAGCTCGGGATCAGTGTTTTGGGCCGCCTGAAGAATATCAAGGCCGGTTACTTCCGGCATCTTGATATCGGTTAGGACCAAATCAAATGATTCTTTGTGGATTAAATCAATCGCCTCGCGGCCCGATTGACTGGACGTAACATCATACCCGTCCGATGATAGCAACTCACAAAGAGAGTTGCACATACGGGTCTCGTCGTCGACCACCAGTAGTTTTTTATATTTTCCAGTCATATTCAAAGTCTTTTTGTTCTATCGGCAATTCAACCTCAAAACAACCGCCTTTTTCCAAATTTCGAAAACGAATCGTCCCCCCGTGATTGAGAACAATACCATAACAAACCGATAATCCCAACCCGGTACCGCTTCCCGCCGCCTTGGTCGTGAAAAATGGCTCAAAAATATGCGGAATATTCTCAGCTTCAATACCCGGCCCGGCATCTTCAAAGCAAAGATGTACTAACTGGTTGTCAGATGTCATACCAATCTTGATATGCCCGCCATCTTTCATGACGTCCTTGGCATTTATCAGCAGGTTTAAAAACACCTGCTTCATCCCGTCGGCCCAGGCCATGATTTTGGGAAATCCGTCCTGCACCTCAAAATCAACCGTCACCTCGGCATCGTCCAATTGCCGCGCCATAAGCGACAGCACTTCTGTCATTACCTTGGTAAGATCAACGCGGGACAGTTGCACCGCACGGGGTCGATGAAAATCAAGCAATTGCCTGACAATGCTGGCGATCCGGTCTATTTCCTGCTTGACAATCTCGATATACTCCTGAACCCGGTCATCTTCTATGGTGGCCCGAGAAGTCAAATGCAGATAATTTTTAATAATACCAAGCGGGTTATTAACTTCATGAGCGATTTTCGCTGAGAGTTCTCCAAGCGCCGCCAGCCGTTCAGACTGAACCAGCATCCGTTGCGTCGTCTGTAGCTTTTCAAGAGCCTCCCGTTCCGATTCATAAAGTCTGGCGTTTTCAATTGAAACCGCCGTCTGACTGGCCAAAATTGATAGAAATTCAATGTCATCCGCCTGATACTTTTGTTTCGATTCTTTTCCGGCGATGACCAGCACACCCCGCAAAGTTGCCTGGAATACCAGTGGAACCACCAGGCCATTACTAAAATGCTTGACAAACTCAAGTTGCTCGAGTGAAGGAAACTTGGCGCGTAATTCTCCGATATCAACCGGGCGATTCAATGCCGTAATGTATTTCCCACAATCGCCGTCGGGATTTAGTGACACCTCACTGCCCGGAAGCGGTGCCGGGCCCTTGACTCGCGCCAGGCAAAATTTCCGCTTGTCTGCTTCCGTCGGTAGAAACAACGCCGCCCGCGCCGCACCCATCTGTCCTAACGAGGTCAGAACAAACGAGTCAAGAAGCGTTTGAAAATTGAGAACCGCATTAAAATTGCGACTCAATTCGAAAATCGTATACAGATCGAATATCTTGCGCTTAAGCTGACGGTTAACCTCGGTGAGTTCCACCAGACGTTTTTCAGCCTGGTGCTTCAATTCCTTGATCGTGTCCTGGCGAGAAGCCTTCGGTCTCGCCTTCGGTTTGGCCTTTGATGTCACCTTTGGCTTGGCCTTCGATGTCGCCTTTGCCTTGGCCTTTGAATTTGCCTTCTGGGGCTTTTTCTTTGTCATAATATTCGTTTCTGTCGGGCCATGAACTCCCCTACAGCATAATGAGACCCGCAAATTAGTATTATATCGTCATCATGAGCCAATCCAACCAGTTTGCGCGCCGAAGCGGCAACTGAAGATGATATCGTCACATTGGTGTCATCACTAAAATGCGACGCTATTTCATGAGGATCAGTGCTTCGCTCCGTTTCCAAACTCGCGATTTCCACCCGACGCGCAATGGGTTCAAGAGTCGCAACGATATCCCTCAGACTCTTATGGCGCACAAATCCCATTACCACGTCAGCACGGCGCCCGGGGAAAAGCTCCCGAAAACAGGCAACCGTCGCCCTGACACCCGCCGGATTGTGCCCCACATCAAGAATTACGGTTGGTCTGCCTTTCTTTCTTATGATTTCAAATCGACCCGGCCATACCGTTGTTTTTAATCCGCTTCGAATCGCCTTTTGAGATACCCTGAATCCGTCTTGGACCAGCATGTTCACCGCCCGGACAGCAAGCGCCGCGTTCCCGATCTGATGCTTGCCCGGCAGGGCAAACCTTAGATTTTGAATCGTCAATCCATCAGGATGAAAGTCAAATTTGAAGGGAATCCCGTTACTGGAAAAATCACCGCGCAATAACCGGGTCAGCGGCGCCTTGCGATTCCGGCTGACACGAATAATCTCCTTCCGCGCCTCTGGAGGTAACAGACCGGTCAACACCGGTGTCCGCTCCTTGATAATCCCGGCTTTCTCATAGGCGATCTTTCGAAGTGTTTCGCCGAGGATATTGGTATGATCAAGAGAAATATCGGTTATAATCGAAAGCAAAGGAGACAGGGTGTTGGTGGCATCAAGGCGTCCTCCCAAACCGACCTCCACAACTGCCAGATCTACCTTGCGGGCGGCAAAATAACTGAATGCAAGCGCCGTACATACTTCAAAAAACGTAATACGATGTTCCTCTATTATACTTCGGTGCCGGGCGATGAACTTGGTGATATAATCCCGTGACATACACCGCCCGTTAACGCGAAACCGTTCCCGGAAATCGACCAGGTGCGGTGAAGTGAAAATACCCACTCGGTACCCCGCCTGGCGCATGATGGCATCAATGGCCGCCGCCGTTGAACCTTTGCCGTTGGTCCCGGCGATATGAACCGATGCGAAATTATCCTGTGGCCGCCCCGCCGCTTCAAGAAAAGCGGTAATGTTGTGCAGACCGAGCTTGATACCGAAATGCTCACGGGCCAGAATAAAATCCAGGGCCTCTTTATATCCCCCGGTACTTTTCATAATGATTTTCAGTTATTGAGATATTTCAGTAAGAGCGAAATGGTTTCTTTTAAATTGTCCCGTTCAACGATTTTATCCAAAAAACCCTTCGCCAGAAAAAACTCCGATGATTGAAAGCCCGGAGGAAGATCCTGACCAATGGTCTGCTGGATAACACGGGGACCGGCGAATCCCAGCAGGGCCTTCGGCTCCGCGATAATAACATCACCCAGCGAGGCATAGCTGGCCATCACGCCAGCGGTGGTGGGATTGGTTAAAACCGATATATACGGAATCTTCGCCTCTGCCAGGTATGCCAGCAGGGCCGATGTCTTCGCCATCTGCATTAGCGAAAGAATACCCTCCTGCATCCTCGCACCACCAGAACAGGAAACAATAATCAAAGGTATTTTTCGATCCAGGGCCCGCTCAATGGCACGCGCGATTTTCTCACCAACCACCGAACCCATCGACCCACCGATAAAAGAAAAATCCATAATGGCAAAGGAAACATCAATCTCGTTGACCTTGCCAATCCCGGCGATAACACCATCTTTAATGCCGGACTTGGCCTGCGCGGCCTTTATGCGATCAGGGTATTTCTTGGAATCCTTGAATTTTAACGGATCCAGCGAATACAGGTTGTCGTCAAACTGCTCCAATTCTCCATCATCAAGAATTATATTGATATATTTGCGGCTCGAGATACGAAAATGGAAACCGCAATTGGGACAAATCCACAACCGTTCCTCAAGTTGCTTGGTATAAACAATCTCGCCGCATTCCGAACATTTGGTCCAGAGACCATCCGGGATGTCCTTCTTCTGCTGGCGATTGATTCCTTCCTTGTTCTTTCTGAACCAATCCATTTTCAGCCTTACTCGTCCCGCAACGTTTTCACCATAACCAGAGCATCTTCAACTGGGGTTCGATAATATTCGGGACGCCGATATAATTCATAAAAACCATATTTCTTATATAAACTGATTGCGGCCTCATTACTGGGCCGCACATCCAGAAAAATATATTCGCAATCAGCATTTTTCGCGACTTCTAAGATACGATTTAATAATATTTTGGCAATAGATTTTCCTCGAAATTCCGGAGCAACCGCTATGTTGGTCAGGTGAGCTTCCCCCACCGCCGCCATGTAACTTGCATAGCCACAAAGTCTTCCATTCAATTCGGCCAGCAACACCCCGCGATTATCTTCCTCCAAATCCTGCTCGAACGCCAGCCGAGGCCAGGGATCGGGAAAAACCCGTTGCTCCAGAAGCGTTACCGCGTCAAGATCTGATGCCGTCATGCGGCGAATCGTCAGATTATCGGGACCCGGTTCTATTAATTCACTCATAACTTCTTCCCGGCCCGGAATTGCTGAATATAAAGCGGCTCCAGACGTGACAAATCATCCTCACCAACATTCCGAAGTCTTTGCAATCCTGCCTGCAGAAAATCCTCGAGCCGGATGGAGAATTCTTCTCCCATGATGATGGAACACCCCGGAAAGTCCTCGGCCGACAACTCACAGCCTATTCCGAATAACTGACAATCCCGGTAATTGTCATGTATCTCCGATGTATTACAAACCGCGATTCCCTCGTCATCAAAGGACTTGCCGTCAACGACTCCGGCATAATACTCGTCTCGTCGTGATGGAATCACCACCACCGTGCGACCCTTTTCAGCATACAGACGTGGTGCGATTGCCTGATAAAGCGAGACACCGATCAACGGGATATCAAGCGAAACCGCCAACCCCTTCGCCGAGGCCATTCCTACCCGCAAGCCGGTAAACGAACCGGGACCGGTCGCGATGATAATTGCTGAAATATCACCACGAGCAACACCGTTTTTCTCGAGGACCTGTTCCAGCAGGCTGAAAATGAATTCGGCATGCTTATAACGATCGGCGTTTTCCAGGAATGAAACTGTTTCGCCATCCGACGATATTCCCACCCGCAACACCGATGTGGCGCTGTCAATCAGCAGTATGTTGGCCTTGGATGATATCATAATCTTAATCGATAAATCGAATCATAAATGCCCGCGACGTGTCGGAAATAATATCAATGGTAATTTCGATACGGCTCTTTGGCAAAAATTCGCCGGCTCGCTCTCCCCATTCCACCATCACGATGCCATCACGCATCAGGTAATCATCCCATCCGATACCATACAATTCCGAGGCGTCTTTCAGACGATACAGGTCAAAGTGATAAATCGCAACCCGCGCCTGATACTCATTTACCAGCGTATATGACGGCGAGGTGACGTTCGCCGCCGGATATCCCAACCCTTCCGCAATGCCCTTGACAAAACAGGTCTTGCCGGCTCCCAGTGCACCCTGTAATACAACCACGTCGCCGCTTTGCAACGTAGCGGCAAAATCCCGCCCGAACTCATGAGTATGCTCCACCGATTCGGTTTGCACACGGATATCCTGCCTGAGATATTGCATCACCGTGGAGTCAGTGTGACAATCGGGACAATCAACTCTTCCAGAGATATCCCGCCATGCTGGAAGGAATTCTGAAACTGCCTGACGTATTCATGGTACTTATTGGGATATACAAAGTAATAATCTTCCTTCGCGATGATATATGTCGTCGCCAGACCGAATTTCGGAAGACGGTACTGCTCCGGTTTCTTTATCATCAGGGCGTCTTTGGGATCGCAGTTCAGATTGTCGCCATACTTGTAACGAAGATTGGTCGAAGTGTCACGTTTGCCATGGGCGACTGTCCCGCGCGAACACAACACGGAACCGTGATCCGACGTGACAATCACCGTGAAATCCTTCTGTGCAAACGACTTCATAATGGCGAACAACGGAGAATGCGCAAACCAGCTCTTCATCAGCGAACGAAAGGCCGCTTCACTCCCGGCGATTTCCTTGAGAATAACATTGGTCGAACGACCGTGCGCCAGGATATCAAGAAAATTGAAAACAAAGGCCACCACGTTCGACTGGTAATAGTCGGCAACCCGCTTGGCCAGGGCATCTCCCTCGGTATTGTTGAATATTTTTTCATACCGGACACTGTCGGCGGCATTGAGACCGTTGCGACGAAGCTGATCGGCCAGCAATTCATCCTCGTTGCGATTCAACGATCCCTCATCACCGATCTGCCAGGGTTCGGGATACTGCTTGGCAATTTCGTCCGGGAACAAACCCGCAAAAAGCGCGTTGCGTGCAAACGGCGTCGCGGTCGGAAGAATCGAGAAATAAGTCTTCCGGTCAATATTGTAAAACTCCGCAACCAGCGACTCAATCGTCATCCACTGGTCAAGCCGCATACAGTCAACCACCAGCAACAAAACCTTGCGTCCCTCTTTTACATGCGGAATCATGTATTTGCCCAGCAGATCGGGCGACAACACCGGCCGGTTGTCGGACCTCAGCCAGTTTGTGTAATGCTTGTCCAGATACTTGGTAAATTCCGTGTTCCACTCCTTGCGCGTGCCCAGATGAGTCTCAGCCAATCCCGCATCGGGACTCTCATCAAGCGCCAAATCCCAGCCCGCCAGCAATCGTGCCGCCTCCTGCCAGTCCTCCGGCTCAATGGCGCCATACAACTTCTGGTTGAAACGATTTATGTCCGTAATGTACCGTTTCATCTGGCTCTCGGAGACTATGCGGCGAGTATTCAGCATGCGCTTGGCCACCATCAGCACTTGCGAGGGATTCACCGGCTTGGTCAGGTAATCGTCGATTTTCTGACCGATCGCCTCATCCATCAACGATTCCTCTTCCGACTTGGTCACCATTACCACCGGCAGGTGCGGTTTGATTTCCTTGATTTCCTCCAAGGTCGTCAGGCCATCCTTGCCCGGCATCATTTCATCAAGCAATACCAGATCAAGCGTTTCGGCCCGAACGATACTGACCGCATCATCACCGGACACCGCCGTCGATACGTCAAACCCGCGCTGTTGCAAAAAAAGTATGTGCGGCTTCAGTGAATCGATTTCATCATCCACCCAGAGAATTTTCTTCTTATCCATTCTGATACTCTATCTTATAATTTGTTTCTCGAATCTGGTAACATACCGTACCGACGGCGACGAACCGTATCACTGGGTTTTATCGGGAGAACTATCTGGAAAATAGTCTCACCCGGCCGTGACTTGACCAGCGAAATCTTACCCCGGTGATACTCCTCAACAATCCTCCGTGCCAGCGTCAGGCCCAATCCCCAGCCCCGTTTCTTGGTCGTAAAACCGGGGCGAAACAGCTTCCGGGCCGTCCCCGGGGGAATGCCCTTGCCGTTGTCGCAAATTTCAACCACTACGAACCGATCGTCCTGGGCCCGCGCCGAAATAAGTTCAACCCGCCCCTCCTGCGGGTCAGCCACCTGCAGGCTGTTCTTTAGCAGGTTTTCAATCGCCCACGTGATCAGTTCACCGTTGAGCGGCACCTCCGGGATATTCCCCGTCCGGCAGATAATCTCAACCCCCTTGCCGTCAAATGGCAAACGGCGTCGATAGTACGCGGCGGTTTCTTCCAGCAGAAAATTGAGATCCCCATCCTTCAACTCCGGCTTGGAGCCGATCTGCCCAAACCGATTGGCCACCCGTTGCAGACGATTTACATCCGTCTGCATCTGATGGAATATCTCCTCCCGGCTGACATGGTTCTCGTCATCAACCTCCGTCTCTTCAACTTTCTTATGGAGTAGAAGTTCCAGCCATCCCATCAGCGAAGAAATCGGCGTGCCCAGTTGATGAGCCGTCTCTTTGGCCATCCCCACCCAGATATGACGCTCCTCCGACCGCTTGATATTCTGGAATCCGATAAAACCAACCAGGATAAACGCCCCGACCAGCCCCAGCTCCACAAACGGCATCAGGCTTAACTGCCGGATAACCTTGGAGTCGCCGTAATAGAAATACGAGATGGTCTGGTCACCGAACATAAGCGGTACCTCGCCGTTATCATGCTTGTACTCATGGGCCTTGATCCGGATTGCCGCCATGGCCGCCTGGGATGAATCATTATCCACGATCCCCTCTACATTGCGCCAGAAAATCGGATTACCGTCGAGGTCCGCGATAATCACCGGGAAGTTCGCCTTTTTAATCACCTCCTCGAAAATAATCTGCACCTCCCCGCCGGAGGTGTTATCACTGGCCGCCAACTGCCACAACTTCACATACGAGCGCACCATCTGCTCGGCATCGCTCCGGAGTTTGCTGATGACATCCAGCGTATAATAAATAAAAACCACCGAGATAATCACAATCCCGAACAGCAGGAACAATTTGAACAGCGTCGTCCCGCCAAAAGAATACTGTATGTTGACTGAATTACGCACTCGGGGTTATTTCCGCCATTCCACCCATATACGGCCTCAGCACTTCCGGAATCAACAAAGAACCGTATTCGGTTTGATAATTTTCCAGTACCGCGGCCATCAACCGCGCCAGCGCCACACCTGACCCGTTCAGAGTATGCACGAAATGCACCTTCTTGTCCTTGTCGCGAAACCGGGTATTCATCCGCCGCGCCTGGAAATCGCCGTATATCGAAACCGATGACACCTCCAGGTACTTCTTCACCCCCGCCGACCAGATCTCGATATCATAACACTTGGCCGCCGCAAAAGACAAATCACCCGTCGCTAGTAGACGCACCCGGTACGGAATCTTCAGCAGTTGCAGGACACTCTCCGCCTGCTTCAGCAGGCTATCGAGTTCATCATACGACCTCTCCGGGTGAACCAGCTTCACCATCTCAACCTTCTCAAACTGATGCAGTCGCAACAGCCCGCGCGTATCCTTGCCTGCCGCCCCCGCCTCTCGACGGAAACAGGGCGTATACGCCACATAATTTTTCGGAAGTTCATCCTCGGCCAGAATCTCATCGCGATGCAGATTGCTAACCGGCACCTCCGCCGTCGGAATCAAATACAGATCTTCATCTTTAAGCTGATACATATCGTCGGCCATCTTCGGCAATTGCCCCGTCCCGGTCATGGTGTCGGCATTGGCCACAAATGGCGGCGCGATCTCGACAAACCCCGCCTTGACATGCGTATCGAGCATGAACGAAATCAACGCTCTCTGCAAAGTCGCCCCCATCCCCCGAAGAACGACAAACCCGGAACCGGTGATCTTCGCTCCGGCCGGAAGATCGACCAGGGCCAGCTTTTCGCCGATATCCCAGTGCGGCAACGGCTCGAAATCAAACTGCGGAATCTTTCCCCACTCCCGAACCGTTACATTGCTCTCCTCGTCCGGCCCCACCGGCACCGTCTCATGCGGAATATTCGGCACCCGGAGCATGTGATGTCGGAGCGCCTCAGCGGTCGAGCGCAATTCATTATCCAGATCGGCAATACGCTGACCGACCGTCTTCATCTCGGCAATGGCCTCCGATGCGTCCTCTTTGTTCTTCTTCTTGATCCCGATCTGCTCGGAGGCCTTGTTTCGGCGCGCCTTTAATTCCTCGACCTCCGTGATAATGGCGCGGCGCTGATTATCCAGCTCAATAATCTTTTCGACATCGGCGTGGTCGTTCTTGTTCTCGACCGCCGCCTTGACCAGATCCGGATGTTCCCGGATAAATTTCATGTCCAGCATATAGGTTATAGTCCGATCTAAGTGCCTGTTTTCAATATATTTCGGCGTTTTTCAACGTTTTTTGGAAAATACGGCTTTTAATATATACTGTCAAGCAATGTGAAATAAAGCCTTTGCGGTCGGAAACCGATATTGAAAAAAACGCTTAAACTCAACAAACGAAAGAAATCCGCTTGCTTTTTATGGAAAATCTGTTATTATTCTGAACTTGAAATTTTGGAGATAGTGACAATGGCAAAAGTATGTGAAATATGCGGGAAAAAGCCGAATTTCGGTAACACCATTTCGCACGCCCATAATATCGTGAAACGGCGCTGGAATCCGAATCTTCAGACGGTGCGTGCCAATGTCAACGGGACTATCAAACGGATCAAAGTCTGCACGTCCTGCCTGAAGGCCGGCAAGGTTATCAAGGCTCCCCGCAAGAAAGCTCAGAAAGCGGCCTGACAACCGCTCCTCGGCCCTCGGCTGAAAATATCAAAACCGCCCACTCGGGCGGTTTTTTTGTTACCATATTAATTTGACAAATATAGTGAATAAGGTATCTTTATTAAAAAGGAGTCGGCTAATGAGAGTTCGATGTTTCATATTTGCTTTCCTGTTATTATTATTTCCTTTAATTGCCTTCTCAGACCAACCTAAAATCATTGCATCAATTCATGCCGGCGCAAAACAAACCTTGTTTGGCTATCACATTGTGCCTATGGGTGACCATAACAATGACGGATATGATGATTTTATAACCTGGGATTATCGCATGCGTGCGTTTATTTGCCAAGGGGGGCTTTCACCTGAAATTAATGTTTCCCTTCAGATTGATAGTGTTGGGGCCCTTATCGATAATTTAGGGGATGTAAATGAAGATGGTTATTGCGACTTTGCGATTACAGGGCGATCAAATTATGGTTGGAAACTTGGCCTATATTTGGGCGGAACTGATATGGATACCTTACGCGATGCTTGGTTTGGTTGGGATAGTCTTTTTGGCATTGGCTGTTCAATGTATGGGATTGACATTAATAACAACGGCATAAATGAGATCGCAAGCCGTAGTAATACACAGAAATCTGTGTTAATTTGGGATGTTGGATTAATGCCGGATAGCATTCCAGACATTGTATTACGTTCAAACATCGCCGAATATCATTTCTTTGGAGAAGGATTAACCGGCGGTGATTTTAATGGTGATGGTGCTATTGATTTGGCTGTTAATCTTCGCCGAGATCCCATGTATCATGTAAATGGCGAAGTATGGTTTTATTGGGGCGGACAGGACGCTGATACACTTGTTGACTTAATCATAGTACGCAGAGATGAATGGGATTGGGGGAAAGAGGAATTCGGAAGAGTTTTGGAAAATCTTGGTGATGTTAACGGTGATGGATTTGATGATATTTATGCTGGCACTGGCAATAGCTCAGATACAATGGGCTTTGTATACTTTTGCGGCCCTTTAATTGATACTATTCCTGATGTTATTATTTATGAAAAATCTGAAAAGGCTCGAGCGGCTGGGGATATAAATGATGATGGGTATAGTGATTTAATTCTTGGTTATGGCTCACCATGGTCTGGATCTGGTAACGCCAGGATCTTTTATGGTGGCCCTGCAATGGATAATATTGCTGATATTGAAATATATAACAGTGATATCCCAGGCATCCAATACTATTTTGGACAGGATGTGTCTGGCGTAGGGGATTTCAACAATGATGGCGTTGATGACTTTGCGGTGTCGGCAGGAGTAGATTGCTCCGTGGATGAGTATTATGATCAGGGAGTGGTTTATGTTTTTTCTGGTATAAGCGGTTCAACAGATGTTGAAATTGAACATATTCATGCTGTTCCAGATGATTTTCATTTATACCAAAACTACCCAAATCCATTTAATCCCCATACAATCATTGAATTCGACCTTCCAAGGCGCTCGGAAGTCAGTTTGAATATAGTTAATATTCTGGGGCGGAACATTACCTGTCTTGTTGCCGATAACCTTTCGGCCGGAACCTATCGCGTGCAATGGAACGGCACCGACACCGACAACAACCCCGTCGCCAGCGGCGTCTACTTCTACCAGCTTCAGGCCGACAATACCGTCACCACCAGAAAGATGACCCTGCTTCGCTGAGTCAATAAAATTGCACCGTACAACAAGAACCGCCCCGATCACTCGGGGCGGTTCTTCATTACGGGGGTGAACCCCAGCTTCCCTCTACCACAATCAAAGCGGATTTTTTATTTGCTCCCAAGCAGGCTTAGAAGACTCTGCGATGTCTGCGACGTGTGCGCCAAAAGCGCCACCCCCGCCTGCACCGCCAGCGAATTCTTGATAAACGAGGCGTACTCCGCCAGGTAATCCACATCCCTGATCTGCGATTCCGCCGCACTCAGATTCTGTACTTCAATGCGCATATTCGACAGACGGCTCTCAAACTCATTGGCCTGGCGCGATCCGATTTCGGCCAATTGCCCGTCGACCTGTTCGATTTGCTCATCGATCCCACTAATCGCCGCCTCCGCCGACTCGGCACTCGACAAATCAAGACTCTCCAGTTTGGCCAGATCCACTACCGCGCTCGACGAGCCGTCCAGCAGAACCTGTGTCCCGAACGAGGTCGTGTCTATCATGTAATTGTACGATCCCACCAGATTATCCGCCGCGCTCTGATACGCCGCCCGCGCGCCTTCATCAAGCCCACCCTCGTTGGCGGCCGCTACGGCATAAGTCCGCAACTCGGTCAGCGAACGACGCATCTGCACCACCGCCGAATCGGCCGTGCGGTATTTATTCAACAAACCGGTCGTGTTCTCAATTTCCTGATTCAACGAAGCGATCCGCGAACGCATCTGCTCGGAAATCACCAGCCCGGCGGGATCATCCGACGCCCGGTTAATCCGTAGCCCTGACGCCAGCCGTTCGGCCGACCGATCCAAAGCGTTCACCGACAGCCCGATATTCCGCACCAGGTTGTACGACCAGTTGTTAGTGAGTGTAATCATGAACATTCCTTCCACGGCAATTCGATACGAACCCACCTCTTCAATGCAAGCCCCGTACCATCGCGAAACAAATATTATCCTGTTGATTGTATTGAAGTTACGGCCACGCCGCGTTATCCACATGACAAATACATGGGACAAAAACCATACAGTATGGCAAAATCAGGATAGCAAAAAATAAATCCGTACAAAAAGCAACCGCCGGCTGGGTAACGTAACCGACGGTTTTGCGTGGAGGAACCAAGTGGGAGTTAGTTCTCTTCCAATCTCCTTATATAGGCAGGAATCTGCCTGTTATCATTTTCAAAGGCCGGGACACGACCCCGCCCATTATTTCCACCAGCCACCTTGCGGGCTTGGTACGCCGTCTCCTCGGGAAACAGCGACATCACTTTTCCGGGTGTGCTGGGAATCGCCATCGGTTCTTCTTCTTCCGTGCTTATCGTCTCACTCCTCGTGGATGAGCCGAAACCTGTGGCAATAACCGTCACGCGCATCTGATCACTCAGCGAGGGATCGATCACCGCACCAAAAATAACATTGGCTTCGGAACCCGCCGCCTGGTAGATGATCGACGTGGCCGCGTTGACATCGAACAGCGTCATGTTTTCCCCGCCGGTAACATTAATCAGAACTCCCCGCGCCCCGGAAATCGAAACGTTTTCCAACAGCGGCGATGAAATCGCCTGTTGTGCGGCCAGTTCCGCACGCTCCTCGCCACCACCTATCCCGGTCCCCATCAATGCGTCGCCGCGCTCCATCATGACCGTCTTCACATCGGCAAAGTCGCAGTTGATCATCCCGGGCGTGGTAATCAATTCCGAAATTCCCTTGGTCGCCTGGTGCAGAACATCATCGGCGAACACAAACGCCTCCGCCAGCGTGGTCGATCGGTCCACCACCGCCAGCAGGCGTTCATTGGGAATGGTGATCAGGTTGTCCGACTTGTCCTTGAGATTTTGCAATCCCTTGTCAGCCTTTTCCATCCGCCGTTGCCCCTCGAACGTAAACGGCTTGCTCACGATACCCACCGTCAGCGCGCCCTGCTTGCAGGCGATTTCGGCCACCACCGGGGCCGCCCCGGTTCCGGTTCCGCCACCCATCCCGGCCGTGATAAATACCATATCCGCGCCATTGAGCACTTCCGCAACCTCATCCTTGTCCTCTTCGATCGCCTTGAACCCAACCTCGGGGTTGGCGCCTGCCCCAAGTCCTTTGGTCAGGCGCTTGCCGATTTGCACTTTCTTGCCGGCGCGGTTGCTCTCCAGCACCTGCGCATCGGTGTTGATGGCGATAAATTCAACTCCCGACAGACCGGCCTCAATCATCCGGTTGACGGCGTTTCCGCCGGCGCCGCCGACGCCCACGACTTTAATCCGGGCATACTTGCCGGGATCCTCGTCGAAAATGAATCGTACCCTGTCCTCGCTCATTTGTTTTTCCTCCATGATCTATTAAAAATTCTTTGATATCCACCCTTCAATCTTTTTCAACAATCCCCGCAATCCGCCCCGGGCCACCTGTCCGCCGCTTCCCTGGCGATGGCCATACAGAACCAGGCCCACCGCGGTGGCAAACTCCGGTCCGATTATAGTATCAGGCAAACCCTCGATCCCGGTCGGTGTGCCGATCTTCACCGGCATATCCAGAATCTGCTCCGCCAGCTCAATCGTTCCCGGCAACAGCGAGCCGCCCCCGGTCAGGATCGCCCCCGCCGCCAGCGGGTCGGCCGTATTGGCTTTCTTTACTTCGCGCTGAATCAGCGATAAAATTTCTTCCATCCGCGGCTCGATAATCGAAGCCAAAACATTGCGCGATATATTGCGCGGCTCACGCCCGACTGCCGTGGTAACCTCCATCATTTCATCCGGGTCGACCAGCGACGTTAACGCCGAGCCGTACGCCTGCTTGAGCCGTTCCGCTTGTTCCAGCGAGGTCCGCAGACCGATCGTGATATCGTTCGTTACATTGCGTCCGCCGAGCGGGACAACGCCGGTGTGCTTGATCGCGCCATCGCAAAAAACCGCCACATCGGCAACATCGCCGCCGATATCGATCAGCGCCACCCCCATCTCCTCCTCCTCCGGTCTTACATTGGCATGGGTCGAGGCCAGCGATTGCAACACCAGGTGATCGACATCAATCTCACAGCGCTCAATGGAGCGGTATATATTCTTTGCCGACGTAATCGACGCCGTCACGACATGCACCTCGACCTCCAGCCGCACCCCGTTCATGCCGACCGGATTTTTAATCCCCGACTGCTCGTCAATTGTGTAATCCTGAGGCAGAACGTGGATGATTTCTCGATCGGTCGGGATCGGAATCGCGCTCGCCGCTTCGATGACTTTCTTGACATCGCGCTCGCTGATTTCATTGTCCGAGCGCGAAATGGCAATCACCCCCTGGCTATTGAGTGATTTGACATGATCTCCCGTAATACCTGCAACCGCGGAATCGATGTGCACCTGGCCCATCAGTTCCGCATCCTCCACCGCTTTGGAGATGGACTCCACGGTCTTTTCCATGTTGACCACCACACCCCGGCGCAAACCACCGGCCGGCGCGGAACCGTGTCCCAGAAAAATTGGCTCCCCCATCCCGTCACTCTCGGCGATAATCACCTTAATGCGGGTGGTCCCGATATCGATTGCTGTTATGATGCGCGTTTCCGACATATTTATTTCACCGCAATTATTAATCCGTCCGAACGTAAATCCAGAGCTTCGATTTTATCTAATTCCGGGTTAAAACCCGACAGAAATATCTTGGTCTGCATCATACTGCGATACAGCTTCCCGGCATAAGTCATCACTTGAAACGGAACGCCGTCCAGATATACCGTGATGCATTCATCACGTGAAAAATCTATGGTCGCGATGGCGAGATACATATCCGCGTCATCGTGCTTAATCTGTTCCAATTGCTGAAGAGTCAGGTGCACCCGGGAACTCTTTATTCGTTCATACATCCGGCACCCCGTCAATCCGGTAACCAGCGGATAATCCGGTGCGTGGCGATCCGCATTGAAATGATAGACATATCCCAGCGCATCCAGTCCATACAGGCGACAGCCGTCACCGCCGAGCGCCAATGCCAGTGGTGCAACCTCATTGATCTGAATCGCAACTCCATCCGGCAGGGCGTAATCCAAATCGACTCGCAGAACCTTTTTCTCCTCGAGTAAATCCTGAAGAGTCCGGTCAACCGGAAGGGAAAACAGGTTGGTTCCCATCGTGACCGGCAGACGTTCCAGTTTCCGCTCGAATTGCTCCGGTGCTATCGAGACTTCCTCCAGTTGAAACGCCGCGAGATACCTAAACGACACCAGCCCGGCCCCAAGCAGGATACCTGCCGCCAGTAAGTACACATATGGTCTGCGAACACGCAGGCTCATCGGATTTCCAGTCCTTTCACGATCTCCGGGTTGACATGATAGACACTCCCGGCGCCGATCGTGATAACAATGTCGCCCGCCTGGGCAATCTTCAACACTTCGGCCGCGGCCCCTTCTCGTCCCCCGATATAGCGAATCATGTCGTACCCCTGCTCCTTGGCATAGTCGGTAATCAATTTCGCCGTCACCCCGGCGATCGGTTTCTCCCGCGCCGGGTGAATGTCCAGCACCAGGGCGATATCCGCCAGGCGCAGGGCTTCCGCCAGTTCTTTGTAAAAACGTTGTGTCCGACTGAACAGGTGCGGTTGAAACACCGCCACCACCCGCCGTTGATAGCATTCCCTTGCCGTCTGTAGCGTGGCAGTGACTTCGGTCGGATGATGCGCGTAGTCATCCACCACCAGAATATCATTAATCATCTTTTTTATTTCAAAACGACGCACCACCCCGCGAAACGCCAGCAGGGCGTCCGCGATTTTCTCGAATGGTATTTCCAGTTCCATTGTCGCCGCCACCGCCGCCAGCGCATTGAGCACGTTGTGACGGCCGGGAACCCGCAGAATGATCGTGCCCAGCTTCTCCGTTCGCTTGAACACCGTGAATTCCGCCCCTCCTTCGGTCAGCCGAATGTCCACTGCCCGGTAGTCGGCAGACTCAGTAAGCCCAAATGTCACCGCCGCCCGGCGGATTTCAGACTGCAATCTTTGTAACGTGGGATCATCCGCGGAATACACCACCAACCCGTAAAACGGCACCCGGTTCATGTAGGTGACAAACGAATTTTCCAAATCCTCCATCCCGTCATAGCATTCCAGGTGATCGGGCTCGATATTGGTCACCACCGCCATCGACGGAAACATGGATAAAAACGAACGATCGTACTCATCAGCCTCGGCAATCATGTAGTCGCCGGCTCCCAACGACGCCCCGGAACCCTTGCCGACCACGATGCCACCGACAATAACCGTCGGGTCAACCCCCGCATCGGACATAATCCGGCCGATCATCGAGGTCGTGCTGGTCTTGCCGTGCGTCCCCGCAATACCGACCGAATATTTCAGGCGCATCAATTCACCGAGCATCTCCGCCCGCTTGATCACCGGGATACCCCGCCGTTGAGCCTCGGCCACTTCCGGGTTGTCAAGACCGACCGCCGATGAGATGACCACCACGTTGGAGGTGCCGATGTTCTCGGCCCGATGTCCTTCGTGCACCGTCATCCCCAGCGATTCCAGGTGCTCGGTGACTTCACCGGTATTGTTATCCGAACCGGTTACCTTGTACCCGAGATTGTGGAGAATCTCAGCAATACCGGACATGCCCGTCCCCCCGATGCCGACGAAGTGCAGTTCTTTGAATTTGCCGAATATCATTCTTTTACCTTCAAATTTAGGTAGCGCGATCGTTGTACTGTTCACGTATCACTCTCCGTTATGCCGGCCAACTGCATAATCTCATCGACGATGACGTCCGTTGCTGGACGTTCCCTCCGGGCATGCATGGCCTGCACCGCCTGCTTCATGGTTGCATATGTATCACTTTCCAGGATGGTGACCGCCTCCTGTAATAAATCAACTTTACCCAATTGCTCATCGCCGAACAGCACCGCCGCACCCTCATGTTCAAACGACTCCGCGTTTTTACGCTGATGATCCGCGGCCGCAAAGGGATATGGCACCAGGATTGCGGGTAGTTTGGACGCCTCCAGCTCCGCCAGCGTCGTCGCACCGGCCCGGGCGATGACAATATCCGCGGCGGCATAGGCCAGTTCCACCCGGTCGGTGATGGCAAAGGCCACGTGCCCGGTCAACCGTTCCCCGGCCAGATCAACCAGATCTTGATAACCCCGGTCGCCGGTCTGCCAGATAAGTTGATACCCGTCGGGAAGATTCTTCAGGCAGTCCAGAATATTCAGGTTGATGCTCATGGCGCCCTGACTGCCACCCAGGATGAGGATCGTCTTCTTGGCCGGATTCAGATTAAAATGACGAATCCCCTCTTCCCGTGAAATCGTCCCGATGATTTCCTTGATCGGGTTGCCGGTCACGACAATATCACAACCCGACTTGAGATGCCGGCGGGCATCATCAAAGCCAAGAAACACCTTGTGCGCCTTGATCGCCAACTGCCGCGTAGTCACTCCCGGATAGGAATTTTGCTCCTGTATTACGCGCAAAGTATTCAGCGTCGCCGCCGCCAGAAAAATCGGTCCCATCACGTAACCACCGGTGCCAATGACAATATCCGGCTGGAACCGCAGAATCATTATCAGCGATTTGAGATATGCCCATAATAACAAAAACGGAAATAGCAGGTTGCTCAATGCCGCCGAACGCGCCAGGCCGCGAACGTTCATTAAGTGCAAGGGGTATCCGAGCCGATCGCGCATACGGTATTCGATACCGCGTTTGGTCCCAACAAAACGAAAATCTATGGCATACTCCCCTTCCAGGCGGGATTTCAGTTTGTCGGCGATAGCCAGCGCTGGGAACAAATGCCCTCCAGTACCGCCGCCGGCAAAGATGGCACGAAATGTCTTCATCGCACCTTCACCCCTTTCCGCCGGGAGAGATTCAATAACACCGCAATCGAGGTAATTGAGATCAACAGCGATGTCCCGCCATAAGATAAAAACGGTAGCGGAATCCCCGTCGTCGGGAGAACCGATGTCACCACGCCGATGTTGATTATGACCGCGATGAAAATCGATGCGGTCATCCCCATGCCCAGCAGGTAACCGAAACGATCCGGCTGGTACAATGAAATTTTGCGCCCCTGCCAGACAATCATATAAAACAGCACCATAATCGCCATCAGCCCGACAAAGCCGAACTCCTCGCCGATCGTGGCAAAAATAAAATCAGTATGAGGATATGGCAGGAAAAAGAGTTTCTGTCGCCCGTCGCCAAGTCCGGAACCGAATATCCCTCCTGCGCCAAGCGTCAACACCGCCTGCTTGACCTGATAACTCCCCGTCAGCGGATCGTCAATGGCGGCCAGGTAATCAATCAGCCGGGCCTTTTTATACCCCAGCACCAAAACCATAAAAGCCACCACTGATGCCAGGGGAAGGGTGAATGCGGCCAGGTGCCTGATCCGAACGCCCGCCAGAAAAAATACCGTGATCACCGTCAGCGCAATCGTCAAAGCCGATCCCAGACCAGGTTCCATGATTATCAACAGCAAACCGATGCCGAGAATCGGGACGTACGGCATCATCAACTGCCGCAGGTTGGCAATGTCGCGCTTCTTCTGTGACAGTGAAAAGGCCAGAAAGAACAACACTACCAGCTTGTACAACTCCGATGGCTGGAACGAGAATGGCCCGATAAATAACCAGCGGTGTGAACCGTTACGGGCCGGCATGAAAAATACCCCGACCAGCAACACCAGGGTAAACAGGATTGCCGGAACCGAGTAAACCGCGTATTTTTTCAGGTCTATTTTCATGATCACTGCCGCCGCCAGAAGCGACACCAACAGCCAGAGCAATTGCCGTTTGAGGAAATGGAACTGCGAACCGAACCGGCTTTCGGCCATGACCGATGATGAAGAATAAACCATGATCAGCCCGATTACTACCAGGGCCAACGCGCTGTATAACAGGGTCCGATTCATTCTGCTTCCTTACCGCTCCGCATTTTCTTGTAATGTCTCCCGGTTGTTGCGCAATGATGCCACTATCCGCTTGAACATCTTGCCCCGATGTTCATAACTGTCGAACATATCAAAACTGGCGCAGGCCGGGGACAGCATGACCGTATCGCCCGGTGATGCCGACTGGAACGCTCGGCGCACCGCGTCCTCCAGGTCCGATGCGAACTGCACCGGGAATTTCTTGCCAAGCGCCTCGAACATCTTCTCTCGCGCCTCACCGATCAATATGATTTCCTTGATTTTATCTTGGCCGTGTTGTAACAGCGGCTCAAAACTCGTACCCTTCTCACGCCCACCGGCAATAAGACAAATCTGCGTCTTCACCGAACGCAGGGCGTAACAGACCGAATCGACGTTGGTTGCCTTGGAGTCGTTGATGAATCGAATGCCGGCGATCGTGCCGACGTCTTCCATACGATGTTCCACTCCGGGAAAAGATCGCAGGGTGCCAGCAATGCTCTCCGGGGTGACACCAACCAGCAACGCCGCCATTCCAGCCGCCGCGGCATTCTGCAAATTATGCGGTCCGGGAATGCGAATCTGATCGATATCTATAATATTGTACGTATGTTCTCCCGCAACGCCGACCAGTGTCCCTCCCCTCTGAAAGACCCCGGCCGGCAAATTGCGGGTGATCGAAAATTGTACCTTATGGGCATCGGTTCGTATGTGATTACTGCCCAACACCGCGTCGTCGGCATTCAAAATTAAATAGTCCGCCGCAACCTGGTTGTCGCAGATGCGGTACTTGGCCGCCTTGTACCCGTCGAAATCCTCATAACGGTCAAGGTGATCCGGAGTTATATTCAAAATCATCGAAATATACGGTCGGAATTCTTCGATCAGTTCCAGCTGAAAACTGGACACCTCCACCACCGCAAAACCATTCTCGGGAATGCTCAAAACGGCATCCGAAAAAGGATAACCGATATTCCCGCACACTACCGCGTCGACCCCCCCGTCGTTCAGCATCGCGCCCAGCAGGGTCGTCGTGGTCGTCTTGCCGTTGGAGCCGGTAACCGCAATCATGCGCCCCCGGCAGAACCATGACGCCAGTTCAATCTCGGAAAATACCGGGAGACCCTTTTCAAGAACCTTCTGGACAATTGGCGCACTTGCCGGGATCCCGGGCGAGAGAACCACAAATTCCACGTCGAGTAACCGATCGGAATGCTCACCGATCTCGAATTCAATGTTTAAAGCTCGCAGTTCCGCAATTTCATCGGCAAGATCAACCGCCGATTTCAAATCGGAGACGAATGGCGTCCCTCCCAATTGACGGATCAAACGGGCCGCCGCCATACCGGAACGCGCCATACCGATAATTCCTATTTTCCTGCCTTCGACTCTTTCCCGTGTTTTCATCGTATCTTTAGTGTTGATAAGGTTAATAGCGCAAACAGGACGCCGATAATCCAAAACCTGGTAACCACCTTGGCTTCACTCCAGCCGGAAAGCTCGAAGTGATGATGGATCGGTGCCATTTTGAAGACTCGTTTGCCTCCACGATATTTATATGAAAGAACCTGAATGATCACCGACAGCGCTTCAATTACAAACACCCCCCCGACGATGACCAGCAATAGTTCCTTTTTGATCATTATCGCAATCGCACCCAGCACTCCACCCAGCGCCAGCGCCCCGGTGTCACCCATGAAAACTTCCGCCGGATGTGAATTAAACCAGAGAAAACCAAGCGCCGCACCAACCGCCGCTCCGCAAAATACCGCCAGCTCGCCGGCACCCGGAATATATTCGATCTGCAGGTAACTCGAAAAATCGGCCCGCCCGGTGATATAAGTCATACCGGCGAATGCCACAAAGCAGATTCCTGAAAGTCCGATCGCAAGACCATCACAACCATCGGTCAAATTGACCGCATTCGACGAACCCGTCAGCACGACGATGATAAACGGGATATACAGAATACCCAGGTTGAAAATATAGTTCTTGAAAAACGGGATATCCGTCGTCCCGTCAAAGCTCGAATTCGGAGGAAGATACACCAGGAAAGCCCCGAAAATCAAACCAAGCATTATCTGCCCGATTAGTTTCTTGCGGGCAACCATTCCCTTGGTCTGATTCTTGATGGCCTTCAGGTAATCATCCATAAAACCGATCAGCCCCAGCCAGAACGTCACCAGCAAGGCCATCAGTATAAAGTAATTGGTCAAATCGGCCCAGAGCACCGTCGGGATGATTATGGCGAATAGAATAATCACGCCGCCCATCGTCGGGGTGCCCTCCTTAACCAGGTGAGATTGCGGACCCTCTTTCCTGATCTTTTCTTTGACCTGATGACGTCGCAACATCCGAATAAACAATGGTCCCAATAGTAACGAGATCAGAATCGCCGTGATGGTCGCAAATGCAACCCGAAACGTGATATAGCGAAAAAGGTTGAAACCCGATACGTACGTGACCAATTCTGTGAAAAGATGATATAGCATGTTAATTTTTCCTGAAAGCGGTCCCTTTTAATAGCATGATCGTTTTCTCCAGCGCGATTCCGCGTGACGCCTTAAAGAAGATGATATCTCCCTTCCTGACAAAATCCGCAAGAAACTCGCCCGCCGCCTCGGTATCTTCAAAATGCCGCGTCTTGGATTTGTTAAAACCGGTCTGTATCGCCGTCCGATGAATATCCTTCGAGCGCTTGCCCACCGTCACGATAAAATCAAAACCGAGCACCGCCAGTAACTGCCCCACTTTCCGATGATAAGTCTTCTCCTCGTCGCCAAGTTCCAGCATATCACCGACCACGATCACACTGCGCCGCTCGGACTGCTCGAAGCTGTCAAGATACCGCCGAAACGACGATAGCCCGGAACTCATCGACACCGGGTTGGCATTGTAGCAATCCGCGATAAGCGTGAGACCGTTGACCTGTTCAATTTCCCCGCGATACGGAGCCAAGCTGTATGTAAGCGAATTCATCTCCTCATCACTGATGTCGAATCCGAGCGTTTTACACGCCGCGTACGCCGCCAGCATATTGTAAATCTGGTGATTGCCGAACAGCTTCAATGTCACCCCCTTGCCATCAATACTCACCACCGGGTATCCGGCCTCCGTGATACCGATGCGCGAAGCGGTGATGTCATTGTCTTCATCAAGACCGAACGTGATGTAACGGTGCTCGTGGCGGGATGCCTCGGCCATAAGTTGCCGATCATCGCCGTTAATCACTATTGGCGCCCCGGGATTCATCGCCTCAACCAGTGAGAACTTCTCCGATGCAACGTTCTCGACCGTCCCCAGGGTCTCCAGGTGGGTCGGCCCCACGTTGGTAATAATCGCCATGTCGGGCGACAGGATTTCCGCCAGTCGGGCCATCTCCCCGGGAACGGAAATGCCCATCTCAAATACCGCGAATTTGGTCCTCTGCGGCATCTCGAACAACGACAACGGCAAACCGTAAAGATTGTTGAAATTCCCCCGCGAGCGATACGCGCTTTTCTCCTTTGTCTTGATCATGGCATAAGTCAACTCTTTGGTCGTCGTCTTGCCGTTGGAACCTGTGACCGCGATATACTTCGCCTTGACCATGTCGTGGTGCGCCACGGCCAACTGCATCAGGGCTTGATGCGTGTCAGGCACGACAATCACTGGAATTCGGTCCGAAAGCTTGGTGCTTGTGGCATATTTCTCCGAAACCACAATCCCCGCGCACTTCTTTTTGATCGCGTCCTTGACAAAATCATGACCGTCTGCATGCTCTCCGGGAATTGCAACAAACAACTGGTTTTCAACCAGCGTCCGGGTGTCAATGGACACGCCGTCAAAGCGGTGTTTGCCGAAACGCTCCTTGTTCAGGCGCCCCTGCACCGTTTCCGCAAACGCGTTAAAATCCAGTGCAATCATGGTGTGGTTTCCCTTTCATGCCCCAGCGCCATCAATGCCGAACGGACCTCGTCAAGGTCGTTAAACGGTTCCCTGGTCGTTCCGATTTCCTGGTAATCCTCCGCCCCCTTCCCCGCCACCAGCAATGTGTCGTTGGGCCGCGCCATTTTCACCAGCTCCCGAATCGCCTCCTTGCGATCAGGAATGATCATATTATAATCACCGGGAATACCCGGGAGAATATCGTCAATAATTTGCCGCGGATCCTCTGTGCGCGGATTGTCCGAAGTCACGATGACAACGTCGCTGTTTTCAGACGCCGCCCGACCCATCAACGGTCGTTTGCCGCGATCCCGGTCTCCACCACACCCGAATAGTATCATCAGGCGACCCTTGGTAATTTCCCGTGCCGACTGACAGAGACGAATGATGGCATCCGGCGTGTGAGCATAATCAAGAATGACCGCAAATGGCTGGCCCATCACTACCGGTTGAAACCGACCCGGTACCGAAGTTGCCGCTTCCAGCGCCGCCACCATGGCCTCGGGATCGATTCCCAACGCCAGACCTGCCGCCGCCGAACCAACGGCATTCGACAGGTTGTACCGCCCCGGAAGGTGTAAACACACCCGGTGCAGTTCACCACGAATATTCAGAACGAATTCCGTTAGATCGGACCGCATGATAGACTCCTCGGCGGTAACATCGGCCTCCACCCCCTGAATGGAATAACCGAGCACCGGGCACTTCGCATCTTGGGCAAATGCCGCGAATTCCGGCGTGTCATAATTTAGCACGGCACAGGTATCGCCACCGGCCAGACGATCCAGGAAAGTCCGCTTGACCGCCAGGTACTCGTCCATGGTATGATGAAAATCAAGATGATCCCGACTGAAAGTGGTAAATAATCCCACCTTGAAATCGATATGATCGACCCGGTTGAGCGCCAGCGCATGAGATGATACTTCGATAACGCCGTGTGAACAGGCCGCTTCATACATTTCATGTAACAGGCGTTGCAGGTCGGATGATTCCGGCGTGGTCCGCTCGGCTTTGTACTTCATCAGGCCGGAATCGTAAACCAGCGAGCTGACCATCCCGCACTGCACACCGGCGGCTTTTAACATCTGCGCGATCAAATGTACCGACGTGGTCTTGGCATTGGTCCCGGTTACACCACAAATATTCAGCTTCTGACCCGGGTAGTCATAGAAACGCGCCGCCGCGTCGACCAGGGCCCGGCGCGGTGAGGAAACCACGATGGCCGGGACGGAGATATCCTCTTCACTCTCGGTGATAACAGCCACCGCGCCGTTCTCGACCGCGGACCCGATAAACGCCCGCCCATCCTGCTTAAAACCTGGAACGGCCGCAAAAAGATACCCCGGTTTCACCTGCCGCGAATCATAAGCAATACCCGAAATAACCACGTCCTCATGACCGTGAATCCGGGCCCCGTCAATAACCGCCGCTATGTCCTTTAACCGTACTTCCACGTTTATTCCTGTCAGCCACCGCATACCAGGCGACACTTGGTTTGTGCAGTTATAGCGGTTCCGGCACGAGGATACTGCCTCTTGACAAAACCGCTCCCGACTATTTCAAAAGCTAAGCCCTGATGGGTGAGTACCGAGAGAGCTGCCCGCAAATTCAGACCGGTCAGGTCGGACATGGTGGCACTGCTGTCCGCCACGAGCACCGCAACCTGACCGTCACCGACAATACGCCGCGACGATGGCGGATACTGCCACTTTATTATACCATCCGCCCGGTCGGTGGAAAGACGAATTTTCTTCTTCTCTGCTATTTTGTGCGCAAAAGCCATGTCACACCCAACGAAATTCGGGATTTCCATGATATGCTTATCCCCGTCATCCGCGACCAACTGCGCCCCCGGCAACAGGTAATCCGAATGCGCCACCGCGTAACGCTCGGCGATATTCCGGAAAGCCGGACCTGAAGTATACCCGCCGTAATGAATCGGCTCCGGTTGATTAAGCACCACCACACCCGCAATACACGGATCGTCCGCCGGGAAAAAACCTCCGAAAGTCGCGATAAACTTGTTCTTCTTGTATCCCCCGTTGATCAGGTCGGGCACCTCCGCCGTCCCGGTCTTGCCGGCGAGCTCGATAATATCGCTTTTGGCCGGCTTGGCCGTCCCACGTTCCACTACCCCCTTCATGAATTCGTGCAAAACAACAGCATCGTCTTCATTCATCACCCGAGCCACCTTCTGACTGCGGGCCTTTTTTATCAACTCACCGTCATGGTTGATCACTCCGCGTATAATTTGCGGTCGATACAACGTCCCGCCATTGGCCACCGCCCCAATCGCAACCGCCAGCTGGAGAGGTGTAACCGAAATGGCATGTCCCATCGCCAACGCGGCGATATTGTACGGCGACCATTTTCCGGGATTGGCGATTGAGCCACAGGCCTCACCGGGCAAACCGGCATACGGCTTCTGACCAAAACCGAATTTGCGAGCGATTTCACGAAGTTTCTCACCGCCAAGCCGTTGCGCCAGCTTGGCAATACCAATATTGCTGGACAATTCAAAGATCTCCTGGAATGCCAGCGAGTCGAGTTTCTTGTCATCCCGAAGGGTCCGTCGACCGCACTTCCAGGCACCCTCTTCGCAGTATATTTTTTCATCAAGTTCAACCAGTTCCTCATCCAGCAGGGCCGCCGAGGTGAAAATCTTGAAAACCGATCCCGGCTCAAAACAGTTGCTGGCGGCACGAAGTTTAACCGCATCCTGCCGCCCGCCCGCCGTGTAATCGGCGGCCGCGAGAATTTCGCCGGACTGCACATCGACAAATAACGCCGTCCCGTCAAGCGCATGATGCTTTTCAACCGCCGCTTTCAATTCCTCTTCAACGATTTCCTGCAAATACCAGTCGATCGTCAATATGATGGAGTTGCCGGGAATCGCGCGCACCACCGGAACCTCGCGAATGCGATACGTGTTGCGCTGACCGTCGCGCAGATAATCGATCAGGCCGGGACGACCGGCCAGCACCGAATCATGACCGAACTCCAGCCCTGAAATACCACTGCCGTCAATATCAGTGCACCCCAATAATTGTTGCCCGACATCCTGAAAAGGATAGTCCCGCTTCAATTCCCGGCGCAAATACAACCCGGGAATGGAATCGCGCCGAAGCCGAACTGAATTCTGATCGCCAAGATTCCGATCGATCCAGGAAAACCGCGATGGCGTCAGGGAAAACTTCCGCCGGGATGTCCCCGACTTGTACCCGTACAATTTGTCAAGATAACGATTAATCCGCTTGATTTCCCGCGAATTGGCCGGATAGGCATACAATGCATTGCGATATACATTGATCGCAACCTCCCGACCGGCCCGGTCGTATATAATCCCGCGTTGAGCCTGTTGTTCACATTTACCCGTGGATTGGCGGGCCGCGATCTTACCGTACTCCCCCCCATGCGCTATCTGGATCTCGGCGAGCCGAACCACCAGAACTGCCCAGACCAGCGTCACCAGCGAAAGCACGATAAAAAGCCTGACCCGGGAAGCGTTATTTTTCATCGAAAATGGCTCCCGTCTCCGCGCGGCTTTCGGTCAGGACCGGAAGATTGTCGGCGATCTTTTTAAGGGAATGTACCACTTCGTCGATTCCCTCCGGTTGCAGATATGCCTTATCTATTCGCAATGTGAACATGTTCTCAGAATTCACCCGCGCCAATCCCAGTTGCTCGATGGCCAGCTTCTCTACGCGGCTCAGCCGTGAGAAATCCACCACGTCGGCCTGCGCCTTTTTTAGCAAATCATTGAGCTTGGAATGCTCTTTTTCAAGGTTTGAAACTTCCTGGACCAGGTTCAGCACATACACCCTCTGCCAGATATTTATGCACGGTAACAATACCAGGGTCAGCACGATCAGCGCCGGCAACAGGTAGCGCGATGAAACCAGCTGACGTTTCAGCGAATTACGCAATTTGTTGGTCGCCCGGTATCGTTGCACGGAAATCTTCATGAACGTCTCATCATAACTTTTCCGCCGCGCGCAGTTTCGCCGATGCCGCGCGGCTGTTCGCCTTTATCTCGGTATCCGACGGCTTCACCACCCGCCGGGTCAATAACTTCACCCGGGGCGTTCTCCCGCAAACACAAACCGGTAGCTTCGGAGGACATATGCATCCCTTCGCCTCATCCGCCAGAAAACGCTTGATCATGCGATCTTCCAGTGAATGATAGGCAATCGCCACCAGGCGACCACCAGACGCCAGACAATCCAGCGCCTTTGGCAGAGCCTGCTCAAGCTCCTCCATCTCCCGGTTGATTTCGATACGAATCGCCTGGTAAATTCTCGCCAGCGAGGCGGTCCGATACCGGGGAGATAATACCGGCGCCAGAATATCACGCAACTGCCCCGTCGTCGTGATTCGCTCGTGACGGCGCGCCTCAACGATTGCCGAGGCCGCGCGGCGACTGCGCTTCTCCTCGCCGTAACGATGAAAGATCTCCGCCAACTGACGTTCCGAATAGTCGTTGATAACAGCCTCCGCGCCCATAACCGAATCTGGTCCCATCCGCATATCCAGCGGGCCATCCTGCATAAAAGAAAATCCCCGACGGGCAGTGTCAATCTGATGCGACGAGACACCCAGATCAAACAACACCCCGTCTGCCTGGTTAACGCCAAGTTCGTTTAACACGTTATCAAGTCGGCTAAAAGTACTATGCACAATCGTTACTGCCTGCGGAACCTTGTTTAACTGCTGTCGGGCCGTCGCCACGGCCTCAGGGTCTCGGTCGACACCAATGAGAACGGCTTCGGGAGCAAGTACGTGAGATAGATATTTCAGATGGCCCCCGCCACCACAGGTCAGGTCAAAGTATATTCCATCCGGCCTGCCAAGCAGATACCGGGCGGCCTCTTCAACCAGAACCGGCCGATGATAACGCTCATTCTTTTTGCCAGTCGGTAAAGTCAAAAAGCTTTTCCGCTACCTCTTCATAGCTTTGACCGTACTTCTCAAGATACTGCTGATAGAGTTTGGGATTCCAGAATTCAATCCAGCGATAAGCGCCCAACACAAGAACGTCCCGTTCCAGCCCGGCATCCTGCTGAAGGTGTGAGGGAATCAACATCCGGCCCTGACGGTCAAGGGTTATATGGACTGCGACCGAATGCAATTGACGGCTGAAATAACGAAAATCCTTCTTCGTGAAACTTAGCGAATCCAGCCGTTGCTGTATTAACTCCCACTGCGTCTCAGGGTAAAGTGCTAGACAACCATCCAAACCCTTGGTGAGAACAAAAGCCTCCGGTTCCTTGTTATCATCTTTGGGTGAGGATCGGAGTTTGGATGGTAGGGCGATACGGCCTTTCTCATCCATCGTTACCATGAATTGGCCGAAGAAGCCACCCACAGGCTATCCTCCACTTTACTCCACTTTACTCCAATACTTACCCTATTTATTCATTTTTCCATCATAAAGTCAAGAGAAAAATACGCCTTTTTCATAAATATAAACCATTACAAGTCAACAAGTAAAAGACTTTGTTTAAATGACAATTATTAACGCTTTGGCGTACTTTGGCTTCATATAGCCTATTACCATAAAACATCTCGAAAAGAACTGGAGAAAAAAACCATAACCTATAGTCCCACAGCCATATTTTCTGCAGGTATTTTTTCAACAATACTATCACCCACCAACTCCCGAACCATAAATGACCCCCATTACTAACCACTTACGCCCGCTATACAAATTTGGTCCGCTTTGGCATAACGGGCAGGCCCCATGCAGTATTCATTGCAGATTCAATGTGAAACAGAAGGTGATGGAAAGAGGGCTGAATCAATGCTGAGAATACTTCTATTAACGATATTGCTGTGCGGCCCGGCGACCGCAAGCCAACTGGTCTGCGATTTTGATATTGATTCCCTGCAAATGCCGCAGGCCAACTATCGGTTCGCTTACCCGGAACTTGATCAATTGGTGGTTAATACCAACCTCACAGTGCCAGTCAAGACCTGCTATTTTAAAATTGACAACAATTTTCCCGAACCGCAGGTAACGGTTCAGGTGCTTGCCGGCTCCATTATCGGTGCCATCTCCTCAGAAGCGGCTCACTTTGACAATGCCGTTACGGATATCGAAAAAAACAACCGCCAAAGCCCCCTGCGATGCCGGACCCGACTGGCACAACCACTGCTATCAGTCGAAAAAATCACCACCGGCGATAACCATTATCTGGCCGTAACGATTCTGCCGATCTCAATCACTGACAACGGGGACATATTCTTCAATCAGTCATTGGTCATTGATGTGGATGCCTTCGGTGCCGTATCCTGCGATCGCGATCAGATTATTTCCACCTGCCGAAATGCCGTCACTGCCCGCCACTCGGTCGCACCGCTGGCGTCATCGGTCGAACCGGTCCCGCTGGGATATGCCTACGTGATAATCACCACCCCCGAACTGGACAGCGCCTTTGGCGAACTGGCCCTGTTCAAGAACGCCTCGGGATTATCGACGGCAATCGCCCTGACCGATTCAATCTATGCCCGCTATGACGGGATCGACCACGCCGAAAAAATCCGGAATTACCTGATTGACTTCCACGAGCAAGGCGGAGTATACGTTCTTTTGGGCGGTGATGATGTTACCGTCCCGGCCCGATATGTATACTATTACAATACCAACTCCTATCCGTCCGACTCCTATGAGTTGATGCCGTCCGACCTGTATTATGCCGACCTGACCGGCCAGTGGGACCTTGACGGCGACGGAGTCTGGGGGGAACCGACTCATGATGCTCCCGATCTCATTCCGGAACTCAAGGTCGGGCGATTGCCGATTCGTACCGCCGAGCAGGCCGGGGCATACATCACCAAGCTCAAATCATATCTGACCAATCCCGGCGACGGAGAATTTTCCTACCTGGCGAAATCGATGATTTTTGCCGCCGACCAGATGCGCGACTATCCCGCCGAAGGCCAACATGCTGTTATCGCCGGAGCTATGCCCGCTGGCTTTGAGATCGACACCGTCACCGGTGTCGAAAACCCCTCCGGTGCGGACCTCTCCCCTACCAACGCATCAGGAGCGGAAAGCGTGAACATGCTGTCGGAAGGCGTTGGTATCGTGCATATTCTCTGCCATGGCCGGGTTGACGGATTTATGGTGCGGTCGGCCGGGTACGGCGAATCCGCAACCTCTTATATCCTCTCTCCGCCGCAGGGCAACGGCCAGGGAAGCCTGACCGAACTGGCGAAAAACAACCGCCTCTCTCTATATTATTCATTGGCATGCAACAGCGGCGCCTTTGACCTCGACACCATCGATGCCGAACCAACTAACTGGTCCTTCGTGGAGCGGCTGATTGCAATGGAAGACTGTGGCGCGGTCGGATTGATCGGCTACAGCCGCTGGGGATGGGTTTATTCCAGTTATCTCCTGCAGGCCGCCTTCACGCGCTACCTGTCGAATGAAGCTGATGGAAGCCCGGTGGAAGCCATGTATTATTCCTGGATGGATTACCCGTACTATCGTGATCTTATCTATGGCCAGAATTATTATGGCGACCCCAGCCTGAAAGTATACCTCGAGGAACCCGATGATCTCGATTTTAATGTCGGGCACAACGACAACAGCTTTGTCATACATGCCAACAGCATCAAAGAACCGGTCCCGTTTGCCGAAGTAATCCTCTCGGCAAATGGCGTTATCATCGAACAGGGCACCACTGACGAAAATGGCAATTACCCGGTCATGACCGCCCTTGATCCCGACAGCGGGTACTGCATCACCGCCATCAAGGATGGCTACACCGTCGCCCATGACACCTATATCGCCTCCATGACTCTCGATGTCGACGATGAATCCGATCTGCCCCTGCCGACCGAACTAAGCCTGGAACAGAATTATCCCAACCCCTTCAACCCCGGCACGAACATTCCTTACGCCCTGCCCTATCGAACCGATGTCATCTTTACTGTCTACAATATTCTCGGTCAGGTTGTCGACGAAAAACAATACCGTGATCAGCTGGCCGGTGATTATGTAATTGTCTGGAATGGTACCGACGGTGCCGGAAACGACCTGCCGTCGGGAATATACTTCTACCGCCTCCGGGCCGGAAACGAGGTTCGTTCGAAAAAAATGTTGTTGTTACGCTAAGATTATTTATGTGATCGATAAAAGCCGGCCCTGATAAAAGCGGCCAGCCAAAGCACCAGCCCCCAAAAATACGGCAGGGAACGGCCCCATGCGCCCCTGCCGTATTTCTTGAAATACTGATACATGGCGCGGTGTGATTCCATAACCATGTCAGGTTTCATGGTCCGAATCGTACCCCCGTAATAATGCTCAATGACCGCATCCGGATAATACAAATTGACATATCCCGCCAGCCGTACCCGCCTGCAATAATCCACGTCGTTGAAAAAGATGCGGAACCGCTCGTCGAAGAAACCGACTTTATCCAACATCTCCCGTCGAACCATCAAGGCCGCTCCCATCGGCTGATCCACCTTGCGTTCCGTTTCATGATCAAACCAGCCCATTCGCCATCCGCCGAATATTCGCGACCGGGGAAACAGAAACGACAGCCCGGTCAAATCAAAAAACAGGTGCCGGTAGGTCGGAAACGCCCGACAGGATTTCTGAAGAACTCCATCGAAACCGACCAGTCTCGGACCGATCGTGCCGATCGTTTCATCCCGTTCCATCCGCCGTGCCAGCCGTACAATGGCATTCTCGCGGATACGCGTATCCTGGTTCAAAAGCAGTATGAATTCCCCCCCGGCACTGCGTAACCCCTGGTTAACCGCCGGAGCAAAACCACGATTCTCATCGTTGGCGACCACCGCGATATCAGGATATGAATCCCGGATAAACGAAACCGTGCCATCCGATGAACCGTTGTCAACCACGATAACTTCGGCATCGACCTCATGCAAAGACGCAACCACCGTGGCCAGGCAGTCTGGAATAAACTCCATGCCGTTATAACTGATGACAACAATCGAGATATGCATATCAGTCAGATATCTCCAACACGCGGTCCAGAACCCCGGCATACTTCCCGGCCAGGCTCGACGCCAAAAATTCCCGGACGTCAGCCGCCGGCTCATCATGTTCTCCGCCGGTATCCGCCAGACAATGCCCGATATATTCCGCCGCCCCGCCGGTATCATCAGGAGCGACCACCCTCCCCCGTCCGGTTTTTTCGATCAGTCGCGCCGCATCGGAACCGTCTGCAATCATGCCCAAAATCTTTTTGCCCGATATCAGGCAATCAAAGAGACGCCCCGGGACGATATGATATCGACCCTGTTCACGCACTCCGAGATACAACAGCTCGGCATCGGCCAGCTTCTCGATCGCCGTTTGTCGAACCTGATATCCCCTTAACTCCAGGTTTTCCTCAAGTCCGTATCGAGCGGCAAGTGCCCGCATCGAATCGGCATCTCCATGCCCCACATGCCGGATTCTGATTCGTTTCGCAACCGCCTTATCCAGCGCCGCCACCGCCTTCAACAACGGTTCCAGCGGGCAGAGTTCATTGATTGTCCCCAACACTCCGATAACAAAGACACTCTCTTCATCACGTTGCTCAGATCTCCACAACGGCACCAGGGCATCATCGGCCGCATTATAAATCACTTCCCCCCGACCCAGGTAATCTTTGATACAGCCATTCACGACCACCACGTTGTCAGCCTGTGTGACGATATCATCCCTGAGCGCGAGAGCACGTTTTCTTTTTTTCTCGGAGTTATACAGCATCTCAATCGGGCGTGAAAACCAGACATCGCGAAAATCCGCCACCCAGGGAAGATCATATCGCTCCTTCAACTTCCTTCCGATTCCATGTACCGACGGTGGCGGTGACGTGGTAATCACCGCCCGGATGTGTTCACTCTTGATGATGTGCTTCGCCGCGCGAACAGCCGGTCCGACCCAGCCCTTCTTGGAATCCGGGAAAAACCGGCGCGATGCACCGGCCCCAAAACCGGAAGACGACATCTTCCTCTTGCCAAGAAGATACAACAGGCGCGCCGGATCATACGAACCCGACCGATACACCCGAGAAACATCAACCTGGTCCAGCAGGGATGGGTCATAGTGCGGATACACGATGTCCTTCACCGTCAGGACATACACCTGATAACCGAATTGCGGCAAATAGCGGTACAGCGCCAGCGGTCGACCGACTCCACCCATACCGAGCGGCGGAAAATAGTAAGATATTAAAAGAATGTTGGCCTTAGCACCCATCAGTGACCAGTTGTTTCATGATTGCAATTGTGCGATCGATATTATCCGAAAATCGTCCCTGCGCCAGCGCCAGGTTACGATTGTTGTTGATGATTTTACGTACGTCCGTTTGCCCGCTTAATAGCTCCGCCACCGCCTTCCGAAGTGACCGCTCGTTGCCCGGATCAAAAAGCAGGGCATTGTCCGGTCCGACCAATTCCCGCACCCCGGGAATATCCGCCACGATCGGCACCAGCCCGGCGGCCATGGCCTCAATCAGCGAGGCCGGTGACGAGTCGGACTGCGAAGCCGACAGGTACATGTCGAATCCTCCCAGATAACGAATGTAATCCATGCGCGGCAGGCGGGAGTACATCTGCACCGTCCCGGAATGACATTCCCTGCCCAGCAGGGCGTCAAACTCCTTGCGATGGGTGCCCCAGTCGGGGAAAGTTAACGTGATCTTACCCTTGTTGATCAAACCGTTAAGCGCTCGGATGATAAACTGATTGTTATATACTCCCTCATGCGGACGCGGCACCAATCCTTTTACCGGCCTGACCTTGCTGAAATCTTTTAGCTCCCGATTGGCATCATGCAAATCAAACACCGCGTCTTCCGCGCCCCAGTACACCACGTCCGCTTTCATTGACGGTGCAATCGCCCGAGCCTGGGCTTCAAGATAGTGTGAATCGACAATAACATGCGACGATTTCTCAAGTGCCGTCCCCACCCGCATCCGGTGATAGGTTGACTTCTTCGCCGAGATTAATATGTCCGACCCCAAACAGTGCAACAATACCGGAACCTGCTCGCTCACCCCTGCCACCGCCGCGGTATAACCGTATCCCGAGGCCGAATGCGCGTCAATAATATCCGGCGCCTCCCGTTCCACCAGGTGCCGGATTTTCCTCGCCGCCAGCAGATAATTCAATCCCCGAATTCCGGTCATCGGGCGTAACGGCACGTCCACCGTCACCCCGTTCTCAATAGAGGCAAACACTACTGTCAGCCCGCGTCGTTGCAATTCTCCCTGATACCGAACGGCATGCAACGACCGCCCGTCAGCCAGGAGCAATATCTTCATGATGTCCTCAACCGGTTAATAAGTTTGCCCCATCTTGACATCCATGTGTACGATGTATATTCGGTCTTCTGCCCCCCCCAGCGCTCTTTGAATTCAACCAGTGAATCCGCACCGGGCGGCGACCATCCGAGATTGACCTCATGAATGCCACGTTGCTGGGCAAACCTTATGACATCCTGCATTAATAAATAATTGGGTCTGAGTCGACTGTACTGCTTGTCGAAAAAACTCTGCCAGTTCAGCATCTGACCCCGCTCGACAAGACTGATCCGTGATGCAATCATCCGATCCTCAAACAGAACCGCCAGCCAGATAATCCGCTCATCATGCGCCGCAAGGGAAAACAACTTCTCAAAAAGAGATCGGGGATAGCGTGGAGAACAACCGTGGCGGCTCTCAGTCTGTTCCACCAGACCGTAAAACTCATCCATACGACCGGCATCTGTAAACCGACATACTTCGGCGCCCCCGCGTTCCGCACTACGAAGATGCTCACGCACTTTGGGATGAGCTGGCTTAAAATCATCTCCGGACAATGGAATAACATGCAAACCGATCGGACTCCGGGAATATAGACCGCTTTCCGGGGTATGATCGGGATGATGAATGTCGGCGCGAATGACGCCGCGTGATTTCAAGTACCTGACAACATTATGTTCAAAAGCCCCTCGTACCGACTCGTCCGTGTTCTCGGCATAAAACGCCCCGCCGTACAAACCGTCCGCCATTGACTCAAAATGACGAATAAGGCGATGGCCCATTATGATCCCCGCCATTCCGGCCACCGAACACCCGTTGTCATGTTCGAGAAAAAACACCGGTCGGCCGCCCCAGGCCTCCCAGATCGATACGAATGCGGGACTTGAGAAAAGAGAATCGCGCGACAATACCCGCCACTGCTCCACGGGCACGTCCGCCGCTGAACACACCGTAAACGCCATTAGTCTCTAACGAGCAAAAGCTTACCCCGACCGACCGAACCGTCGTCGCCGGTCAGATGATACAGGTACACCCCCGAAGCACAATCCTGCGACTGCTGGTTCTTCCCATCCCAGTCCTCGTTGACATCGATCTGCCGCACCAGTTCACCGTTGACGGTGTATATCCTGACAACCGCGCGGCCGTCATAGTTAAAACGCACCACCTCGGAGCCGGAACGAATGACATACGGATTCGGCAGGGCAATCGCGTTTTCGATGTCCGTGGTCGGATCGCCCAAATCGGGCTTGCGAATGGAAATGCCCGACGGCGTCCCTGCCCAGGTGTCGCCGGTCCGTTGGTCAACCATCAGTCCCGTAATATGATCGTCGGTCAACCCCGAATTGAGGCTGGTAAACACGTCAAATTCCCCGGTCGTGACATTGCGCCGGGCCAGGCCGTTGCGCGCCCCGATCCAGGCGTTGTTACGTCGATCGAATATCAATTCGGTCACCTCGGGACCGAATCCCAGCGGCAACTCGATCACGTCGAAATTGTCAACCCCGTAATCATAGCGCAACAACCCGAACTGCGTTCCCACCCAGAACACACCGTCATTATCATACCGGACCACGTTGACACTGTTGGCGTTGAGCCGGCTGTTGTCCTCACGGAAATTCACCACCGAATCGTCGGACTTGTTGAATGGATCGGGACCATAATAGTAATAATACACGCCGTTGTTTGACGTGCCCAGTACAAAATACCCGCTGTGCGCATCGATGGTGATACCGCGATCCGACGTGATCCCATCAGCCAATCCGAACGACTGCGACTGCGTCGTAAGCCGATTGATCACCGTCACCGGGTTGCCGCCAAACGCCAGGTAATTGGAGGCGAACAGGTACGTGCCACCGATGGCAAAATCGTTAACCACGACATACCCTGCGGCTCCGGTCACACCACGCAACGAGGAATTGTTTTCGTCGTAATTTATCGCGCTCTCATCGGTAAGATGATACAACCCGTTCCCCCAGATACCGACCCAGAGTTCACCCTCGCCATCGAATGACACCGTGGTTACCCAGTCGCGGGTGTTGATATCAAGCGCAGCCCATTTCCCGTCATCATACACGGCCGCACCGTTGAAATTATAGGCACCCGCCACAAGGCCGTCAGACCTCGATGCCAGCGACGTAACATAATTCCCGGGCGGGCCGTAATCGTTAATTCTTTCATATATGCCGGCACTGCCGAAGTATATCCCGTCATCGGTCAGGCCAAACCAATGAATGCCATCGACCAGATACCCGCCGGTGAAATTGGAACTGGGAATGCCGGATGTATTTATCATGCTTATGCCGTCTGAGGAATATGTGAAGACCCCATTCGAGGTATATAAGAACAGGCTGTCACCTGACTCATTCATGTCGGCAACCCTGGCGTAATCGGGAATGGCAAGTGCTGAAAACGAAGTGTCAATGCCGTCAATAAGCAATTGGTAAGCACCGCCCGCCGTTCCGACTGTCAGCGTATCGGCATAAAGATACAACGCCGTAATATCATCCTCACCCAGCGACGGAAACTGCGTCTCGTCGAACGAAGTCCAGTTGACAAACGACTTCAACAAACGCGGATCGCGCCGGTCTGCAACCGCCAGGCCGACCGACGTGGCGATCCAGATGGAATCACCTGACAGGAGAACGTCTCGGACAACCGGCTCCGTTGAAAGTGAACCGTACCGATAATAAAAATCTTCAATCTGACCACCGTCATTCACCTTGGAGAAAAGCGCCAGGCCAATCGACGTCCCGATCCAGAGCGAATCTCCGTCATCCGCCAGGCTGTATAGCGGAAGAAGATTCTCATCACCGTCGAAAAACAGGAATTGCATGCATTGTCCATCGGCATACTTAATCAGCCGACCGTCCCCCGCAATCCAGACAATCCCATCCTGATCCCGAAGGATATCATTCAGGTCATTGGTCCCCAGGCCGTCGGTATTCGTGGTTTTGGTCAGACCGCCGGACAGCGGATCGATTCGAAGCCAGCCGCCGGAAGTGATCACCTGCAATGAATCATTGAAATACTCAACTCCCCGCACCGTCCGACTGGACGTTATCGTCGTCCAGCCCTCAAGATTTGCGGCTGGCGTCGCGCTGACAAAAAACGTCAACACCACACCCAGGAACAATAATCGGATTAGTGTCTTTTCTTCCATAACCAGTGTACCGCCAATATAGGCAATAGCGCCAGCGTTAGCAACCAGCAGAATATGCCCACGATCGGGCCGATGGATGTGAATGTCGAAAATTCATCCTTCGGTTTCACCGCTCCAATCATCACCCCCTGCTGATAAAGACCCCCATATGCCGATTCCCGGCCGTAAGGATCAATCACCGCCGAAATCCCGCTGTTGGCGCATCGGGCCAGCCAGACCCGGTTTTCAACCGCCCGGAAAACCGCCAGTCTCATGTGCTGAAACGGTCCCGGTGATCGGCCAAACCAGGTGTCATTGGTAATTGTAACCATAAAATCGGCTCCCCTGCGCAAGGCATTGCGCGTAAATTCGGGGAAAGCCACCTCATAACAGATGGCCACCGCATAATCCACTTCGCCAACACGGAAAATCGTGATCGAATCACCCGGATAGAAATCGGACCACCACTGCACTTTACGGTTACGTATTGCGGACAGGTATTGACCAAGGAAACTCCGAGACAAATAAGGAAAATAATCTTGATATGGTGTATGCTCCGAAAACGGAACCAGCTTCATCTTATGATAGTAGTAATCGATACGACCGCTCGGAGAAAATTGAAAGGCGGCGTTGAATGAACGTTCTTTTTTGTCGAAGTACTCTGCGTCAAGCCCCCCGACCAGGTTGGGGATTCCCGTTCGGCGAGCGGTTTCGCTCAGGAAATGCTGGTATTTCATCTCAAGGCGCGGGTAGGCTGGTGCCGCGGTCTCCGGCCAGATAATCAGATCAACCGAGTCGTCGACCGCCTCCATCGCCAGTGAATCATAAAGACGAAAATTATCATCGCGCGTCTCCCGACCCCATTTATCCTTCAGGGCTACATTGCCCTGCAATAACGCCACCTTGAACGTCCCCGGCTCCTCCAGGGGTGGAAAAACCACCCAGCCGTATAAAAAGACAATCACAAGCACACCGATAAACGCGATCGCCGTACTGACCCGGGTTTCAAGACGATTCCTCGAGGAAAATACCTGCCAGATAAAAATGTTCATCGCCATCAGCACAAACGACAGGCCATACACTCCCACCACCGAAACGATTTGAATGAGAGTCAGGTAATACCCCTGGCTGTAGCCCAGATCGGTCCAGGGAAAGGCAAATTGCGACAGACTGCGAAAATATTCCATCCCCACCCAGAGGATGGGAAGACTGATCAAACCCAGTGTTTTTCTAAATTGATAAAGCCTGTTTGCGGCCAGAAGAACAACCGCAGGGTATAGCGATAAAACAAAAATCGCCGCCACCATCCCGGCCGGGGTCACCACTGCCACCCAGTACAATTGGAATAGATTGCTCATGAAAGCGAAAAAATACGCCGCCCGAAAGGCCCCCTTGCCCTTCAGACTGAAGATTATCGACAACGGACGGGCCAAAGCGAACCAGGCCAGAAATCCGAACGGGAGTGGAAGATACGCCAGCGCCAGTACAAAAGCCCAGAGCGTTAGCTCCGCGCGCCGGAGCCGCACGGAAACCTCACCGGGCCAGATAACCGCCTTAATTGCGTGAAACAGAAACTTCACCTGCTACCAGTAATGATACCCCGGTCATTTCTTCCGGTTGAGTGATTCCCAGGCATTGCATTATCGTCGGTGCCAAATCCGCCAGCTTGCCACCCTGACGCAAATGCACCTTCCCGCACTCACCGGTGCTGTCATAAAAAACACACGGAACCGGGTTGGTGGTGTGCGCCGTATGCGGACCGTCGGTCGATGGATCATACATCTGTTCGGCATTGCCGTGATCGGCCGTTATCAGCGCCTGCCCCCCCACGTCATTTACGGCCGCCAGAACTTCACCCAGTCCCGCGTCGACCGCCTCAACCGCCTTGATCGCCGCCGCCTCAATGCCGCTGTGCCCGACCATATCGCAATTGGCAAAATTAAGGATTACCACGTCATATTTGCCGGAGCGGATACGTCGCGTCGCCTCATCGGCAACCGCCACCGATGACATCTCCGGTTGCAGATCATAGGTTGCCACCTTCGGCGATGGGATCAGCGCCCGATCCTCCTTATCAAACGGCTTCTCAACTCCGCCATTGAAGAAAAATGTCACATGCGCGTATTTTTCGGTCTCGGCGATTCGAAGTTGCCGCAGACCGGCTCGGGAGATCACTTCACCGAAGATATTATCCAGGTGAACCGGTGGGAACGCCACGTGCGCCGAACTCAGCGTTACGTCGTATTCCGTCATGGTAATCAGGTGTATGGTGGGATTATCGGGATGTGGAAAATCGTCGGGATCGGTGCCCGTCAGGACATGACACAACTGCCGAACCCGGTCCGACCGAAAATTGAAAAAGATCGCCGTGTCGCCCTCGCGCAATCGTCCCTCGTCCGAATCATCAGAACCTATTACGACCGGTACGATAAATTCATCGGTAACGTCAGCGTCATACGACTTTTCTATCGCCGCAACTGCGTTATCGAATCGCTCGCCGGTACCGTGTACGATAGTCTGATATGATTTTTCGATCCGCTCCCAGCGCTTGTCGCGATCCATACCGTAATACCGGCCCGAAACCGTCGCCACCCGGCCAAGTCCCAGCTTTGCAAAGAAGTCCACCATTTCCCGCATATACTCCGCCCCGGAACGCGGCGGCGTATCCCGGCCATCCATAAAGGCATGCAAATATAAATCGGTGACCCCAGCATCCTTCGCCATGGTGGCCAGGGCCTTGATATGCTCCATCGAGGAATGAACACAACCGTCGGAAACCAGGCCAAACAGATGCACCGCCTTGTTATCCTTAACAGCCTTCTTCAGGCCATCCAGCAATACCTGATTGGTAAAAAAATCGCCGTCGGCAATCGCCTTGTCGATTCGTGTGACATCCTGGTAAACGACGCGTCCGGCGCCGATATTTAAATGACCCACCTCTGAATTACCCATCTGGCCCTCAGGAAGCCCCACCGCCAGGCCGGAACCTTCAATGGATACATGCGGGCAGGTCGTTATCAATTTTTCGAAATTCGGCTTGTGCGCCAATGCCACGGCATTATGTTCAGTCTGGTCACGCAGGCCGAACCCGTCAAGAATACAAAGCAGGAACATGGTCAATCCTTCAATATGATGTCTTTCGCACCTTCGGTGATCGTACCAATAACATACGGTCGTTCACCCGAACTCTTTAGTGTCTCAACCACGTTCTCTGCCAGATGTTCCGCAACCACAAGAACATAACCGATGCCCATGTTGAACGCCTGAAACATGTCGGCCTTGGCCACCCCGCCGGTCTGTTGCAAATAATCAAAAACCGCTGGAACCGGCCAGGTTCCGGTCTTAATAATCGCCTGCAGGCCGTTCGGAAGGATACGCACCAGGTTGCCGCGCAGGCCACCGCCGGTAATATGCGCCATTCCCCGGACTTCATACTGTTCAAGCACCTTCATGATTGGGCGTAGATAACAGCGATGCACCGCCAACAGCGCATCGGCCGCGCTCATCCCGAGCGCATCAATCATATCGTCCGGCTTCAATCCGGCGATATCAAAGACAATCTTGCGGGCCAGCGTATAACCGTTGGTGTGCAAACCGTCGGAGCCGAGACCGATCACCGTATCACCGGCCTTAATCGTGGAACCGTTAATAATCTTATCCTGATCGACCAACCCGACAATAAACCCGGCCAGGTCATACTCACCGGCCTGATAAAAACCCGGCATCTCCGCCGTCTCTCCGCCGATCAACGCCATCCCGGCGTTACAACAACCATTGGACAAGCCCTCGACCACGTCGGCCGCAACCTCGGGACAGAGCACCCCCGTGGCAAAATAATCCATAAAAAACAGGGGCCTCGCGCCATGCACGAGAATGTCATTGGTGCAATGATTAACCAGGTCCTCACCAACCGTCTTGTGCCGCCCCGTCATGAAAGCTATTTTCAGCTTGGTGCCAACGCCGTCGGCTGAGGAAATCAACACCGGGCTACTCACCCCGCCCAGATCAGGCTTGTAAAAACCGCCAAACTGCCCGATTCCGGTCAAAACCGCATCGCTGAAAGTCGCTTTGGCCAGCTTTTTTATCTTGTCAACAGCTTGATCGGCGGCCTCGATATCGACCCCGGCTGAGGCATAATCCAGCTTTTTCTTTTCCATTATCTATCGCCTTTCAATAACGGCACAATCCCGGTTTAATATTGAATCAATAACCTAATATGACGACTGCGCGATGTCAAGATAATTGCCCGATGACTGCTTCCGGCCCGGCGGGCATAGGCTGACAAAAGACTATCTTATCCCTGCGCTGGTGCGAACCTTACGATCGCTCCTGCTCATCGAGCAGGTCAAGCACCGACTGGAAATCGGCCGGAAGATCGGAATCGAACCGCACCGGTTGATCGGTTATGGGATGGGTAAATTCCAGTCGCTTGGCATGAAGTGCCTGGCGATCAAGTAACTTCAGCGTCTGCTTGGCGGTCTGTCGCGCGGCTGATACCACTCCCCGATGCCACTTGGTGCGACCGCCATAGTCGGGATCACCGAAAACCGGATGCCCCAAATGTGACAGGTGAACCCGGATCTGATGAGTCCGCCCGGTTTGTAACTGTATCTCCAGCAAATCATACAACTCATAGCGATCAAGCAGAATATAGTCGGTCACCGCCTCCCGACTGTTATGGTTGGTGACCGTCATCTTCTTGCGGTCTCGAAGGGAACGCCCGATCGGCAGATCAATCGTTCCCCGATCCTCCTTCATGTGGCCGCATACCAGCGCGTGATAGGTCCGCTTGATCTTCCGTTCCCGCAACTGCTCCTGGAGCGCATGGTGCACCCGGTCGGTTTTCGCGACCACGATCAGACCGCTGGTGTGCTTGTCCAGGCGATGCACTATCCCGGGCCGATCGAAACCCGATGCCCGCGATAATGACTGCGCATGATGCAACAGGGCATGCACCAGCGTCCCCGTGAAATTGCCGGCTCCCGGATGTGTCACCATCCCGGACGGCTTGTTCACCACCAGCAGGTGTTCGTCTTCAAAGACAATATCAAGCGGAATCGCCTCAGGCGTAAGTTCCGATATCGGTTGCGGCGGAATTTGTATCGTGATCTGTTCGCCGCCGGTCAAGGTGTGATTGTGCTCGGCGGAAATACCGTCGACTGTCACCAGCCCCGCCTCAATCAATTTCTGCAAACGACTGCGGGATAACTTCAGCTCCGGATTTTGCCCGATCAACTTATCCAGCCGGATTCTGCCAATGTCGTCGGGTACTTGATATTTTACGGTTTCCATACCGGGCGTTTTTTCGGCATCGTTCATCTTAATGAAACCATCGCCGAATTTGGGTTGCAATCCAATGTGATCCGTTACTGCACATGTTCGGCCGAGTAAACCAGGTCGACTATTTCACGAACCGCGCGATCCAATCCAACCATCAATCCCCGGCTGATCACCGCGTGACCAATCGAAAACTCGTCAATCACATCCAGCTCCGCCAGTGGTCGGATGTTCTTGTAGTTCAGGCCGTTGCCGCAGGAAACCGCCATCCCGAGCTTGGAGACCAACTGCGCCATCTGCTCCAGCCGCTCCAACTCAGCCTCGGCGCTTTCAATCGTGTCGGCGCCAACATATGACGTGGCATTCAAATCCACCACGTCGGCCTTGGCCCGAGCCGCCGCCTTGATCGCATCTGCATCAGGATCAACAAAGTAACCAACCGCAACTCCCGCCTCTTTCAGGCTTCGTGCGAATTCCTCATATAATTCACGGTTCTCTGCGATATCACACCCGGACGTGACAACACCATCCTCCGAGTCAAACGGCATCAGCGTCACCAGAAACGGCTTTACTTCGATGGCCCGCTGATATAACTCATCAATCGGTGGAATCAGAAGATTCAACCTGGTCTTAACCGTCTCCTTGAGCAAGTAAACATCCCGGTCGCGAATCGCCCGCCGGTCCTCCCTGAGATGGCAGACGATACCGTCCGCCCCCGCCAGTTCTGCCAGCATCGCCGCCTGGACCGGATCCGGAAGCTTGCCCGTGCGTAGGGCACGAATTGACGCCACCTGATCCACATTTACCGATACTATTGCCATAATTCCTCCGTGAATTGGTTTGAATCAACCTACTGAGATTATCGGCGATGTTCAAGAATTATTTGTCGCTTCAAGAATATCCGCCAGACGAATAAAACCATCGATATCGATCTGCTCGGCCCGGATATTGACATCCCAGCCCAACGAGGCGAGAACCGCTTCAAGTCGCCCTTTGTCAAGATTCGCATGGGACGCCAGGTTGTTCACCAGTCGCTTCCGCCGTTGCGCAAACGCCGCCCGCACCACCCGTTCAAAGAAAGCAATATTGGTGATTGCATACGTATCCGCCGGCTCCAAAACCAGCGTGGAGGAATACACTTTCGGACGGGGGTAAAACGCCTGCGGCGAAATAGTCATGGCGCTGGTAATCCTGTAATGCAACTGCGTGAAAATCGAGATCGGTGCCCAGTCCTTGCTCCCCGCACCCGATGAAATCCGCTCCGCCAGTTCCCTCTGCATCGTTATCACGGCGCGGTCGACCAACCCCCGGTGCCGAACAATCCAGTCCAGCAGGGGCGAAGTGATATCATAGGGGATATTCCCGATCAACTTGAACCGCCCCTCGACATAATCCGATGGCGTCACCGCCAGAAAGTCATCGTTGATAATCGTAACCCGGTCATACCGGCCAAACTTCTTCTCCAAAGAGTCTATCAGGGAGCGGTCGAGTTCGACCGCTATCAGGCGGGCCCCGCTTTGAGCGATAAATTCGGTCAGCATTCCCCGCCCCGGACCGATTTCAAAAACTACGTCATCTTCGACCAGGCCCAGCAGGTTGACTATTTTAAGAGCGATGTTTTTGTCAGTCAAAAAATTCTGTGAGAAACGCCTTTTCGGGCGCGAATTTGACATGGGAATTATCCCTCAAACAGATCGACCAAACGATACACCTTCTGGCAGTTCCGGTCGGTGACCTTCTCGACCTCGGACGTCGGAATATCCCTTAATTCCGCCACCCGATCCCGCACATACCGAACATAAGCCGGCTGATTGGTCTTGCCGCGATAAGGCACCGGGGTCAGGTACGGACTGTCCGTCTCCAGCAGGAGATACTCCAGCGGAACCTGGGCCGCCACCTCGGCCATCTTGGCCTTCGGAAAAGTGATAACCCCCCGACCGATACATAAAAGCCCAGGTCAATGACCCGGAGCGCATCCTGAACCGTGCCCGGGAAACAGTGAAAAATCCCGCCGGCCAGTTTTCCCGCGTATTCCTTCACAATACCCAGCGTGTCTTCAAAAGACTCCCGGGTGTGAATCACCACCGGTAGCTTCTTCTCGACCGCAATCTCAAGTTGTTCGCGAAACACCCGCTGTTGCACCTCGCGCGGCGACAGGTCGCGGTAATAGTCAAGCCCGATTTCGCCCACCGCCTTTACCCGCGAGTGTCGCATCAACGCTATCAATTTATCGGCAACGCTGGTGGTATACGTCTTGGCGTCATGCGGATGCACCCCGACCGTGGCATAGACACAGTTATGTCGTTCCGCCAGTTCCACCGACCGCATTGACGTCTTCAGATCGGTGCCGATGTTGACCATCGTATGCACCCCCGCATCGAGCGCGGCCATGATCGTAACGTCACGACACCCGTCGAATTCATCGAAATCGAGATGGCAGTGTGAATCTATCATCAGCTGATCGTGGCTCCCGGTGGCAGGTCACCTTCCGGCACCACCAGGCAAAGCCGCTTGCCTTTTTTCGCCGCCAGCAACATTCCGTTGGATTGCACGCCTCGTATTTCGGCCGGCTTCAGATTGGATACCACCACTATCCGTTTGCCAATCATCTGCTCCGCCGTATAATACTGCGCAATCCCGGCCACGATTTGCCGCGACTCCGAACCAAGCGTGATTTGAAGTTTCAATAATTTATCCGCGCCCTCGATCCGCTCGGCCGCAAGCACTTCCGCCACCACCAGCTTGGCGCGGCCAAATTCTGTAAAATCAAGCAGGTTATCTTCCGTAACCGTTTTCTTCTGTGACGGCACCTGTTTCTTCTTGTCCTTCAAACGAGGAAACACCGACTCCGTAATCGTAACCGCGTCACCCGGTTTGAGACAGTAAAAACTCCGGGCGTTCTCGATCGTCAGATCGGATGCGCCCAATCCGAAAATCGCCAGGATCTCCAGCGCTTTGGACGGCATGATCGGATACGTCAAAATCGCAATGATTCGCAGGGCTTCGGCACAAATGTAAAGCACGCCGCCGGCTTGATCCGCACGACCCTCCTTGATCAGTTTCCACGGAGCATTGGTGTCAAAGAAACGGTTGCACTGCCGGACCAGGTTCATGACAGCTTCGATCGCGTTGAGAACCCGGAAATGATTTATATGCTCCATGACCACTTCCGGTAGCCGCTCGGCCTCGGAGATAATGTCATCGGTGCCGTCCAATCCCTCCGCCGGCCCCGGGAGCTTGCCGTCAAAGCTGGCGGTGATCATCTTGGCCACCCGCGAAACCAAATTGCCCAAATCGTTGGCAAGGTCACTGTTGTACTTGGTGGTAAACCGCGACCGCTGAATATCACCATCGGTGCCGAAGGGATACTGCGTCAACAGCAAATACCGCGCGGCATCCGCTCCATACTGATCCACCAGGTCATTGGGATCGATCTGGTTGCCCAGCGTCTTCGACATCCGCTCTCCGTCCACCATGAAAAATCCGTGCGGGTAGATGGTATGCGGGAGCGGCAAATCGGCCGCCAATAATATCGCCGGCCACCAAACACAGTGGAATTTTAGGATGTCCTTGGCCATCAGATGCACTACCTCGGCCTCGCGCCACCACTTGTCAAACTGAGCCGGATCGTCCCCATACCCGATCCCGGTAATATAATTGGACAACGCCTCTATCCACACATAGGTCACCTGCGAGGGATCAAATGGAAGGGGGATACCCCAGAGAACCTTTTCGCGCGAAATCGAAAAATCATTCAAACCCTGCTCGAACAATCCCAGCACCTCATGCCGGCGTTCTTCGGGAAGAATCACCAGTTCGTTGGTTTCAATAAGCCGCTTCAACTTGTCAAGATAAGCGCTCAGCCGAAAGAAGTAGTTCTTCTCCTTAACCAGTCGCGGGGGGATCTTGTGATCGGGACAAACCCCGTTAACCAGTTCCTTCTCCGTAAGGAACTTCTCGCAACCGGTGCAATACAAACCTTCGTACTCACCCGAATACACGACCGGCTCACCGGTGTCGGTTTTGGCCTCATGAAGAACGTTGAGTAACTTGTGCACCGCCTTGACATGACGGTCGTCGGTCGTCCTGACAAAATTGCCGAAGTCGATATTAAGGCTCTTCCACGCCGCCTTGTAATGCATGACAACTTCGTCACAAAACGCCTGGGGCTCCACCCCGACCTTTTCCGCCGCCTCGGCTATCTTGGTGCCATGTTCATCGGTCCCGGTCTGTAAATAAACCTCGCGACCGCTCAGCCGCTGGTACCGCGCCAGCAGGTCGGCCGCAATAGTGGTATAGGAATGACCGATATGAGGTCGATCATTAACGTAATAAATGGGCGTTGTAATATAAAATGGCCGTTGCACGAAAAAACTCCTGTTATTGGGTGCCATCATCGGAGGAATGGTGATCGTGAAGCGTTCTGAAAAATTTCCCCTGCGATCGTTGTTTCTTGCGAATTTCACGTCCGGTAACCCGGACTTCCTCTCCCCCCTCGATTCTTACCACCAGGTAATCTTCAAAAATGTTGATATGATCGATCACTCCCTCGCCGGAATCGGTCATGAATCGCTCGCCGACCTCGGGATACCGGCTGTGAATCTGGTTGTACTGGTCAACTTCATATTTCAGACAGCACAACAACCGACCGCAGTTGCCGGAAATCTTCGATGGATTGAGCGACAAGTTTTGATCTCGGGCATCCTGGGTGGAAATCGGCTCGAAACTCCGTAAAAAACGGGAGCAACACTGTTCCCGACCACAAATACCATACCCCCCGATTCGCTTGGCCTCGTCGCGAACACCAATCTGACGCAACTCGATACGCGTCCGATACTCCGCGGCAAGATCACGCACCAGGGAACGGAAATCGACCCGGTGATCCGCTGTAAAATAAAATGTCAGCTTGTTACGATCAAATTGATATTCAATGTCAACCAGCTTCATTTCAAGCTGATGTTTGCTTATCAACCGAACCGCGGTGTCCCAGGCACCGTTTTCGTCGGAACGGTTCTGCAATAGCTTTTCAAGATCTTCTTCATTCGCCGGGCGCAAAATGGAACGGGGCTTTTCCTTGTCGGAAAAGTCCATCTCCCGTTCGATACGGTTCAATAAAATCCCCATATCCTCGCCGCGCTCCGCCTGCACGATCACATGATCACGGAATTTCAACGAATGGTAAAATGTATTATTAAAGAAATCTCGTCGATTTCCCTTAAACTCAACCAGGTATAAATCAGGCATCATGCCTCCTTTAAAACCTTTAAGTTACGAAATCCGCTGAAAGTGTCAAGCGGATTGCCTGAGATACCGGTGGAATCTGACCGCAAATCCCGCCAGAGCAGGACGAATGTGGACATTTCGCCGCAAAGACAGGCATAACTGCTTCAAATCACCCACCACCGCGCTAACCGTATCGGGATCGGCAAACTTGTCGGTCAACGCCTCCAGTTCCGAGGTTAAATCAATATTTACAATGGAATCCGGAGTTTTGCCGTGTTTGAGAACGATCAGATCGCCGAAAAATGTCTGCCAGTGCGTAAGAATCTCCTCAAGCTGACCGCGGTTGTTGGGATTGATGAATTCCTGAAGCGTCCCGATGGCCGACGGCGTATCGTTCAGGCACAGTTCCTTCAACATCAAAAACGAAACCTGCCGTAACGACGACTGGTCTTCGTCATCGAGCAGGCTGATCGCACGACCCAGCGAACCACGCGCAAGACGAGCATAAAAACGCCCCTTCTCCTCATCAACCTCGTGCCTCGCCTGCAAATAATCTGCGATGATATCATCTGACAACGGCCGAAAACGAATCTTCTGCGCCCGCGATTGAATCGTCGGAAGAAGATTGTCGGGGTCCCTGGCCGTGAGAATTATCACCGTCTCAGGCGGCGGCTCCTCAATCAGTTTCAACAGGGAATCGGCCGAACCCGGAAGCATGCGCTCCATCTGGTAGAATAGAATAACCCGGGTTACCCCGGTTTCGGGTTTGATCGCGGTGCGTCGCTTGATCTCACGCGCAAAAGCTATGGGGATAGTCAGTTGACGGGTCGACGAAATAATACAGTAGGGCTCCGCCTTCTTTTTATTCCGGTAATCCAGGTTGAGCTCCAGCGCCTCGGTGTCGTTTTTATGCGGCGGAATTGGCAACCCGAAATACATGTCAGGAAACGTGTAATTGAGAATCTGTCGGCAATTTCGGCAGGTCCCGCAGGCGTCACTCACCACCCCGCTATCGTCCGTCACCGGATGTTCGCAATTGACCAGGGCCGCCAGTGCGATAGCCATCGCCCATTTGCCCTGACCGTCCAGCCCGTAAAAAAGATAGGTCGACGCCAATCGCCGCTTGTTAAATGAACTGAGCAGGATACGGCGCGCCGTGTCCTGTCCCCGAATATCAGTTAAAGGTGTCAATGCGTATCCATTCCACCGGGTCAAGTGATTCCTTCCCGCGGCGTAGCTCGAATTTCAATTGCCCCGTTGATGCCGTCCCGAGCCGGTCACCCTTGGCGATAATCTGGTTTTTGTCGACATACACTTCTTCCAAACCGGCGTAGGTGCTGAAATAACCGTCCTCATGCTCCAAAATAACGAAATTGCCATACCCCCGCAGGCGACCTACATAAGCGACCACTCCCTGTGCGGAGGCGAGAATCCCCGCGCCACGACTGCCCTTGATTTCAATTCCGGGCGAAAATGATTTCAAATTGGTGATCTTGTCCGTCTTCCAGCCATACCGCTTGACCACCTTGCCCTTGATCGGAGCAAGCAGCCCCCCCTTGTACGATGCGAAATTGCCGGTCTGAAAATCGAATTCGGTCGGGCGAGCCGCCAGTTCCCGATCCCGGCGAGCTTGCTCCAGACGGGCAATCAATTCCTCCATCTGTCGCGCCGCCTCCGACAGCGTAACCAGCCGGTCCGCTTCATTTTCCTTGTGCCGGCGAACCTGAGACAAATCCTTTTCCCGCTTCTCCTTCTGCGAAGTCAAAATGGTATACTCCTGCCGCTTCTGCTTGCGCGCCTTGCCAACCGTTTTCTCCTCTGAAACCAGCGAATTGTAACCCGCTTCGGCTAAGGCCAGAAGTTCCGATGATTCCGTGACTTGCTCGCGATCAGCCGCGGCCAGGGCCCGCAGATATGTCAACCGCAATAATGCATCGCGCTCCAAAATCCAATTGTCATCATAGGCCAGGTAATTGTCCTTGGTCCCGGCATAGTAAAATTTCAAATTGGCAATATAGCGCTCCCGGGAATTAGAATAACTCCGCTCCGCCCGTTCAAGATGATTTCCGGATTCTTCTATGTTCGCGCGCAGGGAATTCAACTGATTGTTGAGCCGTCCAATCACCGTCTTGTTCAACAGCGCTCTCTGCTCATAATCGGAAATCTCCTGTAATACCCCCTTCTCCACTCCCTTGAGTGAGTCAAGATTGCGGTGCGTATCCTCAATATCCTTTTTTATCTGTTGCAATTCCTCTTTCTGCTCCATGATATTCGGAGTCTGCGCCCAACCCGTGGATATGCCGATAACCGACAATAACACAGAGAATATGACCAGCTTTAACCATCCCATCAAAACGATCTCCTGGCGCCGAGATATCCCGCGATGAATCCCGCCAGTGCGGCGCCTATACACATATAGACGATATCCGTTAACGATGGAAGAATTATCAGGATATTCTGGAAAGAAACATGACCAAGCCCATAATGGATAGCCACCCATCCCACTACGGCCGCAATCAAAGTATAAAACTTGCCCTCATACATGAAAGCCAAATACTGCGACATATTTCCCGAACCCATCAACCGCATTTGACGGATTTCCTCTTCATGTACCCGGACCGATAAACGAATGGCGTGAACGATATACAATATCGCGGTCACGAATATCACCAGCCCCAGATAAAATACCGCCCGGTCAACCCAGGATAGGGTCAACTCGATCTTCTGCACCCAGGCCCGGGGATAATAAATATCCGTGACTCCGTTGATATTGTCAACTCGCTCAGCGAAGGAATCCAGCCAGTCACTGGTCAAAAACCGATCATGGAAATAAATGGTCAGAGATCGCGGCAGAGGATTATCGTTAAAACCTTCCAATAAATCGGTCCCCATCAAATCATACAATCGTTGCCGGGCCGCCTCCTTGGACATGTAATCGATGCTCTCAACTCCATCCAGCGCGCGCACCGTTTCCCGTATCACCGCCACGCTGGAATCGCTGAACGCATCATCAAAAAACAATTCCATCTCAACCGTCGCAATCCGCTCGCGGTAATACCCATCCGTGGTCTGCGCGGCAATCCATACCAGGTCAAACAGCAAAAACAGCAGGAATAATGACAATAGCGATGTCGCCGCCGCCAGCGGCCGACTCACGACGTTGCGAAGGAACTTGTATATCGGATACCAGAACGAACTCATTGTAATGCCCCGTCCAGAATGTAGTATTCCTTGGCATCCGGGATCTCCAGCCCGGTCCGCCCGGTTGACAGGATTATCATCGCATATCCCGCCACCGCCAACCGCTTCAGTGTTTCGAGGACTCGCGATGACGTCTCAGGATCAAGTCCCGCCATCGGTTCATCGATTATCAACAGCGGCGGCGTGGCAATCACCGCGCGCGCCAGCATGACAATAATCTGCTCGCCCCGAGAAAGCATGCGAGCCTTGTCGTGCCGCTTCGCCCCCAGGTTGAATTCCTCCAGCGTCTGGATTACTCTCTGTTTCCGGCGGGCGGCCGACTCACCCCGAATAATCAGCGGCGCCTGGAGATTCTCATAGACACTTTGATTCGAAATCAGCTTATACAAACCGCCAATCCCGCCGATTTTGCGACGAATCGCCGCCAGGTGGCCTTTCCTCCGAATATTAAGCGTATCGCCAAACATCAGCACCGTCCCCGCCTCCGGTCGGCGCGCCCCGCAAATAATCTCCGCCAGCGAGGTCTTTCCCGACCCGGTCGGACCGACAATAATAGCCGCCTCTCCGGCCGATACGGCCAGGTTCAATCCCGTAAAAACCCGCCAGCCGGCGTCGCTGGTCAGCGTGATATCAATCAGTTCAACAATCGGTGCGTCAGTACCCATGTTATATCCGTTGGAGTATGATTTACTAACCAAAACATAAGGCAAAAATAAATTCAAGACAATATTTAATCTTCCCCGCCTCCGAGTTTGTCTCATCACCCGGCTCTCATAAGTGAAATTTAATCTTGACTTACCGGTATCGGTACACAACATTATGTCTTGTGAAACCTGATTTTGAATATAATTTCAAAAGCATTTTACTGATCCCGGCGCGCGCATTGAAAGCCAAAAAGATATTTGCCGCATCATGCGCCCTGCTGGCGGCATATGTGGTTTTTACCGTCTTTGCCTACTTGGCTTTGGCCATCGACGGCAACTCCTTCACCGACATCTTCGATTGCTACGGCTTGATCCCCCTGGAACTGTTCACCATGGATTCCCTCGCCGCCTCACTGGTGTTCTTTGCCGGCGTTCTGCTTTCGATCTTCACACTTATGCTGGGGATTATGGCCGTGGCGGCGTGCGACATCGAACAACTGCGCGGCAATCCCTTCTTCTCCGCCCGCGAGGCGATCCGGTTCAGCCTCAAACGTTCTTCCCAGCTCTTTTTGTCAATGCTGGCCGTCGCCTCATTTATCGGCTTGATTATCCTGCTGGGCGTCGTGGTTGGACTGCTCGCACGAATCCCCGTCGTCGGCGAACTGCTTTATAGCATCTTTTTCTTTTTCCCGAACTTCATCATCGCCCTGTTCACCGTCGTCGTGGTCTTCGTCTTTATCCTGTCAGTCCTGGTCATGCCGGTAACCGTCATCGCCGACCGCAACCGCGAAACTTTCAATTCTATCCTCGAAACCTTCCTGACCCTCACCAGGCACCCCTTCCACTGGGCCGGGCATACTCTCTACGCCGCCGTTACCGCCAAAGCATGTGGCTTTATTTTCGCCTATTTTGCCTATCGTGCGATGCAATTGGTGCATTACAGCACCTTCCTCGGCGGCGGTGACAAAATCAAAACGATTATCGCTTCCGGCGCCGCCCACCTACCCCTCAACAGCGCCATGGTGAGCTTTACCACCTCCCTGTTCCCCGGCATCGACTTCGGTTTTGATATCTCCGCCTGGAGTGCGGGCGGGACCGACATGTTCGCCGGGTATATCATGATGTTGGCGCTGAGTGCCGTCTTTATCGTCATCTGGGGATACCAGCTGTCGGTTATCGCCACCGGGCAGGCTTATTCATTTGCAATTATCAAGTACATTCGTGATGATTATAAAATCGGCGATGAGACCTCACTCTTCTATGAAGAGGACTGGGTCAATCCGCCCCTTGATGAAACCCAAAACACTGAATCTTAGAAAATGACAACACCCTTCATCTATATGGATTCATTATGACCTTTTGGACATATTTCTGGCTGTTTGTACCACCGATCGCACTGGTGGTCATTGGACTCGTGTACTATTTCGTAACCGGTGAGAAGCAGTTATCATGAGCGCGACCTTAATCGGATTTATCGTCTACCTGGCCATCCTGCTGACCATCGGCTTTGCCACCTTCCGCTTCAATAAAACCCTCGCCGATTATATCCTGGGCGGACGAAAACTCGGCGTCTGGGTCGTAACCTTCTCCGAAAGGGCTTCCGGCGAATCGGCCTGGCTTCTGCTGGGACTTCCCGGCGTGGTGTTTGCCTCCGGCCTGGCCGAACTGTGGGTGGTGATCGGATGTACCTCCGGGATTCTCTTCTCGTGGATGTTCATCTCAAGGAAACTCCGCGTCGAATCCGAGAACAACTACGCCCTGACCATCCCCGAATATCTTGAAAACAAATTTAACGACACCACCCACCTCATCCGCACCTTCGGAACCATCATCATCGTCTTCTTTTTCACCTTCTATGTCTGCGCCCAGTTTCGCGGCGCCGGCAAGGTGCTTAATGTCACCTTTGGCATCTCGGAACTCGAGGGCATGATCATCGGTGCTGTCATTATTTTGTTCTATACCATTATGGGCGGCTTCCGTGCCGTCGCCTGGACCGACTTCATCCAGTCCATGATTATGCTCTTCACCCTGGTTCTGCTTCCCCTGATCGCCCTCATCGAACTGGGCGGCTGGGGCAATGCCACCGCCACCGTCATGACCCAGCACCCGAATCACCTCTCAATACTCGGCGGCAATACCGGACTACTGGCGATGTTTTCAATCATCTCCGGACTGGCTTGGGGTTTCGGCTACATGGGACAACCTCATTTGCTGGCGCGCTTCATGGCCATAAAAAACCCTGACGAACTGCGCAAGGGAACCGTGATCGGCATCAGCTGGGCAGTCCTGGCCTTCTGGGGCGCGATGTTTATCGGGCTGTTCGGCATCGGTCTTTTGCAAACCGGGACCATCGTCGACCAGGAAAAAGTCATGCCGCTTTTGGCCAATCAACTGCTCCCCGGATGGCTGGCCGGGATTCTGATCTCCGGCGCCATTGCCGCCATGATGTCCACCGCCGACAGCCAACTACTGGTCACCACCTCCGCTGTGGCCGAAGACATCTATCACAACTTCATCAATCGCAAAGCTACCGAGAAACGACTGGTGACCGTCTCCCGTATCGTGACCTTCATCGTCGGCGTGATCGCCTTCTTCCTCGCGCTTTTCTCAGAAAAACTCGTCTTCTCCCTGGTGGCCTTCGCCTGGTCGGGACTCGGTGCCGCCTTCGGCCCCGCGCTCCTGCTCACCCTCTGGTGGCGTAAAACCACCCGCGAGGGTGTCTTCGCCGGAATGCTGGTTGGCACCGTCGTGGTCGTCTTCTGGCATTTTACCCCGGCTCTGACCAACACCCTCTATGAAATGGCCCCGGCCTACATCCTGTCGCTGATAACCGTCTGGCTGGTCAGCCTGGCAAAGCAAAAAGAAAAGAAAATACTTAATAACGGATAAATTATGAATACCACCATCATCATTCTGGGGACGGTGCACGTTAAAAATGCCGATGCCCCGCATTATGCCCCCATGCTCAAGCAGGCCGTCGCGGATATCAATCCCGACATCATCTGCGCGGAATTAAACCGGGAGGAACTCGACGGCAAATCCGTCAACGACTCCCGGCCCGAATACCCCGAAACCATCCTGCCGCTGGCCAAAGAAAAAAACATCCCCGTAATTCCCTTCCTGCCCGACTCCACCACCCGCACCGAACTTGAAAAGAAAAAGGGACGGGTGCTCAAACAAATCGAGGACAACCAGTGGATGCGCATCGTCTGGGAATTCGCCGGGCAGTGGGAGGACATCGCCTACACCAAAATTATGAACGCGCTTGAAAATCCCGAAGCTTTCGAAATCCTCCAGCGCCCCGAAATCGACCGCCTGCATTTTCAATCATGGTTTGAGGTCCTCGGGCAGTTCTTCCCGGAATATCTCATGCTCTGGGAGGACTGGAACACCCTCATGCACGAAAACCTGTTGAAAATAATCGAAGAAAATAGCGGCAGAAAAATCCTGATCACCGTCGGACATGCGCATAAATACTGGCTGACCGCCAAATTGGCCACCCGCGACGACCTCACCCTCCACACCCTGCCGTCATTCAAAAACTCGGATTGATCTATTTTGTATAGTTTGCATAAAAAAGGCCGGTATTAACCGGCCTTTTCTTCTACATCATAGTAGTTACTTTTTCTTCTTCTCCGGATCGCGGAGCTCTTCCTTGATTCCGGCCAGGCGACGAGCCATATCAACCTTTTTCTCCAGGCCGCCGATCGCGTTAATCACCAGCTTGGCCCCGTCCGGCGAGCCGCCGCCGTGCATACACCCCGGCACCCCGGCCCCGATCGTCGACCATTCCACCAGCCGCGCCGCCCGCGTGCGGGTCTCGGCCGGGCTTTTGGCTTTTAGATATTTCTGTATCAACTGCCCGTACTTCTCTGAATTGAAATCCTCGTACGACGGCATACAGCCCGTCTCGGCGATTCCACCCGCGATATCCTGCGCCAGCCGCGACGTCTCATACGGCAATGTCGCCACGTGTACCTTGTTAACATTCGACAACATCATGTCGCACACCCAGGCCCCCGACGGATGCTTCTTGCCAAGCGCCCCGGCCGCGATTCCCATTCCGAACGTCGTCTCGTTGTTGATCGTCATCTGCACGATCTTGTCGCGGAACACCTTCGAATGCAAACCGTTCGCGCGCGCCGTCAAAATCGCCGCCCCGATCTTCACATCGCCCTGCCCCGCCACACAACCGCCGATCGCCGCACGATACGTGCTGATAAAAAACTGCACCGCCTTCAATGCATACTTGAATTCGCCCGCCATGAACACCCGCTCCTTCGGGATGAACACGTCCTCGAACAGCAAAAAGGCCTGCGTGATCCCGCCCTCTTCGACCGGGATATCAAAACCCTCTTCATGTTCGCGCATATCGCTGGGGTGACGAGTCTCGACAATCGTCAGACCCTCGATATCGCGCGGCACCACGAACGACACCGCGTAATCCTTGTCCGTGTCGCGATATCCCGATCCCGGCAATACGAAAATCTCATTCGATGCCGCCACGCCGCAAATCATCACCTTCGCGCCGCGCACCACGATTCCGTCATCGCGCGTCTCGACAATATGCAACGACATATCGGGATCGTCCTGCATCGACGGCGACTTGGTGCGATCACCCTTCGGGTCCGTCAGCGCCCCCGAAATCGTGATATCCCGCTCCTGCGCGTCCTTCAACCAGGTGATCAGCCGTTGATGATAATCTGTCCCGAATTCCTGGTCGATCTCATAGGTCGTGGCAAACATTGCATTAATCGACGTCCACCCGACACAACGCCCACCCGTGCAGGTCCCGGTCAATTGGAACATCCGGCGTTTGAGCCGGCTGTTGGAAAACATATCCTCCGGGGTTTCTACAATCGACAAATACCGGCTGATCGGCTCGCCGGTCAAATGCGATTTTGTCACGAACGTATCCCGCTCATCTGGATCGTCCTTGAGCTTGAACGACGTGGCATGGCCCTCTACCGTGTGCTTGGTGGCCGGATTCGTGGTCACGTCCTCGATTAACTTGTCAAACTTGTACACATTGGGGCGCATCGCCTTCAGCGACGCGATATATTCGTCGTAGCTTCTCAGCGCCATTGCACAAACTCCTTGTCTTATGTCAATGTGGTAATGGATAATTTTCCACTCAATATACAAGACCAAAAACCGATTCGCAAGACCCCGCTCCGGATATTATTCTTGATTTCATCCCATAAAAAAAGCCGGACCATATCGATCCGGCTTGAATCTAACTGCCATCTTCCTTATTAGGGAATAATCATATAAAACGGAAACGTGCACGAATGCGCATTTTCAGAATTATAGGGGTGATTGTCATTAAGACCAATCGAAACCTGCAATGTGTCAATCCCGGCTTCATCCAGGTCAAGATCATCGTCAGCATTACCGGTATTCAATTCCCTGGCGAACACCACCGTCCACTTACCACCGGCATGCTCGGCATAGGTCAACACCTCCCAGCGACTATCCAGCACCGTGGCGGTATCGTGATAGGCCGAATCAATAGCAAATGCCGGAATCGTATCACCAACTTCATATAATGCTGGATCAGTACCCGGACTAAAAGAGGTCGTATCATCGAAATACAAAAACGGCCCGGCGAATGCAGGTCCGCTGGTATGATGAAAATAAGGATAGAAATTCTCCGTCGCCGGGAAATTCTTACGATAGAGTGGATACCGCACCAAATCAGAGGGATAATCGGTGAGTATTCCATCCTCATCCCACCATGAATCCTCGGCAACAAAAGCCGGATACGTAGTGCTCGACTTCCAGACCCAGACATCAACATTGCCGCCGGCGGTAAAATGCTTGGTCACTGAACTCAGATGGCACATACTGGCACAGTCAGCCTTTTCAGTGCCATTCTGACCGTTATCAAACATGACATAAATCTTGTCCTCACCGCGATTTACATACTTCGAAAAATCTACACCGCTGGCATTCTTGTAAATATAGTAGTGCTTCAAATCCGCATCCGCATCCGGCCATTGCGTATACAGATACAACACACCGCTTTTCACGATCGCCTTCACCACCAGGTCAACCCCGCCCAACTGCGGATCACGCGCAATCACCGCCGGGTACTTGCCCGCCGGCAACACCACCGACCCGACTCCGTCCCAGACCGCGTCAATGCTGTTCATATCCGGGGCATCGGCGGATGTGTTCACCGTGTAATAAACCGGATCGGGCAGGCCGTTTCCATTAGTCGGTGTTTCATCATCATCATCACTACTGCTACAGCCCCCAATCAATAATGCCAACAATAACATTGGCAACAAAAGTACGTATTTCATGCTTTCCTCCGGTGGTATTTTGATAGCTTTTACCATAACTTACTCAAGAAAACAATACCTGTCAACGCGTAATTTTATACCCTTCCGCCGCCTTTTAGATAACCCCGGGAATCTCACCGCATCTATATCTTCTTAACCACAATCATGGTCAGATCATCGAACGTGTGTTCGGCCGATGCGAACGACTTCACATCGGTATAAATTATATGATTGATCTCCTTCGCCGGAAGATCACGGCATTTCTTCATAGTCTTTATCAAACGCTCCGTCCCATACTGCTTGCCATCGGAGGCCTCCGCTTCGGTCACCCCATCGGTGTAAAAAACCATCACATCCCCGGAATTTATTGAAATCGGGCGTTCTTCATAGTCAACATCGTCCACCACCCCCAGCGCCAGCCCGCCCTCCTGCAATAATTCCTCCGATCCGTCGGCCCGAATCAAAATGGGCTGATTATGCCCGCAGTTGGAAAACGTGAAAATGTCATTCTTGGAGTCGAGCACCCCGTAAAACGCCGTCACATAATTCTCCCGCTCCAGCGACTCATAAAGCAACGAATTCACCTTCTTGCAAATCGTGCGAATGGCATAATTGTTGCGAATCTCAGCGATCAGCGAGGCGCGAAACGATGCCATAATCAGCGCCGCCGGAATCCCCTTCCCGCTGACATCCGCAATCGCAATCCCCATCTGGTTATCCACTATGGTAATAAAGTCATAATAGTCACCACCCACTTCACCGGATGGTATATTGATCCCCGAAACATCATATCCGGGCAGTTCCGGATCATGATTTGGCAAAAATGTAAGTTGTATTTCCCGTGCAATCGATAACTGCTCTTCCAGCCCCTTGCTCTCCAGCATCTTCTTATGCATTTTTGCCCGCTCGATCGTGATCGCCGCATGGCTGGCAAATGCCGTCACCAATTCCAGGCTGTGCCCGTCATACGCATCGGTCGCGCTGGATTCCAGGTTAAGCACCCCAATCACTCGGTCGTCGATCTTGATCGGCACCACCATCTCCGACCTGGTTTCGGGATTGCCGGGGAAATACCGCGAATCGGTCGTAACATCCGAGACAATCAGCGGCTCACCGTTATCCGCGACCCAACCGACCAGTCCCTGCCCCGTTTTCAGACGCATATACTGATCGGAATCCTTGCCGTATCCCTCCCCATAAACGGTCGATATTTCGTTTTTCTCTTCATTAATCAGGAAAATACCACCCGCCGCGCAGTCAACCACCTGCTTGATCGATCCGATAATCAGCTTGAGCACTTCGTCGATATTCAGCGTACTGGAAAGCGTCTTGCCAACCTCATACAATAACTCCCGCTCGCGCGCCTCCATCCGGGCATCACGATACAGATTGGCGTTGTCAATCGCCACCGCGAACTGGTTGGCCAGCCCGATCAGCGTATCCAGGTCAGTGTCATCGAATTCACCGTCGACCTTGTTCAACGCCTCCACTACCCCGATCAAATGCCCCCGACCGATCAATGGAACCGCCAGCGCCGAGCGGGGCTCAAACTTAAACTCCTCCGGAAGACGAAAATCACACCGCTCGTCATTGGCTACGTCATTACTGATCGCGGCTTCACGGTGCTCAGCAACCCACCCAATCAATCCGGCCCCCTTGGGCAGTTGAAAATAGGAAAACTCCGGCTCACCGGCCTTGAGAAAACGGGCCCGGACCGAATCAACCTCTTTATCAATCCGATACACCATCGCCGCCTCGGAATCGGCGGCCTCAACCGTCAATTCCAGCACCAGCCGCATCAACTCCTCGTATTCCAGAGTCGAGTTGAGCATCCGCGCGGCGTGCAACAGCAGTTTTTCCATCTTGCTCTGTCGCGCCATACGACCGTCCTTTCTATTGAACAGAAAAGGTACGCGTATAAATACAATTGTCAAGGATTCTTCGTATATCGGCAACGACCGGATGGAATCTTAGATAAATATCATTCCCCCGACCGAAAAAATCCGCCCAATCACAATCACGGGATGTACCAAAGGCTACCCGCCTACCCGTGAACTACAGCCACAAATTCCGGTCGAGGGAACGATAATGAATCGCCTCGGCAATATGCGTCGTTTCAAGGTCTTCCGCGCCTTCAAGATCGGCGATCGTGCGCGCGACCTTCAAAATCCGATCATAGGCCCGCGCCGATAACCCCTGACGAGTGATTGCCAAACCCAATAGCGATTTGGATTTTTCATCTATCGGACAATAATCCCGAATATCCTTCGATTGCATATGTGCATTGCAGAAAATCGAATCCTCACCCTTAAATCGCTCCAGTTGACGTTTCCGCGCAGTATTAATCCGCTTCCGCAATACTTCTGATTTCTCTCCACAGGCATCCGACGATAACTCGTCGAACTTCACCGATGGCACCGTTATATGAATGTCGATCCGATCCAGCAACGGCCCCGAAATCCGCCCCATATAACGCTGAATCGCCGCCACACTGCAGGTGCATTCGTGACTGCTGTCACCATAATAGCCGCACGGACACGGATTCATCGCCGCCGCCAGCATGAAATTGGCCGGATATGTCAAAGTCGTGGTGGCCCGGGATAAAGTCACCTGGCCATCCTCCATCGGCTGACGCATAACCTCAAGCACGTCTTTGTGAAATTCCGAGAATTCATCGAGAAACAACACCCCGTGATGAGCCAGCGATACTTCGCCCGGCTTGGGAATCCGCCCCCCACCAATCAATCCGGCGTCCGATACGGTATGATGCGGGGAGCGAAACGGACGAGTGGCGATAAGCGCCGCGTTTTTCGGAAGTAAACCCGCCACCGAATGAATTTTGGTCGTCTCCAACCCCTCAGCCAGCGTCATTTCCGGCAATATCGTCGGCAAACGCCTCGCCAGCATCGTCTTACCCGACCCCGGGGGACCGATCATGATTATGTTATGCCCCCCGGCGGCGGCAATCTCAAGAGCTCGCTTGGCCGATTCCTGCCCCTTCACATCCGCAAAATCAACACCATAGTCGCGCGCCGATGAAAAAACCGACTGAATATCCAGCGTAAACGGCTTGATGGTATCGGTATCCTCTAAAAACGCAATGGTGTCCCGAAGAGAAGAAACCGGGTACACCGGAAGCGATTCCGCAATGGCCGCCTCGGAAGCATTCTCCTTCGGTACGATTATTCCCTTCAACCCATTCTGACTCCGGGCGTGCATGGCCATCGGCAATACCCCCGGAACCGCTCGCAACGCCCCGTCAAGCGAAAGCTCGCCCAACATAACATAATCGTCAAAACGATCCTTCAGTATCTGTCCCGTCGCCGCCAGAATCCCGACCGCGATCGGCAAATCAAATGCCGAACCCTCCTTGCGCACGTCGGCCGGCGCCAGATTAATCGTGACCTTCTTGGTAGGAAAAACGAAATCCGAATTCTTGATAGCCGCTGTAACCCGTTCCTTGGACTCGCGAACCGCCCCCTCGGGAAGCCCCACCGTAACAAAAGCGGGCATTTGTTGTTGAATATCAGCTTCAACCTCCACCGCATAGGCATTCACTCCCAGCGTGGCGGACGACATAACTCTGGCCAGCATACGCGTCTCCCCGATGCATCTTGATGGATTATTTTTTTGGCGCTCTCGCTATCCCATTGGAAGATAGCATACGGGGCTGACACCTGCCGTCAGTAAAAATGAAGCTGTGTGAAAAAAAATCAGGGGACGTAAATTTCGAAATAACGATACAAATCATACGGATGCGCATCGTCATAAACGTAAAATATGATATAACGACCGTCTACGAAATACTTATAGGTCGCCTCTGGCGATAAAAGATGATCGCAAATCGTGTTGGGCTGACTATCGGTCGTGTCAAGACGCATCGAATCCGAATATAATATCCACGTACAATCCCAGTCACAATGATCGCGATCAGAGTCACGATTGGCATCCAGGCGCATGAACATCAGGTTGTCCGGACTGGAGTCCTTGAATTCGAAAGTAACCGAATCGATCGCAATTTCCTGACCGCTATGGCTGTAATTCGTGATCGTCTTATAAATCCCGTTGTAATAACCGGGCCTGAACGATACCGCCTCGGTCGGATCATCGCTGTCGCAGGCAACAAACAATACAGACCCAAACAAACAGGCGATCAATACCGATACCAATCCTATCCGACCTTTTGATCTCATCAAACCACTTTCGCTATCATGTAAAAATGCCTCCGGACTAATAGCCGAAGGCATTGAATTGTAATCTATTCGTCTGCAACTTTATTGAGAATAACCGTCGTCACCCGGCGGACGTCGTTATACGTGCTGTCCTTGGTTAACGTGATTTTCTGGAGCTTGCTTTCCAATAGCATTCCGAACTTGCCGTAGGGCATCCAACTCGTATTGCACGTCCGGCCCAAATCGGCCTCCACCGTGTCAACAATCAATTGGCTGCTTTCAAGAGTATACTCGCCGTTGTTTCCATCGCAAATCTGATCATCGCCATCGACATAATCGTAGTAAAAATCACTTTGCAAACCGAACGTCCACGTTATCTCCATCTCAAAAGTGCTGTCTGGCGGAAAATCCACCCGGAAAATACCGGTATAGTCTCCGGGGATATCCATCGGCGGATCGACATAAATGTCATCGGCACAGCAGAGAAACATCGCAACGGCAAACAGAACAATCAACACATATTTCATTTCTTGCATCACTCCTATAAATGCTCAACCTATTCCTGCCGCCAAAGATATACAAAAACACCCGCTTTGACAACCGAATTTTTCGCATTCGCTCTATTAATAAAACAGTTAAACCCTCCCTTTTGTTTAATAAAGACTAAATATAAAATAAATTTATAAACCCTCAAATCCCTTCCCGGCGCCTCCCCAACAGGGGAAGGTCCGGTAACTCGGAGATCGTGTCAATCGTGTAATCGGGGGCCTCCACCGGATAACGCACCGACTGCGCCCGGTGCGGTCCGACCAGCAAACGAACCGTCTTCATTCCAATCAGTTTCGCCGGAACAATGTCATTGTCCTGCCTGTCCCCCACCATCACGGCCTCCTCCGGCACCACCCCGAGATTCTGCAAAACCGCCAGGAACATGCGAACGTCCGGCTTGGAAAAACCGATCTCGGCAGAAACCTGGGTGGAATCAAAATAACCGAGAATCCCCTCCCGCTCCAGGTATTCGTAAACCTCAACCTGCTGATTGGCCGCCAAACCGAGTTTGAAACGACCGGAAAGCCGTTCCAGAATTTCCTTGATACCCGGTTGCAGGCGAAACTCACGAGTGCTGTAAGAACGATAAAACTCCGACCGGATGACATAAAAAGACTTCAGGTCGGGCCTGACCAAATGCCAGATTATATAGTTTAACAGGGATGGAGCATAACAGGCCACCCCGGCCGCTTCAGCATCGGCCAGCATCGGGTCGGTCACCGTAATTCCCGTCTTTTCCGCCGTCAAACGCTTCAGGTGCTCATACCAAACCTCCGTAACGGCGGATTCATCAATGATCGGCCAGCCGACATCAAAAAGAATAGTCGAAATATTCACCGCGAAAATCCTTCAAATGAGAACGGTAATATATGATTATTGACCGCTCGCGCCCGCCAATACCTTCTGTTTCCGATTTAGCGGAAGTTGCTGATTGTAAAAAGCGCTTTCGTAAATGGAAAAGGCCTTTTGCAACATCATGTCCCGTACATCCGGGTACTGCGCCGAAATATCCGTTCGCTTGTCGGACAGAAGATGAAGACGAGTCTGTTGATCGTCGGCGCGGGTTGCCAGGTAAAAACTGTCCTGAATAAAGGCCACATTATACCAGCTTGTCGCAAACGCGAATGGCTGAACCCGCGAACTGCTGTCAAACAGGTCCTTGCCATATGAATAATTGTCATAATCAAGTTTGAGTTGACCCATGATGGTCGGTAGAATATCGAAATGACAGCCAAGTAGCGAATTTCGCATCCCCTGCGCTGACCCCCAATCGGTGTTATAAATAAATAACGGAATTTGAAGCATGGTGATATCCAATTCCGCAACCGGGTCATAGATAATCCCGTTGTCCGCGGTAATCACGATCAGCGTATTGTCAAAAGCCGAATCAGACTGAATCATACGGAAAAAACGCGACAACGACCAGTCCGAGTAAATCAACGTGTTCAGTTCCGCGGCATCTTTGTCCGAGTCTGGCACGCGCGGAAGCGGCAAATCGGGTATTATGTAAGGATGATGATGCGATGCGCTGAGAAGCACCGCATAATACTGCTCATCCGACTCAGCCAGGGGCCGAAGGCTTTCATAAGCATGGTCGAACATTACATGATCAGGAACCCCCAGCCAGCTTAAATACTCCGATTCGTCATAATCAAGCATCGATGAGATATCCATCACTCCATTAGCCCGCAAAAAACCCTGCATGTTGTCATACTGCGGATCCTGCGTCGTATAAAACATGGTGTGATATCCATTTTCCCGCAGTATCGACGGTAGACTCCAGTATGATGAATGACCCTTCACCTGCTTGAACATCGTCTTGCCGATCAAATGCGGAGTTCCCGAAAGAATAGTAAACAGGGCAATACCCGTGTGCGTTCCGGATGAATAAAAATTCGTAAATAATATGCCGTCTTCAACCAGCGAATCAAACCCGGGCGTCAAATCATAAGGATATTCACTTTTTAAACAACCGACACGGCTGGAACCGAACGATTCCATGACAATCATAATTACACTCGGAGGATTTTCATGATGTTCGGCAAATCGTACCGCGCGGTGTAAACGCCGCGATGGCCGATCTGCTTGATCAAGCGGCGCGTCAAGCATCTCCCGCACAATCCGCTCTGCTCCCGGAACGGAAACCCCGTCAACCAGCTTTTGAATGTGCGCCCGTTTGTTGGCATCGTAAAACGCGTCGCGCATAAACGTATACGCCGGGTTGAGCGCCAGTAAATTGGCAAACTCATATTGGGAAAAATAGGCCATGCCCCAACGCATTGGACCCGACTCATAAATCCGGCCGATACTCCCCACCACAAAAACCGCCAAAACAACCGGGATATATACAAGTTGCATCATGAGCGTATTCCGCGATGTTTTCTTCACCACGTAACGCTGAAAACGGTGCATGATGAACAAAAAAGCCCCCAGCATAACCGCATACAGCAATAAATACCACACCACCGGGAAACTGCTCCAGACCATCGCTACGGTATCACCCGGAGTGTCGTTCCACATCAACGCCGAACCGTTGAGGCGGGCGTTGAAATTCAAAAAGAACTCGATATCCGCCATGTGTATGAAAAACAACACCCCCGCAAACAGGGCCAGCACATAGAAATTAATCTTTCGCGAAAGACGACTGCGAACAATGTCAAGACCGGGAATTCCACCCAGCACAAACAGGATCAGCACAATCACACTGATAATCTTGAAATCAAAACGCGCACCGATCCAGAATGACTCAAGAATCGGCCCGATGGGTACCTCCTGGGCATTATCCCGCATGAAAAATAAAAGCAGAAGACGCCATAACTCCGAAAAAAGAAGCAGGAAAAAACCACAGCCGAACGCATAAAGCGCCGGCCCCGAAATATATCTCATGTAACGATTCATCGCTTGCAACTCTTTATCATACGCAACCCCCAGATTCCGTCCGTTTCATACGTGAGACAAATGTTACAAAAAAAACAGCCCAATATCAATATGGGAAACGCCGATCACATCAAAAAAAAGGCCGTCCCGATGACGGCCTTTCTCTATCAATTACGATTGTAGCATCAATACTACTTGTCACGCTCCTTGGTCTTGCGCTTCGACATAATAGTCGCCTGCGCGGACGCCAGACGAGCGATTGGAACCCGGAACGGCGAGCAGGACACATAATCCAGGCCAACCTTGTGACAAAATGTGATCGAATCGGGATCTCCACCGTGCTCACCGCAAATACCAACCTTCAGGTCAGGTCGGACCGACCGCCCCTTGGATGTCCCCATTTCAACCAGCTTGCCAACGCCATCCTGGTCAATGGAAATAAACGGATCACGCGGCAGGATTTCCTTTTCAACGTAGGTTCGAAGAAACTTGCCGGCGTCATCGCGCGAGAAACCCATCGACATCTGGGTCAGATCGTTGGTCCCGAAACTGAAAAAATCCGCCTCGGTGGCGATCTCATCGGCGGTAATCGCCGCGCGCGGGATCTCGATCATGGTACCGATACGATACTCAAGGTTCTTCACCCGGTATTTCTTGATCGTATCGTTGGCAATACGTTCCGCGATTTCCTTCTGGTTCTTGAACTCGTTGATATGACCAACCAGCGGAATCATAATCTCCGGAATCACCTTCTTCTTGTCCTTGTACAACTCACAGGCCGCCTCCATGATCGCGCGCACCTGCATTTCGGTGATCTCCGGAAAAACGATACCGAGCCGGCAACCGCGATGCCCCAGCATCGGATTGACCTCCTTGAGCTCCTCCATCCTCAGCAGGGTCTTCTTTTTCTTTGCCAGCTTGATATCATAATGCTCGTCGGTCTTGTCGAGTGCCTGCATTTCCTCAAGCACCGCTTCCCGGTCCGGCAAAAATTCATGCAACGGCGGATCGAGCGTCCGGATCGTGACCGGCATCCCGTTCATTTCGCTGAACAAACCCTTGAAATCCTTCTTCTGAAACGGCAATAACTTGTCAAGCGCCTCCTGACGCTCCTCGGTTGAGTCGGCGAGAATCATATCCTGCACGATCGGCAAACGCTTTTCGCCGAAAAACATGTGCTCGGTCCGGCAGAGTCCGATCCCCTCCGCACCAAACTTGCGAGCCTGCGCCGCATCCTTCGGTGTGTCAGCATTGGCCCGAACCAGTAGCTGACGGATTTCATCCGCCCACTTCATAAATTCCGCAAACTCGCCGGACAATTCCGGCTCAATCGTGGAAACTGAACCGATCATCACCTCGCCGGTTGAACCGTCAATGGTAATAATCTCCTTTTCCTTGATTATCAACCGACCGATCTGTAACTGCTTCTTGGATTCGTTGACCCGCGCCGCCTCGCAACCCGCAACACAACACTTGCCCATGCCGCGAGCTACGACCGCGGCATGAGAAGTCATCCCTCCGCGCGATGTCAAAACTCCCGCCGCGGCATACATGCCCTCGATGTCGTCGGGGTTGGTCTCCTGACGAACCAGTATCACCGGCTTGCTGTCCTTGGCCATCTTCACCGCCGCCTCGGCCGTGAAATAAACCGCTCCCGATGCGGCTCCCGGTGAAGCCGGAAGTCCTTTCGCAACCACGTTTTTGTCGGCGTCAGGATCCAGGCGAGGATGCAATAGCTGATCAAGCTGTGCCGGATCAATCCGCATTATCGCCTCTTCCTTGTTGATCAGCTTCTCTTTGACCATGTCAACCGCGATCTTCAACGCGGCCTGAACCGTGCGCTTCCCGGTGCGGGTCTGCAACATATACAGTTTGCCCTCCTGCACCGTGAACTCGAAGTCCTGAACCTCGCGGTAATGCTTTTCAAGTTTGGTGGTGATACTCTTCAACTGCTTGAACACTTCCGGCATTTCCTCGGCCAATTGCGAAATCGGTTGCGGAGTGCGTACCCCCGCCACCACGTCTTCGCCCTGGGCGTTGATCAGGTACTCACCGTAAAATTCCTTCTCACCGTTCGCCGGGTTGCGGGTGAATCCCACCCCCGTCCCCGATGAATTACCCATGTTGCCATACACCATGGCCTGGACATTGACCGCCGTCCCGAGATCGCTCGGAATATTGTTCAAACGACGATAACTGATGGCACGCGGATTGTTCCAGGAACGAAAGACCGCGTCCCGCGACAACCGCAATTGCGTGAATGGATCATCAGGAAACGTCTCGCCGGTACTGCGCTTGATAATCGCCTTGAATTTCTTGATGATATCGTTGAGGTCCTCAACCTGAAGAGAGGAATCCTGCTTGATCTTGCGATCCTTCTTCTTGGCGTCAATCACCTTTTCAAAACGATCCTTGTCAATGCCCAGCACAACGTTGCCGAACATCTGGACAAACCGGCGATACAAATCATAAGCGAATCGTTCGTCACCAGTCTTGGCCGCCATTCCCTTGAGCGTGTCCTGGTTCAATCCCAAATTCAACACCGTATCCATCATGCCCGGCATGGAAAACTTCGCGCCCGAGCGGACCGATACCAACAGCGGATTCGAAGGATCACCAAACTTCGCACCCGTCAACTTCTCGATCTTGCTGATATACTTCTCCAGGTCAGCATCGATATCCTTGGGAATTTCAAGGTTGTTTTCATAATATATCTTGCAGACTTCTGTCGTAATGGTAAAACCCGGCGGAACCGGTATCTTGGCCCGGCTCATCTCGGCCAGGCCGGCCCCCTTCCCACCCAACAAATCACGCATGGAGGCGTTGCCGTCAGCCTTGCCCCCACCAAAGAAATAATATGGCGAGTACTCAAGGGAAAAACCCGAGGACTTGGCCCGGGATTTCTTTGATGCAGTCGTGGTAGTTTTCTTCTTCATGGTTGCTTTCGTCTTGGACTCCTTCTTCCGGCTAACCTTCGCCTTGGATTTGGTCTTGGCTGTTTTTCCGGTCGTTTTGGGTTTGGTCTTGGTTGTTTTCTTGGCTGTCTTCTTTACTGCTTTCTTGGTAACGGTGCGGCTCTTCTTGACGGTGCGGGGTGTCTTCGCGGCGCTTTTTTTGGCTTTACTTTTTCTGGTTTTTGTGCCTGAAACCATCTCGGCCTCCCTGCTCACAAGTCAACACTATTTCAAGAAACTATAAATAAATGATACGCACAAATTCAACAAAAAAATGGCGGCAGACGATTTAATTTGCCGCCTGCCGCCAAAAAACTTTCCGGCGCCATATTACATGGTGAAGAGCCGTTCGCCGCTTATAATCTTTTCCAGCATCTTAAGAGTCTTTTCCACCGGAGAATGCATCAGATCAGTCGTGTTGAATGTCGACCGAACCACCTCTCGGGGACACATAAAATTCGCCTTGCCGCGACCACCACGGGCCTTCTTCTTGTGAGTAAGATTATATTGACGCTGATATTCCTTAGCCTTCTCCTTGTGCATCTGGTAATAGCGTCGTTGATACTCGCGGCGCGCTTCGGGGGTGGAGAGCTTCCCAGTCCCTTTCTTCCGTCCCCTGGAATTGGTTTTCGCCGAATTTGAGGAATCAGACATCCCCACCTCGCTTTCAGCAGTATACTAGTTAGTTACCCTAAATGTCAGGTCCCACAGGTTCCCAATTGATATTTATGTATAAGCCAAAATCGAGAAATTGTCAAGAGAAAATCAATTATTTTTTTTAAAATGTTCCTTAATTATATAAAATATATACACTTAGATAAAAATAAATAACCGATGTTCGTAACCGACCTACATCATTGAGCTTACGGCGGAAGATTCTCATGACCCCCGAATGGAGAAAAAATAAACAAAACCCCGCTCAGGCGGGGCTTTGTCTATTTGCATATCATATCTAACGTCTAACCGGACGCCTCGGTTCCCCGCTTGCTTACAAACTTCACTATCTCATACACGGCAAGCACCGCAAAGATCCCGAATGTGATAAACCAGAACAGCGTAAAACCACCACTGCTATTGCTATCCCAGGCGACCTTGGTCCAGTCACCGATATACTGAATACGCTGAACAAACAGCGAAATTCGACCCATCACCGTGTAACCGAACGACGCCCCGAAACCAATCATCAGAATCCAGATACCGAAACGGGCAACCCCCTTGAAAACACCGGTGTGCTCCTTCGAAAAGAAGAAATAAAACAACGCCGAAATAGTCCCCACGAAAATTATCAACTGCGATAGCCCGGAACCACCGTCAAGCAATCCCGTCCCGAAAAAATTGCCCCACTCGATATCACGCATCGCGGAATATAACTGGACATTAACACGGTTTTTCATCTCCAGAGGAACCGCCACACCAGTCGCAATACCCATGTAAAGCGCAATCGGCCAGCGGCTGATCCAGGACCATTTCCGAGAAAATCGGGTCCACATCATGAACCCAAGTATCGCCGGAATCATATACCATGGCTTCGACGAATTCAGCCAGAGCAAATACCAACTGCCATCGTTGAGACGATCAAACAGGTTCGGCTGCAAACCGTTATGCCAGAGAATAATAACAAAATACCCCGCGGAAACGCCTACCACCAGGTGCTCGGCGAATTTATAAAACGCATTGTCCTTATACAAAAAGGAAAAAATGCACAGCGTCAGAAAGGCACCAAACGTGGTCCATAAGAAAGTTCCCCAAGACATTGCTTCCATTATAAACTCACCTCCTTAAACGCCGTTCTTACGGCGGGTCACCAGGAAGCCGATATTACCCATCAGGATAAACAGGATGATCGTTATATGCGCATAAAGCTGAATACGCATCCCATCCTTGGCCGGTCCCGGATTGTCCGCCAGTTGTTCATATTGCGCGGCGCCTAAAAGTCCGCCCATCAACCCGAACACCTGGCCCGAATTGAGAAACGGATAATAGTCAGCACCCATAACACCCGTCATACCTAACGCCAGCGGTACATTGTACCGACCGGCGCCGTAGACGATCCACATGTCGGCAACGTTACCCGCCGCCAAATCAATCACGCACTTGACCTGGTCGTAATTCAGCACCCCCTTCATCATCGGAATGCTGTCAAGTGGTGTGCCGTAATAATCGGTCGGGAACGGAATCCGAAAATTCTGACCCATTCCCAAAATTACCAGTCCCGGATACGGCTTGTAACCCAGGAAAACATAATCCTCGCCGTTCACGATCTCGCGTCCGGGATAAAACACCCCGTTGTAGGTTCTGTCCTGCCGGAGCGAATCAGTCAAATCCCGGATGGCCTGATCGGCCATACCAGGACCGTTTTGTGACAGCGTTACAAATAATACTTTCAGCTTCTTGCGAAAAGCATGCTCCGCGATGGCATACGCCATCGGATGCAATTCCGCCAGAGCGTTGGGATCGTAATCAATACCTAGGAAAAGAATGTCCCCCTCGTTGAGCGATTCCACCCGATTATAGATGGATTCAACTTCATACGTGGTTACAATCGGTACTGAAAACTTCGCAACATAGGTGATGACGCAAACCAGGGCCAGGAAGAGGAACACCCAGCGGCGGTCGAACGACATCATACGATCGAATATATTCATCTCGTTCTCCTCAATCCTTGCCAAGGTACGCGCGCTCGATACCCAGTATTACCTTAAGTGATGTTGCCACAATACCCAAACCGACACCGATAATAATCGCGCGCTTCGCCGCCAGGTTGGGAACGTTTAACAGCCAGCCGGCCGTCTTTTCAATATACGGAGTCACCGCACCGAAATACGGATTGAAACGCAACATGATTATCAACGCCGCCAGTAACAGCAATGTCGCCAGCGCCGAACGGGCACGGAACGCCCGGTAGGCCGCCGATGCGATGAAAAACGCCAACAGCGAAAACATCGTGGCTTGAATCGGAATTAAAATATAATCAAAAAACGATACAAACATGTAGTTGCGCAAACCCTCGGCAGAAAAAATATGACGACCGTAATCAAACCCGAACAGGATCATGAAAAATAGACCCAGCAAGGTAATTGCCGCATACTGCCAGTTCGGGCGACGGTACTTGATCTTGTCATACGAAACTCGAATCAAGGACCAGATTCCAAGCGCCAGGGCGAAAATACCGATGATGTAAATCCAGTCCAGGAAAAACTCATATACCCATTCGGATTTTTCATGCGGAATAAAATACTGGATTATCATGAAAATGCCGAAAATGAATACGAGTGCTAATGGTACTTGTCTTTTCATATCCTCACCCCCCTAATTACTTATGTAAAATAAGTCTTTGAAACCATCCAGCCCCACGTTCATCGCTATCACGCCCAGGATGGCAAGGATAATTACCGCCGCCTTGGCATAGTCCTGAGCCTTCAGCGAACCCAATAAAAGAGGCTCGCGGCCCAGGTACGCCGATGCGGCATACAACTCTTCACCGATCAAAGTGTAGTCACAGGCTACCACGAAAAATGGAATCTGTGCGATCTCGTCAGTCCCGGCGATCTGGATCGACCCGGCCAGCGCACCCGTTTCTGCCAATATCAATGATTCCGCATAAAATTTGCCCATGTAAATATTCGTGGCGGGACGCTCCCGAAGCATGGTGCCGTTGACCGCCGCTACATACGCAAACTGCGACTGCGTCACGAAATACACCATGTCCTCATTATATGCATCCGGTCGACCGGCATCCATGTAAGCCGTCTTGACCGTCTCCTGAGCAACCGTCATCGTGATCGGATCATAACACGGAACGATCAAACCCGTCTGGTACTCGGCGATCTTCTTGGCCACCCGCCCCAGAATCGTATACGACGCGATCGTCGCAATGTCGGCGGCCGTCCCCAATCCGAGCACATACAAAATCGGCTTGCCCATCTCGGTGGCGCGGCCAATCGCCTCGTCGACCGCCTCGATCCCGGCCAGCCGACGCACGAACAGGTTGGCCCCGCTCTTCGCTTTCTGAATGAAAAAGATCGTAATGGCCATGAAACAAAGGACAAAAACCAACACCGGGATACGACCGGTGTTGAACCATTGACCGTACGATTGCACCGGACCGACCATGACAGACTCGGCAAACACCAGGCTGTCCGCCGTAATCGCCCGAACCTTGTAATAATAATCGACATAGTCAGCCATATAGTCCTGGGAAGCCTCTTCCTTGGAACCGACGTCGGTGTGACCGGAGGCACCCGCAGGTTGCACCCCGCGATCCACAAACGGACCGTCCGGAGAGTCACTTCGGAAAACTATATAGCCGATCACATTCCCCAACCCGGTCCCGTCATCCGGGGAAGGTTCCCAGGAAAGAGAAACGGAATGACCGTGGTCGTTTTCCGTATCCCAGGCCGTAACATTGCCGGGCGGTGCCGGTATCGGGGTCGTAATACTATCAGCCGGTTGCGCTTCTTCCGGGGTATCCTGCGCAAACCCCGCCACAGGAAAACCCAGAAACAACACACAACAGGCAATGAGAAACGTTAATTTCATAAACACCTCTGAATGTATATCTATTCAGCTTATTAATCCCAGCCAATCACCGAACAGAAAAGTCAGACGACCAACTAAAAGCGAAATTCGGCCCATCACGGTATAACCGAACGACGCCCCGAAAGTGACCATCAGAATCCAGATCCCCACCCGGGAACCAAATCCGAAAATACCCTTGTGCTCCTTGGAAAAGAAAAAGTAGATCAGCCCGCACATGACTCCGAGAAAGATTACCCAGTTGCCCGCCATGGTGACAAACTGCCCCGAAGCATTGAGGTTGAGATGTGAGAAAAAGTGCCCGGTCCCCTGCCAGTCAACCAGTAATGGCACAAACGTCGAAGAGACCTGTTCGATGAAGTCGGAGCGAAGATAACGAACCAGGTTGAAACCGGCCGTACTGCCGACAATAAACGCCAGCGGCCAGGCCGATATCCACCCCATATTGCGCGACAATCGTAATAACAGCATGATCCCTAGAATAACCGGGATGAAAAATGTGACGCTGTCAGGTAAAAGCAACAGTGCCCACTCATCGGCAATCGGAGGAACCTCAAAAAAGGCCGAAAGGGAATTCGATATCCGGGGAATCAGGTTGCCCACAATCGTCGTCCAGAAACCCATACTCATCCAATAGGCCGCGGAAACACCGACAAACAAATGCTCGGCAAACTTGTAAAAAGGATTGTCCTTATATAAAAACGAAAGAATCGCCAACGTCAAAAATGCCGAAAATGTTATCAAAAAACCATGCCAGATATTGTGATCTTCAACCCCCGCCATACTCGACGCCTTGGCCAGCCAGCTAATCACAAACATGGCCAGAACCACGAGCATGATTATGATCGATGATCGCTTCATCGGGACGCCCTCCGCCGACTGACAAAGAATGAGATATTACCCAGCACGATAAAAGCCAGAATCACCACGTGCGCAAAGGTTTGAGGACCCATCATCCGCAATCCCGGCTTGTCTACCTCCTCGAACTGCGGGTAATGACGAACCAGCTCCGATTCGTACTCCGCGGCGCCCTTGACTCCGCCCAGCAATCCGAGCAACTGCTTCGGGTAATAAGGATACAACTGCGGCGCAACTACCGCCGCCACCCCGGCCCCGATTGGCGTCTTGGTCGGATCACCGACAAATAACACCCATTCCTTGATACCCGGCTTCCCACCACCGATGGATATAATCAGGTCAAGGTCCCGGCAGGATTTTATCTTGTCAAAGATCTCAATGCTGTCTAGCGGAATGCTGTTGACATCGGTCGGAAACATCTTGCGGAAATTCGAGACGATAACGTTCAAGACTCCCTCGTTGCCGGCCTTGTATCCCAACTCGACATAATCGATCCCGTCCCGCTTCTCCGGAAATTCTGTAACCAGCACCGCCCGCATCGTCTGATTTAACAACGACTGCCCCGTCGCCCAGAGCGACATGAAAATCACCTTGTGATTCTTGGCCATGCAATGGCGGGTGAATGCATCCGCCATCGGTTGTACCTCGGGCGCCATCGCCGGATCGAAATCGAATGATATCAGCACCTTCGAATCGGCCGGCAAACTCTCCACCTTGTCAAAAAGCTTTTTCACCACCGGCGTGGGAGTCTCCGAAAACGTGATCGGAAACAGGATCGGCGCCGATACCGATATGAAAATAAATAAAAATACAATCCGACGGTCAACATCACGAGCCCGCAATGAACGGATCAACATCCAGACCATCCCCAGCCCGACAAGACCCAGGGAGATACTCACCCCGATCGTCGAGGATGAAAGCGCCAGGAGCGGAGCAGGAGTGAACATCTATTTCTCCTCTCCCAGATATGTCCGCTCAATACCAAGAATAATCCGAATCGACATCGACACCACCCCCAGCCCGATACCGATCATGATCGCGCGTTGACCCGCCAGGTTCGCCGAATTCATAATCCAGATCGCCAGGTTGGGAATCTGCAGAATCGACAGGCTGTTAGGTACCCACGAAGTCAGCATCATGCCGAACGGCGTCCGCCCCAATAAAATGATAAAAGCCGCAATCAGCAAAATCGTCGCCTCGCGGTTCTTGGCCCGGAAAGCGCGATAGGATGCCGATGCCACAAAAAAGGCCAACAAGGCATACATCGTCGAACTGAGCGGTACCAGGACATTGTCAAACAGGGTCTGGAATAACGACCCCTCAGCCGTTGGCGACGCCGCGATTCCACCCGGATTGCCAAGCTTGAACAACCCGATAACCAACACCACCGTAAATCCCACCAGCGTCACGATGGAATAAACCCAATCCTGTTTGCGCTTGGATAATTTGGTCAAATGCACCCGTAACAAATTGCCGCCCCCGAGGAAAAACGCAAACACCGCGATAATATCGAAAAATAAAGTAAACGTCTCCTTCAGCGACTCCATGGGCGGGATGAAAACCGACACCACCAGCAACGTGCCGATAAACAGCGTTATTAAAAGTGCAACCTGTCGTTTCATTCCTGCCTCAACTCGTTACCTGAAAAAGATCGTGCAACAAATCTGAAATCCATGTAAAAACACCAATGTCCCAGGCCTGCGCCAGTGTCGTGGTAATTACCCCCAGCACTATAAAGACCATCGCAATCGCCTTGCCGACATCCTGACCCTTCAGCGATCCCATCTGCTTCGGCTCGCCCGAAAGATAAGCCGACGCCGCAAACAACTCTTCCCCGATCAGCGTGAAATCACACGCCGCCACGAAAAACGGCAATTGCGCCGGACGAGCCGTCCCCGCAATCTGAATCGCCCCAATCGAATTACCCGTTTCCGCCAGAATCAAAGATTCCGCAAAAAACGCCCCCAGCAAAAAGCAGGTGGCCGGCTTCTCGCGAACCATCATGCCGTCAACCGCCGCCACGTACCCGAACTGCTCATCGGTGATATACGCCGCCATGTCATCGCTGTACGCATCGGGACGACCCGCCGCCATATACGAAGACTTGATCGTCTCGCGCGCCGCCGTCATCACCAGCGAGCGCGATACCGGAACATTAATCTTGGTGTCATAGTCCGCCACCACCCGCGAAACCCGCCCCAGAATCGTCAACGCCGCAATCGTCTGCACATCGTCCATATCCAGGATGCCCGGGACGAATAAAATCGGACGGCCCATCTCGGTGGCGCGGCCAATCGCCTCGTCGACCGCCTCCAGGCCGGCGATCTTACGAATGAAAAATTTCTTGCCGCGCTTGGCGTGCGCGATAAAATAAATCACCGACCCGCAAATGACCAGACCGATGATGAATAAATTGCTTAAACCGAAATTCAACCACTCCATGTCAGGAGTGATCGAATTGGATTCCTCGGACGGTGCCGTACTGCAGTCACCGTTGACCGCAACCATGTACTGATAAGTGTGATCCTGCTCAACCGTCTCATCGACGAAGGTCCTCACCCCCGCCATCACGCTGTCAACCAGTCGATAATCCTCTCCCCCGACTTCCCTGCGACAAATATAGTAACCGCTGACTTTCAAGCTCCCGTCGTCGTCCGGCGAAAGCTCCCACTCCAGGTCAACCGCCCCTCCCTGGTCGTAAACCACATCGGTCGCCTTAACCGCTCCCGGCGGAGCAGGGACAAAAACATCGGCGCTGTCAGTCAAACCGATCGCCGGATCCTGGGCGAAAATCGACCCGGCTAAAACCGTAAAGATTATCAGGAAAATTTGAAAAACGCGGAAAACAGGCTGTCTATAAAGCTGATCATCCATTGCTATTTAATCAGTCCCAGCCAATCCCCAAAAATGAAGTCCATCCGGCCGATCAAAAGCGACATACGACTCATCACGGTATATCCGAAAGTCGCACCGAACGTGACCATAATCACCCAAATACCGACTTTGGCAGTGGCGCCAAAAGCACCCTTGTGTTCCTTGGAGAAAAAGAAATACACCAGGCCCGCGAAGGTTCCCCCGGCAACCAGGATATTGTCAATAATGGTCCCCACCGAGGCCGAGAAAAGACTCTGGCCATAATCGGTGCTGAATAACGGCATGACCGTGTTCGCAACCTGCCGCATTATATTGGATGAAAAATAATTGATCAGGTAAAATCCGGATATGGCGCCGACAATAAAAGCCAGCGGCCAGCGCGAAATCCAGCCCACCTTGGGAATCAGACGCATCAGCATCATCAATCCCAGAATCGCGCCAACATAAAGGTAATTGTCACCCTCCTGGGAAACACCGATATAAAACTTGCTGTAAATACTGTCCCAGAAAAGAGTAATAAACCAGTAACCGGCCGACACCCCGACGAAGATAGACTCGCTGAGCTTGTACCAGGGATTATCCTTGTACAGGAACGACATTATGCCCAGTGTCAGAAAAGCCCCGATCCACAATCCGATGGCATCCATCTTCCCTACTCCACTACTTCTTCTTTGCGACGCCTCTCACCAAGGAAAAAGGCCGCGTTACCGATGATTATAAATGCAATCACAATCACGTGTGAAAATGACTGTGATACCATAAACTTCGTGCCCTTGCCGATTCGTCCGGCCGCCTTCTCAAACTCCGCCGCGCCGTTCAAACCGCCAAGCAATCCCTTCAACTGACCGGCCCGCAAATAGGGATACATCTGCGGGGCCTGCACCGCCGTGTTGCCCGCGCCGAGATCAACCCCGTAACGGTCAACCGCTACCTGCACCCATTCCACCGTCCCCGGATACCCGGCTGATAAATTAAAGGAAAAATCAATATTGGAAAAATTCGTGATATTCCGCATCAGCGGAAGAGAATCATACGGCGTGCCGTAATAATCCGTCTGAAACATACTGCTGATATCGTCGCCCATACGCTGAATGACAAACTCATTCCCGACCTGGAATCCCAGGTTGACATAATCAATACCATAACGGTAATTCTTCGAAGCAATTGCAGGTTCATCCATAACCTTCTGCAACGCCATCTCCGCCTGTTGCGGACCCTGCGGCCATAAGCCCATGATGATGATGCGTAAATCACGCTCCAGGCACAAACTGAAAAAGGTCTCGGCCATCGGTTGCAACTCCGGAGCCGACGGCGGGTCATAATCAAACGACACCAGCACCTTCGAACCGGGCTTGAGATCCAGAACCGCCTGGTACAATGACTGCACCTCGGGCGACGTCTGTATCGGTTGCTCAACCGTCATGAAAAACGGCACGACCACCGAAATGGCCACGAATGAAAAAACCGTCCGACGACCAACAAGTTTCCCCATGATCGTCCGGACAAAAATCAAAACCAGCGCCAATCCGATCAACCCAATAATAATCAGCGATACAGTCGGTGAAAACGTAACCGGCTCAGTCACGAAGAAATACAGGATAATCGCCAGAATCAGGATTCCTATATAAACCAGAAACTCCTTCTTCATGATCAATCACCCCCCAGGTAAGACCGCTCGATGCCGAGAATCACCCGCACCGATGTCGAAACAATACCCAGCGCAATACCGATCAAAATCGCCCGCTGACCCGCCGCGTTAATCACATTCATGATCCAGACCGCCACCCCCGAGGGATAAATCACTTCGGGAATACTCAATTTCATCGCAATCGCATCACCGACCGGAACCCGGCCGATCATGACAAAAAACGCCGCCAGCAATAACAGGGTCGCCTCAAGATTGCGCGCGCGGAATGCACGGTAAGAGGCCGACGCCACGAAAAACGCCAGAAGCGCAAACATCGTTGACGCCAGCGGAGTGTATACGAAGCGATACATCCAGTCAAACTTCGTTCCGAAATCGCGGAAACTTTCCCCTTCAAATAACCCGATCAGCGTAATCACCAGGAAACTGAGAATGATGACCACCGCATACCCCCAACCGGCCCGCTTGCGGTAAATCTTGTCCGCGGAAATTTTTATCAGGTTCAACGCCCCCAGCCAGATGGCACATGCGCCGATAATCGAAAACCAGTCCGAAAACCAGCTGTTCAGCTGGTTGAATGGATAGTGCGGAATAAAATACTGAATAACAAAAACTATGCCGACAACTGCGGTAATAATTAATGGTACTTCTCGTCGCATGCCGCTATCCTTATCTGTTATTCAATAACCGAGAACCAATTCGACAACTGAAAAATATTAAAACTCTCTAAAATCACGCCAATTATGATCGCCACCAGAATAACGCCCTTGCTGACATCCTGACCCTTCAACGATCCCAGCAATTTCGGCTCCCGGGAAAGATACGCCGATGCCGCAAACAATTCCTCGCCGATCAGTGTGTAATCACAAGCCGCAACAAAAAACGGCAACTGCGATGGCATCGCGGTTCCCGCAATCTGAATCGCCCCGCTGGCGTTGCCCGTCTCGGCCATAATCAAGGATTCCGCGAAAAACGCACCCATATAAAATATTGTCGCCGGCTTTTCACGGACAATCATGCCGTCAATCGCCGCCGCATACCCAAACTGGTCGTCGGTCAAATAATGTACCTGATTTTCGTTGAAAGCATCCGGGCGACCCGCTTTGGCATATGCTTCCTTGACCACTTCCTTGGCCGTTATCATAACCAGGGACTTGCATACCGGAACTTCAATCCAGGTCTCGTATTCCGCCGCCAACTGCGCCACCCGACCGAGAATGGTTACCCCCGCAATCGTCTGGACGTTGTCCATATCGTTAATTCCGGGAATAAAGAAAATCTTCTTGCCCATTTCGGTGGCACGCCCGACCGCCTCGTCAACCGAATCCAATCCCGCTATCTTGCGGATGAATAACTCCTTGCCCGACTTGGCCTGCCTGATAAAATAAAGAATGGCGGCACAAACAAAAATCACCCCGATAAACATGTTGACACGCTGAAAATCAAACCACTGGGCCGATGATGATACCGGTCCCACCGGGTCCGAATCCGATGCCACCGTCCAGAGCACCTGACCATCCTGTTTCAACGAGTTAATCGCGGCAACCCTGTAATAATAATCTGTCCCGTCTTCTGCGTTATTGTCGGTAAACTGGTCATTGCCAGCCGGAACATCGCCGACCTCTTCAAACTCGCCGTCAGCCCCGATCGAGCGAAGAATGCGATACGCCGTCACCTTGCCACCATCATAATCATCAACCGACAAATGCCAGTTCAAACGAATCGCGCCACCCTGGTCATTGGGATTGTCACGAACCGTCAAATTTCGAACCATCACGGGAGTGACATTGGGAGGAATTGCGGAAACCGAATCAACCACCGTCGCGTCGTCATTCGAAACATCCTGAACCTGACCCTGGACAATCCCGCCCGGGCCCATCAGGACAATGAGAACCAGAAAAATGAATATACCGTTCCTATTATTCACGCCTTAACTCGATGTAATGCGTCGGCCCGGCGACGTGCTTGATTGATGTCTGTTGCAGTCTCATACTTCAATTATCTTCCCAACCGGCATGTACGTCTCGAGAATAACCTGATGCCATTCACAGGACGACCACATGCAAAAGACGGTGTAATCTAATCGGTGCATGGTGCCGTGTCAAGGCAAAAAATGAAAGATCGCTCGCGCCATGAACTTAAGTGCTAAATAATGAAATAAGGAGTCAATACGGCATATTATATCATCAAGACTTGACAAAATAACCCCAGCGACTTAAATTATTAGTGGAAGTTTACCGTTAGAGTCATTCGGCGGAGATCTCCCCCTCTATCCCCGTCCAGATGACGGTAGGCTTCCTTCTTTTTTAAATGATTTTTCCCCGATCGAAAAAACGTCGGATTAACTCTTGAAGAGTAATTCCACCGGGCGCGGCTTTACCTCTTCCCGGTATGACGCCGGAACCAGATTATACGCCCGCAGTCCCCGTGGTCCCGTATGAACGGCAAAAACGACTTCATCACCAATGTTCAATTCGCGAAATTTGATCTTGCGAAGCCATCGCTGATGGAAAAAAATCTCGCTCCCGTCATCTGCCTCGATAAATCCATAACCCTTCGACCGCTCAATTACAACTATCTTGCCTTTGATCATGATGATACCAACAGCACCATCGGTGCTCACTACTAAACTTTATGTGTGTGTTTCGTTCCGGTTCGCCCAGATGGCGACAAACCGTATGATTACAGCTCTGACAATGTCTTGAAACTGTATATCTTCCAACGGCCCTCAACCAGATGCAGGCCGAACTTGTTATAATACTGGGTATCGGTCGTTTTGTTGATAAACGATACCTCAACCAACGCCGAATCGGTACGGATTTCCGTCCGACCGATTATCCGTTGATGAGCAAACCAGCGCGACTTGGTCTTGCCGTCACTAACCATATCATCAAGCAAATCATCAGGATTATGCCACCTCCGGGGTTTCTCGGTCTGAAGAGAATAATCCTCATCGGTGTTGTCCATCAGCGATGGAATATCAAGAAGATACTCCACCCCCGGACGGTCATTGCGTTCCATGGCGCCGAAAAGCTTGATAACGACCTCGCGGGGAGTATCAATATCACTGCCGCCGCATGAAATGACACATAACAACAGAACCGGCAAAAACAATATGCCCCAAACTGTTATCTGTCGCCGTAAATTGCTCACAGCGGATCAAAACCTCCCGAAAGCGTTACCCGATGACTCGTCCCCAACTCCGCCTGCGGGGTCAGGGCATAGGAAATCTGCATGCGATGAAAACTCAAAAAATCACTCACATCAACCCCGAAACCGGCCGAAAAACCGGAAAGATTGTCCTTGCTGGAACCGGTCTTGTAATTTTCTCCGAAACTCGTCCATCCGATACGAAGGAACAACGGCTTGACCTCAAGATACTCCAAACCGAATGCAAAATAAAAATCATTGTCCGTGGGATAAATAACGTCAGCCGCCACTAATAAAGGCAAACCCTCAAGTCGACTCGATGCACCCGCCCGAATTAACAGCGGAAGCTGGTCCTTCTCGGCGCCCTCGATAAATGTCGAAAACTGCGTCCCAAGATTCATGATCGACAATCCGAAACTGGTCCGACGGTCAGGCAAAACATACTTGCCGCCCACGTCCACCGCAAAACCCGATGATGAGTATTCATCTATTTTTTCATAAATCAGTTTCACATCTCCACCGACCGAAATATCATCCGTTATCGCCCGCGAATAGCCAACTCCGAACAAGATGTCGCTTCCGGAAAACGTACCATCCGGCACGCCCGCGTCGTCGGCCCGCACGAACTCACCGTAATTCAGATAATCGGCGAAAACCGATACTGTCTGCTTCGCGCCGATCGGATGAATGTATCCCAAAAACCCGGCCTGCATGTCAAAAATATAATTGTGATAACCAAAAATCAGGCGCCGACCGGAAAGCGTCGCCAAACCGGCGGGATTATAAAACAACGATGATTCATCGTCGGCAACACCGGTAAATGCCCCACCCATCGCAATTGGACGGGCCGCAACTTCAATCTTCAAAAAGTTGAAGGCGCTTGTGCCGACATCCGAATTATTTTCATCGGCATGACCGAACTGCGGCAACGATAATAATAAAGCGCCAACCACAAGTATCAGCGCAAGTCTGGGATAATATGCTCTTGCCATAATAGTGTCCAAGTTATAATGTTGTGTCGGCTCTCGTCAAATAAAAATTACCAGCTTTTGGTCGTCCGATTGATGATGTCGACCACCAACTGCTCTGCCGCCCGAACCTGCCCATCCTCTTCCGTCTCATCGTCAGCCGAAAAAACCCCATCGCTCGTAAAACGCTCATGCCATAATTCCTCGTCCTCTGTTCCACCCTTCCGAAGAATTACATCAAAAGTAATACGGACGGCATAATTCTCCACGTTGTCAAATTCGTCATATGTGAACGGAACCCGGCTGTAACTCTCCATCGTGCCGATCAAAAGCGCATCCGCACTGGTTTCTCCAACCACCTTCAAATTGCCGTCCGCTATAAAAGCATCAACCACCAGGTCCGTCATACTGCTGGACAACCCGACTTCAATCGTCTTGTTCTCAAACTGAGCCACCGAAATAGTCTTGATCGACGATTTCCCACCGGGCGAAAAACTGTAAATGCCACACCCGGCAATCAGGCTTAACCCTGCCATTAAGACGAATATCCTGAAAATCATGTTCATTATATAGTATACGTTAAACAGTAAACGGTAACCCGGAGTTTCAGCTTTTGTGACTTAGCCGACAACGATTTTCCCCCGCTTGACCACCTTTTTAACCAGGTTGACCCCGTAATGATATGGCAATTCCCGGTAATCAGCCATATCCCACAACACCAGATCGGCCGGAAGACCCTTGACCAACTGACCGATTTGCCCCCCGCGATCAATTGCGCAGGCGGCATTAACCGTCACCGCCGCAATCGATTCCGCCGCCGTCATCTTATAATTCAAAGCCGCCAGGGTAATTATCAGCGGTAACGATTCCGTAAAACTCGAACCCGGATTGCAATCCGTCGACAATGCCACCGCAACCCCGCTTTCGATCATCTTCCGGCCCGGTGCATAATGACCGTGAGCCAGAGAAAAACTGGTTCCCGGAAGCAATACCGCAACCGTCCCGGCCTTGGCCATGGCCCGAATACCTTCATCGGAAATAAACACCAGGTGATCCGCCGATACCGCCCCCAGCTCCGCCGCCAACTCCCCGCCTCCCGTCGAGGCCAGCTCGTCGGCATGAAACTTTAACTTCAAACCATGATCCAGCGCCGCCTGCATAATCCGGCGGGATTCCTCAATGCTGAAAACACCCTCTTCACAGAAAATGTCGCAAAACTCCGCCAGCTTCTCATCCGCCACCCGGGGAATCATCTCTTCAATAAGAATCCGAATATATTCCTCGCGGTTGTCGCGATATTCATCCGGAACCTCATGCGCCCCCAGAAAAGTCGGCACCAGGTCCAGAACCTGCGTATTATTAAGATCACGAATAATCTCCAGCGACTTTATCTCCGACTCGGTCGAAAGCCCATACCCCGACTTCGCCTCCAGCGTGGTCACCCCGTATGACAACAGCGTCTCCAGCCGCGCCGAAGTTATCCGCGTCAATTCGCTCGTTTTGGTCTCCCGAAGATCACGCACCGAAGCACGAATACCACCCCCGGCCTCGGCTATTTCCATATAACTCTTGCCGAGAATTCGCATCTCAAATTCGGCCTGACGCGTCTTCGAAAAAACCGGATGAGTGTGTGGATCAATAAAACCCGGGGTTACGACTTCCCCCTTGGCGTCAATAACCTGACACCCCTCCGCCAGGTCAACTTTGCCCTCAACTTCATCGGACTTGCCGACCGCCAGCACCTCTTCACCGGCGACCGCCACCCCGCCACCCTCAATCAGGCCCAAATCCTTCATCTGGTCACCCAGACGCGGCGCGGGGCCTTCCATGGTAATCAATTGCCCGATATTCTTGATTAACAGTGTTGCTTTCTTTTGTGGAGCCATGCCGAAAATATACTCCCTCTCGCCCAAACGTCAATGGTATTCTGGTCTCCCTCAGGACGAGAATATACACATAACCAGTGTTATCATATCACATAATTGCCAAAATAAAAAACCTCCGCCGGGCTAATCGCACCGGCGGATGGTTATTAATCTGACAATTGACCTTCACATCATACCCCTGATTATTTCATCATGGGGATTTTTACGTCATTCGCTTTCGCGAACTTCACCGCATCTTTATACCCTGCATCAACATGACGCGCGATCCCACTGCCGGGATCGTTCGTCAGCACCCGGTTCAGACGCTTCTTCATCATCGCCGTGCCGTCCGCCACAATCACCTGACCGGCGTGGATGGCATTACCCATCCCGACTCCGCCACCGTGATGAATCGAAACCCAGCTCGCACCGGACACCGCATTCAACAGGCCGTTCAAAAGCGGCCAGTCCGCAATCGCATCCGAACCGTCCAGCATCCCTTCGGTTTCGCGGTACGGCGATGCCACCGAGCCGCAGTCGAGATGATCCCGCCCGATCACGATCGGAGCCTTGATTGTGCCCCGCTTGATCTTGTTGTTGATGATATCAGCAAACCGCGCCCGCTCGCCGTAACCCAGCCAGCAGATCCGCGACGGCAAACCCTGAAACGGCACCTTCTCCTGCGCCATCTTGATCCACCGCACCAAATCTTTATTATGCTTGAATTCCTTTAATACTACTTTATCCGTCTCATAGATATCCTTCGCATCGCCCGAAAGCGCCGCCCAGCGGAACGGGCCTTTGCCCTCGCAGAACAACGGACGAATATACGCCGGAACAAAT
>Ga0272441_10000306_pt1 | contig 113136 bp, 125 predicted proteins | sample SSMProp6N_FD_193582 | JGI IMG/M metagenome (GOLD analysis project Ga0272441, IMG submission 193582) | Marine sediment archaeal communities from Little Sippewissett salt marsh, Falmouth, MA, United States - SSM-Prop-6N | ecosystem: Environmental > Aquatic > Marine > Wetlands > Sediment ...
TATGGTAGGCTGAAAGCGTTTGCTTGCTGTTGCATTGACTCGGACTTTTGGATTGTCTTTGCATATGTCACATGGAACCCACTTTGTATGATCTTCAAAGTATACTTGCTGTCCGGGGTTTTCAAACAAACGCTTTTTCTTTTCCCGAGCTTTGCGAAATGTAGATTCGCAAGTACCATGTTGATTGTTTTCGCAATCAAGAACTGGATAGATGTTATCACCGGACTGCCATGAATCTGTTGCGCCTGTAATGCGTTTCCATAGACGTTCTCGCTGCAACGTTTCTGACAATTCAAGGTTGATCTTTAGCACCTTTTTGTCTTGGTACATGACGGCATTGTAGCCCATCTCCTCAAGGAGATAACTCTTGCCTGACTTTTCAATGCCGGTAACAGCGACCAACCATGAACGCCTCAAATCTCCTATGATATACTTTAGCGCCCGTTGATTGTCTACAAACTTGTAGACCACATCCTCTTCGTTGTATGCCTTGTCTTGATTCTGTAAGACATCGTCTCTTGTAAGTGGCAGAAAAACACCAAGATTCTCATCGGTATCATCGATGCTGACACGTTGATACTTTGATAAGATTTCCTCTGCTTCTTCTGTTTGCCCACGTTCGATCTTGCTGTTAACCTTGTCCGTGATATACATCATTTCACGTTCACGGATAAAGTTCACCAACAGTTCGTCACGAACGTATGAGGGGTCAAGGGCATCCTCTTGTTCATCAGCATAACTATCAGCTAATGTAGCAAGATAAGCCTCAACGATCTCCCTTTGATTTGGACTTAGATTCTTTTTGCGGTTCTTGTAAATGTTCTCGATGGTGAATTTGGGCGCTTTGTTATGCTTGGCAAAGTACCGTATAACCCATCGAAAGATAAGCTTAAAGTCTTTGGTGAAATGACCAGTTCTAAGCTCGCCAGATTTGTAACGGTAATACATGCTCGCGCACACATCACTGTCCATGACTGCATGGCCGAGAATAGTAATTTCATTTTCAAGTTCAACTCGCTCTGTATTGATGATCATTGAAGTAACTTATCCCTATCTGTTATAAGCGCATCTCGGCGATACATGAAATGCTTGTCATAACTGACGAGATATTCCTCCAATGTTTCACTCCAAAATATGTCAGTCGTTATGTGGAACAAACGCTTCAAATATATTTTGTGATATTTGTTCAAGCCTTCGTCAATTCTATCGAGGAGCCAACCCCATTCTATATTGTTCAACTTGCCAAAGTTGAATAGTTGTTTTGAGAATTTCACCGCGACCTCCAAGCCACGTTCATTAAGTTTCTTCCGTTGGTGACGTTCTAACATTGGCACCACAAGTTCAGTTATCTCAGGATGTTCATCCTTGTGTCCTACCCTTACAAAGTAATGCCGTTCAAAGTAGTCTGAGCCTTTAAGACATTCAGCCAACCACGATTCGGGATATTCAACGTCATGTCTACGTTGAATCTGTCGCATCTTTGGATAGTTGCGTATGGTTCTTAGTTCTGTTGGGAGATATCTTATGAATTCTGAAAGCGGAATACGTTCTTTCCTACGAATAAAGTAACCGGCAAATGCAAAGCTTGGATCAAGGCAATACCGGTGAAACAGTTCAATGGCACTTATGATCTGTCGCTGCTCGTTGTGCTTGGTAGCTGTAAGCAGTCCGGAAACAATGCGCATTGTAGTTTTGGTTTTGGTCTGACGGTGGGTGCGGAGTGGATATCCAAGTGTGTTCCAGTACTCGAATATGATTTTGATTTTGGGGTTTGGGAAGTACAACCGTTCATCGCTGATAGGTTGTGCAGTTTGAGCTTGCAAAAGTTCTTGGTGAACTACTGATCTGCGCTTCTTCGTGGGTTTGTTTTGAGAGGATGTAAGTGTGCTGGCACTAACACAAACCCTTCTGGATATCTTACCGGAACCATACTTCTTCCCCTTGACTGCAAAGACGTTCTTCCGGCCATGTTTGCTGTGGATAAAACAGGGACGTAATGCTTTTAGCTCTTCTCTGCCATTCACGTTCATTTCGGATGTCTCCTATGTGCGCCCACACACGTAGCGGTAGAACTTGTCTTGATATAACTATAGGATACGTAGTATACTTACTTCGTAAGTAACTACTTATGCGTTTTGCCCTGCAAAACTTTGGGGGGCGGGGATAAGGAGGGGTTTGGTTTACTAAACACTCCATTACTTCCTGCAAGTTTTGCGTATGTTTTATCTCTGAGCTTAACATGGGGTTCCGCCCGTCCTATTTCCTCGATAGTTTCAAAATGCCATAAAAAAAAGCTTGTAAACTTTGGCAAAACCGTTTGGCCCTTTATTCCTGTGTCCCACCTAACAAAATCCCACGACACAAGACCTCAAACGGTTTTACCAAAATCGACAAGCTTTGGTTTTGTCAGGTGGAGTTGTTGGATTGCTGTGGGATATGTTGGTACTTGTTATGCAAGCAGGGCAACCGACATAACGCCAATTTCTAACACAAATCTAACATGAATTGCAAGTGATTTTTTTGTGCAATAATAGCAAGTAATTGCACATCACTCGCGTAAACCGAGGTGGCGCATAAGCACTTCTGCATCGGCATTTGCGAGCTCGCCGGGATCAGATTTCATTTCCGGTACAGTGACAATTTCTACTCGCTTAACCAGAGGGGCAACATCTTCAGCAACCTTTTTCCTGTTGATCTTACCTGCTCTGTCGTTATCAAACAGGATGTAAAGCTTTTTTAGTTTAAGCTTATTGAGTTCAATGTACTGTTCTCCACTTAGCTTTGTACCCAAACTGGAAATGGCATTGTCGCCCAGACGCCATACATCAAACACACCTTCCACCAGTACAGCTTCACGTTTTGGGGAGATATTGTCAACGTTATAGATTAGCTGTTTGGCCTTTATCAGTGCATCCTTGGGCATTGCATGCAAGTACGGTGGTTCGCCATAACCTGTAACGTCACGAGTGGTAAATGACCTTAGAACTCCCCCAACATAGATCGGAATAAAGATACGAAAGGCATAATTGCCGCTGTTATATATCGCTCTGAGCTTGTATTTTCTTGCCAACTGAAACGGTTTAAAGTTCCGCATTTTCAAATACTCTCGGTGCAATCTTGGAAAATGCTTCGTTGCTTCTTTAGGCACCTTGACCAAATTATGTTGCCATAACTCTCGATCTTGGATGCGGAGTCTATCAGTGCTGGTTTGTATTGTACGCCCATCGGATTCGACGGACATTGCAATTCGTCTTGCCTCAGATGGTGTAGCCTCCTCAACCAAACGTTGCACCAGTTTGACAAAGTTTTTGCCGCCACACTTCCAGCAATGAACACGCAAATCTTTAGGGCGGATGCCACAATGATTGCTTCTATCATCGCAGAATGGACACTGAATATTAACCCATCCTTGGGAAACGTTCTTGCCACGATCCCAATACTTGATATCATATTCGTCGAAGAATTCAGTTAGTTCCATTGTTTAACCAACCCTGTTCGATATAGATTTGAATGCGTCTAATTGCATGTTCTGCCAAGAATTTGTAAGGGTCGAGAAAGTCAGTTAGCTTGATAGTTGTCTTGCCCTTCGCAGTTCTAAGTCCACGACCCATAGCTTGCAAGATAATCTTTTCCTCCTTCATGCCATGCGCATTTATGATATGGTTCAACGCTGGTATGTTAGTTCCCTCTCGCCAAACTCTTGAACATATGGCACACTTTAACCTTTTGCGTTTTAGCAGGGTCTTAACCCTTTCACGCTCCTCTTTGTCGGTGTGACCATATACAAATGGTACATCTTTACCTTGTCGGGCAAACAAGCGTTGTAGTATTTTACCATGCTCTGTCTTCTCGATGATGATCAAAACTACCTTCCTACGTTTGATGTCTTTCATCGCAATATCGACTATTAAACTATTACGGGCATGATTTTCAACAATCCCTTGCTGGTAGTACTTCTTATATATCTTACCACACTCTGTAGCAATGTGTGAATCGTACTTTACAGGAACCAAATTGATTACAGGTTTGGCGTTGATACCTTGTTTGATTGCGTCGTCCATTTTCAATTCGTTGAGTACAGGCCCAAAGAAACCTTCGTTGATTAAGACTTGTTTTCTTTTGTTGGGCATCGTAGCTGTCAGACCGTAACGCCTTGGTGAAAGATTACATTCCATCACCTTTGCGTAAGCTGATGTTTTGGAATTGACATGGTGAACTTCATCGACAATGGTAATGTCAAAGAAGTCAGAATACACATTGGGATCAATCTTGGAGAATGACTGTATCGTAGCAACCACAATGGGAGCACGTTTACGCTTGATTTGACCCCAATTAGCCTTATTCCCACCACCTATAACAAACACATTGCGTCGTGGTAGGAATTCATGTATAGACTCGACTGTTTGTGTAACCAAGTCTTTAGTGTGGCACAGGAACAGTATGCGGCGTTTTCTAAACATGGAGAAAATGCCATTGGCAATAACAGTTTTGCCACTGCCTGTCGTTGCTACTATGTTCCCTCTTTGTATTCTTGCCACCTTGCGCAAGAACCGTGTTTGATCCTTGCGAAACTTAATGCCTTTTAGTTTCGGCCTTTGGTTAATGTTGATATGTTCAATGTTTTCATGGCCGACAAACTGCACAAGCAAATTGTTATCTTGGCAATACTTGCGCACTCTTGGAAGGAGACCTGTTAGGAATGCACCGGTTGTACCGTGTCTTCCTGTGATCAAATGTGCTTTTTTGGTTACTTGACTTGTACCGTATCTTGATCGCTTGAAATGTGTATCTTCATAAGCAAGACAAGGGAGAATTAACTCCCTTGCTTCCTTATCTGCTCTACAGTGAACGGGATCAAGTATTAGGATAGTTGGTGTAGCCACCTTTTTATTTCCTCCAACACGTACTTGGTAATGAACTTGCTATTGAGTAATTTGTTTAACCCGATACGCACACTGCGCTCTGTCAGCTTACCTGTTTTGGTTGAACATTCGTGCAACGTTTCAAAGCTTGGGTTAACTATGATATCAATAACGGCCCGAGCTTCATTAGACAATTGTTCGTATGCATCTTTGCGTAATAGTATACGTTCCGGGTCATCCATATACTTGGGTAGCTGCCATTCATTGTCGGGGTCATCCATGTGCAAGAAAGCAGCACCAGTATAGATTTGCCATGCTCGGTAATAGTCTTCCTCTGTTACCTTTGGCATTACCGCCTCCGCTTGATTTTGCGTTTAGCTTGCTCCGGTTTGTATTGACATATCCGACAATAGTTTTCACGCATACCATCCATGCCACATTGGGGGCAAAGGGTGTATTGCAAGCCATTATCTCCGGTTGCTGGCTTGCTCCTACGCTTGATTGTACGTTTTTTCTTGTTGGTGCCAGTGCTTTCACGCCTTTTGATTTTGCGTTTACTGGTGGGTCCCTGCTGCTCCTTATTTCTCCGTTTGATCTTGCGTAACGGTGGTACATCGGATTCCCCTTGCCCTTGCAGATGACGAGGGGTTACAATAGGGACCATGTCTAACCAGTAGGCCTCGATAATAGGTCTAATCTCCTTATCAAATTGGCGGCATTTCTTGCACTTGCTATAAGAGTTGAATCCTTTGGGATTGCGTCGGCGGGATAAACATTGTTCAAATTTGAGGCGTTGATTGAATTGATCGCAATAGAAGTAATTAGCCTTGAAATACTTGCAAGCTTCGCTGTCAGAAGCACGACGCATTTTTTTAGCAACGCACTTCCTTTTGCCAAGTGTGCCTTTATCGCCCTTCGTGACAATAGGTGAGTTTGCGAACCAGTCGCATAAACCACATTTGATCATCCTTATCTCCTTTCATTGTGTTGATTGCCAAAACTGTTTCTATGTGTTTAATTTTGTTGTCAAAAGCTGCACTATAACACAATTGAAAACAAAAGTAAACACATAAAAAATGGGGGATTGCTCCCCCATTTTAGGATATATGGTACTTTGTTTTTACGATTTAGGCCAAGCTTGCGCTACGTGGTAGTAATCCAGATCCGGTTTTTCACGTATAATCAATGTTATGTAAATACTTTTCTCGCGGTACTTGCGAAGCAAACCTTTGATTTTGGTTTTTGCCCTCGCTTCAGGTATGTCATACTTTTCAGAAACCTTTTTGGCAATATCGCCAAATGTGCCACCTTGCTCGATTAAAGCAGTAATGAAGGACCGGATGGTGTCTTTGCCAAACCCATACTTGTCAACGCTATCTCGCTTTTGAGTTTGCCGTTGTGCAATCTTGCTCTCTCTGGTGGAACGCCTTTTGATCTTCCTGCTTTTGGGTTTTTCTCTGCGTTTGATTTTTCTGCGTTTTGGTTGTCCGGTTTCGGGTAATGCCTTTCTTCTTTTGATTGATCGCTTTTGGGTTTTTATCTCGGGAATCCATGCTTCGCCATTAAATACAAATGTCACATTGATCAGGGTAACTTTGTCACCCTTTTTTGCCGTAGGAGTCATGGCGTCCAGTACTTCTTTTATTTTCTCATCCGTGGACTTTTCCTTACGGCGATCTATTCCCGGATCAATGTCATTCTTAACGCCCATAGATTTACATGCTGCCTTGAAAGCTTGGTTGATTTTCTCGATGAAATCTTTGGGGCAAGGATCACCTTTGTTCTCCCACTTTACCTTGACATTCCCAAGGTATTTAATTGCCGTATCCACTACGTTTGGATCAACGTTATTAAATAACGTTTGCCCTGTTGGTGTGTGTACGATGTATACCTTTTGTTTTGGGCCTGTTTTGGCAACAAATGTTGGGAGTTCCGCCGGTTTTTTCTCGCCGTCCCCAGCCATAAACTCCTTGTAATTTTCTTCGGTCAGCGGAGCCTTCCCGCCGCCGCTCGGTCCGGGTTCGCGGGAAACTTCCGCATCATCCGGGTTCGCGGGGTCATCTGAGACTTCCGCATCATCCGGGTTCGCGGGGTCATCTGATCCAGCCCGTTCATCCGTCGCTTTCTCAGGCGTCGCTTCGGGCGCATCCGCATCCGTGGTGTCTTTTGGATCGGGTTCGCCTTGAGCTTCTTCGGGTGGGGGCGCATCAGGGCGTTCCAGTTCGGCAAGTCTTGCCTTGTGATCGGCGTATTGCCTACACTTGGAACACGAGACATCAACCACGCCAAGGTCGTCAAATGGCAAAACGATCCGCTGTTTGTCACAACGGGCATAGTACTGCCCAATGGCATCTGCGTTCCCGGGCCACATTTTCTCTCCCTGGATGGCGTAATGCACCAATGTCCCTGCTGCTGGTTTACCAAAAACCAATTTGTCCTCAGCCATAAATATCCTCCTTTGTTAAGTTGATACACCAACTAAACATACGATGATTCATATGCTTAGTTGGTGGGGGAACCGAAGTTCCCCCTGCCACCTACTAAAATCGAGAATCGCGCAAATCAAAAACGCGGTCATCAGCAAACAGGAACTGCTCAGCCTTGTCAGCATTCTCAGGGGTATCTAACTCTTCAAGCATTGCGTCTATTTGATGCAGCATATGAAGTCCGAGTGCTGCATGCCTATCAACAAGCTTGCCGCCGTGTTCCCTGAGCCATTCAATCGTAGCCCACTTAAATTCATCCCATTCAGAATCATCTAACTGAGGTTTTGGACTGTTCTCGCTTATGTCCATGATCGGGTACAGACATAGAAACATACCGTTTAGGACAAGAGTGCAAAGATGCGCCGGTTCCTGAATGTACACGCCAGTCGCATGAATGAATTGGCGCTGAAAGTCTTTTTGCATCTTCGGTGGGTCGATCAACTTTGCATCGGAGATGAAAGTTGGGAGTTCCCAACAAGTGCTCAGCTTTGAACGCACCAATAGTGTCATGTTCTGGTGTGTGGTTAGGCCCACCATGACGATGTGTTGTCCGGTAGGCATCTCTGGTACTTGATCCATAAGTTCTCCTTTTCTAAGTGTGATTGCCAATACTACAGAGGTTGGCACCCATCTGGTTTAGGCGTAGTTATGCGTCGGTAGTTTGTATAATGTCAAGGATTGCGTTGAAAAAGAAGTATAGCTCTCCAATATCTGTCATGTAATATTTGGTATCGGTTACCACATTTTCTACGATGATGAATCCGGGCTTGTCAGTGTTCTCATCAGTTATGATGTTGTACTGGAAAACTCCCGGTGTCATTTTACTTGCGTTGATGATATCAATAACAAACTTGACCTGTTCGATGGTTATGCGGTTGTAATGCTCCTTCCGAAACTGGTCAAATGCGGAATTGAAAAACGGATACGACTTAAAGGCAACGTCTAAGTTATCCATTCAATCCTCCCTTTCAGTTGTGGGTGCCATAAATAAGCGGCACGAACGGTTGCTCATGCCCTTATTTATGGCGGGGGCCGAAGCCCCCTGCCAAGTGTAGCATGTTGATGTTAAACATCGAGTTTGCGTTTGAAGTTCATTTTGGGTATTGCTTCAATCCGGCCAATGATCTTGCCGAGCTTTTCACTGGCCTTGTTACGAAAGTCTTCGTTGTTTTTCAAACGGTCGGCAGAAGTACGGGCCATCTGGACACGCAAGCTTTTCATAATACTGTTCATGCGCTTGTTATCAACGTGACCATCCCAAAGGTTGCGCCATTTGTCCATGAAACCGTCCATTGCCTTGACCGTTCTCAGGTTAACAGAATCGTTGTCACATTGCGCTTTCAACGCTTCGATACGTTTCAGCAACTCATTGCCAATGACATTCAATGTCAAGTTCTCCATCTCGGCAACCATATTCTGAAACTTACGCTGTTCGCGCTTGTACATCTCAGGTGACAGGATTTCAGTTTCTTCATCGGGGATTGTGAACTGAAAGAAATTCCACGTAAAACGATGCCGTTTGATTAAAGCGGCTTTTGTGGGATACTTGCGTTCATTGTAGTATTCGGGGTACTTCCGACGAAACCGGCGTTTCATTTTCTGGAGACCATCAGCAAGCTGCAATGCCTGACGTTCATACAAGCGTTTCAGTTCACCGAACTTGTCATCCAGCTTGGGTATGTGATCCCGGCGTACCCAAAACACACCACGTACAGGAAACGGAAGCGAGTTCTCAATCAGAAATGACTTCGCTTGCCGCTTGATCGAATGAATGTCTTTGATCAAGGTTTTATCCTCAATCAAGTCTTGCATTGCCCGTACGATCTCCTTGGGTACTTCATCGCCCAGCTTGTCTTTGGACATACGAGAAGTAGCGGCCCAACGTCCAATGTTCAGTTGACACAATGCACCCTCTTGTAGTTGTTCGACTTTCATAGTATCCTCCCTTTAAAGTGTTAATTGATTGCCATGCTACACTAAACAAAACACACGAGAAAACCCGTATGCTTTGTTTAGTGGGGGACCGAAGTCCCCACACTGGTTAAGCGTCAATCTTCCTGCGTCGCTTCAAAGGTGTAACCTTGCCACCTTTGATAGACTTCTCCGCTGATATACAACGGTCTTTAGCCCATTCGCGCAGTTGTTCAACATTTTCAGCCATCGTTTTTGCTTGCGGTATGATGGTATCGGCTGCTGCCTTTAATGAAATACCACGCATGGAAGCGATGTGTACGAGAGCTTCAATTTCAGCACCGGAAAACAGATCCATCTTCGGTGCCAATTTGCAATCGATTTTGGCTTTCTTGCAGTAGTGCTCCAAGATGTTCTTTCTTACTTCGGGCGTTGGTAAGTCAATAAAGAACGGTGAAGTATCCCAACGTCCAGGTCGCAAGTACTCTCCGGGTATACCGGCAAAACTGTTGGCAGTACCTACGATGTAAACACCCTGTGGACGATTCTGCAAAAAGTCCAACCACCGACCAGTTGCACGTCGCGTTGTACCACTGTCAAGTGATCCGTCGCTTGACGCACCAGCAAACTGCTTTTCAAATTCATCCACCAGCACAATGCAATCTCCAATTGCCGTAATCAGATCAATTACCGTGTTGATGTTCTGATCGGTTTCACCTTGGAACTTACTGAACAAGCTTCCCATGTTGACACTAAGGCCAAACTTGCCGGTTTCTCCAACCAGTGCTTTCATAAAGGATGTCTTGCCACAACCTGGAGGGCCAATTGCCATAATACCTTTTGCCCGAGGATCATCAATGGTCTCGAGCGTAAAATCTTTAATGACATTATACCCAATTACATCCGCGAATGTGAGGTCCCCGGCAAGGACGTCAAGAAAGCCCGTTTTCTGTATAGCTTGTGCTTTATGGTCGTTGATCGTGCTGACCTTGAAGCTTTCTCCTTCAGTTTCGACTATACTTAGTGCTAAAACATTCTCCAATTCAGCACGGGCCAATCCCTTGCACGAGTTCACCAAACGGTGCATGTCACCGTTGCTTTCGGGCAACACGTCCTTGCTTGGTGCCATATGGTTTATGATATGGGTGATTTCCTCAGTATCGGGTAATGACAGGTCGAGCAGAACAAAATCTTTTGAAAGCTCCGGCGGGATTTCATTTGTGTGTGATACGCAAATGATCGCCTTGCCTTGGTTACCCCATATTCTCAGGTTGTCTTGAATGGTCTGGACAACTCCGGGTTGCTTGCTGAACCAATGCCAATTGTACAGGAACATAAGATTGTAGTCTTCGGCACTGTTTAATGCGTCAAGCGGTGATTTGGGGTCCTTGTTTTGATGCGACATTGACCACTCGTTGATGTTATACTGTCCGCCATCTTTACGTGTGAACGCTTTGATGGTTTCGTACACCGTTGCACGTACATGGTCAGGCTCCGACGTTCTCAGCCAAAATGCACTGAAACCCGCTCGCAGATAGTTAATGATCTTGTCCGCTTTCATAATATCCTCCTTTTAGTTGGTTGATTGCCTTCCTGGTATATTTGACCAGTTTAAGAACACTCTCGGTTCGCTGACAGTGTGCTTAAATTGATCGGGGGGCCGAAGCCCCCCAATACACAGTCCCAGTTCGCGGTGTTTACGGATTCATCAGATTGTAAATCACGCTACCCCACGAGACGATGATTACGAAACAACATACGATCATTGCATATGCTCGGGCTTCGGCCGTTTTCATGGTCGCCTCCTTAGTAATTGACAACAAGTTGGATGTCACCGTTTTCCAACGTTTCTTTGTTGAAGTCCTGCAACTTGTCGAAAGGCAGGTTGTCCATTACAACGCTTTCATTGTAGGACTGCAGCAACTTGCCGAGTTGGTTGATTGTATGGGAAGCAGAACCGAAGTGATCGTACATAATTTCACCACTTGCGGTTACCGCCAAAGGATACCGCCAACCGAGCAAATGAATTTCTGCTGCACTCTTCACGGCATTGCTGCCATAGTGCTGAACGGTCAGGTAACTGCCATTCTCGGCTATTTTAGCTTTGTGACCGTGGTCTATAGCAATTGCGCAGAACCGACTAATGTCAGTGATCTTCTGCTTATAGGTTGTCGTGTGACTCATTGCTTTTACTCTCCTATTTTGAGGTTAACCGCAGTATCCGTTACCGACGCCGTTGACCAAGGTGTCCCCGTTTTCGTAATAGGAATCCTTGTACTTGCGCTTGTCGATACCGAAAATCTCATCGAGGAAAGCAGTTGCTTCCTCACACGAACCACCCTTAAAGCCTTCCGCTTCGACCTTAATGGTGCCGTCCTTGCCAAGCAAGATTTTTACCTGTTTCATAATATCCTCCTTTTAGTTGGTTGATGTTGCCATATACTACAAATAGGAACACAGAGCAAGCCCTATGTGCCTATTTGAAGGGGCGAGAATACCGTCTCGCCCATTCGGGTTAGTCATTCTGTTTTAATTTCATGCGTCGTGCCAGTGCATCCATGTGAAAAGTATAAATGTGTGGATGCGTACTTTCCTCCAAACCAAACGGTACGGTTCCATCTTTGATTATTGCTTCAGTTTTGAGAACCTGAGCAATAGCTTTAAGCTGATCGTCCGGTATTGGTTTGTAGGCGTGGATGATATAGCTTTCGGTTGTCATTACTTGCCTTTCTCCAATATGTCTTTCAACATATTGGCAGCGACGTTGTACGCCTCGGCTCTACCAGCAGCCGACGTGTTCTCGATTACGGCATACGGGTTTTTCTGGCGTTGCTTCCAGAACAGTGACCGTTTTGCCAGTACTTCGCAAAGTTCATTCAACATGTTTTCTTTGCTTCGGCGACGATTGATGTTCATCGGAATTTCGTAAGTCATGAGCAATGCCTTTCAATCAATTTGTCCATCGCTTTTGCCATAGCACCGTCGTTGTTGGATTTAACCTCCAAGCAAATCAACTTGAAGATTTCATCGTGGTCTTTACCGGTGTCCTGTTTGATAGTGGTTGCTTCATCATATATGCGGTCGCCGCATAAGTCAACCAGTGTGTCAACATCGCTGTACATGTGGTCGGCCAGTGCTTCTCCGATATATGCTTCCTCAACACCACTTTCTCGCAGTTCGGCAACCTTCCTTGCAGCAAAACTATCGGAATCCCAAAGAGTATCCTTGTAGGTGTACCCGAGGTCTCCAACGGCATTTTGCGCCCAATGCACAACCTCCCTTGCGGCCAACTCAATCGCTTTGCTTAGAATCACTCGCATCTTTCTTGTCCTCCGCATCCGGGTTCGGGTTTTGGTAAATGGTAGACAACGGAACGTACTTTTTGCCGTGAAACTTCATCGCAGTTCGGCGGCAGCTTTGACAGTAGTTCAAATCATCGTACCGATGGTGGTGCCACAAGACATTGTCCTTATGGGCAAAGCATTGCACCGCCATCACCAGTCCGCAAATGGACACCGATTGACCGTACTCGAACAAGTGAAGCCGACGTGTCGGCCACGCCTTCATTTGCCGATACTTCATATATCCTCCTTTTGTTAAGTTGGTTTGCCAGTACTCCAGATAAAGGTATAACAGACTTCGCTATACCCTTATCTGGAGGGGCAAGTTGCCTTGCCCGACCATTCAATACTACATGTTGCTGTACCCCGTATCGCCCGGATGGGGCGTCCAATGGGTGGAAGGTGTTGGTTTTGGTAATTCACCGCAAATGATGGTATCTTCCGGTGACAGATGGGTGCAAGCGAACCCGTAGGTATCGCTGTAACAGTATTTGGCACCCTGATGCACAAAACCGTCTACTTCACAGAACCGATCTCTGAGTTCGCGCTTCATTGCTTCCGTAGGAAGTGGGTGTAAAACGCAGTAGAAACCGGTTTCTCGCTTCTCGACATTGACGATCACGCCAACTAACCGAGAAGCTTTCATCCCTTTCGGGTAACGTTTGGTCTGCATGACCACTTGTCCGACCTTGAACATGCTAACCTCTCTTTTTTCCCATTTGGGTCCATACTTGGTTTTTGGCAATGCGGATCATTTTGGTAACAATCCGCTCCAAGATTTCAGACAACCGCTTTACTTCGGGCAAGTTGCCATACTGCCATGCTTCGAGCAATTGCGTACCGAGATTTGGCAGATAGTTGAAGTCAGCCGAACGTGCATTGTTACTCGACGAAATATCAGTCGGTTTTAACTTGTCCGGTACAATTACTGACGTTTTGTTTGACGTCAGGCGTTCAACCGTAGCGGTTAGGGAGTCGATGGTATCGTTCTGCTCATCGGTATAATCAATGAGCAATTGCAATGCAACGTTATCCATCTGGTTGAGATTGCCAACCAGTTCATCGAAGTATTCACTGATATCCTCAGGGAAACCTTCTTTGATTCGGTTAGCCAGTATAAGATCCAAACGCCTTTTACCCTTTGCCATAATACCCTCCTTTAAAGTTGTGATTTGCCTCTTGTGCGAAATTGCACAAGTCAAGAACCACGATTTCTCATGGGTCTTGATTTGTGGGGACGGTGCGTTAACACCGTCCCAGTTCGCGGGGTACTTTATTTGCCTCGTTTGATATACTTTTTTACCAAGGCAGCGAACTCGTTGTCATAGAAAGACACCGATACATACTGACTGTCCTGTGGATAAATGGTTGCCATTCCATAAGTTGAGAACTCAACATGGAAGACCTTGCCATCGATCTCAAGCATAACTACCGCTTCGGCGTAAGTGCATTTCTTCGGTTTGTTGGTTCGGCCGTTGAAAGTCGACTGCTTTACCATACGCATCTTGTCGCCCTTTTTATTGGGTTCGATCCAGAAATGCATCGAACACCGTTTGGATCGACCGTAGGGCCAATCCTCGATAGTGAAGTCATCGGGCAAAAGTTTGGCATTGAGCAAGTCATCCAGTTCGGGCATAAGCTTGTCTTTACCGTACTCTTCGCGTACTTGCATAATATCCTCCTTTAAAGTTAATTGATTGCCAGTACTCCAAATAAAGACACATATCGCTTTTGACATATGTCTTTATTTGGAGGGGCGGTTGCCCGCCCTCCAACTACTTGTGCAACCTTTCGGTCTTAGCATAGATTCTGTGTGTGCATTCGCGGTTATTGTAAAACACGACTGCCAACACTTCACCTCTGCTATTTGTGAAATTGGTACTTTCCTCACCGGTTTTATGGTAAGTCCAGTTCGGGTCCTGTTTGCGCAACCATGCCGCAAACTGGTGGTCGCCCCATTCAACAAGCGTAAAGCCATGCATTTCAGCCATTACGACCCCCTTTGTACCATTCCGGTACATCATCGTAATGTGTGTGCTTCATCGGATAATGAGAAGTGTGTTCTCTCAGAAGCTTGTCAATCTCCTCACATGCTGAAACCGGAACGCCGTTGGCACGTGGATGATACAGGTAAAACGTTGAATATCTCACCTTGTCATAATCAAGCCGATGTTCATTGACAAAGGCGAACAACCATCCCTGCGGCAAGGCAGGGTCGAAACTGGTTTTGCTAATACCCATTAGATTCGCCAGTTCAGCGCCGGTCAGGTTGAGATTTTCCAACACTTCCCAATCGAAGGTATTGTACTCGAAGTCGGGGCAATTCTCTGCTACTGCATCACCACCAATGTCAATACCATTGGGTTCGGGTTTCGTGTCGATTTGCACGTACCGGTTACACGAACGGCAATATGCTGTTTGCAAGATCCGGTTTGTATGCATTCTCGGTGGTTGCCATACCATCTCGTGATTTCTGGCCTTGCACGACTCGGTCGCTTGTTTACGCAATTCATCCAATTTCATAATATCCTCCTTTTAAGTTAAGTGATTGCCATTGTTCTACTCCAACAAAAGATATAAACTGTCGCTTATATCTTTTGTTGGAGGGGCAGCAATTCTGCCCTTCCGTTTTATCACGGCGATAGGTTGGTCAATTTGCCCGGAGTCGGTGACCATGATCCAACTCAACTATCCGTTACGGGAACATCTCCTATCGCTTTGACACTAATCCATTAAAGTATTGCACAGGGAGTCGGTTGCTGCTTTTCTCGAGCGAAACGAAAAACTCCACAGATCATTGTACCACATCGTACGCCCATGTTTGTCAAGATCACGCCAAACTTCTCCCAGTTCGCGCTTGCCAAATATGACAAGGTAACGTCCGGGTTCAGTTTTGCGGAATCGGGGTTTGATACCAGTCGCTTCCCACTGCGAAAAGCAGAAGTCAAATCGGTTGGTTTCAGTAAGCCGGTCGCTCGGGCCGTACATGCCGTGTTTGATCGGAACTTCAACACGCTCAGGCATTGTCTTCCAAGTTTTTGGTTTGCCTGTTACCCGATACTTGATCGGCATACCCTTTGAATCACGATACAGGGTCGACCAAATTTCAACGTGGTAATCCAGCTTCTTAGCTTTCTCCAATGAAATTGCCATGATATCCTCCTTTTAGTTGATTTTTGCCTCACAGAAAGGTACAGGTCGCTTTAACCTATACCCTTTTGTGAAACGGGACCGGCATGCCAACCGGTCCCAGTTCGCGGGTTACTTTTTGGAATAGCTTTTGATCAGGTCTTTTCTGCGCCATTGCGCTTCACGTCGGTCGCAACCGGTATAAACGGGGCGTCCATTAACGAAAACGGCATAGGAATACTGATCGTCGCCCATGTACTTGCCAATCGTGATTTTTGGCTTTGCCATAATTACCATCCAATCTTTGCTTGATCCCACATTGCCGCTACAGGATCGCCCTTATGCGGTTTCTCCAACACGATAAATTCGTACAGACTCATCATGTATTTGATAATGTGGTCGGTTTTGACATACTGGTCGATTTTACCATCAATCGCCACCACTGATCTTGACTTCGGTGCAATGGCGCTAATCCGCCATTTTGCACCTTTCAACATATGACCATGAATCGCACAACCGGCACCGTTTGGATCCGGATTCGGGTTATACTCAAAAGAAGCATGCACCATACCGTTTTCGGCCATCGGTGTGTGATTTTCGCCATAATGCCTTACTTCGCCAAAACCCAAATTGACATTCAGTATGCCACTGGAGATTTCGTCCCTTTTGGCATATTCAATTTGGACTTTGGCAACGCCCCACTCGAACCGATATTCGCGGTTCATGTTTGTGTTGGTAGTCGGAAACTCTTTAACAGGGTATCGTCCAACCAAGTCAAGTAGTGCGTCGGTCAAAGCCATTTGATGCTTTTCCATTTATCCCCCTTTTCAGTTGATTTTTGCCACACATCCAACAAAAGGTACACATCGGTTTTGACATATACCCTTTGTTGGATCGGCAAACGTAAGGTGCTTGCCAATCCCAGTTCGCGTTAGCTGTTGTTGAACGGGATCAACCAAGCAGTTGATCCCAGTTCGGGTTACAAATAGCTGATCGTGAGTTCAAGATACCACATGCTCGGTCCGCTTTTGCCAATACGCTTGCGCTTGCAATCGTATTTGATGCGTGGTGCATCAGTTCGGTTGGAATTGTGCTTGCGCATCTTTCGCATGGGTACGCCCATCTTTCGGGCAACCTTTTTGACTTCGGACAAAGCCGTTTCAATATGCGGTTTGCGCTTCGTCTTAAAAATCACAAAGTAGCTGCTCTGGCCGTTTTTGCGTGGAATCGTGTTGAAACGTACGTTGCACTTGTCCCAGTTCGCGCCAGCACTTTTGGTGCGCACTTTAATGCCCATTTCGTCCAGGATCCCATTTCTGATTGCTTTTGCTTCCATTTTACTTCTCCTTTTTAAAAATGTTGATTGCCAGCGCCGCTTCCCAGTTCGCGGCGAAAATTGAAAGCTTTGTTGACGTTTGACACACGCATGATCCCAGTTCGCGCTTGCAAGTGATCCCAGTTCGCGGGGGCATTTTGCCCTATAGGAAATCCGGTTTGGGTCTTGACTGCATAATTGCGCCTAACTATGCCTAACTATGCCTAACTATGTATAATTATAGGTAATTATACCTAATTACATGCAGTTATACCTAATTATAGGCAATTTTTTACACAATCTATAACTATGCCTAATTATGCATAATTATAGGCAATTTTTTACCTATGGCTTATTGTGTTAAAAAGCTTGTGCAATGCAACAAAAAACGAAAAAAGCACAAAGCCCCTTTGCACACAAAAGCATGCAAAGGGGCTTGTGTTAAACTGGTAAAGGCAAATTTAATGTAAATGCAAAAAAACTATAAAACACAATAAAACTAATAAACATGCCATGAATAACACAAAAAGCTTTTAACATTATAAGCCCCTTTCATTTTAAAATTATGTGTCAAAAGTCAATGCCATATCAAAAGCCATAAGCACACAAAAAAACTTGCTTATGGCTTTTGATATGGCTTTGTGTCTTGTCAATAAAACAAGACACAAAAGCCTTTAAAAACTTGCTAACGTTTTAGCTTGTTCATTTGTTCAACTTTATCAATCAAACGTTTTTTTTCACGTTCAAGTGATTGTGTCAAAAATCGTTCAAACCTTTTGTTTTCATCATAACGAAAAAACTTGAACGGGTTTAAATGACTGTTTTGAAATGTCAAATCGTTTTCAAGATGCATTTTCAAGCCCCTTTCATTAAGTTGATTGTGTACCATTTGCTAAGGGGCTTATAAGCCCCTTATAAGCCCCTTAGCAAATGCAAGGGGCTTGTGTGCATAACACACAAGCCCCTTTGCCTTTGATTGTGTCAATTACTTGGTAGTTAAAACCTGTAACATAGAATCCAGAAATGTTAGTTCATTATGTGTTAATTTATTCAAGATGGCTTGCAATTTGTTACAGTCATCTTGACTTATGATTTGACTGTCAAAATCAGACCAAAAGTCAATGATATCATCACTTGCAATGATATGCATTTCATTTTGAGCATTTTCAATTAGCAAAGCCAAATCATGCAAAGAAATGTCACACAATAAACTTGCCATTTTTGTGTTTGTTTCAATACGTTCTATTGCCTTTGGATCAATTGCATTGTCTACCATTTATAAGCCCCTTTCATTAAGTTGATTGTGTACCATTTGCAAAGGGGCTTATAAAAAGCCATAAAAGCCCCTTATAAGCCCCTTTGCAAATGCAAGGGGCTTGCATGCATAACACACAAGCCCCTTTGCCTTTGATTGTGTCAATTACTTGACAGGTTTAAACCAAAGTTTAACACGTTTTGACAATGGAAAAGTCTTTTTACGTGAAACGAAACCAGCAATGTATTTCAATTTACGCATATGCTTTGTGGCGGTTTCGACTTCATTGTACTTGTGAACGTGAAAAACTGGCTTTTTGCTTTCATTGTCTTTAATAGCTACAAAAAAGCCATTTTCGGCAATGCATGCGGCAACGTCAAAGCGGTTGTTCTTGCCTTGTTTTTCAACGTGCACCAATGGTTTCAAGCCATTAGTAAATGACTTTGCCATACTAAAAACTTCATTGACTTTCATATTGCTTGTCAATGGCTTGTATGACCATTTACAATTGCCAGCGTTTAACGTTTCAATAAAGTAAGCCTTGGTTTCTTTGTTCATTTCATAAATTGCCATTTTTCCATTCCTTTCAAATAAAGTTGTATGATTGCCTTGTGTGAAACCATTTTCACACAATAAAAAGCTTGAAACGTTCAAGCCCTTTATTGTGTGCAAGGGGCTTACAAGCCCCTTGAAACTAAACACACATTGAAAGCAAATAACTAACGGCTATAGTGCAAAAAGAATAATAAGGGAAAAGCCTAATTACCATAGAATGCTTTGTAAAGTTTTTCATTTTTTAACCTTTCAAGTTATTGTGTTTTTATGTTCACTAATTATATCGACACAATAAAGAAAAACTTAATCAAAAAAATTAAGTTTTTTCATATTCCTTTTTTTAAGCACACAAAAAGCACAAAGCCCCTTGTGTGCTTAAAAAAAGGGGCTTGCACAAGGCAAGCCCCTAATGGCATTCAACTTTAAAAGGAAAAGGATAATATTTCACAATAAAAAGCACAAATTGTGCTTTTTCAAATGCACTTAGGTTATAACATTTTTAATGTGTTTACGCCATACAAGCCCCAAAAAAACACAAAGCCCCATTGATTGAAACCAATGCACACAAGATGGACTTTTTTGTTACTACGCCATAAAGACACAATAACAAGCCCCTATTATAACCATATGCAAGGGAAAACGAAAAAAAACACGTTTTCACATTGTCAAGATTTTCAACTTGCACTTATAAGCCTTTGTTTATTTCTTTGCACCGCTTAGGTTATAGACAAGCGCCAAGGCTTTTTGACTAACATGCACTTTTGAAGTGATTGCATGATTTGCTTGAATAAACTTTATTACGGGCATAAAATAAAAAAGGAAAAGTGATTTAATTGCTTGAACGTCAAAGCCATATCAAAGGTTTGATTGTTTTATGCATGCTACACAATGGAATAAACACAATAGACAAGCCATGCACTTAACAATCTTGCCAATAACTTAGGTTAAAACGTTTTCCACAAAGCCCCTTGTATTTTTCACCGCGCCGTACTTTGCACCGTATAGACGGTTTATATCTATTTCAATATTGCATAGCCGTGTACATTTCCGGAATGTGTTAACGTAGGCACTTTGTATATTTTCAATGAACAAAAAAGGTTGTTTATGCTGGTTTGCACCGTTTGCAGCACAAGCCTTGCTTTTACCTTAAAAAAGCCAAAACACACAATTTTACTTTTGCCATACAATGAAACCGTATAGAGTCAAGGCTTTTCAGCGCCCCTTTTTCAAGGCTTGTCTACTTGCCTTTATTGTGTGCTATTTTTAAAAGATCAATTAGAACGGCAATTTTAACTTGCAAGGGGCTTGCCATTTATGCCGGTAATGTAAAAAGAAAATACAAGCTTTTTTTTCATTTTCTTGTCAAGCCCCTATTGTCAAGGCTTTGCAGTAATAAACACAATTAAAAATAGGTAATTGACACAATCACACAAGCCCCTTTGCAAAGCTTGAAACCACAAGACACAATTAAAATTGTGTAAAAATATACATTTTTTCACAATCAATGTATAATAATTGACACAATCACACAAGCCCCTTTGCAAAGCCATTGACGAAAAACGGCATAAAATTGACGAAAAACGGCATGCAAGCCCCTTTGCCTTGTATCAAAGCCCCTTGTATCAAAGCCCCTTGAAACGTCAAAAGCACACAATAGGACAAAGCACACAAGCCAGTTAAAAAGGTATATGTTTTTTGAACGTCAAAATGGCTGAAAATGAAAACAAGCCCCTTGAAACGTCAAAAGCTTGTCAAGCCCCTAAAATAAAGGCTTTGTGGCAATTTAACTTGATTGTGTCAAAATGGCTTTTTTATATGCCATTTAAAGCCCCTTAGAAGCTTATTTTCACGATTTATTTTTAAACCCATATACAGGTATTGACACAATACAGAACGTCGAAAATTGCATTTTGCAAAACACAATGAAAAAAGTACTCTGGAAAGTAAAGACGTTTTTCTCAATTGAGAAAATGCAAGGGGCTTTGTTCAACCGTTCGACACAATATAACATGCTAATAATAAACACAATTTGACACAATATAGAAGCTGAGAACAAAGTAAAGTATTGTGTGAGAAATTAAAGAGAAAAACGTTAAAAACTTGTGAGAAATTAAAGAGAAATTGTGTCAAAAATGTCCTATACGTTTGCACATTGCAAAAAACACCGTAGCATATTTTCAAGGCTTATATTGCAAATTGCAAACGTTATTCAAAAAACACAAGACAATTGAAACCGCTTCAAAAAACATAACACAAGACACACAATCAAAGCCCCTTGTTTAACAGACACACAAGACACACAAGCCCCTTTTAACTGGTAACACACAAGACAAGACACACAAGACAAAGCCAGTTTAACAAGACACATTGAAACCATAAGACACAATCAAAGGAATAACAAAAGGGGCTTTTAACTGACAATGGGAAAAGCTTTTAATGTTAAACACAATAATAAAACACAAGACAATAGAATCAAAGTATGTTCAAAAAACACAAGACAATTGAAAAGGAAAGTAGACACAATCAAAAAACATAATACAACTAAACACAATCAAATTAAAAAAACAAAAGCCATTACAACCTAATAAACAAAACAAAAAAAACAAAAGCACACAAGAACACAAACGACATTGAAAAGGTATAACAAGACACACAAGAACATTGAAAGGTTGTAAACAATAGAATAATGAAAGTGAAAGGGTACTAAGTGAATAAGGAAAGTGATGGACTATTTTTTCGTCACTCATTTTTATATAAAAAAAGCTTTGTTTTTACACGTTTTCAAACGTTCATCGACTTTTCAATTGACACACATTCAAAGCACATTGTAAAGCATTTGACATTGTGCAAAGCACCAATCCAATGGAAAAGAGGCAAAAAGCCCCTATGTAAAAGAATACATATAATTACAGAACATTAACCTTAACAATGACACACAAAGCACAAGCGCAGAACATTAACCTTAACAATGCATAACAATGCATAACTATAGAACATTGCACACAATTGACTTTAGTTAACTTTAATTATGTTTAATTATAGCCCCCACCACAAGAAAATGAACATGGGCGCGTGGCTCACACCCCCACAAATCTGCTCCTATAAAGAAGTTTTATTTCGATGGGGCCGGGGAGATAAAAAAGGGTTTATAAAGCAAGGTATCAAAACAAGGAGATAACAAAGGTGGGAAGCATAGGGTTGAAAAACATGGGCAAAAACCCTATTTCACCGGTAGCAAAACATTTATATCTCCATGTAATATAAGGGGTTTACAACTCTCGCCATTCTAAGGATGGGAGGGCTTAACCAACAAGTAGAGGATGAAAAAGGTATAGAAACCATGCAATTACCATGAGGTAATTGTGATCATGAGAGGTAAGATATGCCAAGTAGGATCAACAAAAACAAACGCAAGATCAAACGTAGAGGCAGTCTAAGCGGCAAGGGTCGCAAAGGAAGACCGTCAAAGTTTACACCCAAACGTAGGAAGCTGATCTACCGAGCATTTGAAGCAGGGATACCATCAAAGAGTAGGATAGCTGAACTGGTAGGCATAGACCGAAGTCTGTTAGAACACTGGTTGGACAAAGGCAGGGACCCGAAGAACAGTGACTTCTATGCGTTCCGCAAACGTATCATGCGCATACAGGCACAGAGAGAAGCAGACCTGTTAGCAACGATAGAACAATGTGCGCATGGAGGTTGTACTATCAAGGAAACTGAGGTCAAGATAGGGCCAAAAGGCAAAGAAATCAAGACCCGAAGAAAAGAAATGGCACCCCAATGGCAAGCAGCAGCATGGAGACTTGAACGGTGGATGCCAGATGACTACGGCCTCCGACCTGTTAACTTGAATGTAGACCAGACACCTGAAGACTTAGCCCGAGAAATACAACAAGCTGCACAGGCACTGGATGCAAGCATACCTACGTTTGAGGATGAGTAGACAACATGTATAAAACCGGAATCGAAAGTAATGCTGCGCATACCATGCCGAAGTTCAAACCGTTGCGTTATCATAGGACGCAAGCTGCCTTGTGGCAAAGTCAAGCCCGTTTCAATGTAGTACCCGCAGGCCGCCGAAGTGGGAAGACTGAAATAGCTGGAAAGCGTAAACTGGTTGTCAAAGCTATGAAAGGCAATGAGGAAGGCAACTGGAAAGGCTTTGCGGCGGCTCCTACTCGTGATCAAGCCAAACGTATTTACTGGGAAGACTTGAAACGTTTGGTTCCTGTAACTCTCCGAGCAAAAGCACCTTCCGAAAGTAGTCTTATCATTACAATCGTCAACGGTAGTGAGATCCACATCTTGGGTATGGACAAACCAGAACGTGCCGAAGGTACGCCTTGGGATCATGGTGTGATGGACGAGTACGGCAACATGAAAGAGGAAGCATGGCCGATGCATGTGCGACCAGCGTTGTCTGACCGTCGAGGTACTTGTGACTTCATAGGTGTGCCCGAAGGACGTAATCATTACTACGATCTTGCTATGGATGCAATGGCCGACATGGACATGCATCCTGATGGTAATAATACATGGGGTTATTACCACTGGCTGAGTGAAGATATCTTGCCCGAAGAGGAGATCTTACAGGCCAAGAAGGATCTGGATGAACTCACTTATCAGCAGGAGTACTGTGGATCATTCGTTGTGTTCAGTGGTTTGGCTTACTACAAGTTTGATCGTAAAGTGCATGTAAGCAGTTGCAACCAGTTTTACAACAAACACCATCCCCTCATACTTACCTTTGACTTCAACGTATCTCCCGGAACAGCTAATGTCATTCAAGAAATGACAGAGTGGCCTCAGAGTCAAGTGCCATTGATAGGGCATACTTGTACCAGTGTTATCGATGAGGTTTACATTCCGAAGAACAGTAATACCGAACGTGTGTGCAATACCATTGTCGAGCGTTACGGTAATCATCAAGGGCTTGTGTTCTGTTACGGAGATGCAACTGGAGGGGCTAAAGGTACTGCCAAAGTAAAAGGCAGCGACTGGGATCTTATCAAAGGCATTTTGAATCCTGTGTTTGATACCCGGATCAGTTACAAGTATCGCCGAAGTAATCCCAAAGAACGACGGAGAGTCAATGCTGTCAATTCAAGGCTAATGAATATGATGGGGGACATACACTTGCAAATCGATGGCGCTAAAGCGCCAAATACCGTGAAAGACTTCGAGGGTACACGTATCTTAGACGGGACTGCAGGTGAAATTGATAAAAAGTCCGATCCGAAGCTTACCCACTTAACTGACGGCATTGGTTATTACATTGCAGAGAAGTTTCCAGTTATAAAACCACAAGCAGCAACAGGATACTAACATGGATCTTTTTGAAAGTATTGTTGAACAGATCACAAGTAAAACCCTGTCCAGTCTTTTGACGAAGGAGCGTCAAAACGATATTCTCAATATCGGCAAGAACTGGGACTTCTACAATGGCGACCAACAGGGTTATATCAAACAGTACCGAGGCGAGGATCACGATGACTATGTTGACAAGGATAAACCTACGTTCAACTATACCAAGTTGATTATCGACGAATATGTGAGTGGTGTCTTTGGCAAACCGGTGCTGGTCAAGTTCGATGATGATGCTCATACAAAACGTTGGGATGAGATTACACAACCGATCTCCTTTGTCAATCAGATACCATTTATGAAACAGGTGCAGCGGATTGCTGAAGTGTCTGAAACCTGTTTGATAATGACCCGTTGGGATGAAAACAAAAAACTGCCTTATTTTGAGGACATCCGTGGTGAGTTTATCTCGTTTATACCCAAGGATGACAACCCCAAAGAAATTGGCGTTTTGATCATCTCCTATGTGTATGACACCGGCATTCCTGATCCTGCCTTGCGTTTTATGGAACGTGTGGAATTGTGGAATGATGAGAAATGGGAGATATGGGTTTCCAATACCAATACCAAACAAAAGGAGAAGGTATCTGGAGGCAAGAATCCATACGGTATTATACCGGGAGTACTTTTCAAACCCGAAGAGGACGACAATAGCTTTTACGGGAAGAGTACTACCAAAGACTTTGTGACGATCAATGAAGTCTACAATAACCTGTGGACCGCTTTGATGCGTATCTCAGTCTTTCAGTCATTCTCGGTTATGGTGGTCACTTCTGACAACGAGATCAAGATTGAAGTAGCACCGACCAGATACCTTAAAATCCCTGAAGTAGATAAGGCTGATGTCAAATATATTACGCCGGATGCCAAGATAGAGGATGTTCGTAAGGTACTGCTCAGCCTTAAAGAAGACTTGCAAGATTTCAGCCGTGTGCCTCAAAGTGTTTTTGCGTCCCAAGGTACGAAGGGTGCGCCTCAATCTGGATATGCACTGAAAATCAAACGTATACCCATTGAGGAGGTTTGGGAGAATAGGCGACTGTCTTATGGCCCGACCTACACAGACCTAATTCGTATCACGATGCATGTGGATGCCGTACACACCGGTAACGGTGACACAAGCGTTTTCTTGGAAACAAAGCCAAGTGTAACATTTTCCAGCACTGTTCCGGGCCTTAGCCCTCAGGAACAGTTGATTAGTGACCAGTTTGATCTGCGTTATAACCTGATTACACCGGTTGACTTGTTTGTTCGCAAACATCCGGGTATCAAAAGGGAAGATGCACGTAAGCAGATTGAAGACAATATGAAGGAGAATATTCAACTCGGTGCTAATGTATTTGAGCCAATCAGCACTGCCGGAACGGACGTCGTGCTTGAGAACATCTTAGATATGAAACAAGAAGACAAAGATTTGCAAGACCCCGAGAAGCAAACACAGCAATCCGGCACCAAAAAACCTGACAATTACAAAATGAAAAAAGACTAATCGATGGCAGACCTTGGGAAACAATTTGTGCGGCAAGCGGTAATTGCTAAGAAGCAATCCGATGCGTTTTTCAAACGCTTGATTAACCAGTTGAAAAAACTGAACAAGCAAACCCACAAAGCCGCAATACAATCATACGACAGTCTTATTGACAGGTTGCATGTCGATGGTGTATCTATTGACAACTCGATGGAAAACCTTGAATTGCTCTCGATGTACATGCAAGGTTTTGATCAATTGATTAGCAAGTACCGCACAAGGTATCAAACGGTTTACTCCAATAGTCGTGTAGAGTTGTTTGAATATGTGCGAGACAAAGAGTTAAGGTTAATGAAAGTAGTTGCTAAGATGGGTGTCAAAGATGATCGTATTTCTATTGATCAAAAGACGCTCGATCTTTTGCGAGAAGTCAACCTTAACATGTATCGCAATATCGAAAAGACTTTGATCAAATGGAGAAGCTTTGTTTATGATGCCTTTTTTGTAGGTATTACACAAAGTAAAACCAGAGCAGCACTTCGAGAAGACTTTGTAACGAACACTGGCACATTGAAAATTGGCTCCTCTTTGGAGGAGGAAACAGAATTAGAAGCATCAATGGCCGCTGTACGCGAACGTACTGCATATCTTCGAGAGCAAGCACGGAGAAATGGGTATCGTTATTGTTGGAATGTCAACCCAATGGATCGTAGAACAAAGCCTATGTGTATGGAGGCAAGCTTGGCCGGTGTTATTACAGAAGAAGAAATGGGAAGGGTGCATGGGTTTCCCCCTCGTCATATTTGCCGGTGTGAAATTGCTTACACTCATGAAGATTGGGTAGAGCTTAATCAGTCGATCAATAATGAGTTGCGTATAATTCGAGAAAGGTTGATTGATGAACTGGTGGATGCCCCAAGACAACTTGCTCAGTATTATGTGGGTGGTAGGTTGGTTATTCCACGGGATCCTGTTAGGGCGTCTGGTGAAAAGATGTATGCTGACATCGAAGAAAAACTTGAAACGGCAAGGGCGAATGAGGTTCCTGACTTTGAACCATAATGGGGGAGGTCATGGTAAAACTTACGTCACGAGGCAGAAAAAGGGTCAAAAAAAGCAATTTTGTTTTTCCGGCCAAAAGGAGATACCCGATTCATGACCTTGCACACGCAAGGAATGCGTTGGCAAGGGTTTCACAACATGGTACTCCGTCGGAAAAAGCTAAGGTAAGAGCTGCCGTCTATCGCAAGTATCCGGGCCTTAAAAAACGCAAAAAGGCAAGGAAAAAAGGCAAATGACAATTTATAGCGAATTGCCACCACCCATGGAGGTAAGTATGGCCCCAAGAAAGCTTACAGCAGAGGAAAAACGTTGGCGAGCAGAATCAGATGCACACACCTTGGCAGCAGCCGAGGAGATTGCAAACAACAAGGCTCGCTTAAACGCCGCAAAGAAGGAAGCTCGGCGCATGGCGCAAGCTGCCATCGATCAGGCGAACAAATATGTGAAAGTGACTAAAACGCCGACCGCTAAGAAGCGGCCGAAACCTAAACCCAAAGCAAAAGCAAGGCCAAGAAGACGAACCACAAAACGATAAACGGGCGAAAGGAGGAATGCTTTACAAGCGGCGAGGCAAGAAACCACGAGAGTTGAACTCTCAAACATATTTACACAAGGGATGACCCTTAATAACAATTAAGACTCCCGATTGATGAAGGAGAAAGCAAATGCCAGATGATGATAAAACCAAAAAGGGTGATGACGACAAGGGCAAAAACCGAGGCGCGATGACGACCGAAGAAATTGAAGCAGCAGCAGCAAAAGCAGCCGAGATTTTGAAAAAGGAAGATGATGACGCCAAGGATAAAAAGGGTGGCGACGATGACGACGCCAACAGTGGAGATGATGATCTGAACATCGATCCGAATAACATCGACACCGAAAAAACCCTGAAGTACATTGACAAGCTTAAAGACGAGAATGCGCGACGTCGCATTGCTAATAAAAAGTCTGAGAAGCGTTTGACTGCCCTTGAAACCCAACTTGCCGATGCTCAAAAAGCATTGGAAGCGGCCACTGAAAAACTGAAAGATGTTGATACCAAAACGGCTAAACAAAAGGAGAAGGAGCAAACTGATCTGGAAAACGCCTTGAAGCAAGTTGAGGATTTGACCGGTAAAGTGGATACCCTTTCCAAAGACTTGGCCGAAAAGGATGTGGCCCTTGCCAATACAAACCGTCGTGTGATGGTGCAAGATCGTGAGAACATGATCGAGCGATTGGTGCAAGAAAAAGGCGTCAAGTTCTCCACAGGTTTTGAAAGGGATGGATTGATTGCCTCTCTGACAAAGATGGAGGACGGTGAGTTCCAAAAAGACAATGACGAAGTAGTCCTCGATGTAATGAGGTTCATCAAAGACGCACAGGCAAACGATACTAAAACTCCGGGTGCTGGTCCGGGTGGCCGTAAAACGTCAACACCTATTGGCGATGAGATTCAAGCATTACTGAAAACCAAGAACTTGTCGCCAGAACAAAAGGCACGTTTGGACGAGCTTACCGAAATGACCGGTCAAACCGGATAAGGATTCGTTTGCCGTAATAATCGAAGGAGGAAATACAAATGGCAAATGAAGTAACAATGAATAGCAATCAGGCCACTGATCTTGACCTTTGGATTCCCGAAATTTGGTCGAGAAAAGTATACGAAGAAGCGAAATCCCGACATTTCTGGCAACGTTTCTCCGGCCCCGAGGGTTCCGGGATGCCGTTTATCATCAAGGAAGAATTACTTACCAATCCCGGTGATGTAATTCATATCTCTCAGGTCGCACATCTTACCGGAGCGGGTGTTACCGGTGAAACTCGGTTGCGTGGAACGGAAGAAAAACTGAGCCTCGCCGAAGTACAGGTCACTCCCGAGTGGAACCGTCACGCTGTTTCCGATACGGTAAAGGCGAGCAAACAAATCATGCACGAGTTCCGTGTCAAAGCTTCCAATGCGCTGTCCTACTGGATGGCCACCAAGTTTGACACCAGTGCATGGACTGCTGCACGGACACTGACCGGTTGCGGTTTTGAGAACGTGACCATCGATCAGGTTTTTGCCAATAGTGCCGCCGATTTGGATTCGTTGGATTCAGCAGATACCTTTGGTGTGGCCGAAATTCGCAAGGCCGCAGCGATTCTGGAGAGCAAGAATGTTGCCAAAGTCTCCGTGCCGGGAATGCCCGCCGGTGAGGGTTACTACCTGCTTTTCATCCATCCGTGGCAGGCATACTCGCTGAAGTCCGATAGCGAGTGGATTGCCAACCATCAGTCTGCATCGCCTCGTGGTGATACCAACCCGCTGTTTACCGGTGCGTTGGGTGAAGTGGATGGCGTTATCGTACACAGCACCACTCAGTGTACTACCGCCGACAATGCCAACTCTCCCGCAATTGCAACCGCCAGAGCCGTTATGGTTGGTCAGGAGGCAATGTGCCGTGGTTTGAATGAGAACATCGTCTGGTCGGAACAGATCGACGACTACGAATTTGAGCATGGCATCGGCATCCGCGCTGCATGGCAAGACAAAATCCTGTCGGCCAATGCAGTTGTCCATATCGTTTCTGCTGCTATTTCTCAGGCTACATAAGTAAAGCTGAATTAACATGAGCAGGGTGGGTTGATCCCACCCTGCTCTTAATCAAAAAGGAGAACCCATGGAGGTTCAATATCTTGAATACATAGGCCCGAAGGTCGAAGGCACCATTGTCAACCGTAAAGAGTCAGCTTTGTCCAAATGGAGACAAATGCGGGTTTATCAAGGGATGCGCCTTGAAGTTGGCCGCGAGATTCCAGCAACGGTTGTTAAAAATCTGCGTAACATGCTCGGTGATCAGTTCAAAGTGGTAACCGTACAACTCGATGATGTACAAACCTTTAAAAACCAATTTGCCGATATCGTCACGTTCTATAAAAATCAATATGGCGATGATGCTGTGGCAGTTGTACCGGCCATTGTTGTGGAGGCAACGCTGGCTGTTTTGGGCGAAGAATCTATTATACCGATGTTTACTGCTATGAAAGAATCGGACGAGATAGAAGTTGCCCCATCTGTGTTCAAAAAGCATTTCGATGAAGTGTTTAAGACAGTGCGAACAGTGAAGCGAAGACCGAAGGCAAAAGCTAAACCGAAAGTAGACGAACCCGAATAAAATTTGCTCCTTCGAGTCAACGCCCAACTCGTCTCTGCCAAGGAGCAATACGGTTGGCAGGGGTTTTTCCTCTCCCCCTGCCAACCAACTCTCACGAGGTAATACATGAAGGCTCGATACAAGGGAACAGCAACAAAGAAGATTACCGTTGGAGGAGAAACGTTGCTGTTTGCTCCTGGCGAATGGGTGGTGTTGCCTACGATTGCTTTGTATAATCGTATCAAGGCACATCCTGACTTGTTTGATATTGTTCTAAACTTTGATATTACGCCTTTTAAGAAGCATGCTGCACAAATCCGTTTTGGACAGAAAACGGTTAGTAGTAATCATAAACCGACCGTCCGAGCATTGGAAAGCTTCAAGTTGTTAAGGCGACAGGCAGTGTTGCCCGATACCAATACAGTAGTTTTCCGCATTAAGTCTTATTCGGATGTATATCTCAAAGGTTTCGTTTCCCTGCAAGATGAAGTAAATGTCTTGTGCTTCCGATCTAAGGGTGGCATAGGTGATATACTTATGACCACCCCTACGATCGAAGCCATTGACAATACCTATCCTAATTACACCATTGATTTTGCTTGCCCCAAAGAGTACATGCCGCTTCTGGCCGAAGTGCCGCATATTCGCCAAGTATTGGATGTTGCAACAGTCAATCAAGGCAAATATGATATTGTCTATGATATGACACGCAAATGCATTCAATACGAAGGCAAGACGCAACCGGAAGTGGATTTGAACCGAACCGAGATATTCGGCAAGGTGGTTGGTTTAGAACCGAGTGAATTGCCAACTACCAAGTTTTATTTAAGCCCTTCTGAGGCAACTGCAAGCCTGTATATCAATTTTGAAAGATCAGCTAAAATTGGGGCGCTGGTGACCGAAGGCCATGTCTTTAATGACAAGTTAGTAATAGGCGTTGCAATGGATTCATCCGCACCGGTACGTTCCTATCCATATGTAAATGAATTCATGCATAGGTTATCTGAAAGGTATCCTGATTCTCGTATCCTATTTTTTCAAAAGGAAAAGAAATTTGATTATGCCGAATATGACAATGTTCGTGTTTTCACCAATTTTGGTCTTCGTGCCGTGGCAATGCTTATATCTCGATGTGATGTGTTCGTGGGTGCCGATACTGGCCTTACCCACATTGCCAACGGATTAAAGATACCGACAGTATGGTTTTTCACACATATTGACGGCGATATAAGAACAAGAGGGTACTTTACCAACAAGGTTATACAGGTACGACCTCCAGCCTGTCCCGCACCCTCACCTTGCTGGTATCTTTTCCCGTGTGATTCGAGCCAGTCACAACGGGAATCCTTGAAAGGCATGCCATGCGCACAGGCAACCCGTACTCCAATCCTCCTACGGTGTGTCGAAGACCTTTTAAGGAACCCTCATATTTCAGTTATGATCATCGGTCATAACCAGTTTCGAGTTACCGAAGAGTGTATTCGTCGTGTGGCTAAGACTTTGAAATTCAATGACGAGTTAATCTTTTCCAATAACGGCTCTTCAGATCAAACACATGAATATTTCAAAGATTATTCCATCCATTGTCGTTATCGTTATATTCATCATTTGGATAATACTGGTTGCATACATGCCCGAAATACTGCGATGGGTTATGCCGATGGTAGGTATTGGTGGATATTAGATAATGATCAGTTGGTCAGTGACAACAGCTTGCAAATGCTTAGACAAACCGAAGGCGATTTGGTAGGAGTTGAAGCATACTTCATCGACTCCAAAGGTTATGCTATCAAAAACAGCAAGGCAGGACGTTACAATTACGTGGGTGCTGGTGGTTTGTTTGGTCGAAGAGAAGTGTTCCAAGATATTGGGCGCTTTGATCCTGAGTACTCGCCAGCATGGTTTGAAGACCCTGACCTTTGCTTTCGTGCTACCTTAAAAGGGTATTCACTTGGTTTGTGTGAAAATGCAAGCATAGAACACTTAGCACACACTACCAACCACACACAAACAGACTTTAATTCAAGCAAGATTTGGGAGCGCAATCGCCAGTACTTTGTAAAGAAGTGGTCTGATGTAGTTAAACCACCTATTGTTAGCATCGTTATCCTCTCTCATAATGATAGTAAAGAAACCATCCGTTGTCTAAACTCTATTTATCAGCACACCAAAATGCATGACTTTGAAGTGATCTTAGTTGACAATGGTTCTGACAAGAACGAGTTAGAACTATTAGAAAACTATGTGAACCCAAACCTGAGGCTTTTGAAAAACAGTGAAAACCTAATGGTTGCTGCTGGTCGAAATGCAGGGGCAAGACTTGCCAATGGTGAGTTCATTTTGTTTCTTGATAACGATATGGTTGTACCTCGTGGTTGGCTCCCCAAAATACTTGCGGTTACCGATGCTTCTAACAGTGTGGCTTGTTCTCCACGGGTGGTGGATGTAGATCATCGAGGAACTGAAAAGCTGAGGTTCTTTGCTACCCAATTGATCAACGGTGTTATTAAGGAGATCAAGACGGTTAATAATGAAATTGTTGCTTGTGACTTTCTGCCGGGAGGGGCGCTGTTTGTTCAAAGGGATATCTTCCAGCATATCCAATTTGACGAGAAATACATTTTCGGCGTAGAAGATTACGACTGGTGCATGCAAGTGCGCCAAAAAGGTTTTAAACTTGTCAATTGCCCAGATGTTATATTCTATCATTACAAGGATAAAAGAGTACAGAGAACCATTATTCAATATGATAACCTTGAAAGAGGACGCAAGGGTTCGTCATATATTGAGGATTCCATACGCTTGTTTCTGTATCGTTGGCAGCATGAACTATATGATCAATGGAGAGAACCTGGATGGTTGCAATGGGCGGTTGGAAATGATAATATGCCAACTACATATCAGGAATTCAAGTACTTAATAGAGACAGAGGTTGCTAAATTGTATCCAGATGAGATATTGCGAGAGGAAGCCGTATGAGGATACTGGTTCTAAATTGGGGTGTTGCCAAAGAGTATTCATGGCAACACACATTATTTGAGGAGATGGCCTTTATAGGTTGTCAATTCACTGTTATTTCTGCTCGCAAGGCATGGGCTCCAAGGGGTGGCAAGGAGTATCCACAAGAGGAAAACTACGAAGGTATCAGGTATCTCCGTTTGTATAAAGATATACCTGACTTCAAAGCAAAGCTCAAAGATGATATTGGCAATGTCTTGAATATTGTTGGGGAGAGTTTTGATGCTGTTTGGGCATTCCATCAAGCCAACTGGCACATTGCTGTTGAATTTGCTCGGAAGATCAACTGCAAGTTGATTCTAACATGCGAACAAGCATTTAGAACATCGGGCTTTGCTGCGGGTGCCATTACAGATCGTTGGCGTGAGATACAAGAAACCACTGATTTGATTATCTCGTGGGCTCCACAAGACAAGACTAATGAGGAAGCCATTGGTGTTAAATATCTTCCTTTTGGTGGTTGTTTTCGTGATATTGAAAAGAAGACGTTGCCATATGGTTTTAAGCGAGCAGTACCCTTTGGTATTTATCAAGGTTCCATCAATCCGGATTTTAAAAACCAAGATGCTATGTTTGATGATATCTCATGGTTTCTCGATAGGAACATTGTTGATAAATTTGTTGTCAATGGTTATCCCATTTCTGATTCAAGCAAAGAAATCATTAAAGCATTATCGAAGCGTTGGGGCAAACGTTTCTATCATTCCATGTTGATTGGTCGAGACAATGTAATGAATGCTTTGAAAGGTGCGCTGTTTGGCTATAGTCCAATGAAACCGGCAATATTAAGCAACTTTCCATACGAAGCGTTTGGCATTGGCGTTCTCATGTATATGCCATACATTCAAAATGCCGCTGATTACATTATGACCGATCCAGAACAATTAAGGGAGGCTTTGACTGACTCAAAAATATACGATAGTTTAGTGGCAAAGGCTAAAGCATACTACGATGCTACACACTCCGTTGAGATAATGGGGCAGACATACTACGAAACAATTGGAGCTATTTTATGAGGGTGTTGATTTTAGGGGTAGACGGTTATATTGGATGGCCGTTGGCTTGCAATCTTTCACAAAGGGGGCATGAAGTTTATGGCCTTGATAATTTTACAAGGCGTCGATTGGTATATCTGGAGCGTTCTGCACCTGCTATGCCTATTGTTCCATTGGAGAATCGTGTTAAGCGTTTGAATGCGATTGTCACGAAAGATATCGAAGTAATGAACTGTGATGTTTCACAGGATTACTATTGTTTGCATAATGTACTTGAAACATTTCAACCACAGGTGATTTATCATTTGGCCGAAATGCCGTCTGCTCCTTGGTCGATGCGTAATCGTGAAAATTGCCAGTGGTCTATGTCAAACAATGTTGGTGGCACATTAAATGTTCTTTGGGCGATGCGGGAATGTTGTCCTAATGCACACTTGATCAAGATTGGCACGATGGGTGAGTATGGAACACCACCTTTGCCAATACCTGAAGGTTTGTGTGAAGTGAAAGTGCGTGGGATTACTGCAAAAATGCACTTTCCTCGAAACGCAGGTTCTTGGTATCATCAGACCAAAGTGCATGACACACATAACATTCGCATGGCATGCCAGCAATGGGGATTGATGTGTACTGACATTATGCAGGGCATCGTTTATGGTTGTCATACCACCGCAACCAGTAAACATTTAGATTTAAGGACACGTCTGGACTTCGATGAATGTTTTGGCACTGCTATCAATCGGTTTATGGTACAGGCGGTTGTCGGGCACCCGCTTACAGTTTATGGAGAGGGTTACCAAACACGTTCCGTGTTGCCGCTACAGGATTCTATCAATTGCCTAACATTGGTGGGCGAACGTATTATTCCAGAAAGCGGAGAGTACAGAGAGATTAACCAGTTCCATGAATATAAAACAATCCGCGAAATGGCACAGGTTGTGGTTGGGGCGTACTACGAGAGGTTTAACAAAGAACCAAAAGTCCATTATATACCGAATCCACGCATTGAACAGAAGGAACATTTCTATCAACCTATTTCAGAAGTATTACCGGCCATAGGATATAATAATTCTATGAGCATGGAGCAAGTGGTTAGACTTGCTTTGTTAGAATTGCATCATCATCGTGATGAACTCAAACGTTACAAAAAGATTATTTACCCACGCATCCAGTGGTCGGGCGGCTCTGGATTAGCAAACTAACAGCGAAAGGCAGAGAAATGACAAAGCGCAACAGGAAGAGGAAAGGTGAAGTTTTAGCTATGCAAGCAAAACCGATGGATCATTTCATGCGTAAAATGGTGCATGAAATGAATCAGTCTAATGAGATTGAAGGACGCAAGCCTATTGCGGCCAATATCTCGATTTTGTTTGAGGATGGACATATTCATCACCATTTCCCCGAAGACAAAAAGGATAGCGAGAGCTTGTATGAAGATTTTGCTTTTGCTACTGGTTTTGCTCCTAAAGAGGCTAATGTCGAGGTTGCTTCTGCACCGTTACTTCCAAAACAGATTGTTTTTCACAACCGACAGGCGATTGGTGATATTCTGATGTTTACGTGTGCAGTACGTGACTTCAAAGCAGCTTACCCCAATGTGGAGGTACGTGTTGAGTCCACTGCTATGCATCTGTGGGATCACAATCCTCATCTTGTTTCATCTTCATTTACTAATGTTGTGGATCCTTTAGTGGGTGTTAAGAAACCAAGTGATTCAGAAAAACGAGAACTAACGCACAAAGCAAAAGAAGTAGCCATTAAGGAGGGGCGACCGTTAAAAGTCTATATCGGTCCTGGCCGCTTAACTAATATGTCTAATCGTTCCGACCTACACTTTGCCAATGCATATCGTATGTCGATGGAAGATATGCTTGACATCCCGCCTATTAAGCAGGGGCCGATATACCCTGACATTTATATGTCCGAAGAGGAATATAAACGCGAACCATTGGTCAAACCTCCTTACTGGCTCATTACTGCTGGTGAAAAAGGGGATTGGACGGCTAAGACTTGGCCTCCAACATATTTTCAATTACTGGTTGACTTGCTTCCTGATTTGACATTTGTTCAGCTTGGAGCAAAAGGCCATCCACACACAGAATTGAAAGGGAAGAATGTTGTTAACTTCATCGGCAAGACGCAAGATCGAAATACTGGCATTCGTGATCTTTTTAATCTTTTTTGTAATTGCGAAGGTAGTATTGGTCTTGTTAGTTTTCATATGCATCTTGCCGCTGGTTTTGGCAAACCTTGCGTCGTTATTGCAGGGGCCAGAGAACCCGCACACTTCACAAGGTTTGCAGGACATCAATACTTAGCAACTGATGGATGTTTGCCTTGTACTGTAACGCCTGATGGCAATACAAAGGCATGTTGGTATTGTGATAAGAAACGTTGTCCTCATTTGCAAGATGTGGAAGGTCACGATACGCCTTTGTGTGTTAAAATGATTACGCCTCAGATTGTTGCCAATGCAGTGAAGGAATACTACAGTGGCGGAAGGCTGGACGTGTCTAAGCCCTCTGGTAAGTCTAAGTTGATAAATGTAGTAAAAGGTATGCCCACCGTACCAAAACCGGCAATTATACAGTCTACCGAAGAGCTACCCGAAGGTTTTACATGGGGTGGCAGCAATATAACTGACCGAGATTGGGAATTCATCAAAAATAACATCAAAATGATGGGTGCAACTCGGGTATTGGAATTTGGTGCCGGTTTGTCTACCATTCTCTTAAACCGAATGGGCATGGAAGTACTGTCTTTTGAAACCAATCCTAAATGGGCCGACCAAATTAAGAAAACTTGCCCCGATGCCCACATTGAAATGTGGGATGGTGGCAAAGATCCTGAATCAAAAGATATATATGGGATTATTCAAAACTTCCTTAAAGGCGATGAGAAGTTTCCATTGGCCTTTGTAGATGGGCCAGCAAATGGGATTAACCGTGAATGGTCAACACGCATTGCCTCCAAAACTGCTAAATGTGTTATCGTGCATGATGCTGGCAGGGAGTGGGAACGCAAATGGCAGGAGAAATATATCGTGAATAGTTTTGATGGGCCGATCAAAGGCGGTCATCGTTGTCACAGTTGGGTTAAAACCAGTAAAGGCAAAGTAAACACTGAAGTTAAGCCTTTGGTCAGTAGAGGAACAGTAAGGGTATTTTTTAACGGGCGTGGAGAAGGGGGTGCCGAACGTTCTACTACATGGATAATGAACCGGTTGGTTGAACTTGGGTGGGATGTCAGTTATGTTCCAACCAACAAGAACCATACACCATCTGGCACATTCCGCAAGGAGGGCAATAGCTCTATCAGAATTGGTAATCTCAATGCTTGTCAGGAGCCAGTGGATGTTCAATTGCTCTATACGAATGATTGGGTGTGGGATTTCAAGTTGAAAGAAGTAGCATTGCTGATGGAGAATGCACCGGCCAAACGCAAAGTTATGGCGGTGAACTTCCGTATTGGTGATATTGGTAAACTGGAGTGGACACGTAACTGGGATCAATACATCTTTTTGAACAGTCAGTTGGAGCAAGCTTTCCGCAAAAACTATAATGAGAATGACTTGCTATTACCTTCTATCGTGTTGCCACCCCCAACTGATCTAAGCGTATATTTTAACAATCAACCTGATTACAATGCGAACCTTAGAGTTGTACGCCACTCTTCGCAAGGTGATACCAAATACCCAAAGAACTTTGAAGCATACGTGGATGATTTATTAAAGGCCCGACCCGATGCTAACGTATATCTTATGCCGGGACCATCGTGGTTGCCAGCATGGGATAAAGTTAATTTGCACCAACGTAACGTTCCAATAGTGCCTCAGTTTCTTGGTTTGGGTAATTGTTTTTGGTATGTTTTGCCTCAGGGTTATTTTGATCAAGGCCCAAAAGTTATTATGGAAGCGCAAGCAAGTGGTTTAGCTTGCATTGCTCCTAACCATTCTGGATGTGCTGATCGTATCGTACATGGTGTAACAGGGTGGTTATGTGATTCACGAGAGGATTACGTTCAAGCTTACAAAGAAGCAACGCCGGAAGAGCTTAAAAGGCGTGGTCAAGATGCAAGACAACACGCCAAAACTGAGTACAATCCGGATTTGTGGATTAAAGCAATCTTAGGGGGCTAAATGGCTCAGGATGAAACATATGCAGGTGAAGAAAGAAGATCAGGAGAAGAAAGGAGGGAGGACTTTTGTGGAAGGTGTTCTGGCATAATACGTGGTCTTGAGGATGTTGTAGCTAAAAACAAGGCTAATTGTCATAACTTGGAAAAAACACAGTCAATAATGGACAAAAAATTTGGTGACATTGCCTCTCAAATGGATGCTAAGCATGATGCTATGTCGACTACCTTCGATAATAAATATGGTAAAGTTGAGGCGAAAGTTGAGTCTAAAGTTCCTATGAAATTATTTTATGTGATGGTTGCTTTGGTTGTTTCCATATTGGCATTCCAGTGGACAACATATGAAAGAATGGGAACCATAGCATTGTCTCATGAACATAGTGCTGGTGAATTAGCAAGTCAAATAAGAGAAATAAAAACTGTGATTCAGGGTAATCAGAAGTTGCGTAACCTCGAGATAATGCAATTGAAAAATGCCGTCGAACGAAACACAAAGATTACAGATGAGGAATTGGAAGACCTTGAAAAATCCATCAATCAAATAAAACACGTATTAAAAAACAATAATCATTAGGAATGATCACATGGATTGGAAATACAAAAAGTCATTTATTTTCATGTATGTATTAGTAATCCTATCATTTTCTATGATAGGATATGCCCGTTATGCAAGGGGTGCCATGACCGGTGTAACCAACTATGCTTTAGATCAACCGACAGAAACGTCGTCCGTTGAAAAAGATCAGGTGGATACGTGGGCCGGTAAGTTTGCTGTGGACGGTGATAGGAAAACACGTTGGTCAAGTTACTTCTCTGACAATCAATGGTTACAGGTTGATCTTGGCGAGAAAAAATATGTGGGTGGCGTGAATATCTATTGGGAGAATCCTGCCAAAGATTTTAAAGTGCAAAGATCGAATGACGGGAACTCTTGGGTTAACATTAAGACTATAACAGGAAACATAGAAAAGGCCCATAATCTTCTCTGGTCAGCTCAGTATGCTCGTTATATCAGAATACAATGTGACGTGAGAAGTAATGAACATGGGTTTTCAATCTATGAATTGGAAGTTAACCCTCCCACCCATAATATGAAAATTGGTGTCAGATGGGACGCTAATGAAACTCCGGCTGATTGCGAAGGGCTTGACTCTGAGGATTGCTACGCCAGATGGGAGAAGTTGAATTTCTATTTGAAGGTTGGGGATCAACCTCTTGACCCTGACGAAGATCCACCCATTCATGTTCTTTCTCAGAGTTATGAAAATGGAAAGAGTACACCAACGATTACTGAATTCAATGTTGATTTTGACAAGTATGCCAAAACTCCTATTCAAGTGATAGTAAGATCAGCGGCAGTTATTGCTGGCGAAGAGGTAGAAAGTATCGATTCTGATCCCGGTGAATACCTTGTTGATCTGCAGAGACCCGCAAAGTTAGAGGAACCACTTAGAGTAGGGGAAAATGACGAAGGCAAATTGATATTTGAATGGGTTCTACACGACGACCCGAGAGTATATCAATATATGATTTCTGTATCCGATGAAGCCGGAACCGGTTACCGAGAGTTGCTCAGAAGAACGCATGAGAGTGAATTGGGTAATATTCCTGAGGGTATCGGCAACGCTTTCATAGATAGAGAGACAGTATTTACTGAACCGAATCAAACCAAACACTTTACTATCGTATCTATTACCAGTGAAAAGTTTGGCTCCATTCATTCCCGTTGGGCTCCTGATGCTGAATACACATGGATGGGTGAAAGTGTTACCAAACAGGTTATGCCAGTTGAGGGTTTAATCATTAACATTCAATAAGGAGATATGTATGAAACGGTTTTTTATTGCAGTCGCGGTGGTTTTGTTATGTGTTCCGGCATTTGCTCTTGATCAACAAACAAAGTTTGCATGGGATGCCAATACGGTTACCGACGAAGCAACAATGGCACCGTGGCAAGCGGTTGAAGTCTATCAGAGAACACAAGGTGGGCAATTTAACTACGAAGAGCCTATTGCCGTTGTGCCGCAAACATATACGAATGGTGCCAGTACACCGAACGAAACGCCAATGGTAACATTGACATTTCCAGATGGTGCCAATACTACCTTGGAATTTACAGCACGAGCAAAAGCAGTTATCGGCACTGAAACCGTTTTTAGTGCTGATTCCAATGTGGTCAATATGAACGTGAATTTGACACCTTTGGAAAACATTGACTTCTCGGTTGCCTATAACGATGTGCAAAGCACATTAGACTTTGCATGGTCTGTTACTGATTCTCGTATTAAGCAATGGAAGGTTTTTAACAAGCCATCTGATGCTGATGAATTTACGTTACTTACCACATTGGATAAAGAGGGCGACGTTACAGACATTTCGACTTCTTTACCGGAAGACCAACTCTTTCCTGTGGGTGCTTTGACAACACAGGTGTTTGCCGTTGTGGGTGTGTATGAGCATGGTGAATCTACGACTGGTATTCAAAAAACCATCACTCGGGATAGACGAAATGCTACTCCGGGCGTTGTTAACTTTAAAATCGTACTGGAGTAGTAATGACAGAACCAAAAGAAAAACCAGTTAAGGTCGGTATGTTCGCAGGTATTGGGGCGGTCTTTGTTGCGTTTGCAAGGTTGGTTGATCGATCAACGCCGGAAGAGTTTGGCAATGGTTTCCGCATTATATTCCGAGCATTTCTTGCATCCGTTTTGATATTGGGTGGCGGTTTCTTTCTTTGGACTGCCGCTTTTATGTCAAAACATCAATTGAACGAACATACCGGTATCATCGTAGGTGCTGTTATTGGTACGTTTCTTGGCTCCATTGTTGGTTTTTATTTTGGCGGTCAGGACAGAACCAAGAAAACCGAGCCTGAGGAATTACCACGCAGACTCGATGTTGAAGTATAGCAGTTAACTTAAAAAAGGAGGAAAGAAAATGCCTGAAAATGAAAAAGAAACCATGCGTCCAGACCCAAATGTGTACCCGTATCCGCCACCACCGTATCAGTACGATACGGCAATTCAACGTCTGCGCAATGCAGTAAAGGCGGCAGCAACCGCATTTCTCGCAGAAACATCCGTCGCGCCGCAAAATATTGAAATGCAATGGTCGGAAAGCTCAACGGGTGATCGCACCATGCGCAAAATGAAAGTTGACTTTGCAACCGATGCACTGGATGCCGAGTTGATCTGGATGCCAGAGATTCCAGATATGCCATTTGCAAAGACAAGATCGGAATAACGGTTGCAAAACGAGAGGAGATAGTATATGAAACGCAAAGCAAATTGGGCGATTTTGATTTTGATCCTTGGTGCTTTTATGCTGGCGGCACATGGTTGCACCGGCACATTTGGTGGAAAAGAAACGAAGTCTTTCACAGATATGAACACCAAGGAGAAAGCAACATTCCTTATGAGCATGTACAACAAGCAATACGATGATTACAGGCTCATGTGGAAAAAGGAACCCCGTACAGAAGCAATGCAAAAATTGCTTGATGACAAGCATGCCTTGCTTACCGAGTTGTATCCGGTAGTAGATGTGTATGCGGGTTACGCTGAATCGGGTGGCATACCTCCAGCAGAGACGGAGCAGCTTGCCATCGAACTTGTCAATCGGGCGTTAGGAATATAAAGGAGGGGTTGAATGGATCCTGTTACAGCAACAATCATTTCGCAAGCGGCGACGGCATTGATCCAAGGTGCTTTCAGTTACATGGAACAAGCAGGTTTGTCCGAGGAAGAAATGGATGCCCTTTTTGCAAAAGAACGAGCAAGGTTCAAAGCAAGGCATTTCAGTTTTTTGCCGCCTCCAAATTTAAAACCAAGTGACGGCATTTCCGTCGATCCAATGCCACCTGATATGCAGGAACAGTGGAAAGAGGAACACGGAGAGGCGTCGTAAACAAAGGAGAAACTGACACATGGCAATAGACGCAACAGACTGGACAGTAACCAGATCAACAGGTGTAATTGCATATATTGGTGATGATCACGATGGGGCTTCACCTTCATATGCAACAGTAATTGAGTTCCATAGATGGTTACAGGGATTGGCAGATGATGCTGTATCAAGTGGTGATGATGAACTTGATATCACTAATACAGACCCATCTCGTAGATCAACTGATAACATTATCACACTAATCAACGGATATACGATTGGAGATACAGAAGCAGAGCATCTTTATGATGGTTCTATTATATATGATGATGGTGATGAGATTTATGATGGTATTGTTAACTTTGGTAATAGTGATGCACAGATTCAAATCATCCAAAATGGTGCAGTTCTTACGGATGATTGGTGGAATCACAGAGATGGTGTTAAAGGAGATGGTGGACTGAACTATAGTGATGCTGCTGGTATATCACATAGATTTATGATTAAAACAAGAACAGGTGGAGCAGATGTAGATGGTAGACGTTTAATCGGTACTTCTCGTAGATTTGGGTATACATATGCTGAATTTAGTATCAATGGTACATCAAGAGGTAACAACGTATTGGCTCTTTCTGATTCTAATGACTTGAATAATGAGAGTAGTGCTGGAACATTGGTAACTTGGGATCAGTTTGTTAATGATACAAGTGGTTACAATGCAATGGACGTTGATAATAACTCTGTTAATGAATATTACTACAGTAGATGGGATAATGATGATGGTTCTACACCAGCTTCACCAACCATCAATGATTTCTATGAGTATTGTAAATATATAACTAGAGATGGGTCTGCTTCTACAATATATGGTATTAGTGGAGAACTATTTAGAGGTATCACTCACGAAGTTAATGTTGATAATATTTTAAGTGGGCCATTCAGTGCTTATGAAGCAGTAAGTTGGACAGGTGGTACAGGTCAGATGCTTGCTATTGATAGTGTATCTGCTCCTACCAAAATGTGGATTCAGCTTCTAACAGGAGTTGCTCCTACAGATGGTCAAGAAATTACAGGTGGAACATCAAGTGCTACTTGTGATGTTGATACTACAGTAACTGATAGATCGGCTACAATAGCAACACCTTTCGTTGGTGCTTCTACTGGTTCGGCTCTTATCGGTGCTTACGGTGTTGGTGTTGATGTTGGTAATTTGACATCTTCAGATAAACTTACTGACCTTGGAAACAATGTTATCACACCTCCTAACTATGTAACAAATACTGTTGCTGGTCTGGTAAGTGGTGAAGATAGAGTGTTGGTTGCTCCTTGGGATGGTTCATCAACAGATACTAATGGTGATCCAGCAATTGATAAGGATCAACTGTCATTAGCCACAGCATTGACAGCAGATAATATTACATCAGTAGTTGTTTCTGAAGTAATTCCTGCTGACACACCATCATCAGGTTATATTCGTGTAACAGATGATAATGGATTTGAAAGAAGACTTCATTATTCAAGTTGGGCAACATCTACATTTACTATTGATACAACTGATGGTAATGAGGACTTTTCTGGTGATGAAGCAGCTATTGGTAACGATGTTTATATTGCTTACATTGATGAATTGGCAAGTGGAACAACTGCTACCTTCCAATCAGTACAGTCAGGTTCAAGAAACTTGGTTGTTATTGTTCGTGATGGTGATTCTACTCCAATTAAGCAGTTCATTTCGTCTTGGTCACAAGGTACTGCTGCTCAGACCATTACAGCAATTAGAACAACAGATGCTTAATGGAGTAAGTTAATATGGCATATAGTGATGATATTCAAAACTTGGGAGCAGATCATCATTGGGATTTTGATGGTGATTCAGTAGATGCGGTCGGTGTGGTGACAAGAACTGATACAGGTATGGCATATACTGGATCACCTATTGCTGAAGATGCAACGTATTCGGCAATAATGAATGGCCGTGGTGATCGTGTTGCTCTCACAAACACAAGCACTATATCAAACTCTGCCCAGGCAAGAAAGGCCGTCTGCGGCTGGTTTATGGTATCTGCCAAAGAACTACCTTCGTGTAGAATATACGGGGAAGGTGCTGCGACTACTACATTTCAGTTCATCATCTTTCCCGGTAATTCTATTATGCTTGAAGTAAGAGACACTGGATTTCAAATACAGATATACTCTGATATAGCACTAGAACTTAACAGAGCATATCACCTGTGTGGTATATTTGAAGGTAGTGGTTATGGTAACGAAGTTAGATTTTATATAGATGGAGTAGAACAAACATCAGCCGATCCTTCCGATAGACAACCCGATGCTGCAAGTTTATCTGCAAGAAATCCAGCGGAGTTTGGTGATCCAGCAGGAACGGTAGGTATTAATGGTGTTGCTTTACTTATGCAATCACCGGGAGATAACAGAACTGCTGAACAGGTTATCAATGCCTACTATCAACATTGGGCAGCTTGGGGTGACGAAGTAGATGCCGTTCTAACTGATACAGAAGTAAGAGAAACATTGTTCGAGCGAGGGTCGTTGGCTGATATAACAATTAGCACCGGTACGGAAAGTGCTATGCAGACAGCCTTAGATGCTTATAGTTCAACAACAAGAGATAATGCACCGCTATGTATTGAGATTGAAGCTGTTTCTGGCGGCGGAGATTTCACACTAGATGTTGACGATATTACTTTTGACGATTTAGCATCTTGCCATATAAGATATAATGGAACAGCAGACACTCTTACATTAAGAAATACTAATGGTTCAAACTGCTCTATCACATCAGCCCCTTTTGGTGGAGACATTGAATTGTTTACAGAAGTCGATTTAACAATAACAGTGAAGTCGGCTACTGACTTCTCTAATATATCTGGTGCTCGTGTACTACTGGAGGCAGACACTGGTGGGGATTTAACCGCCGGTGATGATATTATGTCAGGAACAACAGATGTTAATGGAGAAATTACAACAACATTTGATTATAGTTCTGACCAACCAGTAATAGGTAAAGTAAGAAAAGGATCATCAAGTACATATTACAAAGAAGGATCAATATCTACAACTATAACAGAAGATGGACTAGATATTACAGTCTTGTTAGTGGAGGATGAATAATGAGTATACCATTTGGAAACCATTATGGAGTAACATTTAAAGAAGCAGTAATTATTCTTGAAAGTTTACAACAAGTAACATTTGATGAACCTGAAAAAGAGAAGGTTCGTTTGAGTGTTATAAACTATACCGAAAGCAAATTAAAATCAGTATATCCTTATCAATGGGATGATTATTTTCTTAAAAACCCTACTTACAAGAATCCAGAAAGTTTGGAAGCAGAGAGGAATAAATAATGGCAGCACCTGCATATCAAGCAGGCACTACTCAAGATAGTGCTGGCGCACAATCTCTTACTTTTACTATACCGGGAGGTGCGTCTTCTGGTGATTTCATGTTGGTTATGGTTAAACAATCAGAGAATACCGCACAACAGATATGGGATGATGATGGTGGTGGTGGTAATGGATGGACTAGATTAGATTATCATAGAACTACTGGTGGTAGAGATCAAGAAACAGCAGTATATTATAAGTTTCATTCAGGTTCAGAATCTAATCCAACATTTACATGGAATAGTGGTGGTACAAATGAACCTATGTCTGGAATTATGCTTGTTTATGATAATGTTGATACAATCAATCCTATAGCAGATTTTGCATGGCATTGGGCGCAGAATGATTGTAATCCACCCAATCCAGATGTTAATATTGAATTTGAAAATACAAGAGTTGTTTGTTTTCATGCTGCTACACACGATGATATTTCTTCAGTAGGTGCGCCCACAGGGTTCACGATAAGAGATTATGTATATGGTGGATCAGCAGGACATACAGCAGATCATAGAGATTGTTTTTCAGCAGATATAGAGGTAGATACAATAGGTAATTATAGTCCTCCTGATTGGACACACGGAGCAAGTAACACCACTCCTGAATATCAATGTTATACAATAGCTTTAAATGAATTACAACCTATCCATTTAACAGCACCAAGTGATAATACTAACTGGGCGTGGAAAGGTACAAATCAAACTGTTTCTGGTGACGGTTTTGAATCATCTCAAGGAACAGGTAAGGTAGAATTATGGAGTGATACAAGTGGAACTACGAAAGTATCACAATCTGTAGATTCGTGGAGTGATACATCTATACAAATTGATGTTGTGCAAAGTACTCTTGTTGATGGAGTTAATTATTTAGTTGTTACAAATAATAGTGGAGATGTATCCAGAAAAGTTCCTTTGATAATGGGGTTTGCTCCTTATAATCCTGTTACTGCTACTGATGCAGATTTGTATTGGACTATGAATAATACATATGCTGATACTGGAGCAAGAGGGGAAAGTAATAGTTTTGACGCTGTTCAAAGAGGTAGTTATTCTTTCTCTGCTACTCCAATTTGTAGATCAACCACACATTCATTTTATATTGAAGATTCAAGTGGTGGATCAGAACCTGCTAATAGTGATTATACAAACATGACCAACACACATACATATAGGAACATTGGTGGGTGGGTAAGAATAGAAGCATACCAAAACACACCCGCTGTTATTTATGAAGAAGGTGGTGGTGTTAATAACATATATATGCTAATGATGCCTAATGGTAAATTGGCAATAAATGTTGCTGACTCAAATGGAAGTCCTGATTTTAAACATCAAGCATATTCTGATTTCTCATTAATTACTGGTAGACCTTATCATGTAATGATTGATGCAGAGTTTGGCGATCATTTTGATTTATATATTGATGGTGTTAAACAAACTACAGAACATGGTGGTACACTTGGAGCTGATACCAGCATGTCAACACATTCAGGTGGTTGGTCATTTGGTGATCCCGATGGTAACCTTGATACAGGTGGAGTTGATATTGCATATGATGCTTGTAATCCTATGTATCTTGCTCATTGGGGAACTTGGTCTGGTGTTGGAGGTGGAGCACCACTTTCAGCTACTACTGATATTCGTGATTCTTTATTTAGAGATGGTGCTTTAGAGGAACATTCAATTTCAAGTGGAACAGAATCAGCTATGCAAACTGATATGGAAGCATATGATTCACAAACTCACGCTGATTATCCATTAACATATCATATTCCACAATGTACTGGTGGAGATTTTGAATTAACTCTAACAGATCAAGTATGGCCTGATGAATGTAAATTTCATTTAAGATATATTGGTGGAGATACATTAACAATCCGTAATAGTGGAACATCTAACTTTGATGTTACAAAATCACATACACCACTTGGTGGAACGATTGAAGTCATTGAAACTGCTGGTATTACTATTACAGTAAAGGATATTTCTGATAATTCAGTTATAGATGGAGCAAGAGTATTACTTGAAGCAGATACAGGTGGTCCATTGACCGCCGGCGAAGATATTATATCAGGAGTAACAAATGCTTCAGGTATCATCACAGGTGAGATTGACTACACATCAAATCAACCAGTAGTAGGTAGAGTAAGAAGTGCTTCAGGAACCACAAAATACCAACAATCGGATATTGTTGCAACCGTAACATCTTCCGGTTTAAATCTTACAGTATTTATGGTGGGGGATGAATAATGGAAAAAGAACTTCGTAAAGCGTTTGAAGAGGTTACAACTAGTAATGTTAAAGCGAGTATTGATTTTACAAACGAGACAAGAAAAATGTTTAGAGGGTTGTCTGATAAATTTGATTCATTAGAAGCAAGGATGACTCAATACGACGAGAAATTACAATTGCTACAGAAACAAGTGTCAATTATGCAAGCAATAGTATTTAGAGGAGGAACCAGTGGCACTTAGCATCAATCCAATAACATATATAATTTCAATCCCTAAAGCAGATTTAACTTTAATACAGTTGTCTCCCGTTGAGATTAGAGAATTGAATTTAAATACATTTCGTTTGGACTTGAAGAGTTGGGAGGACAGTGAGGAGGGTATAGTACAACCAAAGACCCACACTCATAATACTGAGGTGTCGCTAGCTGGTATCACATTCGCAAGGGTGATTGAAATACTTGACCCGTATAGTATCACCTTTGAAGATGGTCAGTATGCTGTAAACCTCATAGGGGCTAATAGTAATGTTGGTGATAAGGTAAATGTTAATCAAGTTTCTGTTCGTTCAGCAAATAGTGCTGGTTTGATTTCATCTCCTGATATTGAATACTCATCTTTTAATGGTGCTGTTTCTCTTGATGTAGATAGTGTATATGCTGGTACTACATTTCCTATTGGTACAGAAAGACAACCTGTAAATAATATTGAAGATGCTTTATTGATTGCGGAATATAGAGGATTTAAAAAACTTAGAATGTTAAGTGATTTTACTTTTACAACAGGTGCGAATATAGATGATTTTGAAATATTAGGTGAAAGTAGAGATACCACAAGTATTGTTTTAAGTGCCGGTGCTAATTGTAGTAATCTTAGAGTAAGAGATTGTGGTGTAACAGGTATTTTAGATGGTAGAACTAAACTGACTAATTGTGAAGTAGGTAATTTATTATATATAGATGGTGATATTACTAATTGTGGTTTGTTTGGATCGTTATCTTTAAGTGGATCAGGTAAGGTTGTTATTGCTGATTGTTATACAGTAGATCAAGATAATCCTCCTACAATAAATATGGGTGGCAGTGGAAACGATCTTGCAATGCCGAACTACTCAGGCATTGTGACTATCAAAAACCTCTCCGGTGCTGATAATGAAATTGGACTTGGGATGGATGCTGGTATGTGTATCCTTGATAGTACAATTACAGCCGGAACAATAATTGTATCAGGCATAGGAGTTCTCTTTGACTACTCCGATGGAGCGACTGTTAACACGGATGGTATTCTTAATACCCAACAAATATCGGCGTCAGTATGGGATGAAAATATTGGTAATCATTTGGTTCCAAATACTACCGGCCATGAAATGTATCATCAGGTTTACAATGATACAGTAACCATTGACACTGTGAATGGAACAAGCGGCACAACGTTTCCAACTGGTTCTGAGGAAAACCCCGTTGATAACTTAGCCGATGCTTTGACTATTTGTAACGAGCATAACTTTAAGACTATCCATATTCATGGTGCGGCGATAATTAACGGGGAAGACGTTACAGGGATCACTTTCAGTGCTGATAGAAGTTTAGGCAACAGCGTTACGATAAATTCAATGTTCAATACGGGCGCTTGTTATTTTACTGATCTCACTGTCAGTGGCACTCTGTCCGGTTCTGTGCGCTTTACAACTTGTGTACTTGGAAGATTGACAAGCTTTGACGGAGGCGCAAAGAACTGCCTGTTAACCGGTGATATAGACTTGACTGGAACCAATGCCAATTATTTTACTGAGTGCGATACTTACATGGTAGACGACACGTATAAAACCATCAGTGTTGGCACAAGCAATTTGAACTTGATAAAATGCAGAGGCGCATGGGAGATTGCTGATCTTACAGGCATTCAGCAAATTGCTTGTGATTTAAACGGCCATTTTCATATTGCTGATACGTGTGTCTCTGGTTTGGTTGCTGCTGCTGGCAATATGCGGTTGCGCGATGACAGTGGCGCTGGTTGCACTGTCATTGATGGCTCCTTGAACGTAAGTAAAATTGGCGAAGGCGTTTGGGCTGATCCAAATGGTTTGTCTGTTATGTCTGATCTGTCTTTTATCAAGGGTATAGAAGGAGGCCGTTGGATTATCTCGGGTGGTCAAATGATATTCTATACAGATGATAATATAACCGAGTTGGCAAGGTTTGACCTAACATACGATGCCAATCAGAATCCAGTTGAAAGAACACGCATATGAGCGGCCACATTATCACACGAGGTTTTATTGGCGGCACAATGATTACTCGCGGTTATGGTGTAAATTCGTTTACCGCTATTATCATCAGAGAGATACTTAGATTGTACTCTCATATCAAACAAACCTTAACCATTGAGAGCCGATTATGGCAGTAGAATTACTGGCATTGGAGAGCTTCATAACTACCGGCATTGATTTAGTTTCTGACCCTGTGGAAACTATTGATTTAGTGTCACAACCCATATATAATGTAGCACTCGAAAGCTACTATGATAATACAATCGCAGTAGAATCTCGCATTTATTTGGAGGAAATTTAGCATGATACCTTATGTTTTTCTCAACGATATTGGCACCTTAATCCGAGTGGATGTGGGATCAGATGTTACTGGAGCTACGATCAAGCAGATCAAATACATAAAACCTGATGGTGATTCTGGCAATTGGGATGCTACGGTTAACGGTCAATATCTTGAATATACCACCGTGGATGGTGATTTAGATCAAGAGGGGGAATGGATAGTACAGGCCAAAGTGGCAGTGACAGGTGGTACATGGCACGGAGAAATCACACGGTTTGAAGTTCAAAAACCCATTTTTGCGTAAGGAGATAAGATGAGTACCTATGCTTCCAACAGTGAAATCAAGTTTGACACTGGCCGAGCGATCACCACCTTATTAGATGAGGAACTCTCTGCAAACGAGCAGCAAAACGTGATCCGTGTTGCTCGTGAAAGGGCATACAATCGCATCAATGCCAAGTTGCGTGGCAAGACCGCTATTCCGGCATTTCACGTACCGTCTTTAAAACAAGTGGAGATTGATTATGTTATCTCCGATCTTGTAACTGGTGCATATACTTTGGAGGTTGTCAACCAAAGTGAATGGGCTGAAAAGTACATGGAACGTGCCGATGAGGTTTTAGCCACGTTGGTATTTGAAGCAAGTGCCGAAAGGCCGGTTGCTGACCGTTCTAACGTGGGTGATGGCACACTCAAAATCATTGATGTTTTCTCAGAGTATGCCAAAACAGAAGTTTGGACATTTACTGCAACAAGCTCCACTGAATTTAGCGTGTATGGCAGTGTGTCCGGCGCATTCCCTGCCTTGACCGTAGACACTGAATATCCTGAGAGGGAATGGGCAACTGGTATAGGCAATGATTATGGACTGCAGCTACAAGCTTACCCTGCACCCGGAAGAACACCGTTTAGCTGTAAGATCAACGAAGGGAATACGCCTTTTGAAAAGTACGATGTCTTTACGGTGAAAATCTTTGCCTCTGAGGAAAGTCGCCAAAACATCAGTAGTGGAAAACTTGTGAGGGCATAATGGCAATCCAATTATTTGCACAATTAGCCGCTGGTGGTTCTGTACTCCGAAGGGTGGCTTCACGGGAAAACGCAGAATTACGCCGAGAGACATTAAGGGCAGCTATGGAGGATTCTTTGCAGATTATCTTGCAAAGTACCCTTATGGGTTATGTTAAGCGCCAAGCACCAGATGGCACTCCCTGGCGGCCGAATGCAGCATGGTATTCGGAGATGAAAGGTGGGGGTTCACCGAATGTTGGGCCAATTTCCAAGAACATCCAAGGTGGTCCGCTTGCCGGAACATATGAGTTTTCACAGGTGAATCGTAAACGCATGATGCATTCCTTGATGAAAACCAACAATGTTACCAGTGGTGTTGTGCAGTATGAACAAGCGGCTCGACAACGTGCAGCATTAACCCAAAATGGAGGTTCATCAGAAATACGATTGGTGCGTAAAGCTGGTGTGGGTCCTGGTCCGGGTCAAGATTTGGTTTTTAATGTTCAGAGTATTGAAAGACCGCACCTTGGCGTTGCCACGTATCCAAGAATTGGAAGCAGAACTGATGCACAATGGATTGAGCATTATTTTGGGGAAGAGGTCGAAACGCAACTTCGAGACACACTTGGTTATACCGGAGAATAACAAATGTCATTCAAAACAGTTTATAATGCCGTTTATGATCAGTTGCTCGCAGATACAACCCTTATCAGTTATGTTAAGGCCAGTGATTTTGTTAGGGGTTTCAAGGAAGTATTACCTGCGAAAAAATATATGATTATCTTTGAACCCGGACAGGAAACAGAAGTCACAAAACGGCAGGATGTGCAACAGGTTCTCGAAATCCAATATGAAATTCAGTTATACTGCCGATTGCTTTTAACTTCCAGTAAAGTAGAATCTGCCATTCTCGGTAATACAAGCAATAAAGGCTTGTTAGATTTTGTTGACGATGTAAAGGCAGCTATTAGGAAGGACATGAGTTTTTCCTATAATAACTTTGGACGGTCACTATCGGGGGAGAACGCCGCTGCTTCATTCGATCTGACCAGTTCAAACCGGTATCTAACCGTGAGTATTGATGGCAATACACCAACGGGATATGATGCCATTGACTGTGGTTCATCCACATTGGCCGGTGCGGACGTGGCAGTTAACATCCAAAATGCTTTGAGAGCATTGGGGAGGTATGCCGGTGACGGCTATTACGAAGCGACCTGCACCTTTAACTCGGTGAACAACCAGTTTACCATTAACTCAGAAAACATTGGCCCAAAGGCGACAGTAGAGGTAAGTGCTGGTGCCACTGATGATGCTTCGACGGTGCTTGGTTTTGATACACCAACGGAGTACAGTGGCACTAACATTATCAGAACGCAAATCGAATCGGTTACAGTGGAAAACTCAGCCTTTCCAGTTAGGTATCGCATGCTTCCACTATTAGTGACCGAAGAAACTCTTATAGGAGGACAATAAATATGGGTAGAAAAACTGGTGCAAATGCAAGTGTCCAAATCGAACTCGGGAGCGTGTCTTATCCGATGGCAGCATTGTCTTCGGTAAGCTCTCCTGCGTCTGAGGTAAACAAGAAGTTTCTTACTCAGGCTGAATACATCTCTGACCTTGCCGGTATCCAAGCCGAGGTGAGACTGGATGGTGTTATTTCCGGTTTCGCCTTAACTCCGGGGTCCGGTTTCAATGAAGTGGACTATTCCGCTGGTTCCCTGTATATCAAGGGTCAACTGGTTGAAGTTGAAGCAGGAACCATTTCCAACATTACACGGCCGACCAGTGTGGGTGAAGTACTTGTAACCGCATTGACCGTGAATGCGTCCGGTACGGTAAGTGCGACGCCCAATACCGAAGGTGCCACAAGTACGACCCGTGGTTCTGCTGGTGGGCCTCCGTTCTTGCCGGTGGATGAAGTGCTTATTGGCTATATTACCGCCACGTACTACGAAGGTTCTGCCTCCGGTGAAAAAGTGCTTACCGTTGGTGAAATCGACTCCTACACCAAAGAGTATGCGGCCATTCCTTCCGCCAAAGTCATTTTCCATGATGAGGATCAGGATTATGGTTGTATCGAACTGGCAAATGTACTTCCGGAGATTCATGCTGCAACTGCTGCCGGTCCCGGCACCGCTGTTCGCAATGTCTATGCGTCTTACTACGAGCCGGAATTTGAGGAAGTGCCGGACGCAAAAGACTTCTCCTTTGACGAGGATGTGTCCACTTACAAATCCAAGGCATACAAGGATGCTTCCGAGGAAACCGCACTTGGCACACCTTCGTGGTCTGGTTCCTTTGATGCGTACTTTTCCACTGTTGAGGATATCCTCAACTTGGTTAAAAACAGCAAGCGTTGGGTAAAACACTTCCCCGATGCTGACCTGACGCCTCATTGGTCGGGCATGTGTATTGTCAAGGTGTCTCGTGAAACACCGGTTGAAAATAACATGATGGCGAGCGTTACCCTTGAAGGATCGGGTAAACTCTATCCGAAATCTGCGTAAGGAGGACTATTAGATAATGGGCGAAGGTAAGAAAATTCTCGACAAGAAAGTTCTTCGGGACAATCTTGTCGAGAGGGCAGAGAAAGAAATTGAGGTTCCTGAATTGAATGCGTTGATGGGTCTTGACGACGGTGAAATGGCTGTCGTCAAGATTCGTCAATTAGACTTGGATGAATACTTGGGCTGTCAAATGATGCAGGAAGATCAAATGCGTAATTTGATAGAGGGCGTAATTACTGCCGCAGAAAAACGTGGAGAAGTTGAAGAGGAGATCTTAGCGGCATACAAAGGGTTGTCACCACAGGCACAGTATTATATTGACCTTTGTATAAAAGGCACTATTGAACCAATCATGCAGCGGAATCATTGGGTGTTTATGGCAAAGCGCTTCCCATTGGTTATTGAACGCATTGCATCGGAAATAATTTTACTGACCAAAGGTGGCGCTGATTTAAAAAAAAATTCTTGAAAATGGCACATGATGAAATGTTGTGGCTTTTGTTTCAATTATGTGATGATAAGGATAGATTCGTATATGAAATTACGCCGATGTTTGGTAAAATTTTGACCATTGAAGAAATGGAATACTGGATTGTCTACAACATTATTCAAAGGGCCAAGGTAAACGAAGTAGAGTATCAAGCGTTACCAATGACTGAAGTTATCCGCTTATGTGACGAGGCAGAGAGCAAAAAGAGGGCAAAGTATGCGAAAAGTACCGCTAAGTAATAAACGTCTTATGGCTTATGCCAAGGGTTTTAAAAAAGAAGAGGATGTGGAGTTTCCGGAGTTGACCGGTAAAATGGGTTTTTCGGATGATGTTACCCCTGTTTTAAAAATCAAAGCTGCGAGTCTCGATGATCAATTACGGGCTAATACTATTGCTGAACGTGCCTCTATTATGGGTATTCAAATTTTTGAGGCTATGCAATCTGGTAATTTCAAAAAGTTCACCAGTATAGATGAATTAAACAAAGAACTTAGAGAGCCGACCAATCAGAAGACTTATTTGGAAGTTTCTTTGTTTCATCGATGTGTTGTCAAGCCCAAATTTACAATGCGCGAGGCTTTTTTGATATCGGCAGCTCTACCGGAAGTTGTTAACAGGGTGGCAGCACAAGCTTTGTTAATGTCTTCATTGGAGAATGTAGATGCCAATTCAGAAGGAAGTTAAAGTTGTAATATCTGCTGTCGACCAGTATTCCGCAGGGATGTTGGGGTTTGGTGGTCAAGCTTTAAAAATAATAGGTTGGGTTGAGGCCATTGCTGCTGCAATGGTCGCCGCTTCTATAGTTGCGGGTAAATTTGCTGCTGATCTTGGTCAAAATATTTGGAAATCTGCAACGGACTTTCACGATGCGATATATAACGTTGAAGCTGTTGCACAGTCTTTTGGTACGACAGGCCAAGAGATTAGTGATATTCTTGACGACCTCACGCAAAAGTTTCCTGTTACCGGAAAACAAGCTGGCGAATCTATGCAGTTGATTGCGCAATTGGGTTATGGTAGTGCCGAAGAATTGCGTAATATGTCTGAGGCAGCAAATACACTCGCCATTGCCACTGGTACAAATTTACAAACTGGTGTAATGGGAACATTGGCGATTCTTAACTCATTCAACCTTGAATCATCCGAAGCAACAAGAATTATTAACTTGCTTGCTGCTGCCTCATTCTCCTCTGCTGCCAATGTTGAGGATCTTGGTATTGCCTTGCGTTATGCTGCTCCAATTGCTTCATTGATGGGTGTATCCGTTGAAGAAACGGTTGCTGCATTGGCAGTTCTCCGTGATCGTGGTTTGGAGGCAAGTCAGACCGGTACAACTCTGCGTATGGCGCTTATTCAACTTGGTAAGGAGACCAAAGCAAAGGCAGAAGTCCTTAGACAATATGGATTGACATTCAAAGAGGTCAACCCTGAGGTGGTTGGTTTAACCGGTGTTGTCGAGGCGTTTAACGGCCAAATGCTTAAGGGTTCTGATGCTGCAGTCCTATTCGGTACTCGTTCTGTTGCAATGGCGAACATTATTAACATGGGTGCTGATTCTTGGAATAATTATCGTTCATCTATAACCGGCACCAATGCAGCATATGATGCCATGGAGAAAAAGCTTGAAACGTGGACTGTTGTACAGAAAAACGTCATTGGCAACTTAGACCTATTTGCAAAGACCATAGGTGGCGACACCATAGCCAGTATTTTGCACATGATTGGCACAACCGAGGATGAAGGGTTGCGTGGCGTAATTAACTACCTTACCAAGCTTGAGGAACGCACAGGCACGTTGAATGAAGCATTCGTAGGGCCGATTCAGTACGCCATGAACTTAGTCAAGGAAATATTCGACGAGCAGTTTGATAATCGGTTGACTAATGTTTATGACTTTATGGGCATGATCGCGCTGGCCTTGTCTGAAAACCTTAAGCTCCTTATGGATTGGGGTAGTTTCTTTGGTATCGTTGCGGGTGATATGGTCAACGAAATGGAAGACATCCAAAATGGTTTGAAGTTGATAAACATTGCTTTTGGATTGGTGGCAGGGCCGCTTGCTCTTGTGCATGATACTTTTGCACTTTTTGTCAATACTTTTAATGGTGCTATCGCCATTATCAAGGCTGATCTTATTCGTCTAAAAATTGCATGGAAAGATATCCAAATAGCCATTGCCTCTGTGATCGGTATGATTCCTGGATGGAGCGATTCGATGGAAGACTTTATCGCTCAAGCAGAAGAAAAAATTAAGGAGTACAAAGGGGAAATTGTTGCTGTTAAAAATGAATGGGAGGATAACGAATACATAGATTTTGTTCTCGATGATGTTGTTAGAATGATTGATCAGATGAACGAAAAAATCAACAACTTGGAAGCGCCCACACCTGCATTAGATACTTTTTGGCCTGAAGAAACCGTTGCCAAGGTAGAAGACGATCTTGCCAAGATAGCTGAGGGTTTTCAGGTATTGGATGACGAAACATTAGCATATGCCGATACTCTTAATACAGAACTTGCATCACCTATAGCAGTGCATAAAGAGGCAATGAAGGACTTTGGTACGCTTGTTAAAGAAATGGGTGATGACACTAAAAATTATTTCAGTCAATTTTCTAACATTGCTAATGATACGGGTATTACCGGTCTTAATACAGAATTGGAAAAGCAAAGAGACATCATAACTGAAGTAGACACCCAATTTATGTATTATGGTATGGGTTTGGAAAAGGTTGGTGATGCGGCCGAAGAACTTGAAACCAAAATCAAAGATATTCGTGCTCCCGGTGACTTGATTTTCAACACTATTACCGGCGAAGCCATTCTTATGAGTGGTGCTATTAACGAGGGTCTTGAGGAGATTAAAGTATTAGACAAGACCATTGATGAAATGTCAGATCGTGAGTTTAAGATTCATACGGAACAACTGCAACATAATCTTAAGATGGCGGAAGACGACGCCAAACGCACCCATGAAATTATTAAGCAAAAGGTTGAATGGAAGGCCAAACTTGATATTGCTCAGGTAGAGGCAAATGCAGAAGTGCTTAAAGCGGCATTTGAAGGTGTTGGAAAGTCTGTTGAGGCGACAGCAAGTGCTGCTGGCACCATGTTTGATAAACTGCTCGATTTCCAAGGTTCAATGAGCGACAAGTGGTTGTATCAAGAAATTCTACAAGAACAGATGGCCTTACAGAAGCAAGCACTTGATCAACAAAAAGCACTTAATGATGCCGAGATTGCATTTTTAAAGGCCAAAACCGAATTGCTTAAAACTGAGGATGCGGCTAATTTAATACAGGTGCAAGTGGTGGGTGAGACGGAACCTTGGCTCAAAGGTTTGTTGGAATCATTGTTTAAAGAACTGCTTATCAAGGCAGCAAACGAGCCCTTTAAAGTGTTTGGAGCTTAACTATGTTGGCAGCTATTTTATGTACCAAACAACGTGTCAGTGGTGAGTCGTCTATTCAATTTATGATTGATGAAAATGACTACTCAGATTCTGCTTCGAGACAGATCACCAAAGTTGATACCCTTAATGGTAATGTAATCACTACCGATTGGGGTTTTGCTGAAGGAAGGAGGGAGATCAGGATCATCACTTGGCTGACTCTCGATGAATATGAAACTCTTATTTCCTTCAAAGAGGATAATGATTCAACATTCATTTATTGCTATCTCACTTCAATATGGAGAGTTATCATTCGATCTGCTTCTGGTTCTCCAGATGGAGAGAAGATCAAGACATCAATTCAATTATCAGTAGTCGAAAAACTACTGGGAGATGGTGATTATCAATTCACTTCATCCTCATCCTCGAGTACTTCCTCATCCTCATCCTCGAGTTCAGCATAATGAAATTGACGATACCATATGAGATGAGATTTTTTGACTCCTCATTTTGTGATCTCATCTTCAAAGGGAAATTGCATATGCCATCCGCATCTATTAGAATAAACAAAGGGAACGAAGCATATATCGATATGCCAACCGTCACGAATTTCTCAATCAGTCTTGATCGTTCAAACCCTCTTTCCACCTTCACCTTCAATATATCGAAGGCATCAGAATGGAATCCAAGATTGAAAACAGATCTCTTGGTTCCTTACATTGGGAATGAAGTCGAGATCTTTTATGGTAGGGGGGACATCCAATCGATTCAAGTCATGATCGGGTTGATTAGGAGCGTATCGGAATCTTATGTCTCCGCCGCAACTAATTCCATCAATATTTCCGGAGTGAATCTTGCGAGGCGATTGGAATTGTCGAAAGATCTATGGTCATCTGATGAATATACGGGTTATTCGAAAGCACTCGTCGAGTATTGGTGCGAACAGGCGGGAATAGAGTATGCTCTATCCTTCACCGATTATCTCTCGCTCACGTCGTTCTCACTGAGTTATCAGAATGCTCTCGCCGGTTTGAATGATATGAGGACATCATGGGGTCCAGATGTAGAAGCGTATATTGATTCATTCGGAAAACTGATCGTTCGTGATGTCGCAGAATCGTCACCAGAGTTTTACTACGACGAAACTGACATAACTCAGATCGACATCGTTGGGTCCTCAGAAGATGTGTATACCAAAGTAGAAGTAACAGGAGCAACCGACCCGATCTATGCTGAAGCGATTGCCTCGTCTTCTTATCTTTCTAAATACGGTACAGTCACGTTTTCAATTTTTACCTCACTCGTAGAAACCCAGACTCACGCAGAGAGATTGGCCGATGCTTATTTACGGGAGGGATTAAGACAAGGAAGTCAAATTAAATTTACGTCTCTTCTCAATCCTTATCTTACAGTAGGTAGCGTTATCTCTATCAAAGATAGTCGCCTCTCCGGCATTGGTCGGCAATCCGTGAGGGTAACAAAGATCACTCATGGGTTTACTTCCAACAGGAATCATTCCTCTACGGTGGAGGGTTATTTCATATGAGTTATGCCGTCATCACTTATGCCGACTCGGCAAACAATCTATATCAAATAAAATTTCCGGGTAATAACTTTGCCTACTGGGCAAAAGGAATCACCAAGGATGAACTCGAAGAGGGAGCCAAAGTCAGGGCAGTTGATATCAATAATTGGTATCCCGAAAAGTCAAAGCAGATTGGCGATTCTTATATCCGCTTGGTTCCCAATGTTGGAGCTTATTCTCAAACTCCTGATCGGAGATGGGCCGATCCTATTGATTTGATCAAGCAGAAGAAAGCAGAAGCCGGATCTGTTCTCTTTTATATCTTCTCACATAAAGACAATCCCAGATGGCAGGAAGAGTATCCCCTTTATCGTAAGGGTAAAATAATATCCAAGATTGACACCAAGAATGTTGAGGTCAGATTGGATGCTTCCGTCTTCTCCCCAGAGAGAGAAGTGATCCAATGCCCGGTCAATTACATGCAATGCGATGCTGAAGCCTTTGACGTAGGAGATACCGTAGTTGTTCAATATGCTAATCAAGTCCTCCGTCATCCTCGAGTGATCGGTTTCTGGGATGATCCAAAGTCCTGTGATAAAGTTCCCCTCCTCATTCTCATTGGTAATGATGGAATTGGATATGATTGGTTCGTTTATTCTATTGGAGATAATCAACTTCTTACTGGGTATAAACATAGCCACACTCTACAGGATGTCTTTAAGCAGTATGCCCCCGTCGTAGAGGCGGATGATATCTATGTTTTCAGAGGGAGACATGGGATTGAAGATAGTGATCTTGAAAGTACAAATCCCTGCGTAATTGGAGAGAATGCCTGTGATGGTTGTAGCGAAGTCTATCGTCACAATGAGATTCATCAGGGAGATAATAAAAATCGGCAGGCAGTTCAAACATTCACTACTTGGTGGGAAGATGACTGTGACGATAAGGGAGGGTATCCGGCCATCCCAGCAGGAACAGTATCTTATAGAGGAACGAGGAAACTAAATCACTGTAAGGATTTCACGAATGGATTGATGGGAGGATTGGCTCCTGTGATCAAGACTCCTCAGGGATTCAATACCAAGGCCATCTTCCAGAGTAATCAATGGACTGAGGAATTCTCCAACGCTTACTATGATGCTTATGCCAACGCCGATTATTTCCTTCGTTCCAATATTCAATTGATCACTCCCATTGGTATTGAAGACTTTGAGGATCATGATGAGACAGCAGAGTTCGGAAAGGATGATAGCAAAACTCCATGGGTTCCATTCGCTGCTCCAAAGTCTTATAAGCAGGATACTCTTCTGAGAATTCCAAACTTATCAGGATTACCCAGAGCCAAGTGGTGGATGCAATCGAAGTTCACTACAGAATGCATGTATCAATTATATGTCTGGCATGGAGTGATGAGAAGAAAGAGCGTATACTATAGTTGGCATAATGCTCTTGATAATCATTGGATCTGTTCTTGGTATAAGTTGATCAATAACAAAGGAGAATTAACTGGGACAGTATCTCCTCCAATAGCATCGGCAGAACTTTGGTTTAATGAGTTATCTCTGGGGTCGGCGATGATTGCGGGGGTCGTTGGAACTACTCCCGTCAATGAGCAGGTGATGTCTAAAAATGGGAGGATGTTGGAAGTTTCTTTATCTTCTAATGGAAACTATCGAGTATCTGGGGAACCATGGACATATCCCATTGCTATCCTCTATACCTACAAGGTTTCATGGGAGGATTATGATCCATCTTTCCTTGCGCCAAATGATCTGGCGATGGCAGACTATCGGACTTCTATTGATGGAACAAGAACTTCTTATACTGAGAGTTTCTTCCGCCAAACTAAAGTCATGGCTGCAGCCGATATAGTTGACGTTGATCCTGTCGATCCATTAAGCCAATCTCGGTTGGTTATTCTTGAAGAGGCTATTGAGGGGCTAATAAATTATTCCGAGCAAAGACAGGTGGCTGCCGGCGTTATTGAATCCAACCAGACAATCGGAGGAACCCTTGATACATTCGTTGTAGAGTTCGTGTCCTCATCCTCTTCTTCTTCCAATTCATGGTCATCCACCTCAGTATCAAGCAGTTCTAAGTCGTCATCCTCATGCTCCTCATCCTCTACATCATTTTCCCTTTCAAGTTCATCTGAGTCGTCCTCCTCGAGTTCTTCGTCATCTACATCAATCAGCGTATCCTCCTCATCCTCATCCTACGCGGGTGATCGATTGGGATTGATGTTCGAGTTTATCGATATCATGAATGCTGAGAGAGATTTACTGAATCTCAGTCCTTGTGTCTATAATCCTAATCTTACTCTTGCCGCTAAAAGGCATGCTCTGGATATGGCGGACAGGCAGGACATCAGTCATCAGGGATCAGATGGAACTTGGCCACCGGAGAGAATAGAGGATGCTTTTTATAATGACGGAGGAGATACTTTCATCGTGGGTGAGAATGCTGCCTACGGAGGATCGTCTGCTCAGGATGTTTTCGATATATGGAAGGATTCCCCTCCCCACTATAATGCGATGGTAGATGGGAGGTTCAAAGAGGTAGGGTTCTATTTCCAGATCAATCATGACGATGGGCTGATCTATTGGTGCTTGACATTTGGTACTCACGCAGAACACAAATGCACAGTTGAAAGGTAGAGACTATGGAATCGAATAAAAATATCAAGCGCATAATGATCGAGCAATGGGATGGCAAGTCTGACAAGGAATTTGACCCATGTTCACTGTACAATTGGCGCTTAGATTGGCTTGAGAAGAAAGTCAAACAACATCGTGACCGTGGGTTAGAACATAGTGATGCGCAATACCAACGCTGGTGGGATGAGGAACACAAGGTTTATCAAAACAATGATCGTGATTTAAAGTCTGCTCAAAGACTGAGAAAGAAAGTGGCAATTATTGTTCCATCCCATTATTATCAAGTGAAATGGTTGGGTGCTTGTCTCGATTCATGTAGGAAAACCGGATACTTTACATTGTTGGCATACGACAACCCCTTCTATGCAGAAAACCTACAGGTTGAAAGAAGGATGCCGTCTACGGCTACATTGATGAAAGCCGATGCTTTAATGATGAAACACAAAACATGGGCCTCTGGTGTGGGCATTCCCCATGCATGGAATATGTGGTATGGCTTGAAAATGCTTTGGTCGATGGGGTTTGAATATGTATTTAACCTTAACGGTGATTGCATTTTGGAAAAACCCGAGAACTTTTACATGTTGTTTGAAATGCTTGAATATCACGACATGGTAACTTGCGAGTATATCCCAAAGAAAAACTATGCCGGTACGATGGCATGGTTGACCAAGATAGATATTGCAATGGATATATGGGATACCTATGTGCGCAAGATTTATACTTTCAATGTAGGCAATGCAGAGGCCCGTATGGGCAAACACTGCCATGAAAACGGTTACAGAATTAGAATAGTTGACAATCCGTATGAAGCCCATTTCAAATGCTTTCCTCCGGGTGACGAAAAGAATGAAATAACAGAGAGGTCAACGTTTCGCAAACACTTTGGGCTTAGACATTTGCATGCTGAGCACAAGGTAAGGCGTGACTTTAGAATGGAACCGGTGGAACGCAAGTATTGTGATTTTGGCCCCAATATGATATTCCTCAACCGTTCTGAACAAACAACCTTAGTCCCTTATTGGGAAACTGGCGATAAGAAGTATCTTGAAGGGTGGTGGGATGGTAAAGTACTTTAATAGAACGGAGCGAGTGAATGGAACGTAAGATTTACTATTACTTGGATAAAGTGGAGCGGTTAGTTAAAGGTGAACCAACGATGCCGGTGTCAGTGGAAATTGATCCTACCAATCGTTGTCAGTTGATGTGTGACTTTTGCATGTTTGCCAAAGTACGAGAGAGTAATCCTAAAGATTTACCAATGGATTTGTATCGGTATCTGTTGTTGGATTTGAAAAAAGTATTTGTGCGATCTATTACATTCACAGGTGGTGGAGAACCTACGCTTCATAAAAACTTTCACGATATGGTAGACTATGCCATAGCGTTAGGTTTTGAAGTTGGTTTGGTCACAAATGGTTTAAGAATCGATGGTATACCAAGGCCAGACCGGTTCAAATTTATTCGAGTGTCTTTGGATGCTGCAACGCCAGAAGTCTATCACAAAGTAAAAGGTGTTGCATGCTTTGAAAGAGTCATATCAAATATCAAGATAGCGAAGAGCCACGGAGCGCTGGTTGGCATTTCTTTTGTTGTGAATGAAACCAACAAGGTTGACATACCCAAAGCGCAAGAACTGGCTAAGGAATTGGACGTTGCTTACATTCAATTCAAGCCAGCATGGTATAACGGGAGCAAATATGATGACTACGTTATTCCGGGTGTTCAAGAGAACAAAACAATCAGGACGGATAGATATGTTGCTGTTGATGATCTGCCTTGTGCTATTGCTGGCCTCGTTGGGATTGTATGTGCTGATGGAAAAGTATACTATTGTTGTCAGTATCGTGGCATTGATCGGTTTTGTCTTGGTGATCTTCGGAGTGGTTCGTTTGCTGACATCTGGGATCGACGTGTAAATATGCATCCTGACTTTGAACGCTGTCCTCATTGTCGTTATATGAATTATGCAAAGGCATACAAAGACTTGGTGGAAGGTGGCACCATGTTTTTTAAGCATCGTAACTTCTTATAGGATAAGATAATGGTAGCTTGGGCCGGAGTAGGTATCAACCTTATAGGATCATCTGCTTACGCAATAAGCGGAACTCAGATTACATGGACTTGGAGAAATAGTAATCAAGCTTCTGCATTCTTGGATGTTGTTCTTGATAGCGGTCAATGGTATATGGAGTTCCAAGCTGGATACTCCCTTACTCATAATGTGGGTGTTCGCCTATCCACAATGAACTTTCCATTTGGTGATCAGCTTGGTGATTACCGGGACAATGAAGCATGGCAAGAACATCCAGATCATATATCTTATCGTGGTGATGGTCAACTATGGTATGACCAATCCGGCAATACTTTTGGAAGTGCTTACACCGGCAATGATATCATTGGTGTGGCTATTGATGCCACCGAAGGTAAGATATGGTTCAGTAAAAACGGTGTTTGGCAGGGTAGTGGTAATCCAGCGACAGGAGCAAATCCGGCTTATACTTATGGGCGTGGTTATTCATTCCGTGTTGGCATATCGACCAATGTTACTAATGGTTGGTATAAACATCAGGCAACCGAAGCTCTCTGTGATTACAGCGCACCAAGTGGATTCTACTATTTGGATGAAAGTTCCAGTTCATCGTCATCTTCTCTTTCATCTTCCAGTAGTTCCCGTTCATCCTCTTCTCGTTCACTTGTTACAGGCAAATGGGATTCCAGCAACCTAACGCCAGAGGCTCATTCTCTATCTAATAAAGACAGAACGGTCACTCATTCCGGCACATCAGATATATCTGCCATTATGGGTCTCCCATCGAAGAGTGCGGGCCGGTGGTACTTTGAAACAAAGTTTACTACCCACGGAGCATTCCAAGTCATAGGTATTGCCAACGAATCCTATGTTTTCGATGATGAATATACTCCCGGTGGTACTGCTTATGAATGGGTCTTCCGCACCGACAACCGAAGATACTACAATGACAATACACAAACAGGAAGTATTGGAAGTTCATTAGTCGATGGTGATATTGTTGGCGTAGCCTTTGATATCAGTAGAGGGAGAATTTGGTTTAGTGTAAATGGTGTTTGGCAGAATTCTCCAACTGAAGGACAACCGGGAGAGCCTCACAATAATAAGTATCCGGCAATGACCGGTATCACTGGAAACTCATTTACTCCTGTTGCATGTACTTATATTGATGGCGATGTAATGGAGATGCAGGGTGACTGGTATGATCAAACATACAGCGCACCCACAGGGTTTCTTGACTTCTTCCCTATGGATTGGAGTTTCTCAAGTAGCTCATCCAGTTCCACTTCAAGTTCCAGTTCATCCCGTTCCAGTTCATCAACTTCTGAATCAAGTTCTTCCCGTTCATCGAGTTCATCATCAAGGTCTTCCAGTAGCCGTTCATCCAGCTCAAGTAGCCGTTCATCCAGTTCAAGTAGCAGCAGCAGTCGGTCATCCAGTTCATCCAGTTCAAGTTCTTGTCGATCATCAAGTTCATCGTCACGATCCAGTAGCAGTAGTTCAAGCTCATGTAAATCCAGTAGTAGTAGCTCTGCTGCTATTTATGATATTAAGGATGGGTGGGAAATTGGCAATGCCGGTATCTTTGTTGGCAACAATGATCGTGTTGCAACTATGCTTTCCAGCAATTCCCATTCGTGTTTGTCCAAATGGATTCACTCACATGGAAAGTTCTATTGGGAAGTAGACTTTCCGGTTAGTACTTATGCGGCAAGTTTTGGGATTGCTCTGCGCAACCAACCCTATGAAGAAGATGATTGGGGCATGATCCTTAATTTTAATTTACAGGATCAAACGGGTACAAAGCGATCTTATGCTTGGCATATGGCGTCTGGATATATTTGGTCAAATTACATGTTGAAGTATGATCCGGGTGCAGTTTATATGGGGAGGTATTCATTTACTACTGGTTTAGGATACAATGATCCGCACACCTTGATGATGGCCCTTGATATAGACAGGGGAAGATTTTGGGTGGGGGTAGATGGTGATTGGATTGGTGATGGTGGTAATCCAGAGACCCCTGCCGATCCTGAGACCGGTTTCTATCCAACATATCACAAGCATACTTTTGACCCTTATAGTTGGAGCGGTATTTATCTTTATGATCTTGAATACAGGGATTATACTTGGGATCGCCCAATTGATTTCAAATACAAACAAGTCTCTGCTGCCGTTACGTTGGGCAACGAAAGTAATATTGCCAAGTCGAGATTTGCTGATTGGCAATGGGAATATGAAGCACCCGAAGGGTTTGTATCACCTTTGACTTTACCGGTAGATGTGAGTTCATCTTCGAGCAGTTCAAGTTCTGCTTCTACTTATAGTTCATCGTCTTTTTCCAGCAGTAGTAGCTCCTCCCGTTCATGTTATATGGATCATGCGTTGCATACCTTTACAGGTAATGACGGTGACAGGGCAAACAATAACATGTGGGATACGGTAGAAGTTGGTAGAATCCCGCACCAATTAAGAATCAAAGACAACCAGTTAAGATTTATTTCTCCTGTTGGCCCCGATAAATATGAATCATATATCCAATCGCGTTTTACTATTAGTGGTGATTTTGATGTCAGGGTTGAGTTTGGCGTTGAGGAGTACTTGCTTACAAATGCCGCTGTTGATATACCCAATGGGGATTCTGTGTTTCCCGAACTGGCGGTCTACTCTGTCAATGGTGATAACAAGCTTGGATCAATCAAACGCTTTTTCTTCTATGAAGATGCCGTTGATGAGTACGATGGTTACGAATGGTTTAATGGTCAGGACTCTGTAGGTGGCACATATTACACCGATCACCCATCATTGATCTTTTATGGCACACTTAGAATTGTCAGGGAGTCAGGTGTAATCAAGTGTTGGTATCACGATCCACGCTATGAGAACCCTTGGGCATTTGCTGATAACTTTGATCCGATAGAACTCAATCGTGATGGTGTTGTATTATTTGATGGGTATAGCTTGGATGTTTACTTTAGAGTTTACTTCTCTCGATATGATGTGGATGATCCAGACAACGAAAACAATTGGGGTTATGTCGATGCGTGGGCTGACAATTTTCAAGTCTATAGTGCTGATAATATTAACTGTTTAGGTAGTTTGTCATTGTCTTCGAGTAGCTCCTCTCTCAGCACATGGTCTACAAGTAGCTCGTGTTCATGTTCATCATCTTCTACCTCTTGGTCTTCATCCTCATCTTCTTTCTCAACGCCAACGGAAGGTTTGAGTTCTTACATACTTAGTTTAGACCCCGAAGTATATTATAAGTTTGATGAGACATCAGGCACAACAATGGTGGATGCAGCTAACAAATTTGGTGATAACCGCTACGATGGTTTGTATTCTGGCGACTATACTTTGAATCAAACATCATTGGTTGGGGATGGGCAAGCATCTGTTGATTTCAGTGATGGTCGTGGTTGTATCTCTGCTATTACAATGGACAGGGACAATCCCGGAACATGGGCCATTGCTGGTGTTTTTAAACCTACGACAGTAGAAGCTGGTATGATTATTGCTTCGTCTAATGAAGGAGAAGAGGTAACATATTATACTCAGGCCCGTATGATTATTGGTATTGATCCAGCTCCAGAACAAATGAACTTGGAAGACAATCTGTTGTCGGTGTCTTACTTTCATAGAATAGATCCAGATACCCAACTTTCAAACAGAACAGTAGTAAAAAGCACAACGCCGATTGTTGCGGGTAACACGTATGCCTATGCCGTTGTATGCAATGGAGAATCAATCAAGCTGTATTTGAATGGCGTGTTGGAAGGTGAATCTTTCAGAACAGGTTATACTCTTAGCCTTGAGTTTAGTGCTCGTTTATGCTTTGGCGATGCATATGTATTTGAGGATTATAGTAGAAGTTTCCAAGGCACAATGGATGATTCATGCAGCTTTTTCAGAGAACTAAGCTACATGGAAGTTTCCACCATTGCATACAAAGCAGGATTGATGGACACTACGGATGGAAGACATTGGGGTTGGACGCCACCTTCCCCAAGTGGGTATGATACCTTGCAATGGTCTTTGTGGAATTTTAAAGGGCATGATGATAGCGAAGCCCGTTATGATACCGTTTATGGTAGTCTCATGCTTAATACGGGTGAAGAAGTTGTTTCCAATGTAGTTGACTTTGGCGATTTTGAGGAAGGCAGATACAAAGAAATTGTCATTGATAAGGATCAACAATCAACCGGCAGAGGCAATGCATCTATTCAATACAGATTGTCAAATGATCTATTCACTGTAGATGCCAGTTCCCCATCTTGGCAAAACTACACTGGTGAAATACACATTACTTCGAGATACTTTCAAGTGAAAGTGACGGCCCTGTAATGGCACATAACTGGAGTAGTACTTATAAAGATGCAAATATCAGCCTCAGTCTTAGTGATTCCAGAGCCACCAAAATTACTAACAATGCTTATCACGTTGTCGCAGGGGAAGATGAAATAACATCTGGCAAGTGGTATTGGGAAGTATATTATGGTGGTGGTGGTTCGCACGAAGTCTTTGCCGGTGGCCTTATTAGTCCAGACTTCAGTTTTCCATTTACGAATTACTTAGGATATGATGTTGCCGAAGACTCCATTGGTTATTACAACAATACTGGCGGTATATTCTTTGGTGGCTCTGGAAGTAGTTTTGGAAGTACTTATTCCTTTGGTGATACTATTGGTGTTGCCTTGGATGCCGACACTGGCAAGGTTTGGTTCAGCAAGAATGGCGTTTGGCAAAACTCAGGTGATCCAGCTAATGGAACCAATCCAGCAGCAACACTTTCTTGGTCTTCTTTCCGACCTGCCGCCTCTATCTTCTACAGCGGTCATTATCTGGATGAAGCATTCAATGAAGCTGATTGCTCGTACTCTGCTCCATCTGGATTCAATTATTTAGATTATGAGTCATCATCGTCATCGTCTTCCAGTTCTCGTAGTAGTTCATCCAGCTCCTCTAAAAGTAGTTCATCAACCTCTGAATCGTCAAGCTCGTCAAGTAGCTTCTCTGTAGAGTCAAGATCAAGCTCCAGTTCTTCGTCTTCTTCTGAGGAACGTAGTTCATCGTCTTCAAGCAATTGCAATTCATCTTGTAGTTCATCGTCTTCGTCATGTTTGAGTGAATCCTCGTCATCGTCTTCAAGTTCGTCACGTTCATCGTCATCAACTTCTGTATCTTCATCGTCAAGTTCTCGATCCAGTAGCAGCAAATCCAGTAGCAGTACATCTACCTATGTACGTGTAGCGGATATAACACTCAACATAGATTGGCGCAGCTCCTCCTCTTCCTCCAGCTCCAGTACTTCTGTTTCTGAGTCAAGCTCTTCGAGAAGTTCAAGTTCATCGTCAGAGAGTTCATCAAGCTCTCGGAGTAGTTCGAGCCTGTCAAGTTCTTCTCGTTCCAGCTCTTCCTCTTTCTCTCTCATTCAAATATTGGGAGTTGGCACTGCATTTGGAGAAGAGAATCCACCAGCACAGTTTGATGCATCGTCTTGGGCACTCTGGTCTGATGGGGCTGGTGGATCTCCTACCATATCCGGTGATTCAGATTGGGGCCAGATATCTCTTCAGCAAGGAGAGATTGGTCACTCTCCGGTAGTAGACACAGAGAACAACTACAACGAATTTGACCTAACATTTGATGCCTTTGGATCTCTCGGTGGGTCTGGCATATTTGAAGTATATATTCGTGGAAGTGCTACTTCTTTCACACAAGATTCAACGAGCATAAGTTGGGAGTCTTGGGCAGGAGTAAAGAAGCTCAGGTCATGGAACTATGTTCAAGTAAAACTTATTGGGTATGCAGATCAAGCAAACCTAACAGATGACCTTACATTGTCTTGGACTGAGGAGTCATCTTCCAGTTCCTCCTCCAGTTCATTCTCATCCTCGAGTTCATCCAGATCATCCTCTTCCAGATCCAGCTCATCCTCTTCAACATCCTCCTCAAGCGAATCCTCATCGTCATCCTCGTCCCTTTCTTCCGCATCCTATGGGACAGCCCCAGAGACGACGAGAGGGATTATTGATATCGTGTATGATGGATCTCAATCTGAGAAATATATCTGGATCTCCAACTATGGGGATGACGATCTGATCAATCTCAAATTGACGATCGGCACTTCAAATCGGCAGTTCTCCGGACAGACATATTCAAAGGGACAAAGAGTCGTCTCAGAAAAATGGATCAGAGCCCGTTCCTCTGGTGTTCGAGGATCAGGAATAATAGATGATCTTCAATCCAATTACAAACCAATTGGAGGGGGCTGGAGTCGGTCTGATGATTATCTGAGCATTGGTGATATTCCATCAGGGACATCGAGGCGCATTTATATTGAAATCATATATCCCATGGATATACCGAGTCATGAAATAATCATCCCTCAATTTATGCTCGATTATGAAGTTGATGTCTCTTCCTCCTCTTCAAGCAGTCGGAGTCTTTCGGAATCTTCCTCTTCCTCCAGTGTATCCTCTTCCACCGCTTCGATATATGGATGGCATTATGGAGCGAGACCTCCTCAGGATTACGATTTGAATGATTGGTTGGAATGGACTGTCGAAGGGGAATTGACGCAAGCTCGCATTACCATGTATGGCACAGAAACTCTGAGATTCGATGATATCATTTTAGGAGGAGGAGAATCATTCGTCTCTCCGGTTATGGATACTGGGGATACTAATCAGAAATTTATCAATCTGAGTTACAATCAAGATGATTCCGGAGTAGGGACTCCAACTATAAGCGTGAGAGGGCAGTCTGATTCTTTTGATCAGGATGCAGCTTCTCCATCATGGCAAGCCTATAGTGGAAGTACCGTGGTGGATTGGAGATATATTCAAATCAGGGTATCAGGGTGAGGAGATCTCTATTGCAAAAGTGCGTCTGTTCTAATTGTAGAAAGTATCGAGTGATAGTTAAAAGAATCAGCACAAAAGAGAAGTATTGCGTTTATTGTATGTCGGCAGCATTTTTTAGGGAAAGGAAATATAAATGACTTTAGCAAGTGTGGTCGGTTATTATGCGTCTGATACTCAGGATGCGATTGATAAAATCAAAGACACCTTGGTATCCGCTGGTTGGACTTTGGAGGACACAACCTCCACCAATTATGGTTACGTTTTATCATCCTCAGGTGAGTCGGGTAATGAACAGAAAATATATGTTTGGATTCATCAGGATACTAATGTTATTGAAGTGTTTGGGTGTGCTGGATGGGATGGCGTGAGTCATGCCCAAACTTATTATTTTGGCAATGCTACTTATTCTCATATTGACTTTGATGACGATGGTCCTGGTTATGTGTGGGCATCTGCTACCAAGGATGGATTTATTATTTGTTCTTATCACGACCAAGCTACGGAAGCTGATGGCATTGTTTTTGGTTTGTTCACTCCTTGGTATGAGGAAGCAATTGGTACATTGGCATCGGGTGTATCATCTGGAAGTAGTGTGGTTATAACTCTTGGTTCTGGTGAAGCGGATGATTTCACTGTTGGGAATGAGTACAAGATATTCAATGAAGATAATAGAGAACTCTGCACAGTTACAGCAGTGAACTCTGGATCGGATCAAATTACTGTTGATTCGTTAACTTATTCTTATGATTCTGGTGATAAAATTGGAACATATCCATGTAAGTGGGCAATGGCCTTAACTGATTATAATTACGCGTATAATTTTTGGTATGCAACCGAGGGTACTGGGCCTAATACCGATTACAACGCTCCGCAAAACCCCATTAACCCAGGGGCGATGGATCCTGATCCAGCGCAACAAAATATGTATGGTATGGCTCCTTGGGCGGTATATAATGGTGATAATTGTTATGGTGGGCCTTTTCATAAAGACTGTCCATTTCTTAGGGTTCAATGTGGCAACACTCATGAAACTACTATTTCCGTGGGTGATATAGACACAGGAACGTCGTCTGGATCGAATACATCTACAACATTGAATGATACCACTAAGTCGTGGACTAATGATGAACATATTGGTAAGGTTTTAATCATCACTGGAGGAACGGGTGCTGGTCAATTCAGAGCGATTACTGATAACGATGGAACATCATTAACGGTAGCAGCTTGGGATACAACTCCTGATGGTACTTCAACCTATACCATTTGTGACGAAGGTTGGTTATATATGTATTGCAATGCCAATGTTAGTAATTCGCTCGCAATGAGGGTAATTTAATGGCACACGTAAAGGGATATAAGGCGGTTTATGTTTTTAATTTTACTGGTGTTGTGAAGTATGGCAATGCTAAACCGAATAAATGGTCAAATAATGGTAGGTATCCATCTGTTAGAGCTTATAAGGCATTTAAGCAATTAAAGACGAATGGTAAGTAAATGGCGCATGTAAAAGCATATCGACTGTGGTTTGAGGAGTCGAGCAGTTCAAGCAGTAGTAAATCTTCAAGCTCTCGATCTTCCTCATCGTTGAGTAGTTCAAGCTCTACTCTTCCCGGCACCAAGTTGCGCTTTCTGTTTGATGAAGGATCATCATCTTTCCGTGGTTATGTAGTACTTACCAAAATACTTATATCCGAAACAATAGGTGGCAGTCAAGCTATGTCTGAAGCAAATGGCGTTGCTTCTGCCTCCTCTGAATACAACGACAGTAATCCTGCCGAATATGCTCTTGTTGATTCCGGTATGTGGCACTCAGGCTACGATACCCCAATAACCGATCATTGGTGGATGTTTGAATTCAATGACGGCATTCAAATTGATCCAGTTTGGTATCAAATCCAAGCCAGAGGCGGCAGCTATTCAGACAATGACGCACCTGTTGGTTGGCGCTTACAGGTTTACAACGAGAGTACTTCTCAATGGGATACAATAGACACCGTATCAGGTGAGCCTGACTTTGGTGATGCAGAGATAAGATCATACAGAGTGGGATACAACGGCTCATCCTCTTCCTCTTCGGAGAGTAGTTCATCAAAGTCTTCATCCAGCTCTTCGGAGAGTAGTTCATCCAGTTCATCATCGGCAGTACCACCACCAACCTCTCGCTCAATCTATTATACCATTGACTCGACAAAGGTAGACTCTGACCTCTCCAACTTTCCGGTAGCAGTAAAGATTGAAGAGAGTTCATTCTTTACTGATCTTGATGATCAAGATTGGGAGTACTTAAAAGCAACTGTTGGTGGAACTGAGTGTTACATAGAAGTAGATAAATGGGATCCAAATAATGATGAAGCAGTTCTCTGGATAAGAGTCCCAAGTGTCTCCTCTTCTGAAGATACCGTCATCACTATCACTACTCTCTCATCCATTAACCTCTCCTATGTAGGTTGGGTAGGTAGTACTCCCGGCCAAACGGTATGGTCTGCGTTTACAGCAGTCTATCATATGTCAGAAGATCCATCTGGCACTGCTCCACAAGTCAAAGATTCCAAGGGAAGTTATAATTTGACTTCAAATGGAACAATGACTGACACCGATCTCGTTGACGATGATTGGAACAAGGGCATTGCCTTTGATGGAGATAATGATTATCTCTCCAATAGTAGTCTACAACTTGGCACAAACTTTACTGTCATTGCCAAGATGAATTTCTCCTCTGCTACTCACACCAGTTCCAGATCGATCACCCACCAAGGTCACTTCGGAACATCCGGTCAGCAAGGTGTCAGCATTCTTATAAGTGGTACGAGTAGTTTTGTTCGTTGCACCTACCTAAGAAGTGTATGGAGAAATGTAGACTCAACCAACCTTATCTCTTCCGGTGACAACATAATAGGTGTTGGGTTTGATTCATCAGGAAGTAATGTCCACTACAACATTAACGGAAATGCGGAAGATGTAGCCCAACCATATGCATACAACCAAACTCCTTCACAACCATTCCATGTAGCTGCAAGAAACTATACTGATAGTCAAGATCTTTTCAGCGATGGCACATATGACGAACTCTTTATAGCAACAAGTGTTCTCTCTGATGATTTCATTCAAGCGATGTACGAGAACTTGAATGGATCATTGATTACACATACCCCTCCAGATGAAAAGATTTACTATACCATTGACAGTAGTAAAGTTGATTCTGAGCTTACTGACTTTCCGGTGGGTATAGAGATCAATGCTGAAACTGGATTTGTATTTGGTCGGTCATCTACTGATTGGCGCAACATTAAGGCAACGGTAGAGGGAGAAGAGTGCTATGTGGAAGTGGTTGATTGGGATACTACCAATCAAACAGCTACTATATGGGTCAAAGTTCCAACGGTATCAAGCACAGAAGATACATGTATCACCATTGAACTATTAGGAAGTAGAAATGATGAAGTAGAAGTATCCAGCCAGACGGTTTGGGATGATTTTACAGGAGACGATGGCGACACTCCTGATACTTCTCTTTGGTATCAAAGTACAACCGCTGGAACAACCTATCTTAGCATTCAAGATAACAAACTCCATTTCGATGCTACTTCTGTATCAACAATGACGCAGGAGAGGTTTCAATCAAAGTTCGGCTTTACCGGCGACTTTGATATTCAATTAGATGTTGATGTCATCGAGAATGGTGTTCCATCTACTAATGTAAACTATGCCCCTACACTCTCTGTAGTTGCTTATGGTTGGGTTGCTTCTATAAGTGTTTATAGAAGTGTAAGTGAAAGAAGGATTGACGCTCGAAGTACTGATGTATCACAAGATCATTTTACCCCTCCAAGTGAACCTTATTCTACTAAGTTGAGGCTCAGAAGGGTAAGCGGAGTTGTTGCTGCTCAATGGTATGATCCGGTAAGTGACAGATGGGAATGGGATGGTGTTGCTGGTGCTTGGTATTCTCTCGGAACCAAAACGGGAGAAATGCAGGTTCAGATTACTTTTGAGCAGGAAGTAAATGGCGAAGTTGAAGTTGACATCGATAACTTTACTATCAACTCAGCCGATGGTGTAACCGCATATGTTGGCTACACTGGTGGCATAGCTGGTAGACAAGTATGGTTAGAGAAGTATATCACTGTTCACCACATGGCACAAGATCCAAGCGGTGGAACAGATTGCATCCTTGATTCAAATCGCACTCGCCATCTTACCCCTTATGGTTCAATGGTTGCTGGTGATCTTGTTGATGAAGGTTTCGGCAAAGCACTTGACTTCAATGGAACATCGCAGTACTTACTTGCGTCAGCTTTTAGTAGAGAAGACACACCAATCTCGATTGAAGCCTATATTAAGGCTGAAACACAAGGTGCTACTCACGGTGGGTGGATAGCTAACCAAAGGGATGCAAGTACTGGAGATCAGTGGCAGATTGCAATCTATCCTCCTACCTCTGATGATGATGTACTTCTCGATGTTTTTAGTGGGGCTTCAACTCGATGCGGTAGAGGACAGTTTGACGGTATTGACGGTGGTGGGTGGAAGTATTTAGCTTTTGAAACCGATGGGGGAAATGGAGACACTCTTACTCCTTATGAAGATGGTGTAGCTGGAACAACAGATACATTAACAGCCGATGTTACTCTTACATCCATAGCTATGTATGTGGCGAGAAGAGGCTGGGACCCATCCGGTTACTTCAAAGGTAAGATAAGTGAACTCAGAGTATCCAGAGATGTCAAAGGTTCTGCTTGGATAAAGGCAACTGCTGCTGTATACGATGGAACACTTTTAGAATTTGATGCCAGTAGTTCATCCTCTTCCTCCTCTCGTTCATCTTCGTCAAGTAGCATATCATCCTCATCCAGAAGTAGTAGTTCATCTGTGGGCGTACCAAGCTCAAGAGAAGCATGGTATTCAATAGACTCCACCAAGATCGATGCAGAACTAACTGACTTTCCAGTAGGTATAAAGATAGAAGAATCAAGTTTCTTCTCTACTCTTGGGGAAGATTCATGGCAGTATCTTAGGGCGACAGTAGATGGAGAGGAATGTTTTGTAGAAGTAGATGTATGGGACCCTGCTAATGACGAAGCGGTAATATGGGTCAAAGTTCCAACGGTTTCTAACACTGCCGATACGGTCGTCAAGATTGAAACAATTACCCGGCGAAATGATGATATTGAAATCACGTCGCTGGAAGTATTTGACGACTTCACCGGGAATGACGGTGACGAACCGAACGCGACTCTTTGGACAAAAACGGTTTCGGGCGGCGACGATTGTCTTTCGATTCAAAGCAATGCCTTGAATTTTGATTCGCCCGGAAATTCGTCGGAACATAATAATTATGTCACTTCTAACTTTGAAATCGAAGGCGATTTCGACGTTGAGGTTTCATTTGAAATCACGACCGAAAACGATGGGACAAGTTCTTTGAACTACATGCCGACGATGATGGTGAGAAAATCGTCGGACGACTCAACGTTGGGACAAATCGGCGCGATTCAGACAGCCGATAATGTTAAACGGTTACAATGCACCGGAACCGATATATCGACGACCTATATTTCAAGGACGGCGACAAGTGGAAAGTTACGGTTGACGCGGGTTTCGGGCGTTATCACGGCATATTATGACACGGGTTCTGGATGGGAATGGGACGGAAGTCCATCCGGGCTTGCCTTGGACAACAGCGAGACCGGCGATGTTTATTTCATTATTTATTTCAGACAAGATCCAAACGGCAAGGTCAACGCTTCCGTCGACAATTTCACGATAAACAGCGCCGATCAAGTTCTCACAGACGGGACCGCCACCGGGTACGTCGGCAAGACCGTCGACGCGGCGGCACAGAATGTTTGGGATGATGACTTCGTTGGCGTTTGGCACATGTCGCAAGACCCAAGCGGTGGAACCAATGCGATAAAAGATAGTACGTCGAACGCGAATCATGGGACGCCCGCAGGGTCAATGACGTCCGGGGATTTGGTTGACGGCGATTTCGGCAAGGCAATTGATTTTGACGGGTCGGACGACGTCATAAATGTTTCGGCCTTGGGGTCCGCGTTTACGGAATGGACGGTTGAAGGCCATGTCAACCCGGACGCGCTTGGAGCCGACAAAACTATTCTTACGAATGACTTGCCCGGCTGGAATGATGATGTCTTGATCGGCTTTGACCCCGAATCGGCGGGCATTGATTTAGATAACGATGTTCTTTCGGTTTCGCACCAAGATTCAACCGACGAAATTCGCACAACGGTCACGAATTCAACTTCTTTGACGATCGGAACCGCCTTTGTTTTCGGGGTCACAGCGACAAGCGCCGACACCTTGAACATTGTCGTCAACGGCGGGACAGTCGCCTATGATACCAAGGAAGGCGACGCGCTAACATTCGGGAATAATGCGATTCAAATCGGGTATAACGCGAACGGCGCGCGAGCTTTCGACGGAAAAATCAGCGAACTAAGGATTTCAAATTCCGCCCGATCCTACGCATGGATCAAAGCCACTGCCTGTGTTATGGATGGCACCCTATTAACTTACTCTGCTGATGAACCTTCATTGTCTTCATCCTCTTCGAGTAGTGCCAGTGGGGTATCTGTTTCTTCAAGTAGCAGTTCAAGCTCTTCTCGTTCATCTTCATTGTCGAGTAGTTCAAGTTCAAGCTCAAGCTCTTATGTACCTGTATATGAATACACAGCTAAATCCTTGGTATTAGATATAGCCACCAACCATGGAGACGCTTCTTACATAGAAGTCAGACAAATAGACTTCTGGTATCAGGGAACTAAGTTAACTCTTGGCCCATCTGATTATACTTGTTATGGTCAATATTATAGTTATGGACTTGAAACGCGCAATATATACGACACAAGTAGTAGTAAAACCGGCTCTACAAACTATAATGGATGGGTGCGTACAGGAGCTTCAAATCAGAGATCAACTGTAGTATTTAACACTCCAATTACGTTTGATGAGATTAGAGTAAACAACGGCCATCATTTTGGGGGCAATACTACCAGAGGTGTTAATGCGGTAGTAATGACCATATCTTCTGATTCAATAACTTCAACAACATATGAAGCAACGATAACAAATGCTACTGTAATATTTGATGGTAATTGGGATGAACATGTTGGTTCAGACGTTGAAGATGAGCAGATTTTATTCGATATAGCTTCATCCAGTTCTTCCTCCTCCTCATCCTCAAGCTCATTCTATCTGAGTTCCTCCTCATCGTCAAGCAGTAGTTCCAATTCATCGTCAAACTCATCTTGTGAATCAAGCTCAAGCTCATCCTCAAGTAGCAGCAGCTCCGAATCATCAAGCTCCTCTGAAAGTGCGACATTAGACCTTAGCAATGGTCTCCAGGCGTATTATTCATTTGAAAATAATTGTAATGATAGACTTGGCAACTATGACGGTACAGGTAATGGAGTTGACTATTCCACTGGTAAGATTGAACAAGCAGTTTTATTTGATGATACCACGGACTATGTCAGTCTTGGTAATTCAATACTTAATGATTGGACTCAATTATCAATATCGATGTGGGTTAACTTTGAAACCCTCCCATCTCACGATGAAGATTTAATTAGAAAAGGCGCTCATGATAGCGGATCTTCATTTGTATTTTGGAGAGATTATACAGCAACAGAAAACACCATCGCATTTCTTATTAACGACGGTTCGGATTACTCTGGTGTTTATTATTCCGATACGAATATATCTACCGGTTGGAATCACATTGTATTTACTTTTGATGGAAACAATGAGTCGAGACTTTTTATCAATGGGTCAGAGGATTCAAACTCCCCATTTGATATGTCGAGCATTGATTTTATTGAATCAGATGGCAACAGTACAGTTCTCGGTAAAGATACAGATTCTAACAAGACACTTGATGGTAGTATTGATGAATTAGGAATATGGAACAGGATACTTACTGCTAATGAAATAGCAACATTATATAACAGTGGTGATGGTATATCCTATTGGGATATACAGGGTTCTTCATCCTCATCCAGAAGTAGTAGTTCATCGTCTACGGCAAGTGGGGTATCTTCGTCCTCATCGAGTTCTTCCCGATCATCCTCAAGCAGTTCCAGTAGCTCCAAATCATCCAGCTCAAGCAGCAGCAGTTCCCGATCATCCTCAAGCAGCAGTAGCTCCGAATCATCCAGCTCAAGCAGCAGTAGCTCCGAATCCTCGTCCTCATCTTCGGAATCCAGCTCTTCGTCCTCAGAATCGAGTGTCTCCTCTTCAAGCAGTTCTGAGTCGTCCTCAAGCAGCTCAGAATCCAGTTCCAGTTCCTCGAGTAGTTCAGAATCAAGCTCATCGGAATCTTCAAGCTCACGGAGCTCGTCAAGTAGGTCTTCATCAAGCAGCTCAGCATCAGTATATCTCTATGTGGCAGACATCACCTTAGAAGTGGAGCGGAGTATATCTTCAAGCTCAAGGTCGTCAAGTTCCAGTAGCCGATCATCCAGCTCTTCCTCCAGTTCTCGTTCATCCTCTTCGAGTTCAAGTAAATCTTCATCATCAAGTTCTCGGAGTAGTTCACGATCCAGCAGCTCTTCGAGCCTGTCAAGTTCCAGCCAGAGTGTCTCAAGCTCTTCCTCTTCTTTTACTGAGTCCAATAAAGTCTATTATACGGTAGATTCCACCAATGTGGATTCTGACTTGACAAACTTTCCTGTAATGATAAAGATTGATTCTGCTGATACTGACTTCCTTGAAGGTGTTACTTCATCTTCATGGCAGTACTTACACGCCACAGTTGACGGAGAAGAATGCTATGTAGAAGTAGATGTTTGGGATACTATTGCAGAAGAAGCTTTACTTTGGGTCAGGGTGGATGATTTATCATCAACTGTAGACACTGCCATTACTCTGGAAATGCCTGGAACACTTAACACCGATAATGTTGGAAAGGCAGGAAGTACTCCTTCTCAAAATGTATGGACCTATAACTATGCCGGTGTTTATCATATGTCAGAAGATCCTTCTGGGACTTCTCCGCAACTATTAGACTCAACACCAAATGGAGATGATTGCATTTCTTCTGGGTCGATGACTTCCGGTGATTTAGTTGATGGTGATATCGGCAAGGGTATAGACTTTGACGGCAATGATGATTACTTCTATAATGATGATCTGAGATTTGCTTTTAATGGATCATTCGAATTCGCATTAAATGTATCCTCTCTGCCATCCAGCGATGAGACTATAATGCACTCCGGTGATTCATTCAATGGAACCAGAAGTAGAATGATAAGGCTGACATCCACAGGGAAGATCGCCTTCAGATATTATAGTGTAAGCTCTTGGCATTCGGCTGTATCCACTACTTCTATTTCAACAACGAGTACTAACATAATATCAATCTCTATCAATGATGGCGATAGTGAGGTGACATTCAATATAAATGGTACTGAGAATGTAGTCTCTCTGCCTCAAAGCCTCTCCTCTGTTAGCAACTATCCGTTCAAGATTGGCGCTGATAAGAGTATAACAATGGGCAACTTCTTCACAGGGAGAATGGATGAAGTCAGAGTATGTACGCTTCAAAGGGATAGTGCTTGGCAGAAAGCAACATACCACTCTCTGAATGATAGTCTTCTGACATTTGCCTCTTCTTCCAGCTCCTCTTCGAGAAGTTCATCTTCAAGCTCTTCTTCTTCGGAGTCTTCCAGCTCATCATCTTCAAGTGCGGTACTAACTGAGCAAGCCAAGGCGTGGGATGACACAAATATCGATTCGAATATAGCACTGAGCATCGGCAACAAGAGGGCAACCAAGACTACTTCGGATGGATGGGTCGCAGTTGTTGGAGATACTGCTGTAACCACCGGTAAGTACTATTGGGAGATAAGTGGATATCAATCTGGAAGTCAAGCACATAGTATTGGAGTTGTTAATGAAGACTTCTCTTTCCCATATGGTATTCTCCTTGGAACTGATGGCTCCGGCGATTCATTTGGATTCTCCAGTTTCGATGGAAAGCTAAGAAAGGGCAACACTCAATACTTTTATGATAGTTTCTATCTTGCTTCAAATACTATTGGAGTTGCACTTGATTGTGATACCGGAAAGATTTGGTTTAGCAAACAAGGCACTTGGTTACAAAGTGGAGATCCAGCTAATGGAACCAATCCTGCCTTTACTCTTTCGGACTTCTCTGAGTTCAGACCGGCTGTAGGATTGTTTAGAAACACCGATTATTTAGATGCTCTATTCAACGAAGCGGATATGACATATACTCCTCCATCTGGCTTCGACTATTATGGCGCTGAGATATCATCAAGCTCTTCCTCTTCATCATCATCTTCTCGGTCAAGCTCTTCTTCTTCAAGCTCTTCTTCCAGCCGGTCTTCTTCCAGCTCCTCTTCGAGAAGTAGCTCAAGCAGCTCTTCTCGTTCATCCTCGTCGAAGTCAAGCTCAAGCCGATCATCGTCAAGCTCTTCTTCAAGCTCTAATCCTGCGGCAGAGTCTACCATAGAGATTCAAAGAGGTACAGTGAACGTAGGAAACACAGGCACAACTGATTCTCCTACAACCAACTTCGACTCCCTTGACAAAGCGTTTGTACTCTTCAAGAGTAATCGATTCTCATCCGCTGGGCCAAGTACTCCGAGTGGAACCAACCGTCTTGTTGATGATGTATCTATGGCAGTTAGGTTAACTGCTACAGATACAATAGCTATTGACCGCCTCTCCGGTGGCGACAATCAAAACTATAGATGCGAGTGGGAGTCTTGGGAGTATACAGGTGGAGCCGGAGGAGCCAATGAGTTCAAAGTAATCGGGAGAGCTTCTGTAACGCTAACAGCAGGTACAAGAAACACAACGGTATCTTGGACAGGAAGTAATGCATCAAACGCCGATGACTGTATCCCATTCATCACCGGTATAACTAATACACAGGCTACAACCGATAGTAATGGGCTCACTGCTTACGCCAAGCTCACGAGTACTTCTCAGGTGTTTGTAGAAAGAGGAGGAAGCCTTGGAACGACAGTAGTAGAAATAACAATAGTAGAGTTTACCGGCTCCAACTGGACTGTGGGACACTCCTTTGTATCTCAGACTACTTCAGACAGCGGAACAGCAACGTTGTACTCTAACAAGGATGGAGTGACAACAACCCTAACACTAACAAGTATAGATAATGCATTTCTCGCCTCTGTTGGATCAAGAGGAGATACAAATGATGCTGATGAAGCTCTCGCTGATAACTGGCCGAATGCTTATCTCAGTAGTACTACTCAAATCAGTTGGGCCTTTGATGCGAACCACGCTGTCACTAACGGCAACGCCCATTTCTTCCACGTACTCTACAACGCTGATATAGATGTAACAAGGTACACAGATACACAAAGCCTCGGCGGAGATATGAATGTAAACATTACTACTGCCGGCCTAACAGATCTGAGTAAGTCAGCGATATTCGGCACGAGGATTACATCCGGTACAGGAACAGCATTTCCAAGAGGAACTATGACATACAAGCTTGATACTACCACTCAGGCGGTGCTATGGTGTACAAGATCTGGTAATACAATATCTTCGAGAATAGAGATAATTGATTTGAGCGGGCTGTCTTAATTGGAGCAGACCTTCTCTATATTCATCATAGGGATGCCATGGCAATTGTTACCGTGGTGATAGAGGTTTCCAACATTTCTTCATCATTGAGTTAATTACGAGATACAAGTGTACCATCAAGCATAATAAGACCCGGACAGTTATCACCTTTCGCTTCAAATTTGTCTGCTAAGAAGTCTATTTGTATCCGTATACGGTCTTCTAATTTAGCACAAACAAGACCATGTTGGCCGGACACAAGGTATCTGCAACACTTTGCTCCTTGACCAACACGGCACCATTTAGATGTCCAGTCGTCTTCGAGATACAGTCGGGGTGCGAGGTTTAAAACGATCAGCTTCATCCTTAACTTCCTTTACCATTTCAGCTATTCTTTGTCTGTATTCCACATCTTGATTCATGCTTTGATATTCTAAAACCATCGCCCGTATATCTGCATAACTACGTGTTCTTAGAAGTTCTGCACTTGCTTGCCATTCACATTGTTGACATTCCCCGACATCAATGCTCTCCATAATGCGCCAAGTGGTTCTCTGCGTACATTTGGGGCAATGACTTGGATATGCCCTTGACCGTATTGTTGCCTCTCCGGATTTTCTATCCGGCCAGTTTGATGCAGTGGTGTTCATGTATTCCTGCCTAAATACTTCCTCGAAGTCTTCATGTTCTGGTCTTGGAGTCCATATCCTACTTGGTTCTATTGGCAAATTTGTTCCTGAGAAATTGCCTTCGTTATCCTCTACCTCTTGCAACGCCCCTTTTGCATTCTTGAATGCCCTCATTGCTTGTTTGGTAGAAATGCCAAATGTTCTTGCAAGGGAAGTAAAACTGAGTAGGTCTTTTAGGTAAGTCACGCCATACTTCCTTGTTTTAATTATTGCCACCCTTTTTGTCTTTGTCTTTGTCTTTGTCTTTGTCTTTGCCAAAGAACTCCTCCTTCTTTTCCTTCTCCTTACGCTTGTCAACCTGTTTCCAATTGGTATAACAATTCTTGCAGACGGAAAAGGTATTGAAGTCGATGTTGATTTCTTTCAAGTAGTGTTGGGCCTTTGCCAACCAACCCTTGCGGTTAGGTGAACCGGTTAATTCAACGGTGGTTTCCGAAGCGCACTTGTCACAAATATAAGTTACTCGTATCATTTTTACACCTTTGCAATTTCTACACGTTTTAGCCAACCAACCAAGAACTCAGCTTGCCGGTAGTCCTTTTCAATATATCTCAGGTAGTGGTTGCCCTGCATTATATTCATCATCTTGTATAATGTAGGTACATGTTTTGGGTTGATCTTGGTCAAGGCAGTGTACGTTTTGTTGCCGAATACACCATCTTCGATCAATGGGGTTGTGGTGGTGACAGATTTGCGCAATCCTATAGCATTCAAGGATTTTTGCAAAAACAAAACAGCCCTCTGTACACCCATGTTGACACCAGTATCGAACAGTTCTTCGGCGATCTTTTGATATGATGGATCAAGTAAATCACCAAGGAACACATCCCAATAATAAAGCTTGTAAAATATGGGTATGCATGCTTGCAACTCATCATAGTCTTTCAAATGGTCAACAAACGCCGCACCGTGTTTCCCCTTGGCATGATCAATGATCTTCCAACCTTCCCATTCTGGATGAAATACGCGAGAAATACCTTTGTAAGTTTCACCACCTACATCTCTTGGGTTTTTTGAATAGGCAGCAACTTTACTGGCCTCATGTTTCATAGTTTTTTCATATGCTCTCCCAAAGTCTGCCATTATTGTACTCCTGTTGTTATATGGTTTAACTGCATTTTTTGTGTGGCATTTCGTCTGAATTCTGAAAATCTACTCGTATGCTTTGGGCTTAGAATAACATCCATGTCGATGCCGTATTCAAGCAGTTTCTTTTTTACAAACTCATCTGACTTGTGTGAATACAAGACAAATATTGCTGTTATTCTGGATGTCCAATGAAAAGAGAACGGGTCACATATGCCGTGAATACAATCATCAGCTAATTCATCCGATATCTGTTCTGCGTCTTCCTCTTTGTTGTTTTCTTCGATCTTGTATTTTGCGCCTATCGGTACAAGATACTGAACAATTATGCTCGACTTCAATTCGATTAAGTTCCGCACATACATAGACGATGGTTTCCAGTGGTAACTTTACCCTTATTCCGTGCTCGTGGCAATATTTGAGTGCCTCTAAGCGTTCTGCCATTTCAGATTTCATTGATCTTTCTCCTCAATGCCTCTGCTGCCTTTAAGCACAGATCGTCTTTGTCCTCCCATTTGCCCTGTTGGTCTATCCGTCTTACAAGACCGTTGATCTTGTACAATAACTTGTTAAACAACCGTTGTTTTTCACCTTTGGTAATGCTGATTTGATATACCACCATATCAACAAAGATTGCAATACCCATCATAGGGGTGAAATGTTTGCCGCTTATTAGGAAAGTATTTTTCATATAGTCGATGGCAACTTGCACTTTTTTAATGTCTTTTGTTGTTAAATGCCCACCCTCCTTTGTAAGGAATGCACGAATAATGGCACACCGTTCTTTAATCATCCTCATATCGTTTTGAAATGTGGCGTTGCGTTTTCGATGTCGATAATCTTGCTCCCATAGCATATCAAGCAACCCTTCTACTAATGCAATGGTCACATGTTGTCTGAGTGCTGATTTGCTTGGCATTATATGTTATCCCTTAGTTTGTTAACATACTCTCTGAAACGTATTATAAGTTTCTTTTCAACGGGCCTTGTTATTTCCACAACGTAAACAGTGGAGTTGATATCGCTCACAGCATTGCGAAGACCGGTGATAGTACCATCGTAGATATTCACATGGCCCTTTTTTGCTTCTGAAAAGACACGGTGAGCAATGTCAACTGTAAGATCATTAGAGGAGTACTTTGGTTCCTTGTTGAACAGTCTTAACCAAAGGGTTTTTATTTTTAGGAAAAGTCTTCGCATATTTAATGCCTTTTAGAAACTTGAGGTCTTGTATCATAATTGAATGGTCAGTGCGCTCCACGATGATTGGCGTTCGTGGCTTTATACGTTTGATAATATCCAGTACAAATTCAACGCCATGCTTACTCTCGATCAATGGTGTAAGACTATGCCGATCCAAATGGAAACCAAACCGTACATTCCTTGGGATAGCATTCATATGTATACAGTCCATGCTGTGCATATCAATGGACTGCAGGTGTTCACCGGCAGCATAAGCATGCTCTGTGTCAAAGCAAATACCAATGTCAATCTTACGATCACGCAAATAGTATTTGATTCTATCAAGCCAAACTGTCGTAGGTGCAGGGTTAGTTTTGCCTCCAGCATCATTTTCCAACAATAGCCTTAAATTGGGGCATACCTTTGCAAACCGCATGGCATTGCGTTTGATAGCGAGCTTGGTTTGCGTCGGAGTTTGATGGATACCCTTGCAGTGTACCACTACATCCGTCCTATCTTGATATCGCATCCAGAACTTGTTTAACTCCATGAATCGTTTTGCATGAACTGGTTTGGGTTTCAAAAGCAAGTGATAGTAAAACGGCATATGCAAGATGATATTGCACTCGCTTGCCAAAGTGGTAATGGTTCTATGGGGTTTGAGATATTTACCCCATTTGTTAAAATCAGCGACCACTTGAAAGTTAGTTACATCCTCTTTTATGTAGTCTTCTATTTCACTGATCTTAGGATTGCTGCTAACTGTGACGCCGAGATTGAGTTTTCTTTGTTCAGGTTTTTGCTTCTTTTGAACTTTAGTTTTCTTCCGAGCATTGACCGCCATATCCACCCCATATAGGTTTCTCTGGCCCATCGCATTTCCATAGTGCGCTTATTTAAAACCATCACGCTGTATGAAAACAATCGGCGTTTGTAATAGTGTTCAAACATCTTTTAATATTGTAGCCAAGTATTCTGTAAATCTATGGTTTTTGTAAATATCCTCGAATGAATACTTAGCAAATACATGCCTAAAGTCTTCGTGTTCAAGATACCATTTTAGGTGATCCTTTAATTCCCTTGACTTGCACACCATAAAGTGCAATCCGTTTTGGTATGGTGTAAAGTCTTGTTCTGTATCACTGACGACCAGCGTGAACTTTTTATTGGCTAATATTTGCATCAGATGCATAGTTGGTATAAGGTATGGTTCCCATGCTGGAATAAATAGGTTGACTTTCGAGAATAGTATATTGTCGTACTTTTTGTGTTGATGGTGATCGTTTCCAAAAACACTGCTTTTGGTGGTGGGTTCAATAACATCTCGCCATATTTGTTGACGGTATTTGGTTCTCGCACCAAACATGTAACAATCTTGGTCGCATTTTCCATCAGGAATATGATCCTTAACAGGGTTATAATGATATCCCATGTTATAACCGATAGGGAAAAACTTCACGTTGTCTTGTGAAAACCGTTGCACGTTGTCTTGAAACACATCCATTACGAGGTCCCACGGTTCACTGTGTGGCATAGAATTAAATTCACGCAACTTTGCATACTGTTCACTTTGAAACAGTATATTGATGGCGTGTGCAGGGAGTATATCAGGGTGAAACTCTCTCTGCGCTTTCATCACTATGTTAATATCATGCGACAAAGGTTTTTCAATGGGTTTCTTAAATGCCCTTTCCGTAGTGATTCTGGATGCACCCAAACTACTGAATGAATGATATAAGCTTTGTATAGCTTCATCGTATATCGTGGGTGTTGCAATACATAATATATGGACGTGTTTACCAAGTATTTTCATTTGCTTCCTATGTGTAGATAGAAATGGAAATTGAAGTTCCCCTCTACCCTTAACACTGGTACGCTATCGACATCTTTGATTGTGAAACTGATTGGCGTTTCATGTTTGATCTTGTCGCCTCCGGGTGGCGTTTTCTTTTCCTCTTGTTCTATGCGTGTATCAGTTTCAACTTGTTCTCTAATTGATTCAGCCTTTTGGCGTACCTTTGTCAATTTACATGCTTGGTCAAAGGTGAGGTATTCTTTGCCATGTAGATAATACCTTGCTCGTAGTCCTCTTTTTCGTTCAACCTCGATATAATCACCAAGTTGGCTTTTACATACTTTGCCGATGTAGGTGCGTATGCTGTAATTGTTAACCTTCATGGGTTTGCCAACTTTGACAAGGCGCTCTGCCTCTTGATTAAGCCTAACTGCTAATTCCATATATGTAAGTGGTTTGTCTTCGGTTAGCAGAATGGCGGCAACCATCTGTTTGGGATCACTGCTTCGTAATGCCTGTTTGAAGTAATTGTCTCTGTTCTTTGCGTGAATTTCCTCTTTGCTTACTTGTGTCACTGGCCCGTTCTCCTCTCTATGGTCTTGATACTTTAACCGCTGTGGTGGATGATAAAGGTTGCCCTTGCCTTTAGCTTCATCTACCATTTTGCAGACTTCCTTTCCGATCTTGATGTTGGTTAATTTTTCAAGGTAATTGCACAAGGGTATATTGCCAGATATAGTTATACCTTTAAGCCTTTCCTCGTCGTTCATTGTTCTTATCCTCTGCGCTTGATCTTTCGTCGTTTAGGTATTTCTTTGGCCTTAGATCGTCTTTTAAGTCTTCTGCCTTGACTACCTTGACTTTCTTTTTGCTCATACGGTTCTCCTTTCTGTCGTCTAATGGTTTTACGGGTTAATGTTTCCGGTTCACACCACTCTAAGAAGTCTTCGAGTTGCATAATGCGCAACTCGAGACCATTGGTGTATATGGTTGCATTTGGCCCAAACGGAGGCCAATAGTATTTCTTTTTATTTCGGCGGTTAAGATAATCAAACGTACTTGTATGCATTGCAATGCAAGCGTTCTTGCGGTCCCGTTTAAAGATGATAAAGCCAAACTTGCGTTTGTGCGTCTTTAATTCCTCGATTAACTTTGTCCACCATTCAACAAGGATAGGTGGCTTTTCAGCCGTTAGTTTGTCAATGATTGTAAGCAAGCTGATACCACGATTGCTATTCTTAGCAGAATAACCACGTTTCAATTCCCATATCGAAATGCGAGTGAAACATTTGGCAGAGGGGTGTATAGCACATATATCCCCTGCACTATCAGCGGTCATTAAACCTTGTTTTGCCCTGCATGTTGCACGAGCGCCACTGCCAGCAGTTCTCCAAAAGATATCATCACGTTCACCATGAGAGAACCACAATGAAAGCTGTTTGCATGTGTCACGTTCAAAGGCGGAACCTTTTTTACTCTTTCCCATTGCCCCCCCTTTGTTGTATGTCAAGTTGGCGTTGTAACATATGTGGTCTATCGTCTATCTCCTCACCCCTTGTTTCTAATGATTGTAGCATGCACAAAATAGAAAACAGTGCGCCTCCTAAGTGATGTTTGGTGATACCTAACTTTGCTGCGTCTGGATCGTAGTCTTCTCCTTTGTAAAAGAAGTCTGTTAAATGGCGTGTTGTTGCGTCGTACATATCACTGACTTTAAATCCTTGCCGCCATGATTCTCGGTAGTATTTAATCAACCCTTCTCTGTAGGCCGGTTCAAGGTATTTACCAAGTACATCAAAGGGTATTAGACTGAATTGCGTCTTGTCTTCCTGCTTATTGTTTTTGGGTGCTGTAACCATCGTGTCTGTTGGCACCCCATTTCCGTCCGTCACGTCTGCGTCTCCTTGGTTGGTACATATACTCGAAGATTTGCTGTTGAGTATAGGTGCGACCTTTTTTGATGTTTCTGTTGATAATGGTTGCCCTGCCACTGAGCAGACTTGCGTGAATAGTACAGTACCGAGCCGTAACTGTCATATTGCCACAACCATCGGGCCATTCGCATTGGTGTTGCCGTAAGTCTTGATAATCAACCTTGTGTGGCTGAAAGTGCATCTTCTTCCCCCAACGTTTCTCACAATTGACGCACTCATCAAAGGTCTTTTTATCTTTGTTGATCCATTCGCACCCTCTGCATGGAGACTCGTTCATTTTTTGCGCCTTTTGATAATGCGTTTTGTGTGGGGTTTTGTTCTCCTTTTGATCTTCCGACCACCATGCTTTTTTAATTGTACGGCCCTCCTGTATTGCCGCCTTTCAATGCCTTTTTTGCTTGCTTGGTATCTTTTGTTTGCTGCCTGACGCTTGCGATATTGATCCGGTTGCTTGTTGTACTCAGCAATACACTTCTTACAAGGACGCCTGTAGTTGCCGACACGCTCCTCCCAATAAAACGCCTCGTCAGGGTTCTCATAAAAAGTATCGCAGCGATGACATAAAACACCATCTTTTGTCATATCACTTCGCTCCTTGGATTCTACCTTGCTGTTGTTGCACATGCTTTTTGATTGCTTTGATCTTGTGTTTGTCAAGGAATACAATGCCACACTGAGGGCAAACTAAAGCGCCCAAGTTCTTATTAACCAAGTAGTTGTCAAAGTATTGGTTTTTCTTGCAGCATGGACATCGTATCTTTTCATTGTTCTCAATGTGTTTGCCAACCTTTTCCTGTTCCTTCTGTAGTTGTACTTCCTCTGGCGAGGGTGTACGTCCGGGTAGTCTTGCCATTATTCAAGTACCTCCACCTTTTTAAAATGGTAACGTGGGTACAGATCAAATACCGGCCCCGGACTACCACTGCCAAGGTTAACACGTTCAAAATCCAAGTCCTCCAATTGCACCACCAAAGAAACTGGCAATGCTTCATTGACCAGTTGCTCCAGTGCTGCCACCACATGCAACGTGTCTCGTTCTGTAAGCTTGTCAGTGTCCAGTTCTGATGATTCAATCTTTACTTGTACGTTTGCCTTAAACTGTACTCTTTTCATTACATCCCTCCTAAGATTAAGTGTTTTACGCCTTGGATGCACATAGCAATGACCCACATTGTCCCCACCAGTATTGCGGTACATATAGCCGCACCAATTATCAATGCTGCCAATTTCTTGTATGCTAATTCTACTTCTCTTGGTAATGTCATTTAGGCACCCTTATCTCTGCTATGATTTTTGTTGCTATATCTCCTGTGTCAACCATTGCCTTAACACGTTTGGGCGTAGCAATATCTAAACGACGTGCTTGCAAGAACTGACTTACTCTTTCCTCTGGCGTTGTTTGAAAACGTGCCAGTAATTCTAATGCTTGTTCCTGCGCTTCATGTGGAATTACAATTCTCGTATCACATGAAGATTCATACTTGGCAAAAAAACCATCGATAGAATATGGGTCAGCTATCGTGATGTGATCTGCCATATCTACTATTTCACTCACCATGCTAACCGGTCGAAATGAACGTTCTGACACTTTTAATTCATGTACCAATCGCATATGTATTGGGCCAAGTGTCGGAGAATCTACACGATTATGATCCATTAGCAATCTTGTGCTAATGTTGTCTGAAATGCCATGTGCTTTGAATTTCTCGTGGCGCATGATAACCACAAAGGATAAATCGTAATCACATTGCTCCACTGCGAATTCCCAACCCTGTGATTGCAATTCGTGACTATGAGCTTGAAATCCAGCCCATATAATACGCATAGGTGGTGACAACACTCGTAAGTTTTGATCCCACGGTTTTTCTGTTCTTGCAAATATGTTTGCCATTATTCTATCCACCAAGGATGGGTTACAAACAAGAGAAACCCTACAACAAGGCATATCCTAACAACATGCTCCATAGGGTGCCATTTATATTTGCGTTCAAACTTCATGGTCGCATAATTGTATTTGTAATATTTTATCATGGGTTGTACTTTCCTCCTCTTGGTAGGTATACATCATTTCTGCAATCATATACCCTACACAAGTTAGGCCGGTTCTTGTAACAGCCGCAACCCTTTTTGGTTAGCTGAGGGCAGGGAGAAAATACTGCAACTACCATAATAGTGCCTTGTGCTGTTACTTTGCAACCTCTGGTTCTAAAGTAGTCGGCCTTGTCTTCTATTTGTCTGTCAGATAGATTGGAAGTACTAAAACCAAAAGACATATATTCGCAGCAATGAACACAGTTGCCGCAATCCATACTAACATGCTCACTCGTCGATGTGGCAGTTGTTTGCTTCTCTCCAGTTCCATTCTTCATCACACTCCTCTATGATGTCCTTTTTGAAACGGGTGTCTTCATCCCAGTTTTCAGCAACATAACGCAAGTAGTTAGACGGTATCACATCAATATACTTGTCCTTGTACTTGCCCCACGGCATTCGCATTCTTTGCAATTGGCGTTTCATTACTTGTACACCAAGTCCCAAGTGATAATGTAAGGCTCCTCTTTCTTATATTCCTTTACAAATTCGTCAAATGCCTCTTTTTTGGAATTATAGCGTTTGTGCAATGGGTACTCTGAATGCAACCAAAAGAAGTTAATCTTAGCACGAGTGAACATTTCAAAGACTTCTTTGGGTGTGTCAATGAAAACACGTTGGCCCCTTTTGGGTACGTATCCGGGCAAGCATTCATCGCCCTGCCAATCAATATGCATCATATTGCCTTTACAATCACGGCAGTTGATAATAAATGGCGTTACACCATCCCGTGAATTGTAAAGGCGTTCTCTTGTGCCGCAACTTTCGCACCGGTAAATCATCAGTGCAAATGCCTCTGAGTGATGGAATCCATGTGGTGTCAATTTCATTTCCTCTGCCGTTTTGGTCTCCGGAATGTCTTTGCCCTCGATCATTTCCCCTCCTAAACTAAGTAAAGATTACGTTTGCCCAACTTCAAGAACTTCTTTATCGTGTCCTCCGCTCCTCCGGTTCTATCACTTGCCACACATGCAATAAGTATATCACTGTCCTTGGCGATAAGACCATTGCGCATGAAACCAGCAGACCGGCCATAAGTCTTCCAGTCAGCCGGATGCCATATATAATCAGTAAAATATAACTGAGACAATATAACAGCAAACCTGTCGCCGCCTTTAGAGCAGAGGCCGCTACAGATACTATCACCCAAATGGTAGTGTAAACGAAATTCTCCATGAACCAAGTCGAAATCTTCGAGTTCATCGCGTCTCCTTGTGCCTATAACACCAATGACACGTTTACGTCTTTTAATGCTGCTTTTTCTTATGAAGTCGTCCACCGGTACACCGTTGTACTTGATGTGGATGTGTCGCCCCAACCAAAGTTAACACGCACATACATTGGCATGGGCCGTTGTGGTATTTCAACCACCCGAACGTTTTTCATTAACCACTCGTAGACATTATTTAAATGTTGAAAATCCTCACGATTGCCACCTTGATCGGGGTGCGTTTTTAATGCCTGTTTACGATATGCGCTTTTAAGTTTTTGGCGAAATGTATCGCATGCCTCTTGTGCCTTGCCTCTGGTTTCAAAACGGCCAAAGACATAAGGGGTGTCTTCGTCAAGGCCAAACAGGTCAAGGATTTGCTGCCAACTGATTTTCTGCATTACTTTCTCCGCTTTATTTTTCTGCCACCCTTAACCAATGTAACCACCGAGTGTTGCCCGTTGTGTTTCACACCATACACTCGGTCACAAATGTCAATCAGTTCATCATCGTGTGATATCATAATCACTTGAAAGTCAAGTTCTTGTGAAAGGTATTTTAGCATATAACCGGCCTTTTTTACCAATCGGCCAGTGAACCTAAACGGTTCATCAACAATGAATATATTGCGTTTTTTAGGCTCCTCCATAGACCATAACACAATTTTCAATGCTAATGCAACAATATCAACCATACTTCCACCGAGATCTTCTTTGATATTGTCATACTCGTGTTCACCTTCAATGATGACGGGAGTGGCATAAACCCTGTTTGCCTTGGTTTCAAATCGAAGCTGAAAAGTGAACTCGCGTTCAAAGATGGAGCGTATTGCCAGTGTGACAAGCTTTTCAATCTTGTCTTTTATTTCCTCCTGTGTTGCTCTGGCAACTTCTGTGAACACCCACAATGCCTTTTGGTGGTGAATGATCTCCTTCTTTATATACTCCTTATCATCCTTAGCCTCCAGCAAAAACTTACGGGCATCTTTAAAACGCTTTTCCAACGTTTTGAATTCATCAATGATATCATCCATCTTGTGCGGCCCTTTTCATGGTTCTCTTGATCTTGTCGAGAATAACCTTGCGACGCCTGTCTACATGTTCAAGTTCATCAATAACAGCATCTAACTCTGCCTCAAGATTATCAAGCGAATAACCACGTTCTGATATTTTTTGTTTGATATCTTCGATGTTCTGTTCATAGATAGTAAGTGTCGTCTTAGATGCTTGCACCCGTTCTGCGATGTCTTCCAATTGTTGAGTCAAACTTGCCACGCATAACCTCCTTTATGATTCTTCTTACACGCCTTGATTTAACGTTTGCCCTCACAAACTTTTTGAGCTTGGCATCCCTGTTTTGGGTCATGGATGTCATTGTCTTGATTGAATTAGCAAACTGCTCTAATTCTGTTGAAGATATGTTTTTCTGTACAATATGTTCCCGAGTCAATACCTTTTTGCTTGGTGCATGTGGAATGATAACCTTCTCGATGCTGTTATCATTTGTGTCGTACACGTAAAAACAAGGCTTATGGCGCATCATATATCGAGAAGCTTCAAGACGCAGCACGGGACCCGTATTGATGACATAACGTCTGTCCATAAGGTATTTGCCTGTTACATAGCAAAAGTGCCTGTGAACATCACCAGCGAGCACCAAATCAAAACCTTTATGGCGTTCTAAGAATTGATCTGGATCAGTGAAGTCATGGCCCGGATACTCGGCCCTACGTGCTATGGGTGCATGCAATACCAAAACGTTACGTTTTTGACCTCCGGGTTTTACTTTAGGAATAGGACCGTTCCAACTCGAACCATAAATAGCTACATTGTTCATATGAACCGGTTGCTTCCCTAACTGCATCATTTGGGTACTGTGCATCAAAACTGACAATGCAGTGGGCGTCTCGTCTGGATCACGACGCATGTAAAGGTCATGTTGCCCATAAACCCCTAACATTATTACTTGATACTGCCTTAAAACGTTTATCATATAATGCAGTACTTCCCAATTGCGCGAGGTATCCCCCAAATCACCGGCTTGCAGAATAACACACCCATGTTCCTTGGCGTATCGAAATACAAAATCTATCTTCTGCTCGAATGCCTCACCTACTCTATCCTTTCTGCTAACCGGTGTTTTGTATGTACCGTGGACATCACTTAATAAGAGCAAGTTCATTTTGTATCCTTCTCAGCATGTCTGGTTTGACTTTGGAGTAGCATGTGGGGCATTTGCCACTTTCTTCAAGCTTCTCTATGTATCGCTCAACCAATTTCCTGTGCTCCCGTTTGGCTAACTTGATTAGCTTCTCCTGATCTGCAAGCCCTTCCAACAAGTCTGCTGTTTCATTAAGCTCGTCAATTTTAACTTGCAGTTTGCGAATCAAATTGACTTTGCGTTCAAGCCGAATAATACGTTTGTGATATCTTACCTTAGACTGAAAGCCTAAATATAAACCTTGCCACTCTGTAAGATCGTCAAAGTCTTTTTGTAGCTTCAGACGGCTTTTAGAAATGCGTCTGTATTCTATGACGTACCGGCGAAGCTTGGTGTAGTGTTCTGATAGACGTTCACGTTCAAGCTTGTACTTTTCCTCCCTGTACTCAGCATCTTTCAGCGCAGATTTTAAATGTCTTATACGACTTGAACAATTGTTGATCCATGTGTCAAGGTCTTCGGCCCCTGTGGTACTGTTGATAGTTCTTGAAATCTCACCAGGACTGGAGAAGATTAAGAATGGCCCTTCAAATTGACCATGAAAGTTAATGTCAGATAGATTTAACGTGTTTATAATATCTTCTGGAACATGTGTGCCAAACTTGCGAAACTCTTTTGCTCGTACTTTGTATTTAGCTTGTCTGCCTGTTTTGCGATATGAAACGTTGGTAACATTATTACCATCCTGCCACTCGGTTTCAACTGCCATTGCTTTTGTTTTGACAAATCGACTGATATAACCATCACCCAATGGTCGGTTAGTGAAAAGCAATTTGATTGCCCTGAGAATATTTGTTTTGCCAGATGAACCAAGACCAATGATGCCATTGATACCTTTAACAAAATCAAGGCGTGTTAATTTGTGACTCCGAAAATGCTTTAATGTTATGCTTTTTAACATTTCTGCCTCTGTATCTTATGTAGTCGGTACGCCCACGTTTCTTTTTTATCTCGTTGGATGTCTTCGCCATATCTTTGATCATAAAATCTACTTGCGCCTTAACTAAGCGCAAGCCTTTACGTGCTCGCAATCCTGCTGCCAAGTTCTCTTTGTCTACAAACTTGCCACAATCCTGTTCTAAATCAGCAAGTTGCTGCATCACCATTGCCAGCATGATATCTGCTCGTGCCATGCATGCTACCTCCACATATCTATGTATTGGTGCAAGCTATTCCAAATAATATCCTCACACTCTTTGCTGCAACACCAAGGTTCTATGGGTTGACCATGACAGCCACATTGAATCCCACTACAACACATTGCCGGTTCATAGTCTGGCATTTCACATTTGCATGCCATGCAACGCCATCCATACCGACTACTTATTTTCAAGTGAAATTCATATGTGAATCTTCCATTACCATTGGTCCATTCAATTGGTGCCATAGGCAAGTCTTCAAATAACCACTCATCATCAAATAGATTAAGTTGATCATTCACAGAAATGCTCCTTCCACTGGAACAGTTTGTCTCGGTTTACAAATGATCTGAATCCATAGTATTCAAATATGCGAATAAAAGCTTTGATGTCATATCGATTGCGACGGCGGATCATACGGGGCATAAGTTCTGGTTTGTATGGTGTGGTAACTATGGGCAAGTTCTTTTGTATGCATTTTTGCCCCTCGTCACTTTCAATACGGTCATAAATCACGCCTTTGGTTAGTTGGCCTGTCAAATACTTCAAAACCTTACTGGTGGGTTTCTTAGGGTCCGCTGCACCGGTAATACCTACAACATTGTCACCATCGCAACCACCAATAGCTTTTGCCATTGCCCATTGATCTGCGGTAATGCCGTATTGTTCTTGTAAGTCTTTGTGAGTGAATAGCTTCTTTTTGCTCGGTGAAAACATATCACAACAATCAAGCACTTGGTACATGTCCTGATCGCTTGTGACCATGATAACATCTTTGCCTTGCTTGTGAAGACGACGTACCCAATAAGCCAGCAAGTCATCTGCTTCGTAAAGATCACAAAGGTAGTTGTTTTTAAAACCCATAGCAGGGAGAACATCGTCACGCAGCAAAACAATTTGTTCTAAGAATGATTGTCGGGCCTCCAATTCGGATTCTGACATTTCAGCACGTTTGTCGTGCCGTTTCTTTTTGTAATCCTTGTAATCTCTTGCTCTGTGAGTATGTTCGCTATCCCAACACATAATAAAATCATTGGATTTGAATCGTCTCGACAAGTCAAGTGTTCGCTGTAAAAACCCATATATTACTCCTGTGTCTGTTCCTGCATATGATAAATGTCCAAAGGCATAAAATGCGGCATAGGCAAGTGCCGAACAATCAACTACGATTGATGTTTTTGTTGGGTTATTCATAATCACCATTGCTTTTCATTTCTTCTATCATTTCATCCCATGTTGTAATGTCTTTGCTGTCCCTGTAACAAATGACACCAATACCGACTTCATTACCATCGTTCATGTATGAGAAGTCAAGCTGTGAAAAAATATCAATCTGTTCCTTTTTCAATGCTTGGTTCATTACCTTTTGCATCAGCTTGTATCTCGCCCTAACCATTTGGGTAAACGTAACGGGTGATGGCCCGAGTGATACTGCTACGCGGAACCAGTATGGCCTAAAATCTTGGTTTCCTCTCGCTGACCTCTTTTTCAAACTCTGCTTCGATTTCATACCATACCCTTGTAGTTTCTTCTATGAGTGCATCTTCCAAGTTATTGTCTTCGATGTATTTGACAAATGATGGTCGGGTTTTGAATGTTTCACCGTTAAATCGTATAGTCTTTGTACCCCACAAGAAGTCTGCCATCGAGTTAATGTCATCGACTCCATAATCATAAAGGATAGTAAATCTGGCCTCTCGAAATGGTTTCGCAACCTTAGACCGTTCAATCTTAGCCTCAGACCGTATCCCATATACTCGCTTGTGTCCCCGCTTTGTTTTGCGTAATTTTTCCTGTTCTCTAATCCAAGCAACTTGGTGGGTATAAAAATCGAGAGCCTTGCCTCCGGCCCTGTAGGTCTTTTTGCCAAACATAGCACCAATTTTCGTCCGAACCTGAGATACAATGAATAGGGTGGCATCGACCTTGTTATTTTCCATTTCGTCGCACGTTCGAGAAAAAAACTTTCCAGCAAACTTTTGTTTTTCGAGGTTATAGCTACCACTTTCCTCCTTCCCACTTTTCAATGCATCATCGAAACGCTTTTTGTCTGCCGCTGAATACAAAGCATCCCATGAATCAACCACATAAAGTAACGCCTCACCCTTGGTTAAATTCTGTACACGGTTGATATAGTCCCTGCCAAATGCCTCAATTTCTTTAATACATATCCACTCAACTGCTTCGACGAACTCTTTGCCGTACATGCGCTCTAATGGAAAGTCCATGACGCCTTCGCAGTTGTTATATACAATAGTTATTTTGGTTACCCGAGGAAATATTTTGGATTTGATTTTCTTAATCTGTTTCCATACCCAAAAGCAACACTCCAAGGCACATACGGTCTTGCCGCTTGAACCATCGCCAACTACATTATCGACTCTTGCTCTGGCCCAACCACCGTCTTTGCCTTTACCGCTTAGTGCAAGGTTGAAAGTAGTACACCCCGAATGAATGAATTCAACCTTTTCCCTCTCTTTCTCATTCGGGGTTCTTTTTCTGCGGCTCGATCTTCTAACACTGTTTGCCATGTTATTTGGCAAGTCAAGTCTTCTGCGTTTAATCTTTCTCAATATTTTTCTCCTTGGGGTAAAGGTGGGTGCGGCCCATTGTTGGCCTATCCAACAAGCGCGTTACGGTTCGATAACACGTAAAGACCGCACCCTGAGGCAAATGTTTGACGCACCCGAATTTGCGTTATCAACGGTTTGCCTCAAATTGGATGGGTGTAGATGGGGACACTCACCAACCCTGATAAATGTCTTTGCGGCTCCCTATGAGCCTACCAAAACCCCATCTACACCCGAAGGGCATGTTCTTCTACCATGCTCGCTGCTGTAAAAGGTAATAAAACCAACAAGCATGGGTCACAGAAGACTACCATGCCACAACTGTTAATCTTCTAAACCAAGCTCCTCAATTACCAAGTCTTGCAAATCTTCAAGGTCTTGGGCATCGTCAGGGTCAACATCCAACTTCTGTTTACGAATAAACGCTTTCAGCTTGCGCATGTTCATGTCTTCGATGTCTTCAGTTGTGACTTTAGATTTTCCATGCTTACGAGACCGGCGGCGACCACGGCGAGGACTTTCTTCCTCATCCTCCTCGTCCTCGTCTTCGTCCTCATCATCTTCATCCTCGTCGTCATCCTCGTCTTCATCCTCGTCGTCGTCATATCTGCCTTTCCGACGCCTCTTACCACTGCGCCGGTCGTCATCATCGTCATCATCGTCATCATCGTCGATGTCATCTTCAAACATTTCTTCGATGGCATCTTCAATCTTTTCCACGTTGTCGTCAAAGAAACGCTTGCCACCTTTAAGTCTTACCTTGATATCATTGTCAGAGCAGAATGCTCTCAACTCTTTGAGTGTTTCCAATTCAGACAGTTCGTCGAGCAGTTCATCTTTTTCACTGTCTTCACTGTCATCGTTGTCATCATCGTCAACGTCATCGTCTTCATGCTTGTATTTGCCCTTGGCCTTAGAACCCCAATATGCCTTTTCCAATTCCTCGTAAGTGGGGCGTTTTACCAGTTCATCCAAGCAGTGTGCAGCATCAAGGATATCCTCATCGATAATGTAGTCACGTTCATCAAACGAATGTCCGACAAACTTAGGAAAGTCTTCTTTGCTTTTGGGTGGTTCAATAGTGAACGAAACTGACTTGCCCTCTTCCTCATCAAAAAAGACAACGGTTTGCTCTGGCCCACCACGCCGAGAAGGTTTCTTGGACAGTGCCAGTACAAGCTTTTCAAAGTAATGGTAACTCACATCCCACACTTGAATGCCTTTTTTCTCCTCGCCTTTGTCATAACAAATGACATTATAAAGGTTGCGTTCCTTGGTGTTCAGTGGGGCAATCTTGGTATCATAGTCGGCACCTTTTTCAACCAACTGCGCTCTGTGTTCACAAATGGGGCAATCATCCCCCCATGTTCTCGCAGGGCATATATACCAATCATTGTTAGGCCCAACGTTTTTATGAATGAAATAATGAAAGGTATAATGTACCTTGGCAGTGCCAATGCGGTTTTTGCCGGTTTCGTAAGGGATGATGTCAATGATATGTGAACCATCTTTAGGACGCCACACGTTTACATCTACATCAGGCTTGAGAATACTAATGCCACCACCCTCAGCTTGTTTCTGCGCATCTTTCACACGCTGTATCAATTGATCCTTTTGATACCGGCGCTTTGACGAACCCCTTTTGCGCTTGCTTACATCGATTCTTCTACCACTACGTTTTCTCACCATGTTACCTCCTTCTGATTTTACGGTTAGCTTTCTTGACTAATGTTTCACTTTGATTGTCTAATTCTAAATTCCTCCTTTGTTCACCCTTGGGTGTTGAGAAATGCATTTGTATATTGGTAGTCACTAATCCTTCCAAAGACTTCTTGCGATGTTCCATTGATTTAACTGCACTTTCAAGCAATCGTTTAGTTCTCAAGGCTCTAAGGTATCGTGAATTATCACGTTTGACCTTTGGGTGTGTACAGACTGCGGCCTTGACAAGTGCTTCCTTTGGGTTACTTGGTAGATCATACGCTTCGGGGTTTCTTCTAATGCGTATTTCTATTTCTGATTTGGTAATCTCCACCCTGTCTTTTGCCCTTGCTGCCTTATCAGAAGCAGTTACCTCTGCCTTGGCCCATTTATAAAATAGCTGTGGTTGTTTGACTAACTCTTCGTCAAGCCGGTACTTGTTGATATAGCAGTCATCATCAAATTCACTCATCGTTTGTACCTCTGAAGTGTAAACTACGCAGCAGGGTGCAGAAGCTTTTCATACCACTCTCGTAGAATACTTTGTTATCTGGATTGTGTAAACTGGCAGCAGGATGCATACAAAAGCAAATCCAAGCATTATGTTTTTCACTCCACTGTACCTTGCCACTCATGCTCATAATGCCTGTCTTTTGACCAGTAAAGAAGTACAAACCCGTATTGCCAAAGGCAAGGATCACCTTGGGTTGCACTTTCTTTAGTTCCTTGTCTAAGTAGGTTCTACCACAAATGCCAATCTGATCGGCGTTGGGTTTTCTGCTATCTTTTGGATAACACTTGGCGACGTTTGTAACGTGAAAGAAGGGGCGTTCATAACCATACTTAGCTAAGTACTGCCATACTTTTTCACCACTGCGCCCGACAAACCCTTCTCGTTGTTCATCTTCATCTTTGCCCGGAGCTTCACCAATTATAGCTATGTTATACAACCCCGGACTACTATGCACTGGTGCTAAACATTCTTTACGAAGGGAGCATTTCTTGCAACCTGTCAGGTTTTTGTTTTTGTATTCAAAGCCAACCTGTTGTATGATTCCTTTTCGTTTGGTGAGCTTTTTCAAAACCCTGCTATCGCCCTCCAATACAGGGTCTAAATAGTTCAAGCGCAAGTTGTTATTGAAAAGGGTGTACAGCTTTTGGTATTCGACGGTAGGGTTAGCAGTAATTCTGAATTTGAACATGTCCTTAACTTCTGCCGTGACATTGAAACGCTCGTGTGATTCATAAGCACCAATCTTGTCGAGCAGTTCACCAAAAGCGCCACCAAACTTTTCAATTTGTTCTTCGGCACCTTTTTGAAAGAACTTGCGGATGTTATTCTTTTGTGGTTTTGCACTGGCCGCTTGCTCTGCTTTCTTTGGCCCAATGCCATTGGTTTCTATGAAGGGTATTTTCAACCTACGATCATCAACTTGCCATTTGGTAGCATGGGACAGCCCAACTTTAGGTAACACAAGGGTTAAGCCTAACCTGTATGCCTCCTCAATAAGCTCGGCTTTCTTGTCTTGTGCGCCATATGTCAACGATCCACAGATAAACTCAGTAGGGAAATACTTTTTTAACCATGCACACCAATAACCGAGCATGGCATATTCTACCGAATGACTACGGTTAAATCCGTACTTACTCCACTTCTCAAGTCCATCCCAAAAATTGATTGCTTCACTGCGGTTGAAATAGCCTGTTTTCTTGCAACCCCTAATAAACATGCGCTTGTACTTCTCGAACTCTTTGACGTTGCGTTTCTTGCCTATGATCTTGCGCACCTTGTCGGCAGTGCTATATGGCAAGTCAGCAATCTCGGAAACCACTTGCATTACCTGTTCTTGGTAGACAAGTAGTCCGTATGTGTCATCTGTGATCTTTTCATAAATCTTATGCATGGGTTCCCAGCTTGCACCATGTTTGCGCTTTATGTACTCTTGTGTCATACCCGAGTTTGCTGGCCCCGGACGTACCAAGGCAACAGCATCGCTAATGTGCTTGAAAGTACTGACACCCATTTCTTTTATTAGGTTGGTCATGGCCCATGTACCAAGCTGAAACACACCGACATTGTTACCGGCATTTATTTCTGCGAGAACATCAGGATCATGCAAATTGATTTTGGTTAGATCAACAGAAACGTTTTGGTTGGTTTCTGTTAGGCGAACTGTTTCTGCAAGTATAGACAACAGTTTCAAACCCAATGCATCGAGCTTCATTAAGCCAACATATTCGGTGTCTTCCTTCTCCCAATTAACTAAGGTGGCACCGTCTTTATTGGTAATGAGGTTGCAACGGCCAGAGTGTCCAATAGGGTCTTTTGAAACTACTAAAGCAGCAGCATGCTGACTGTAACCACGCACTGTACCCTCAAGCATCTTGGCAAGCTTGATAACTCTTGGGTACTGCGCAGCAAAGTTAGCACATTCTTCGTATGTGTCTATTGCATCTTGAATGCCGGTATGTTCGTCGTTGTCTTCAACCAGTTTGGTAAACGCATCAGTTTCACGCCAATGTATGCCAAACACACGACCAACATCTTTAACAACTGCTCTGGCTTTCATGCGGTTGAAAGAAGATACACCGGCAACATTATCTGCTCCATATACATCTTCAAGATGCTGCCTTACCAAATGCCGTTTACTATCCTCAAAGTCAATATCGATGTCAGGATAGTCAATACGATCCTCGTTGATAAACCGGCTAAAGAGTAGATTATGTTCGATTGGATCAACCGTAGTGATTCCAAGCAAATAAGCAATAAGTGAACCACCAACACTGCCACGACCGGGACCAACAAGTATTCCATTTTCTTTACACCAGTTTATGAGTTCATAGACCATGAGAAAGTAACGTTGAAAGTTCTTGTGTGTGATCAGTTCGTATTCTTCTACCAGTCGTGCATGGTAGACTTTATCATCTACAATGCTTTTGTTAAACAATCTTTGAAATGCCATTGTACACAAACGCCACAAGACATCCTTCTCATCACAATGGGCTGGAATACCTCTGGTTTTGGGCAATTTGATTTTAGGCAAGTCAATGTCACGCTTCGGTATAGTATAGCTGCCACACTTTTCAGCTACTTCAAGGGTGGTAGTTAGATACTCGGGTTTATACTGGTTATATTCCCTTAACCCTTTTATCATTTCCTTTACTGTTTTCATATGAAAGGTGCGCAAAGAAAATCTAAATCGGTCTTTGTCTGTCCACTCAGCTTTGCGTTGTATTGCCAGCAATACCTCTTGAGCTACCGCCTCTGTACGTTTGGGGTAGTGACAGTCGTTGCTTGCATAACATTTGATACCAAACCGCTTTGCAAGTCTTATTACTTTGCGATTCCATATGGGTTGTTTTTTGATACGGTGAGGCATAATCTCGGCGTAAAGATCATCCCCCACCGTATCGTACAGGTCTGCAAGAAACTTCATGCCATTAGGTAAGATACGGGCAAACGAGATAAGACAAGCAGTGGAGAAGACTAATCCTTCTGTGTGGGGTAGAAGTGTGGCGTAGTCTACTCGTGGCTTGTAATAAAAACCGTCCGTATTGGCAAAGGTGAGAAGCTTCGTTAGGTTTTCAAACCCGACCTGATTCTTTACATGAACTTGAATGTGACCACGTACTTTCGACTTTTCAGCTTTGGTCTTCTCAGCATCCTCCACAATATATAACTCACAACCAAGAATAGGAATAATGTCATGTTTTTTACACGCCTTTTGGAACTTGATTAGACCATCAATGTTCGCATGATTTGTTAGGGCAAGATACTTAAAGCCCAATTGCTTTGCTCGTTTGGCATAGTCTTCCCCTGTACCCATACCATCGAGTTGTGAAAATTCGTTGTGTACATGAAGATGCACAAAATCACTATTGTTCATTTATCATCCTTATCTGGAAAACGTTTGCGTTTTTTTCTTTGTTTAGCAATCTCCTTGTTAATGTCAATGCCCTGTTCTGCAAATTCCCTTTCGGTTCTTTTCTTTTGTAGTATATTAGCCGTAGCATGCGCACGACGAAGACAAGCGCAACACCACATTACTGTCTCTTGCAGTTTGAACAATGCTCGTGCTTTTTCAATGCGTTGAGCTGGCAGCCTTTCAAGTATGATTTGTGCAAGCTCTTGTGTTTTCTCCATGATTTCAACTGCCGCTTCATTGTCGCATTTCTTACCTGTACATCCGTTGATAGGGGTAAACCATAATTCCAGTATCTCCTTGTTGGTGAAAGAGTCTATTAAATCCATATTAGCATCATGTTGCATGCAAAAACCTTTACATTCTCTATCCATTTGAACTTGTTACTTTCTTCCTCAGTAGATGATGATCTGCCGCCCGACTTTCTTTTGTTCTTTTACTGCTGGCCCATCTTCTTTGTACTTCACAACGAAACAAAGTTTTTTCATTTGTTGTATGTTTTTTATGGGATCAAGCGGTAAGCCAGCATGCCGCAAGGTGGCATAAACATTGATACAAAACCCTTCGGTAATACCGGCATATTGCCCCCATAAACCCTTGCGCCTAAACCACTCGTGTACCCTTTCATTACGTTTCTTTTTAACTGCTCCTTGCCAGTACAACACATTGCGGCATTGATGCTCTGTCCAATCTGGATGGGCTTCAAGCATTCTTGCTGCATGTGCTGCAAGATCAAACTCCTCCCATACACACCAACCAACTGCTTTGCGGTCAAAACAATCATCGAATGTGTGTGTCTTCCTAAATGCGGTGTCACAATTCTTTTTCTTGTTTTGCCACATGTTACAACCTTTAGGATGCCCATGATACGGTAACCGGCACCAACTTCTGTATGTTTGTAATCCTACGGTAACCCAGTCCGTAGGATAGATTGCGATCACGTTTTCTCGTCTTCTTATAGTTCTGCGTTTCATATGCGTTTGTAATTCCTTGGGAGTAGTTTGTTGTTGTGCTGTATTATACCACTTTTTAATAAGAATTTCACATCCTGAAATGGGTCTTTATAGTCAAGTATTTGAATGAGCATATGGCTGTTCGCACTATCCAGAGCCGCCTTAGACCGTATACGGCAAATAGATTTGTACCTTGATACAAAGTTAGCTATGAATTTGTCGCCTTTTGCTTTTCGCAGTGATCCCTTGATATTGTTACGTTTCTTTAAACGTTTGATGTTCTCCCTAAACGGTGGCGTAATGAAACACATTATCAAACCTTGTGGTTTTTCACCTAATTCCATTTGAACGCCCTGTAATCTTTTGGAAAAATCAAGCCAGCGATCATAAGAGTGCGATATAAGCAACCCCTCGAATATCACTGTGGGCCTCACCTGCAAAGCCTTGACAATAGCGGATTCAACATAACTTATTTTCTTGATTGCATCAACACCACCAAAGTTGCTACCTTCCCTGTACGGGCCGATGATAGCGCAGTCCGTTGAATAATGCCCAACTACACCTTCGGAAATGGTCAAGGGTGGTGAAAATACTTGGTACTTCATTAGCTCTCTAATGATACTGGTTTTGCCGCTTCCCGTTGTGCCACGTATGTTTATGACATTCATTTCAACGGATCACCTTTCATTACATGAAACTGCATTTTTTCATATGCAGGAATGCTTTGACGTTCACCAGTAAGACAGGTAAGGCAAAGCTCACTGTCCTGTACGGCAACGAAACGCTTTGCCATTGCCTTGTTACGTTCAACCTCCCTCTTGGTTTTGCCCTCGAAGCAGTACAGATATAGCTTCCCGCATTCCTTGCATTTGCCCGTAGCAGATAAACGCTTAACCTTAACTCGTCTTTTGATCTTTCGTTTGGGCATTGTTTCCCTCATATGTAAAACGAATATAGTTAGGCCCAAGTCTTGTTAAAACAGACTTTAATGGTTGGTCTAACAAGTCCTGCGATATGGCCCCTCCAGCTTCTTCCATTGCCATGCATAATGAATGATACATTTCAATTGCGCCATCCATTGCAATTTGCTCTGTGAATACGTGATTGTTTTTACTTTTCAACTTATATTCCTTTTTAGCTTTAGCTTTTGCTTTTGCTTTTGATGTACGTCTTTTAATTGTGCGTGTAACACAATTATCCGAATAGGTTACCTTGAATCCATAGTGTTGACGAACATACTTAACATGGTATGGTTCCGGTTCAACCGACAAAGGTTTAACCAACGAGAACGCTTCAAAACGTGGCGTTGTTACTGTCCGCCATCTTTCGCCTTCCTTCTTTTGATTGGTATCCCACCCACGTTTTTTGAAATAGTCTATGGTGTGTTGGATGTCGTGTATGGTTCCAAATGCAAATGAACCGTTACCGTCTGTGCCAATGGGATATAGAAAGTCAATGTGCATTGTATGAAGACACGTTTTAACGGTGTTCTCATTGAAACGACGGTGGAAAGTGCCGCTTGATAAACATCTGTCTGCAATTTCTTTATGTGTTAAGGGTTGATTCCTTCCAACTTTTAAACAGTTGAAAATGGTCACCAAATCACGTTCATCCACACCACATCGTATTGATCTTAGTTTGTCTAAACCGTTTTTTCTTCGTCTGTACCATTCCTTTTCTTCCTCTGTTAATTTACGTGTTGGTCCACCCATTATACCCTCCTTTACCTATCCATATTGATACCTTCATTCTTCCATCGAGCTTCATACTCAGATGGTTTATATGAATAGACAAGATCATTGTTTTCATCCTTACGAATGGGAAGTATCTTGCCATGAAAATAGTTGCGCGGATTTGCAGGGGAGCGCAAGTTATTCCACGTATTGCGAGCATGACGAAAGTAATGCGCATCGTGACGCTCAGATGAACACATATCAGAAACGCATATATGATCTTGCCCAAAGACCACCGAATCAAGGTATGTGTCCTCTTGGTTATCAAACACATCAGAAAACTTCAATTGCACAATGCGACCTTTAGTGTGATATTCACGTCGGCAACGTGCAAGGTGATATGTCATTTGGTTCTTTGTCCAGTTTTCCAACTCTCTGTTTTCTGGAAATTCATCCGGCATTCCGCAGCAAGAACCCGACATGTTAAGTTCTTTAAAGTCTGGATCACTGCATGCAAAAAGGATGTCGTTGTCTACACAAAACTTGTAGACTGTTTTAACGTATGGTTCCTTGACCAATCTGTTAAGTCTTAGGTATCCACCACGTTCGACTGGTGATAGGTCACGAAAGTATTTCATAACGTGCGGAGTACCAATCAATTTCCCGAGCCATTCATACCGCTTCATCAAACCCTCGTTGCTACGGGTGTCTATAGCAACGAACTCCATGCTTACCGCCTTGATTCCAGCTTCAAGACAACGGTGCAAAAGTTCTTCGATACCATCGTCTGTAATGCCGATGATGTATGGGCGCAAACGCAGGATGGTAAAATAACCCATATCACTTAGCATCTTGATTGCTTGAATACGCTTCGTTGTGCTCGGCACACCAATTTCAACTTTCTTAGCCATTTCATCGCTTGGCGTGACGATGCTAATCTGGAAAGCAAAGTTTTTTTGGTGGGCGTAACGGCCAAATATACGGCTGAAACGCCTTTGGAATATGCCGTTGCCTTTAAAACTGAAAAGCGTTGGGTATTGGGCTTTAGCGAGGCCCTTAATGATGTCATAACCAATGTGGTTGGCACGTTCAAAATTGCAAAAGGGGTCTGCCATGCCTCCCCAATGCAATAGAAAACGTTTTTGAAAGAAGTGCTTGTAAAATGATCGCATACGCACGTTGGTAGGTTCTCCGTTGATAGCTTTGATGATCTCGCCAGGACGGACACTATGTAGGAGGGATGAAAAGGAGGAGTTGTTTGTTTTGAACATGTAGGCAAAACAATAAGAACACCCAAGGGAACAGTGTGAATAGTGATCAAATGTCATGGGCATGCTGCAGTCCATGTATTCACTGCTGATCCGTGGGCTAACGTAACTTTGTACCTGTGAATCCTCAGGTATGATAACGTTTCGATTGTTTCTTACAAACTGTAGGCTTTCACGTCGTATTTCTTTTTCGATATCAGTCATAGTCGTAACCTCGCACCGTTCTTTGTTTTCACATAGAAACGGCTTTCTTTGTAACTAAACTCTAATCGGCCCGACTCAAGAATGCGTATCAGTTCAACAAACAGTTCTGTGTGATACGTGTTGTTCGTGTTGTATTTGTTGATCTTTACAAACTTTGCAAACCGATCAATGAATGTTTTGTTTTTGAAAACCAACAAAAGCGAGCGTTGTTTAAAACCAGTACGACCTGTCTTTGGCCCTTGGTAGGGTGGAATAGGTTTGGGTTTTAATAACCTGTGCTCAGCTTGCCTTATCTCTCTTACACTGGTTGCTTTATCGACCAGTTTCTTAAATTGAGCAAGTATATCTTCTTCCCTTGATACCCTACCCAAAAACTTTGTAATGTCTTTGCCCATTATTTGCCTTTTTTAAGTCCGTAGAAACTCTCGGGTTTGACTCCCTGCCTACGAAGCAAGTCAATTATTTGATTGGTATGATATGGTGCAGTACAAAACGTCTCGGATATCTTTTGTTTGAGTTTAACCTCTTCCTTTTTCTTGCGCTTGATAAATCGTAGCTGTCCGGGGTTCTTACGTCTTGGAACCCCATGCCACAAGATATAATTCATCAGGTACTTCGGCATACCGTTTGATAAATCGTTTACCTGTATGGCAAGCAAGAAAGTTGCTGGAAGCATGGACAACAGCTTCACTACCAAAAAGGGGCGTATAACCTCTAAGCGTTCGTACTTTGTGAACAGTGCTTTGGTTTCGTCAAATGGATTTCTATCTGATGGCATGTTTGATCCTATCTGCAACTGCCCTGAATTTCAACTCATCTGGCAATTCAGCATAGTTATATTGAACACCGTCCTTAAATGCCCTTGCCTTTAAACAACAGCCGTCACCTACTGGCACCAAACCACGCTCAGCCAGTGCGCAGTGTGCAATGCCACCATCGTCGAAGCCTAACGATGGGCATAGGTTATATTTGCCTATGCGGTGTATAGTTTGTCCAATAGGACACGTTTCTGCCAAGCAACACATTCCGCACCTACAACACTTTTTTGGATATTTCATCTTGGCCTCCTAAAAAGGTGTCTTGAAGTCTATCTTCACCTCCAGTAGATTCATTATCTCAATCACGCAAGCAGTGAAGTTCAACTCTCTGTCAGTGATTGTTTTGTCTTTGTACAAATAATCAGCAATGATCAACAATGCCTCTGCCCTTTGGTCATCCTCTAAACCAATGCGGCATTCTTCGTACTGGCCTATCAAATTAGCAAGTGTTCTAAACAGTCTTGAAAAGTCTTGTGTTTCAGCATACAGACCACGAATGGCAAACAACAAACCACCTTGGATATAGTTGATGAACAGGTTAGCATCGAACTTGTCAAGGTAATCCGTTGTGTTAAGTGTCTTCGCATCATTGGTGCTGCATGCCTGTAGGTTATTGATAATAGAACGCACATCGGGGTAGTACCGTTCCACCACAATGCGAACGTCTTTTGGTTTGTAGGCAATTTTTTCTTTGCGGAGGATACGACGGCAATGTTTTATGATTTCAGATTCAGGAGGGGTTTCAAAGTGGAGGGTGGTGCAACGAGACTTGATTGGTTCTATCACCTTGTCGATCTCATTACACGTAAAGATAAAGCGGCAATTTTGGTGGTACTTCTCGATGGTGTTTTTCAACGCCATTTGTGCATCGGCTGTTAAACCATCAGCCTCGTCAAACAAAACGACATTAGTCTTGCCACGTATCATCGTTTTTGAACTGGCAAACTGTTTGACTTTGGTTTTGACTGTGGCGATACCACGATCATCAGAACTGGCATTAAGCAACAAACGCCCACTGGCAAGGTTCTTTATCAAAATGTTGGCAATAGTTGTCTTACCGCTCCCTGCTGGCCCGTAGAACAGCAAATGTGGTATTTCACCACTTTCCAAATAGGAGTCTAATTGGTTGCGGGTGGCATCCTTGAGTGCAAGCGCACCTATTCGTGTAGGCCGGTACTTCTCGTACCATATCAAATCTTGCATAATACCCTCTTGTTAAAAGTTTTGTGGGTGTTCAGCCGTTTCCTTGTAGTACCTGACCAAATAAGCTGGAACAGAGTTATTATTGAACCCTTGTTCAAATCCCATATGTTCCATGGTAGCCTCAAATTTTTCTCTTACGGTCAGTGATTCTGCCAGATGGTCTTCTGCATAAGTACCATCGATACCGTGTACATGTGCCATAACATGCAAAAGTATTGGCACCACAGCATCCTCTCCAATTACTTCTTCGATGGCATCTATAAACAACATGCCATGTGTTGCGACTTCACTACGAGCTTGATCCTTGGCCTTTTGGAGAATATTTTTTTCTATGAATCGGCTAATGTCATCCTGTATAAAGCGAAACCCTATCATTTTATTCCTCCTCAAGTTCCTCAGACGGTGAAACTGCCCACATGCCCAATACAGAAGTGATAACAATTGGTGCATCTTCATCGCCAAAGTTAATGGTGGTAGGTTCCTCATCGTCGAATTCGATAGCTGAAAAGATACGGGCAAGATATTCCCCATTGACTTTCAACTGAAAAACATCATCGGAGGGTTCCTCAAGTTCTAATGACAACTTGAATTGATGCTCTGATTTAGGGCCGAGATCAAACCAAACATCATCACCATCGACACGGATAGTAACAATCTTGGTTTTCAAGGTTGCCATATAAGAACCGAAGTCTTTTACAAAACGTTCATCAAGCTCGGCTGTATGTTCGATGGCATCTAAGAACTTTGCCTTGATATCCTCATCGTTGTCATCCATGCGCAAGCGGGTGGCAATAAGCTGTGGTTGACTTAACAAATAGTCGAGGCGTCGGCGAGCATCTTTACGGGCAAGTACCAAACGGTTCTCAGTTGTTTTGACATTAAGTTTGCTATCTTGCATCGTAGACAAAAACTTAATGATCATATCAAGATTGCCAAGGCCATATTCACCTTTAAACCTACGGGAGCCTATGTTCCCTTTTGCTATGAACACAACGGTATTGGTGATATCTATAGCCTCAATCAATCCTTTCCCCTTGTTGACGGTAAGCACACACTCATTGATAATGCCTCCCAAGTGTGTCTGTTTCAAAAGTGATAGCAAGTTGCTTGTACGAACATAATCTTTCTCTGCCATTGTGGGCCTCCGTTTAAAGTAAAAGGCCACCGGCCCTTGGGAGAACCGGTGGCCTCAGATAAACTACATGCAGATAACTAAGTGGTTAGTCTTCCTCAACCACAAATACTGCATCACCCTCAGCACCGCTGGATGCATGGCGCTGTACGATGTTAGCACACTTGGCAACCTTACGGGCAATGGTGCGCTGTACAAAACCGTAGTAGGACAGGGGTTCTTTCACATTACCCTTGGCCTTGGCAACCATTGTAGCCAGAGACTTCATGGTGGCACCATCTTCCTCACCCTCGGCCACTGCCATATACAATTCAGCCGGGAGGGTGTTCTTGCGGAGACCCTTGGGAAGTTCCACATCGGGTTCTTTCTTGGTGGTCTTTTTGGTGCTGCCACGACGTGTGGTTTTCTTGGTAGATTTGCCAGTGTCTTTCTCTGCCGCACCCATCTTTTTGGCAACGATGCGTTTCAGACGTTTCAGCGGAAACCCTTCCTGACGTTCGGTCAGTTTGATGTCGTTCTCATCGCAGTATTCAAGGATTTCGTCAACGTCATCACAGGCTTCGAGATCAAACTCATCGCCTTCATCATCATCCTCGTCATCGGCGCCGCCACCTTCTTCAACAAACTCAAGGATGGCGTCAACCACATCATCGAGATTCTTACGGGTCGGAGTAATGTCGATGTCAACGTCATTGTCCTTGATGTACTTTTTGATCTGGCGCAGATTCATATCGGCCAGTTCTTCTTCAAGGGAATCGAGGTCAACGTCACCGTCTTCCTCATCATCTTCATCTTCATCATCTTCTTCGTCGTCTTCGTCCTCATCTTTCGCCGCTGCCTTTTTACGACCACGCTTTGTAGTTTTCTTTTCTTCCTGCTCCTCTTCGTCGCCGTCCTCATCGATCAGACCTTCATAGTAATCGATGATCGAATCAGGGACGTCGTCGATCTTGCCAGCGTCATCGATGTCCTCAATGGCAGAAATGAAATCCTCCATGAGGTCCTCAACATCGCCCGTTACCGCAACCTTGTCGGTAAGCTTTTTTCTGTTGAGGGCTTTGATGTTCTTGACGAGTGCTGCCTTTGTTACTTTTGCCATAACCTTTTCTCCTTTTAAAGAGGTTAATAAAATGCCCACCATTGGGCAACATTCCATAAGGAACTAATTGGTAGGTCGGGGCATGATGGCAATCACACACTTAATAAAAGGAGGCAGTTGGTGTGCATGTAGCAAGCCGATTAGCTACGCAGGGGAGGCACCCCCTAACCAACTACAGATTATAAGTTACCCCGACCTACCAATTAGTCCCTTATGGGAACTGGTGTATTATAGCACATTAGATTCATTTTTTACTAAGTGGCAAGATATTTTTTATTTAGGGTGAAATACTTGCGTTCCCTGTTATTTTCAAAGATTCTTGTGCAGTCTAAGATAGGTTGACTTACCTCCAACCTCTGCGTGATAATAACCTCGTGACGTTCATTGAATGACATGTGCCTATGAAACAAGCAATTGACTCGTGCTATATTAAAATCTTTTTCGTAGTCCGTTTGATTCAATGCAATGCGTATATCCAAATGGCCGTCCTTTGTCTTACTTTCACTGGTTGACATTTTATCAAGTGAATATTGGGAGCGGCCCATTTTGTTAGCTTGATCTGCATTCAATACCAAACAGTTAAGCTCACCAGCTAACTTACTGGCATTCTTCCATTTGTTATCAACGTCTAATCTAATCTCTGGATTCTCTTGTGCCATAATATCAAGATAGTCAAGTATGATAATATCAGGCACCCACTTAGTCCTGTCAATGTATCTTAGGATATACGCCCGGACTTCTTCAAAAGTGACTGAAAACCTTGGAAAACATTTCACACGATAGTTATCCAATTGTGCAAATCGTTCATGCCTCTTGACGGCCCTTTTAACTATGCGTGGTGAAACTGTTTTTAAAACTGAATGATCGTACCATATGGTAGGCTGAAAGCGTTTGCTTGCTGTTGCATTGACTCGGACTTTTGGATTGTCTTTGCATATGTCACATGGAACCCACTTTGTATGATCTTCAAAGTATACTTGCTGTCCGGGGTTTTCAAATAAACGCTTTTTCTTTTCCCGAGCTTTGCGAAATGTAGATTCGCAAGTACCATGTTGATTGTTTTCGCAATCAAGAACTGGATAGATGTTATCAC
>Ga0272441_10000308_pt1 | contig 112792 bp, 111 predicted proteins | sample SSMProp6N_FD_193582 | JGI IMG/M metagenome (GOLD analysis project Ga0272441, IMG submission 193582) | Marine sediment archaeal communities from Little Sippewissett salt marsh, Falmouth, MA, United States - SSM-Prop-6N | ecosystem: Environmental > Aquatic > Marine > Wetlands > Sediment ...
CGAGGTCATCGTGAGTCAGGACACGAGCCAAATCGAAGCCATACTCCTGTGCAGTGCGGCGTTCCGCGTCGCTTCGCGCAACAAGCCGGCACTGGATCTCCCCACCCATGGCTCTCAACGCGCATGCTGCCAGCACCGCTTCGGGACTCCCCCCAACTCCGAGGAGGATGTCGATGTGCGACGACTCCCATGCGGTCATCAATGCCGCCGCAACGTCGCAGGCAGGGATCAAGCGAATACGAGCACCAGAAGCGCGCACTTCGTGGATCAGCCTCTCGTGCCGTGGACGATCAAGAATGACGACGGTCAGATCCCGAATCGCGTCGCCCTTCGCGCGAGCCACCTTCGCTAGGTTGTCGGCAACCGGTGCATCGATATCGATCTTTCCCCGCGCTTCGGATCCGACGGCAATCTTATCCATGTAGACGAGCGGGCCGGGGTCGAACATCGTGCCCCGCGGAGCAAGGGCAATTGCAGAGATCGCGTTGGGGTTACCCATCGCGAGTGGCGTTGTTCCGTCCACCGGGTCGACTGCGATGTCCACCTCGGGGGGGACGCCGGTCCCCACCCGCTCCCCGCAGAAGAGCATCGGAGCGCCATCCTTCTCTCCTTCCCCGATGATGACAGTACCGTCCATCTGCACAGAGTGGAGCACCAGCCGCATAGCCGTCACGGCGCTCTGATCTACGACGTCCTTGTCTCCGCGCCCCATGTACCGCCCCGCAGCGAGCGCAGCGGCTTCAGTCACTCGTACCAGCTCCAGTGCGAGGTTCCGAGTTGGCGTGCCGAACACTCCTGACCTCCTTTGCCATCCAAGAAGGCAGCGTAGTTCGCCGAGAACGGGATCGTCAAGTCCGGCTCTCAGCTTGGCCTCGAGAGCAACGCGAAGGGACTCGAAGGACCATGTGACACGCCCCCCCCGGCCTGCCAGCGAACGCTTTGCGCATGGAGTCTTCAGGCCGCCGACCGCCTCTACACAACCTGGGATGATGGCTCCGCGGTTTGTCGTGATCGGAGCTCCTTGGCTGGACTACCCCAGAAACGATGTGGCAATCGGGAGCTGGCCAACGCGCTTAGCATCGACAGGTTCGCCGTTTTGGCTGTCTCCGGTAAAGGGCCCCACGCACTTGCCTGCGCCAGCGAAATCCCGAAGCGGATCACGAGGTGTGGCATCATCTCTGGAATGGCGCCGTTCTCCCATGTCACCCAGCAGATGAAACCGACGAACGAAACGATCTTCCGCATTGCACGCAAGACCCCATGGCTGCTGCGGACGGTGCTATGGCTGGGAGCAGGGCGGTACGCGCGAAGCGAAGAGGCGATGCAGAAGCAGGTAAGGGCGGGTCTTGGCGAACTGCCGCTACCGGATCGCGTGTTGATGGAGGATGCGTCAATCGAGCGGATCGTCGTTGCACAGGCCATGGAAGCATATCATCGGGGCGCCAAAGGCGTCGCCCATGAGGGGAAGCTGCTCGCTCGCGATTGGGGATTCCCACTTGGAGACATCTCCTGTGAGAACGTCCGACTGTGGCACGGGGAGATGGATGTCAACGTCACCGCCGAAGCCGTGCGGGGGCTCGCCAAGCAGATCACGGCCTGTAAGGCCATCTTCCATCCTGAGGAAGCCCATCTCTCCACGATGGTGCATCACGGCACCGAATTCATGGCAGCAGTCCGCCAAGCATCAGCGACATCTGCGAGGTGAAGCTGTGGGCGCGCCAGTCACCTGAATCCAGTTCACGTGCAATGGGAGAGCTGGCACTTCGCGGCCGCTCCGTGCGAAACACAAGACGCCGACATCGCAGTCTCAGGCAGTGCACTTGGCTCACTCCTGCGAGGTGTTGACTCTCATCACCGTGTCGAAGCCAACGAGCGTGTTCCACCTCCCGGCCCGAGGCTCCAAAAAGCTGTTGCAATCCAGGTCTCGAGGAGACCCGATTCCGTCGCGCCGGCGATCTCCTCGCAGACGTGCACCGGGGTCGACTGGCGCTGTGTTCTGGATCAGGGCTCCTGCGTGCCGGTGTGTCGGCAAACGCCTGTCCTGGTAGCCGGACTCCCGAATCACCTGTTAGCTGCCCGCGTCCCTGTCATCTCGGCCCGCGCCCTGGAAAGGGATCGGCACCGGGACAGCGTCTGATGTTGGGATTGCCTGACTCGATGCCAGCAGCGAGCGTACCCTGAACCCGAGTACCTTCGCGCCAGGGGTGGAGTGCTGCGCTGGCAGTACCGACTCGCACTGCCCTCCTCCGGAGCAGCTCATCTCTGTCGCTACTCCGCTTTGCCATGCGGATCCTCGCTTGCAGGGGCCAGCATCTGATGTGCTAGTCCCTTGAGAACTGGCTTTCATCGCTGCGCCACAGGCAGCGGGCACGTTCGGCGCTCAATCCTCCGGGTTCCGGACTGCCGGCGACACAAGCAGGTGCGTTGGTGTAACGCGTAGTGTCTACTAGAATGCTCGCATGGAGGTGTGGCGTGCTGTCCGCGAAACGCGCCCTCGGAGTCGCAGTGCTTCTCCTCGCGTACGCGTCCATGGTGGCCCATGCGCACAAGCCGGTGGCGATTGGCGAGACGTACGCAACGTTCGGCGAGGCGCTGAGACTTGACGAGATCGACGTGAGTCAAGTTGCGTATGCCGGACTGGACGAAATGCATCGCGCGCTCTGGTTGGCATTCGACATCGCCACCCCAACGAAGCTCGACCTGTCCCTCGGCATTCCGGTTATTCAGCGGCTGGTCAACTACCGTCCGAACCTCGCCGTGCTCGGGCCTGGCCTGCCGCCCATCGACCTGCCTTTGGAGACACCGGAAGACGGCGGCGTCCTGTTCGAGACGGCAACGGCCGGAGAGGTGCCGTCCTTCTATGAGCCCTTCACGGGGACTGAGTCGTGGATTCTCCTCGAGACCTCCGTCGATCTGCCGCAAGCGGGTGTCTACTACGTCGTCGCCTGGGCGCCGAACGATCTGCCAGACAAGCTCTGGGTAGCCGTGGGCGCAAGAGAGCAATTCGGAGTCAGCGATTTCCTGTCTTTGGGGTCGATCATCCGGCAGGTACGTACCTTCCATGAGATCGCTCCGAGGCGGAGCAGTTCAGCGAGCGCCGGCAGGCTGCTGTTCCTCGGTCTGTTCGCGGCGTTGCTTGCTCTGCTCGTCTCAGTGTCAAGGAACTAGACGGAGGAACGGCGGTTGGTTCGGCCTGAACACATGCAACGCCTCGACACGTTCGCCGAGGGCAACGATCCAATCGAGGTTGTTGTCCATGACAGCATGCAGCGTGGCTATCGCTACTTCCTGACAGAGCCTGTTGGGAGGAGCTTCCATCTCGCGTTCCATCCTCAGCTATCGCCCAAGGAGATGCTGGAGATCGGCGTCTTCGGCGGGAAGTACATGACCGATTGCCGCAAGGAGTTCCCGGAGGACTGGTTCGCGAGCGCGAAGCTCTCACCCGGAGGCCGCGATCCGTCTCTCAACTTCTTCGGTGTCAATGCATCGAAGTCTCTCGCCTACTGGCGTGACAAGGGATGGATCCATCCTGACGATCCGCGCGGCTGGTTCCAGTGGTACTGCCGGTACTACATGGGCAGACGCCATGACGATGACGAACGCCAGATCAAACGCTGGAAGGCGATGACTCGCCATGTGGCACAGATCCGCAAGAATTGCCTTCCAGGTGATCTTGACTGTCGTCCACGGCAGCGGCAAGCATTGCTTCACTGGGCCTACGACGCTCGCGGCATCTAGCTCGGCGCAAGCCGAAGGGGCTAACGCACATCGCTTCCGGTCGGGACCCTTCCCTTCCCCGAATCCAGCACATCGACAAGCTCCAGCGGGAACGGCTCGAAGTAGACCTGGTCAGCGAGGTAGGCCACATCGAATCGGACGATCCACGAGCGCATGATGCTCGTTGGGGAAGCAAGCGGAACACGCCTGTCACGGTACTGCTCGAGCGAGTCAAGGAAGAATGCCTTCTCGCTCGCCTCCAGGCCATCGGACACATACCCAAGCCCGTGCATCAGGACGTTGATCGCCGACGTGCGCCGGGGAGCCTTCGCCAGCGCCAGATGAAGGCCCTCTGCGTAGCGTGAAAAGACCTCAGTGATCGGCCTTCTCTCTGGATTGGCGGCGATGCGGCCAAGCTCGCGCATCTTGTTCTGGTTGTATGCCATCAACAGAAGCTTGTGCCTCGAGTGAAACGCCACGAGGTCGCGCATCCTCCCAAGGTCTGATGCATGTCGGAATCGAGCCAACGCGAACAGCCGCGTGAGGAAGTGCTGACGGATGTCGAAGCTCTTGAGCCTGCCTTCATCCTCGATGGCGCAGTAGGAGTACCTCTCAGCGACGGCGCCGCCGAACATCCCGCTCGTCTTGGTGAATGCTGCGCCTCGTTTCTCGTTGACGAAGAGCTTCACCTCGCGTGGGCCGCACGATGGCGACCCGTGCTTGAGAATGAACCCATCAGGTGGTTCGATCTCACCGAGAAACCGATCGACGAATGCCCTCATCTCCGTAGTGAAATCGAGGCCGGTCTCCGGTTGGATAAGGCGCGGCGCTGTTTCCTCCCCAACGAGGCGAATCGGATGGCGGGGGACCCCGAGACGAATCCCGACCTCAGGGCAAACGGTCACCGCTTCGACGAAGGGCTTCAGCTGCTCCACCATCGGCTCGCTGATGATCCCGCCGTTGTAGCGGCAGTTCTCGAAACCCAGGCAACGGCTAAACACGACCCTCGGCAAGTGATGGTCAATCCTCAATGTCATCCCCCTGAGCACCCCCGCGTGGCGATCTTACACGCCATGCGGCGAGCGCGGATTGCGGTGAGTTGCCCTACAGAGAGGATCGCAGAGGGCGTCGGCTGCACAACCGAAGCCGGATTCCCCTCCGAGACTCGTGGGCCTAGGCCGTGGAGGCCACGGACACTCCAGCGACGTCGAGCGCAGCCCGACGGTCGTGTCAAACGAGCCGGCCGCCAGGCGACGTGCCACGACCTCGCACTCATCGACCGCTCTGGGTGCGGAACAGATGCCGCTTGATATCCAGCGTACCGGTCTTGGGAAAAGGGTTGTCGACAAGCACTAGCTGCCGGCTGCTGCGCAGTCGCTTGTACGGCGCCAGGCGCTGTAGGCGGCCCCGAAGCTCATGCCAGATGACATCCTGAGCCCGCTTGAGAACCCCGTCGGCCCTGAGTAGATCCTGGTTGGCATAGACGACCGCCTCAATCTCGCGGTCGGACTCACGATAGCGAACGAGAACTTCCTCGACATACGGGATGCGGCCGATCTCCCACTCCAGCTCCTCAGGATAGACGTTCTTCCCCGTCTCCAGGACGATAACATTCTTCGCCCGCCCCTTGAGGTGGATCTCGCCCTGCGAATCGAGGAGCGCAAGATCGCCCGTGTGGAACCATCCGTCTTCGTCGATCGCCTGTGCCGTGGCGCTCGGGTCGTTGTAGTACCCCTGCATCACGATAGGTCCACGCACGAGCAGTTCCCCGATGCCGTCAGGCCAAGGATCGCGGATCCTTGCCTCGACCGTAGGGATCGGCCGACCCACAGAGCCGGCCTTCTTGCTGAACGGATCGCAGAGCGAGACGACGGGGGACGTCTCGGTCAGCCCGTATCCTTCCATCATTCCGATTCCCATCCGGCGGAATCCAAGCGCGACGTCCGGGTCGAGCGGCGCTGAGCCCGAGACGAAGAAGCGAAGCCTACCTCCACTCAGACGCTTCTTGATGCCGTGGCCGATCAGGCGGGGCGCGACACGCCACATGACGCGCCCAGCGACTGAACTGCGGACCTTGTCGCGAAGCTTCGCGTACATTGCGTGATGAAGCTTGGGGACGCCAACGAAGATGGAAACGCCATACTTCCGCATCAGCTCAGCGATGCGGCGGTAGTCGTCGGTGTAGATCGCAGTGCCCCCACCATAGAGCGGAAGGATCAAGCAGGCAACGAGGCCGAGAATGTGATGCCACGGCGCAATGGAAAGCAGCACGTCATCGGGATAGATCGGGATCACCTTCGTCCCGTGCACCAGATCCGACATCACGTTGCCGTGCGACAGCATCACCCCCTTGGGATGGCCGGTCGTTCCAGACGTGTAGGCGAGGAAGGCTGTATCAGAGGGCGAGAGCGCGATACTGGGCGGCGGCTGATCGGAGAGTAGAGATGTGTACGTGGGCTCTTCGCCATCGTCCATGTCGATGCGCAGTGCGTCATCGGGGATCCGGTCGAGGAGCTCCCGCGGAGCGAGGAACGCTTTCGGCGCAGCGTGCCGGGCAATCGCTTCCACCTCGTGAGCAGTGAACGCTGGATCGATCGGGACGACCCATGCGCCAAGACGCAGCGCACCGAATACCGCAGCCGCGAAGCGAATCCGCGGTCGCGACAGGATGGCCACGCGGTCACCCTTCGCGATGCCGCGAGCAGCAAGCCCCGCAGCCACACGACGACTCTCCTTCACGAGGTCGGCGTAAGCGATCTGAGAGGGTTCACACGCGACCTCTCCGGCGTTGCGTATGGCCATGTGCTCAGGGAAACGGCCAGAGACTTCGCGGAGCATCTCGGTGATGGTTTCCATCTTCGACCTCCCTTGATCCCTCTGTTGGCTGACCTCATATCCTCCCCACGCTGCACAACGCGCAGACCATCGCTGGCACGGATCGGGAACAGTGCCAGAAGTGAGGATCCTAGACTACAGCCCGCCGGCAAGCTCGGCAAACCCGAAAGGCGCACCCCGATACGCGCAAAGCTGTTCGCATGTCGACGGCTCTTCGACGCGCACCATCGCAAACCGGTGCTTCGCAGGATCTAGCTCCGGATGGCCAACTGCATTGCCCTTCAGTAGCTCCTTTTGCGCTTCAAGCACCGCCTGCTCATCCGACCACTCGATGGTGCCATCGATCCGATGCGCAGAGATCTCGTGACCCGACCGTGTGCAACGAACACGTTGCACAACGTAGGTCGCCCCTTCGGCAATCCCGAGGATCTGCACCGAGACCAACGTGCCTGGGTGGCCGTCTCCATCGTAGTCGAACACGCGTGGAGCCGCGGGATCTACGGGCGCCACATCCGTGGCCGCAATGCCCAGCCGTGCACCACGAACCTCGACAACGAATCCCCGACGAAGAGGATCTCCCCCACTTCCTCACGGAGGGTCGCGTTTCGGGGAGTGGGGCAAAGCGATGCCATGCATGCCGCGGGAACCCCCGTGCTCCCAAGAGCGGTTTCATTATCTCCAAAGGTAAGACAGTAGTGGTCCATCATCGTGAGAGATGCACCTTCTTGTTCGATGTCGACCCACTGGATCACCTGGCTGACCCGGGCACCTTCGCCGGCGAACGGCAGCACGGCAATCTGCGGATAGATCTGCACCATCGCCCGCGCCCTCGCCCACCTGCCCGCAAGCTCTGTGACTGCTCCAAGACTCCCCATCGTCACCGGGAGCACAGGAAGCGCAAACAGAGGTGACTGCCCACGTAACGCCATCTCGGTTGTCCGACTCGGATGGAGCTGGCATCCATGCTTTGCCCCTTCGACTCGAACTCCGGTCAAGTGCCCACATCCCGGCAATCCGCTAGCGCACCGCTGCTCCTTCGCGTGGGCCGACCCGCTCCGCACCGCGCCATCTCTGACGGGAATGCGGAAGCACACGTGCTCCTCGATCAATCGATGGAACGTCGCGGCTTCTCGCGCCTCGGCGGTCGAGGGAGAAGGATCGAGGTCCTCCGCTTGTAGGACTCATAGTCATCCTGGCCGCCCCACGTCTCATCCGCGTGTCTCTCAAGCATCGGAATTCCACTGATGCGCGTGAGTAGCAGGATCACGAAGACCGGGGAGATGAGGGCTGCCCACTGCCATCCTTGCAGCACCGGAGATGCAATGACGGCAACGCCGATCCAAACAAGGATTTCACCGAAGTAATTGGGGTGGCGGGACCAGCTCCAGAGCCCAGTATGGATGAACCTTCCCTTGTTGGCAGCATCCGACTTGAACTGCGTCTTCTGCCTATCGGCCAGCACCTCCACGGCAAAGCCGATGAGCCATAGGCTCAACCCTACCCAAGTGAAGACGCCAAGGGGCCTACGCACGCTCGTCGTGATCGCGGCCAGCGCCGCGGCCAGCGTCAGCGACACCCACAATCCTTGTAGTGTCCACGTCAGCAGGAAGCGGGGAATCGAGGGTTTGATCTCATCGAAACGGCGATCTTTCCTAGCGCTGCGCACGCGTCGGAACAAGAAGGTCCCGAGGCGAGTCGCCCAGATCGCGATAAGGCCGAAGAGCAACCAGGATCGCCCACATGGCCGCGGTCCAAGGAGAATCGCAGTACCGGCCACAGCCATGTAGGTGATGCTTCCTGTGATGTCGAAGAACTTCTCGGTTTGCCTAAGGTAGGCGGGGATGAACGCCACCCACTGCACGACGAAGGCCATCGCCACAACGACAGCGAAGGTCGGGATCCCGAGCGCGCGGGTTCCTCCCTGACCGCTCGCCCACGCGATCAACGACGCAACGATCAGCACGGGGGGGATCGCCAGCATGGCATTACGATCTGCGCGGTTCATGGATCTCGTCCTTTCAGCTCTGTCTCACACCAGACCCGGTCGGCTGCCACGATTCCGGATCGCACCCAAAACCGCGGGCCGGAAGCACCGATCGCCGCCACACCTGATGATGTCCGTGCGCTCACGATTCCCACTGGAGTTGGTGTCGCGCAGTCAGTGGTCAAGCCCTTCCGATGGCGCCGCATTCCCGTTGCGCTCTCGTAGCGCTAGGATACAGCGTATCAGAATAGGAGGTGGAGATGAAGACAGCTGCAGTGCTCGCCGGACTTGGCGCGCTGGCAATGGCCATCGCACTCGTCTACGGGTTTGCTGGAGGAGACTTCGCGAGCGACGGACGGCAGATCCTTTCCATGACCTGGGGCATGGTGTCACTCGTGGATCTCTATGTCGCGTTCGTCCTGTTCTCGTCGTGGATTCTCTTCCGCGACGGCATCACCCCAGGATCAGCGCTGTGGATCGCGGCCGTCATGACCCTGGGAAGCTTCGCGATTTGCCTGTACGTCATCGTTGCACTCCGGCGGAGCAAGAGGGACTGGAGTGCTTTCCTTCTCGGCCGGCATGCCAAGGAGGCGTCTTGATCTCATGCCACACCAAGATGCAACAGCCCCTGGAGCATCTTCGCCCTGCGATGATCGCTTCCTCCAACGTGCTGCCCGCTCGAAAGGCCGCCACACCACATGCGTGGACTTCGCTAGCCAGGCTCCATAGGATCCTCGATCGGATGCCTAGCCCCGCACCGGGTTCGCGGTGAACACTCCTGCGGCCGGGCATGGAACCCGTGAAGCGAACGGGCTCAGATCACTGCCGATCAGCTTGAGGAGACAGCCATGGCGTTACATCCCCGTGGCGGGCCCGGCCCTTCCATCGCGAGCGCAAGAGACGTGCTCTCCTCCTATCAGGTTGCGTCCCTGCGCAAGTAAGTCGCTTTGTCCCCATTCTCGTCACATGCCCGTCGAAGAAGGAACTTAGGCAGGACAGGCTAGGATCACGCCACTCCTAACGGTATACTATTGCATCCGCAACCCAGCGGGGCAGTGCCTCAACAAGGAGAGTGTGATGAAGAAGATGACGGTTCTGGTGGCAGCGCTGGCGCTCGTGCTCGCCGTGGGTTCGCTGCTAGCGATCTACGCTGGCCCAGGGCCCGCTCCACACTCGGGAGATGGCGTCTCTGATGGAAGTGGCTTCGATGTACTGCCGGGTCCAGCTGGCGATGCTGATCCATTGGGACCCAATCCGAGTGCGGGCGACGGGATCCCAGACGGCAGCGAGTTGCCGGCACCGAACGGTCCGGCGGCGAACTAGCACTGCTCCCGCATCCATTGCCTGAGCGGCGCCCCCCCACACAGTGAAGGTCCCGCCAGCCAGCGGAAGATGGGGATTGCGCGTTCACCGATCGCCTGCAAGCCGTCACGGGGCATCGCGGAGCGGTCGGCGAACGCGTTTCACTGTCATCCTCTGATTCCGCATGGCGGCTCGTACCTTCAGCGGGGTCGATTTCCCTCTACGCGGCGCATTCCACTCGCCGCCGATGCATGAACCCGAGTCGACTGGCCATCCACCTCGATTCCAGCGCGCATCCTCGAGCTTCAACGCAGCCCACGTAACATGGCGCGGTAGGTACAGCCGTGACAAGGCAGGAGCAGGCGGAGCGCTGCGATGGACGCCGGCGTCTTCGCTAGGAACGGGACGCGGGGACAGGATGAAACACCGACGCGTCATCGTATCGCGGCACGGTGGTCCAGAGGTTCTGGAGAGGTCCTTGACTCCCAGGAACCGTCAACCGATTGCTCACGCGCGTACGGGCTCCCGGAGCACAACCGGCCGGGAGAAGGGTCTGCCGTACTCGCGACGCTCCTCGATCAGCTGGTGAGCGCACGTGTTGCCCTCACGGACAACCTCCTCGCACGGATCCGCACCTTCGCCGTCCCGCCGCGGCGGACGGCCATGGGCAATCCGCCGGAAGACAGGCCGAACGCGCCCATCTCGCGCTCCAGCCGTGCACGTGTGGCTCATCCCGCAAGGTGCCGGCTCAGCGGTGCCATGGCAGTCGAAGCCCCGTCACCAGATCTACTATGGGAGCTAGCGAACGATGCGAAGGCCGCCACCCTGTACGGCGCGCTCAACCTCTTCGAGCGTCGCGTACACCACGTCACCGGGAAGCGTCTGTTTGATCGCGGAGATGGCAACGCCGTAGCGGACTGCGCTCGCCACGCCTTCCTTCAGGTAACCGAAGAGAAAGCCCCCGACGAACGCATCGCCGGATCCTACGCGATCGACGACCTCGATGTCGTACGTCGGCGCGGTGTGCACCGCATCCTCTTGTGCATCGAATGCGATGGCTGTCCAGCGGTTCCGCCACACGGAGACGTTCTCCCGCAGGGTGATTGCCACAATGCGGAGGGCGAACGTGTCGGCCAGTCGTCGAGCAACCGCCTCGTAGCTCTCCTCCTCGATGCCGAACACGCGAAGCGTGTCCTCCTCGGTGGCGAACAGAACATCGGTCTGCTGCGCGATGGCCGTCATGACCTCTCGCGCCTCCGCTTGCGACCAGAGACGTGCCCTGTAGTTCAGGTCCACGCAAACGAGGGCGCCTGCTTCCCGCGCCTTCCCCACAGCCTCGAGCGTGGCATCCGCCGCGCTGGCCGATAGCGCCGCCGTGATGCCGGATGTGTAGAACAGCTTCGCGCCCTGGAACACCGTTGCCCAATCGACCATGCCCGGCTGAATGCATGCGATGGCAGAGTGCGCTCGGTCATAGACGACGCGGTTGGCCCGCGGAGATGCGCCGAACTCCAGATAGTACGTCCCCACACGATCGTTCTCGGTCCACAGGATGTGGGATGTATCGATGCCGTGAGTCCGTGCGAAGTTGGCCACCGTTCGCCCGATTGGATTGTCCGTCAGCCTCGTCACATACGTAGTATCGAGCCCCATGCGAGCGGCAGCGACCGCCGCATTCAGTTCGGAGCCCCCGACGTGAACGTCCAGAGCGCTCGCCTGCTCGAGGCGCCGAAAACCAGGAGGGGAGAGGCGAAGCATCGCCTCGCCAAACGTGACAAGATCACGACGCATGGTCGTCGATCCTCTCGCGGTACTCCTTCACAAGGCGGCTGATCTCGCGGGCGCGCTCGAGAACCCGAGACTTCTCTCCCTTTGTAAGCCACGATCCGAGGCAGATCAGGACTGCACCGGCGTCGAGGTACTCCTTGGCATTCTCGCCGGTGACACCCCCTGTGGGGACCAGTGGAATCTCCGGCAGAGGACCGTGTAGATCCTTCAGGTACTGCGCTCCGAGGCGCGCGGCAGGGAACACCTTCACGAGATCTGCCCCGAGGTCCCATGCAGCCAGCACCTCAGTTGGCGTCATGGCGCCCGGAATCACGACGACATCCCTCTCCGCTGCCCGTTGGATCACCTCCGGGCAGCAGACCGGCGACACGACAAAACGCGCTCCCGCGTCGACGCAGCCATCCACATCGGCCGCCGTCCGCACTGACCCAGCGCCAACGACCGCGCTCGTCTCCGCCACCAAGCGCCGGATCAGCCCATGAGCACCAGGAACGGTCATCGTCACCTCGAGCACTCGAACCCCTCCGTCCAGCAACACGCAAGCCGTCTCGAAGACGGCGTTCGCATCGTCACCACGAAGGACGGCGACAGCGCAGTATGCGCGTAGGGTTTCGAGCACAGCTTTCCGTCCGCATTCCTGCATGTCAGAGCCTCCTCAACGAGTCAGCCACCCGCCATCCACGCGAATGATGGTTCCCGTGATGTAGTCAGCGGCCTTCGAGGCGAGGAAAACAACCGCGCCGCACAGATCCTCCGGCGTTCCCCAACGATCCATCGGCACGCGGCTCAGGATCTCGCGGCTTCGCTCCTCGTCAGCGCGAAGCGGTGCCGTGTTGTCCGTCGCCATGTATCCGGGGGCGATCCCATTGACGTTGATGCCGTAGGGCGCCCATTCGTTGCCCAGCAACCGGGTGATGCCAGCGACGGCGCTCTTGCTCGCCGTGTACGGAGCGACAAGGATGCCGCCTGAGAAGGACAGCATGGAACACACGTTAATGACCTTCCCTGGGCGGTGCTCGTCGATCAGCGACTTCCCGAACGCCTGCGTCAGGAAGAACAGGGAGCGAAGATTGATGTTCATCACCAGATCCCAGTCCTCCACCGGGAACTCGTGAGCTGGATGTCTCCGGATGATCCCCGCGTTGTTGATGAGGATGTCGAAGCTGCCAAGCTCCTCTCTTGTCGTGGCGAGGATCCGCTGGATGTCCTCCGTCCCGGAGAGGTCGGCTTGGATCTCCACGAATCGCCGTCCAACGCCCTCGACCGCCACCCGAGTCTCTTCGAGTGGCGAGAGAACGTCTACGCCGACGATATCCGCCCCCGCCTCCGCGAGTCCGATTGCCATACCTCGTCCGAGGCCTCGTGCAGCACCCGTTACGATGGCCGTCTTTCCCTCCAGGCTGAATGCATCTGTGATCATTGCAGGTTCTCCTCGGTCTTTCGGATCATGCTCCATCGCCCTCGACTGCGCGGACATCGTCGAAGGACCCCTTGCTCCACATCATCAGCCTTTCCCTTCCTCCAGCAGTGCCCCGAGCCCGAGGCGGGCGATCGTCTCGGATGTCGGCGTGCCTCCCGCATCCCAGCCACGGAGGCTGTAGTACTCCTGTTTCGCAGCCTCGAGAGCGTGCGGCGCCACGCCCGCGCGCGGCCCGTCCCTCGCCGGCTCAAGCGCCCGCGGCGGCAACGCCTCATCCTCCGCACGGGTCCCAAAGCGGACGGCCACGAGGCGCTGCAGGTTGAAGATGCGCTCCGAGGTCGTCACGGCGTGCTCGATGGACCAGTCCCAGCCCGTTGCGGCATTCAGGCCGTCGACCATGTCGGTGAACGAGACGCCCATGAACCTGCAGATCACGAGGGAATTCCAGAACGACGACCAGTCCTGGGACCGCGCGACCAGCCGGGGCACACCGTCCATGGTCCGCGGATCGACCTGCTCGGTGATGCCCATCTCGGACAGGACCACTCCGAACGATGGCAGCAGCAGGTTGCCTCGCTCGTGACACGCCCCGCGCACGCCCGTCATGTAGTTCAAGGCTAATCCGAAGAACGCCCTTGGGTCATGGGCCGGATGCTCCACTCCCTTCGTCGCGACGGCGAAGGCGCGGCTCTCGGGAGCGATCGCCTCCGCAGCCCGCGCCACCCCTTCTCCGAGGAGCTTCCCAGCCCCCTCGCGCTCGCCGATCTTGCGGACCAGGGCGACCATGGCCTCCCCGTTACCCCACGTTAGGTCCAGGCCGTCGAGCGCATCCCTGGACAGGTATCCCTTCTCGTGGCACTCCATCGCGAACGCAATCGCTGCTCCCGTGGAGATAGTGTCTATCCCGTAGGCATTGCACAGGTCGTTCGCCTTGGCGACGGCGGCCACATCCGCCACCAGGCAGTTCTGCCCGAGCATCGCCAGCGTCTCGTACTCCGGTCCGGGGCCGTCCATCCGATAGGCGGTCGGGGACTCCACCCGTACGTGACGGTGACATCCCACGGGGCAGTGCGCGCACGGCACCGGGCGGACGTAGATCTTCTCGTAGGCGCCCCACGCAAGTCGCTCGTTGCCCTCCGGCCAGTGACCGAGCTGCCAGTTCTTGGTCGGCACGTCTCCGAAGCCGTCGAGGATGTCCATGTACCCCGCGGTGCCCTTGGCGGCGAGAAGGTCGTTGCCCTCAAGGATCCTCGGCAGCCAGGCGGACTTGAGATCCTGCAGCCGCGACGGATCCGAAGTCGGCGGTAGCGAAGCACCGTCGCCTGAGATACGAATTGCCTTAAGACGCTTCGCGCCCATCACCGCGCCCATGCCGGTTCGTCCCGCGCTGCTGTAGCCGTCCACAAGGATCGACGCGTAGCGGACGAGAGCCTCACCAGCCGGTCCGATGGTGGCCACGCTCGCCTTGGCGCCGCCCGAGCCTCCCCTCAGCGCAGCGAGGGTGTCGAAGGCGCTTCGTCCCCACAGGTCGTCGGCCGGATGCAGCGTCGCGTTGCCGTTCTCCACGGTTAGCGTGACAGGTCGGCTTGCCTTTCCCCGAACCACGATCGCGTCGAGGCCGGCGCGCTTCAGAGCGATTCCCCACGCCGCTCCTGCCGCCGATTCCCCGTAGCCGTCACTCAGCGGGGATCGTGCGCAGACCGACCACTTCGCGCTTCCCGGAAGCTCCGTCGCCTGGAGCGGCCCCGTCGCGAAGATCAAGACGTTCGCTTCCCCCAGAGGGTCGGCATCCGCTGGAACCTCCCTATGCAGGTAGAAAGCGCCCAGGCCGGCTCCGCCGACCACCGCCCTCAGCACCTCGGGCTCCAGGTTCTCAGCCTGGACCGTTCCCGCCGATAGGTTCACTCCCAAGACACGACCGGAATAGCCGTTCATGCTGCTCCTTCCGACGGCGCGAGATCGCCCCGCCCGCGTGTGCTCTCGATGTTGTGCACGTGCACCCAGGCCCCCGGCGGGATGGACTGCGTCGCCCGGCCGATGCTCTCGCCGTACTTGATCACATCCGCCCCCGCCTGCAGGTCCGCGAGCGCGAACTTGTGCCCGAACGCGATCGGCTCCAGCAACTCGATCTCTCGATCCGGCGCGTCGCCTACGCCTTCGACCCTCACGCGATCGCCTGCAGGCAGCGCCTCGAGTGCCGTAGCCACCGTGTCCTTCGCGTGAACCAGGATCGCTCGTTTCGTTCCCGTCATGTCACTCCTAGAGCACCGGCCCCTTCACGTAGATCCCGCTGTTCACGCCACGCGTGTCGTACCCAAGCTTCTCCGATCGCACCTCGGCACCCGACGCGACCCGGATGACCTCGGAGACCAGCCGCTCTCCCGCTGCCTCCAGCGTCTCTTCACCGCGCAGGATGCTCGACACGTCCACGTCGATGTGCTCCGCGAGACGGCAGGCTGTGTCCCGGTTTCCCGTCACCTTGATGACGGGAACGAGGCTGAATCCCTGAATCGCCCCGACTCCAGTGGAGAACAGGATGATCTGGCAACCACATGCCGCGAGCCCGGTCAGAAACTCCAGTTCGCGTCCCGGGGAGTCCATGAAGTAGAGACCCTTCCCATCCGGAGCTTCGCCGTACTCCAGGGCCCCCACGATCGGACGGGTGCCGCTCTTCACCACTGCACCGAGTGATTTCTCCTCGATGGTGGACAGACCGCCAGCGATGTTCCCCGGCGTGGGCTGACTCCCGCGCATGTCCACGCCCATCGACTTCGCCCGCTCCTCCATCGCCTGGATGTGTCGGAGAATCGTCTTCGCGATTTCCGGGCTGGCTGCCCTGCGGACAACGACGTCCTCCGCACCCATCAGCTCCGTCGTCTCACCGAAGATCACGGTCCCGCCCTCGTCGACGATGCGGTCGACCGCGTACCCAACAGCGACGTTCGAAGCCAACCCCGAGGTCGTGTCGGAAGCGCCGCACTTCACGCCCACCACCAGCTTCGCGATCGACGCCTCCTCACGGGCGGCATCACCGGACAGAGCCATCTCCTGGGCGCGTTCGATCCCTTCCGCGACAGCCTTCGTTACTCCCCCTGCTGTCTGGACTCTGATCAGGGCTACCGGTTTGCGCCCCTCGACCGCCTTCACGATGTCCTCGGCGCGAACGGACTCGCAGCCGAGGCTGATGACGAGAACGCCCGCGACATTCGCGTTTCGCGCGATGCCGCTGAGGACACGGGTGACCGTTCTCAGGTCTGGTCCAAGTTGCGCACATCCTTGATGGTGCAGCATCGGCAACGCGCCGCGAACGTTGCTCGCGATTCGCAGCACGACCTCGTTCACGCAGCCGACCGCAGGGATGATCGCGACGTGGTTGCGGACCCCGACTCCGGTCTCGCGCACGAAACCCTGAAATCCCATGGCCCTCCTTGCGTTGCCGCGCCGGCGTCACGCCGTTCACACGCTGCGGAGAGGCCGTCGTCAGCCCCTGCCCGATCGCGGCGCAGACCCTGCTATGCCAGCTCCTCGATGCTCACCGCATCCATGTCGTCGAACGCCTGGTTCTCGCCTCCCATGCACCACACGAAGGTGTAGGCCTTCGTTCCTGCGCCTGCGTGGATCGACCAGCTCGGGGAGATGACCGCGTTTCCGTCGCGCATCACGATGTGCCGCGTTTCACCCGGGGCGCCCATCAGATGGAAGACGCGATCGTCCTCCGCCAAGTCGAAGTACATGTAGACTTCCATGCGGCGCGCGTGAGCGTGTGGAGGCATCGTGTTCCAGACATTGCCGCTCTCGAGCACCGTGAATCCCATGACCAGCTGGCAGCTCTGGATCCCGTCGGGGTGAATGCACTTGTAGATCGTCCGCTTGTTCGATGCTTCCTGCGTCCCCAAGTGCAGCGGTTCGGCATCGGACATCTTCGCCAGTCCCGTGGGGTAGTCGGCGTGTGCAGGGTAGCTGACGATGTAGAACCTCGCAGGGGAGTCCGCGTTACCGCTGGCGAAGCAAACGTTCCTGGACCCGCGACCGATGTAGAGCGCGTCCAGTCGGTCGAGATCGTAGGTCTCATCGTCCACGGAGATCGTACCGCTGCCCCCGATGTTCAGGACGCCAACTTCTCGGCGCTGCGCGAAGAAGTCGCTAGCCAGCTCCTTGGATGCTTCCAATGACAGCGCATCCCGTACCGGGACCGCGGAGCCGACGATCACCCGATCGACGTACGAGTAGACCAGGCGAACCTCTCCTACGGTGAACAGCTCCTCTACGAGGAAACTGCCACGGACCTCCTGGGTCGTCATTCGCTGGAAGCGAACGGGATCTGCTACGTGCCGCGTCTCGATTGCCAACTTCTCCTCCTTACGCTGAACGCACGACGCTCTTCGCGGCCCAGCCCGGACCGCCCCAATCAACCTTCCCCTTCGCCGACTAGAAGAACAGGTCCCCCAGCCACAGCGAGAGCTGTGGGAACACGCAGAGCAGGATCAGCGTGACGGCATTCGCCAGCAGCCAAGGCAGCGAGCCGATACATGTCTGCACGATGTCCATCCCCGAGACTTTGTTGGCGACATTGAGACACATCCCAACAGGGGGAGTTGCCAGGCCGATCGCAAGCCCCACGATCAAGACAGCGCCGAACTGGATCGGGCTGATCCCCATCTGCATCATGGCCGGAAGGAAGATCGGGGTCAGCAGGAGGATTGCCGGCGCCACGTCGATGAAGTCCCCGACGAAGAACAGAAGCGCAGAGAACAGAAGCAGCGCCCCTGCAGGCGGCAGGTGGAGAGAGAAGAGGAAGTTGGCGAGCATGGTCGGGATGTGTTCGTTGATCAGAATCCATCCGAAGAGACTTGAGAACGTCACGATCGTCATGATCGAAGCGCTCGTGTAGATTGCGTCCTTCAGGATGCCTGGGATCATGCGCGGCTTCAGCTCTCGGTAGACGAACACACCGAAGAAGAGGGCGTAGAGCACGCCCAAACCCGCTGCTTCCGTGGGGGTTGCGATGCCGAACACGATCACCCCGACGATGAACAGCGGCATGCCGATCGCCGGGATCGCAAGCAGGATCTTCTTGACGCTTTCTCGCGCCGTCCACTTCCGCTCTTCACGAGGCCACTTGCGAACCCTCCCGATCACGAAGGTGATGAGGAGCATGAAGAGGCCGATCATGATCCCCGGCGTTGCACCAGCAAGGAAGAGACGCCCGACCGACTGCGCCGAGGCCACCGCGTAGATAACCATGGGGACGCTCGGAGGGATGATCATGCCCACCGTCGAGGAGGCGACCGTGATCCCCGTTGCTATCCGCTTGCGGTATCCCTTCTTCGTCATCTCTGGAATGAGCACAGCGCCGATGGAAGCCGTGTCCGCGACCGAGGAGCCCGAGATCCCACCGAAGACCATGCTCGCTGCGACATTGACCAAGCCGAGCCCCCCTGCAATCCGTCCGAGGAAGATCATCGACACGTCGATGATGCGCTGCGTCAACCCGCCCGCGTTCATCATCAGCCCCATCGTGATGAACAAGGGCAACGCAATCAGGGAGATCGCGTCGACCCCGGCGAACACCCGAAGCGGAACGATCGTCAGCAGCTCGGGGTGAAAAAAGAGGAAGTACACCATCGACGGGATGCCGACCGCGTAGCAGATGGGGATCCCCAGCAGCAGGAGAACAAGGAAGAGCCCCAGGACTATCCCGACTGCCATTTAGATCTCCGCCTTTCGCCCACGGATCAGATCCCAGATGTGCCCAAGCTCGTAGAACATCGCCAATCCGCAGCAGATCTGGAGGCTGATCTGGATCGTCCACATCGGGATCCTGAGAATGTCTGACGGGTGGTAGCCCACGACGCCAATCCACCGGAAGCTGAAGTACAACAGCAAGCCGTGCAGCACGCTGACCAGGAGATGACTTACAGTGCGCGCCGCGGGATAGCCCCACCCAGGAAGCCGCTTGACGATCCCTTCGATCATCACGTGCCCTCTGCGGGCGAGAAGCACCGGAGCGCCGAGGAAGGTCGTGTAGATGAAGCAGAAGCGGACGATCTCCGGCCCCCCATGGATCGAGGTCCTGAAGACGTACCGCAGGATCGTCAGGATGATCGTGAGGCCGACCACCGTGGCGTACGCGAGAATCAGAGCGACATCGATGCCCTGCGCCAATCGATGTCGGAAGCCCTTTCCCAGGACTCGTCTGGATACCGTGACAAGCCGTGCTGTCTCCTTGCTCATCGTTGCACCTCAAACCCCAAACCCTGCCCGTCGTACAGGCCCTCGAATTGAGCCACCACATTCTCCGGCGGCACGTCTCCGAGGATGTTGTGGATGGCCGAGAAGACGTACTTCGTCGTCACGTCCCGAACGCTCGCAACGCGCTCCCGGATCTCTTCTCGGATGGCGTCCGGGGACGCCACCGGAAGAACGGTCTGCGGATCCACGCCCCCGCCCCAGAACGTGACCTTCCCCCCGAACTCCCGCGCCAGCTCCAGCAGATCCATTCGCGGTAGGCCAGGCTGCAGCGGATTGAGAATGTCGATGCCAATCTCCACGAAGTCGGGAATCAGCTCACGGACGGCTCCGTCGGAATGGAAGAACGTATAGGTGCGTCCGGGGAAGGACTCCTTGATCGTTCGAAACACCCGTTGGTGATTCGGCTTGAGAAGCTCCCTGTAGGTTGTGGGCGCGAACAGAGGTTTGTCTTGCCCGGCGACGTCGTCCCCCTCGCGCACGACGTCGACATACTGCCCCAGCGCATCGGCCGCCGAACGCCAGAGAGCACAGCGAAGGTCCGCGATCCTGTCGAACAGCTTCTTGGCAAGGTTCGGCCGCAGCGCCAGATCCATGTACAGCTCCGTGTACCCTCGCACCCTGCTCGCCGTCTCGAAGATCCCACCGCCCTCGCCCTCCAGCACCACGGCATAGCCGGCCTCGGAGAAGGCCCTAGCCGTCTCCGCCAACCCATCGAAGACCGATGCAGACGTCCAATCCGGCCAGGCGAATCCGTCGATGTCCGACTCCGTGATCGTCCCCGAAAGCGGGCTTGAGACGAGATCGAAGTAAAGCCCGCCCTGCTTCGGCTTCCGCCAGCGGCCACCGTATTCATCGAGGTACTCCCAGTGCCTCTCTCTTTCGAGGAGGTCGGGAGCCTTGCGGACCGTGTTGATCTTCACGCCTCTCACATCCACGCCAAGGGCACGCAAGAATCGCTCGTCGATGTGGGGAAGCTGAAGCATGTGATCAACAAGCTTCACCTCGGAGACGTCGATTGGGAGGTCCAGGTGCTTGATGAGGCCGACGTAGGCATCCCTGGAGATCGACGTCACCCGGCTCGAACCTAGGTCGGCGGGGATCCGATCGACCGACTCGCCCTCGAGTGCAGCGAGAACCCGTTCCTTCGGCTGCACCTCGCAACTCCTTCCCACGGACGCGGCGGCGCCGTTCGGCCGTCCTCCGCGCCGTTGCCCTAGCGCTTCCTCGCGGCCGCCAACTCGGCCTGGGCCGATGCGGCAAGCATGAGCATGTCTCCGGAACAGATGATGAACTTGAACCCCTGCTCGATGCGGCGCGCGGCATCCTCTCCGTTCCATGCGAGGATTCCTGCCGGAACGCACTTCGCGTCGCAGATCTCCAGCGCCTCTGCGATCTTCTCCTCGAGCAGCGGGTTGGAGACGTCACCTCGGATGCCGAGGGAGTTCGCCAGATCCCACGGCCCCACGAAGAGGCAGTCGATGCCGTTGACCTCGAGGATCCGCGGGAGGTTCTCCAGCGATGTCACCGTCTCAGTTTGGACGATCACCATCTGCTCTTCATTCTGCGCCGCGTAGCACTGCACCATGTAGCCGGCGCCCCGGGCCGCGTAGAGGGCCGACCGAGGATTGCAGACGCCGCGCTTCCCGATCGGCGCGTACTTCGCCGTTTCCACGACCTCCCGCGCTTGATCCGCTGTGTCCACCATCGGCGCGACGACACCCGCGGCACCGCAGTCGAGAACACGCTGGATCAGGTGCGTATCCTCCTGAACCCGGACAAGCGTCGGCAGCCCCGCTGCTTCTCCCGCAGTCACGAGGTGCTCGATCGTCTCTGGATTGACCATGAAGTGTTCAGCATCGACGACGGCGAAGTCATAGCCTGCAGAGGCAATCACCTCGAGATTCGCCTGACACCGCGACACGAGGAACGTGCCGACAACCGCCTTCCCGTCGAGGATCTGCTTTCGAACGCCATCGTTCACAGTGTCCCACGCCCCTTCCTCTGTGGCCTTCCTTCGGAACCCGTTTGAGAACGGCGGGAGATGCGCGTTCTAGCCAACGGCCACATCTCCCGCCCAGCAATGCTCTGCTGTCTTTCGAGCTGCTCGATTCCTAGTCGCCGCGCACGTAGTCGATCAGCGCGTCGACTTCCGCCTGCGTGAAGTACCCCGCGTTGTTGATGTAGTAGTCCCAGACACCCTGTACCGCATCGACGAACAGCGGGTAGTTCTCCGGTGCGATGTTGTTTGCCGTCATCACACTGCGAAGGAAGTTCTCCTGCTCCGTCTTCGCCGTCAGCCATGCCCAGTTCAGGTACTCCCCCGAGAGCTCCCCCGCCATCGTAACGATGGCCTGGAGATCCTCCGGGAGCGACTCGTACCAGGAGAGGCTGATGTACAGCGGGTCAGGGCCAATCGTGTACTCCAGGAACGTGATGTACTCCTGCACCTCGTAGAACTTCATGTCGACGATCTGCGCCACGGGGTTCTCCTGCCCGTCCACCACGCCGGTCTTCATCGCCATGTAGGTCTCGGTGAAGGGGACGAGCTGGGTGCTCGCGCCGAGGGCCGTCATCACGCGCGTGTTGAGATCGATCGGCGGGACACGGAGCAGCAGGCCTTCCATGTCCGCCGGTGTCTCGATCGGCCGGAGGTTGTTCGTCACGTTGCGGCCAGGCTGGAGCCCGATCGCGGGAATGTAGAACCCGTTGGCCTTCGCGCCTTCCATGATCTGCTTCGAGATCGGCGCTTCGAGCGACGCAAGACCCTCCTCGAAGCTCGTGAAGAGGAACGGCAGGCCGTAGATGAACAGCTGCGGGTTCGCCTTCTCGAAGAGGGCGCCGCGCGTCACCTGGAGCACGCCGAGCTGGACGGAGTCCATCGTCTCGCTTTCCGTCCCGAGCTGGCCCGCAGGGAAGATCTGAACCTCGATCCTTCCGCCCGATGCCGTCTCGACGATGTTCTTGAAGATCTCCGCAGCGTTGACGCGAGCCGAACCTACCGGCCACGACTCCGCATACTTGCACGTGTACTCGGCCTCAGCTTGCAGCACGAGCCCGACTGAACCTACCACCAGGCACAGCAAGAAACCGACAAGAGCCAGCCGCTTCATCAGACAATCCTCCTTGTTCCTTCTTGACACACGTCAGGACCTTCATCGAGTCTGGTTCTCGACGTCACAGTTACCCTCTGCAATCCGGATGATCACCTCCGTTTCCGACTGCGGCGCAACGGCAAACCGCAATCCATCCCGATGGCACACGTCCCAGAGGAGGGGATTGCTGGTGCATCCTGCGCATGGGTACCTACTCCTTGCGAAGCGGTATCGCCAAGCACGTACTGTGAGAGGCTTGAGAGAGCAATGCGGAACACGTTGGGGCGTACACTTCGGGCTCGTCGTTTCGCTATACACGAAAGCATATCCGTATAGCAGAAGTATAGCGATCCAGCTTTGCCGCGTCAATACTCGCTGATGCCCTGCCTCAATGGATTGTCCTCGTGGAATCGCCGTGACGGAGTTGTTTGCAGTCGGGTCGTCCGTTCCTCTCTATCGAGACAGGATCGCAGCCGACGCGGCTTCAGACCGCCCTCATTCGCGCGGTCCCAGCTCCAACCGTCCGTTGTCGTGCATGCGGGACGATGCCGAGTCGGCTGTACGGCTCTGGCTCCCGACACACAGCAAAGCCACGTCTGACGCGATCGTGGCGGGGATACTGGAGCATGGTTAGGATGGAGGCGTGGCACCGAAAACGGTAGAGGAGTGCGGAAGGAAGGCTCATGCGCGTACACATGTCCTACGGAACCGAGGGCCTCTGCGTCGATCTGCCGGATCGATGCAACGTCCAGGTCATCGAGCCCCGGTGGATCACGAAGCTGCGCGATGCGCCCTCAGCGGTCCGAGAAGCGCTGCGAGCGCCGATTCGACTCCCGGCGTTGTCTGCGTCCGTGAAAGCCCGCGACAAAGTAGCGATCGTCTTCAGTGACATCACTCGACCTGTCCCGAACGCGACGCTTCTCGCAAGCGTTCTCGAGCAAATCGCCCATGTCCCAAAGAAGAACATCACGCTCATCAACGCCCTCGGCACCCATCGACCTCAGACCCAGGATGAGCTTGTCTCGATGCTTGGCGAGGAGATCGTACGGGAGCATCGGGTTGTCCAGCACGACGGCGCCGATCGTTCGAACCTGCTGCTCCTTGGCACGTCGAGCTACGGCCACCCGCTCTGGGTGAATCGGCTGTACGCGCAAGCAACCGTCTGCATTCTCACGGGGGTGATCGAGCCTCACTTCTTCGCCGGGTTCTCAGGCGGCCCCAAGGCGGTCGTGCCAGGCATTGCGGGGATGCAGACAATCCTCGCGAACCACTCGCCGGCCATGCTCGCATCTCCCCATGCGACCTGGGCGCGCACTGAGGGCAATCCTGTCTGGATGGAACTACGCGAGATGGCACGGATGGCAGGCCCCGCGTTCCTGCTGAATGTCTGCACCGATCGCCAAGGAGCCCCCACTGCCGTTTTCGCGGGCGATATGATCGAAGCCCATGCGCGCGGGGTCGAGTTCGCCCGCGAGCATACGGTGTGCAACGTCCCGCAGCCTTTCGATATCGTCGTCACGTCGAACGCAGGCTATCCACTCGATCAGAACCTCTATCAAGCGGTGAAGGGCATGTCCGTTGCTGCCAGAGTGGTCCGACCGGGAGGCCACATCATCGTCGCGGCCGAATGTCGTTCCGGCGTGCCTGAAGGCAGCAGCTACGAGCGGATCCTTTCCGGCGCACGCAACCCGGCCGAGCTCGACGCGCGACTCTCCTCACGGACGGCCGTCGAGCCGGAGCAGTGGCAAGTGCAGATCCAGATCGCCATTCAGATGAAGGCAACCGTGCACGTGAGGAGTGGCTTCCTCTCGGACGCCCAGATCCGTAGAGCCCTGCTTGAACCTTGCCACAAGATCGAGGAGACGGTCGCGCAGCTTCTCCGTGAGCGCGGACCGGACACGACGATAGGGGTTCTTCCAAGCGGCCCCCAGACGATCCCGACGCTGTACGAGGATGCGTGCGCCGCGCCCTAAGCTCCGGCCGCGATCCGCCCAGAGGCGATCTGGTTGCGGCTCCCCCCCGGCCGATGTCTCCAAGCCCTTCCTCGCGGACCGACGTAGCGGGCCTTGCCAAGCGTTGCCCTGAGCCGGCAAACAGGCGCTGATCCTACAGATCCGAGAGCCCCATGTTCCGGGATACCTCGCTGGCAGCGGCCGTAACGGCACCGGCGAATCCGCTGAGCGATTCCTCCCTGAGCCGCGATGCGGAGACGGACATGGAAAGCGCGGCGATAGCACTCCCTCGGTAGTTGCGAATCGGCGCCGCCACGCAGACGAGACCCTCGTGGAACTCCTCGCGGTCGACCGCGTAGCCGCGTTCGACGATTTGCAGGAACTGCCGCCGCAGCTTCTGCGGCGACGTCTCGGTCCGGGGAGTCCATGCCTTCAGCGATTTCGCCGACAGCACTCGCTCCGCAGCACCCGGGTTGTGGGCAAGAAGCGCCTTGCCCAGAGCCGTGCAGTAGGCCGGCGCCCGGCGTCCGACGATCTCGGGTAGCACGAAGGTCGCGGCCGTGATTTCCGTGTCGATGTACAACACTTCATCTTCGAACAGGACTGCCAGGTGGGAGTTGGCTCTGTGTTCCGCCGCCAAGCGCTTCATCGTGGCCTTTGCGACATCTCGAACGTCGAGCGAGCCTATGAGGCTGCTGGCGAGGGCGAGGATCTTCAGCCCCAAGCGATACCGCTTCGTGTCGGGATTCCGCGCCAGGCATCCCAGCTCCTCGAGCGTGCATAGGATCGAGTAGATGCCACTGGGGCCCGTCCCCATGCTGCGCGCCATCTCGCTGAGCGTCATCTCCTCGCGCCCTGGCTCGAACATCTCGAGAATCCGCATCGCCTTCATAACCGATGCATTCCGGTATTGCCTTCGCTCAGCCACGCCGCCGCCTTTCGACATAGTTCAAAGCGATTATACACACGCAAGCCGAAGAGTCACTCCAGTGCGGCCTGGCCACCGTCGGATCCGAGCCAGAGATCCCTCGGCGCCACGCTGACATGTATGCTCCTTGGCCCCTGGGATTCAGAGACACTACTCAGGTCTCTTGCCAGATCATCTCGTCACTCGTTGCGGTAAGCATTGAAACGGCTACGAGCCGAGACTACACTTGTTCTCGAAGTTCCTTCGTGCATATCGAAAGGTGGCGGCGAACCCGGTCTAGCTTCGTGCTGCATTGCTTCTCCGCTTCGGTGGTCGCACCGCGCCATCGGTGACGCTTCATGAGGCGATGGGACGAGGCTGTGGAAGCTCGGATCGCACGGATGGTGTAGTGGGAGGGAACATGGACCAGCAAGTGCAGACTGACGCCCTCAGGAACGTCATGCAGGCCGTTCTGCAGGGAGACATCGAGGGCGCTCGGCAGGCCGCCAAATCCGCCATCGCCAGCGGGCTCGCCGCGCAGACGATCCTCAACGACGCGCTAACGCCCTCCATGAGCGTTGTGGGCGATGAGTACGAGAGCGGTGAACGCTACGTCCCGGAGATGCTCGTGTCCGCCGAGGCAATGAAGAGCGCACTCAGCGAGCTACGCCCCCTTCTCGCGCAAGAGGGGGTTCAACCACGCGGCGTCATCGTCATCGGAACGGTGGAAGGGGATCTTCACGACATCGGCAAGGATCTTGTCGCCATGATGTTCCAAGGCGCCGGGTTCGAGGTCATCAACCTCGGCATCGACGTTCCGGCCGGGGATTTCGTACAGGCTGTGTCGGACCACAAGCCCGACATCCTCGCCGTATCCGCACTCCTGACCACAACGATGATCCGTATCCCCAGGGTGATCCTTGCGCTACAGGAAGCCGGGCTGAGGGACAGCGTGAAGATCATGATCGGCGGGGCTCCGGTCACGGCGGACTACGCGAGCGAAGTCGGTGCCGACGGCTATGCTCCGGATGCCGTGAGCGCCGCGAGAGAAGCACTTGGGCTGCTTTGAGAGTTCCGCCGCCATGGCTGTAGCTTCGGTTCTCCTGACCTCGCGGGAGCGCGGCAGCCGCTCCGCCGTCCCCAATCATCCATGGTAGGATCCCCACATCTGCCTCAGATGAGATCGGAGGAAGCACGTGTTCCTAAAGGTCGGAGAGCTCATCAACTCCACGAGGAAGCGGATTCGATCTGCCATCGTCGAACGTGATGGGGATTGCATCCGGGACCTGGCGCGACGCCAACGCGATGCGGGAGCGGATATCATCGATCTGAACGCGGGGGAGTCGGGCGAGCGCGAGCTAGAAGATCTCCTCTGGCTGATCGGCGTAGTCGAGGACGATCTCGGCCCAAGCATACGCCTGGGGATTGACACCTCGGATCCAGCGATTATGGCAAGAGCCATCGAAGCCTGCTCCGCTTTGCCTCTTATGAACTCGATCAGCAATGAGCCGGCGAAGCTCCCGCTGATCAAGATCGCGGGCCAGTGCGGCTGCGAGGTCATTGGCCTTGCAATGGGCAGCGATGGAATGCCGCGAACTGCTGATGACCGGGTCCGTGAAGCGAGTGCACTTGTCTCCAAGTGTGCTGCAGCGGGTATCGACAACGACAAGCTGTACGTCGATCTGATCTGTATGTCCGGGGCGACGTCACCGGAGCAGGGAAGAGCGCTACTCGACGCAACCCGGCGGGTCCGAAGCGAGTTATCCGTAAGGCCTCTCGTCGCGGTGAGCAACGTGTCGTTCGGCCTCCCGAACAGGCGGCTATTGAATCGAACGTTCCTCGCGATGTTGATCGAGGCCGGCCTTGCAGGAGCGATCCTTGATCCGACCGCTCCGGGGATCATCGATACGATCTGTGCCGCGCGGGCGCTCCTGGGTGCCGACGCATACTGCATGGACTACATCCGCCACCATCGGGCGCAGATGAAGCCCTGACGGGACGGAGGCGCATCCCGAGTGGACACCGACACGGTAGAGCTGATCCTGCTGCCCAGCCGCCATCGACTCCGAGGCGCCATCGGCGAGACAATCCTCCATACCCTCCAGAGGCGGAACGTGCCGATCGGCGCCTCGTGCGGCGGGGCGGGGACGTGCGGCGAGTGTCGGGTCCGGTTCGTCGGTGATGCGCCGCCCCCAACCGCATCGGACCGCACGCTCATCGACCGGAAGGACATAGCGGCCGGCTGGAGGCTCGCGTGTGGCCACGCGTTGACCGAAACCGCCACCATCGAGCTCCGATCCGCCGGCGGGTCAAGCGACTCCCCATCCGCAGGCGCCTCAAACGCGGAGAACATATCTCCCGCCGTCGTCAACGTGGAGGGCGCAGCTCCGAAGACAGGATCATCGGCTGGCTCCCCGAAGTACGGCCTGGCTATCGACGTCGGGACGACGACATTGGATGCCTGCCTGCTCGACGTGGCGGCACGACGGACGCTCGACAGTGCCACCTCACGCAACCCTCAAAGCCGGTTTGGCGCCGACGTGATCAGCCGGATCGCCCACGTCCGCAGGCACGGTGCGGCCGGTCTTCGAGAGCTTCACGAAGCGGTGATCGCCGGCCTGAACCTGCTGATCAATCGCCTGTCGCGCCTGGCGTTCGTGCAGCCTTCATCGATCCGCGCTGTGACGGTCGTCGGCAACCCAACGATGCTCCATCTCCTGCTGGCTGTCGATCCAACAGGGATGGACGTAAGTCCGTACACACCGAAGTTCCTCGAAAGCATGCGAAGCCACGCCTCGGACATCGGGCTCTCCGTCCACCCCCTCGCGCTTGTCGAGACGCTGCCGGCGGTCTCAGCCTACGTAGGGGCGGACATCGTCGCGGGAATCCTTGCAACCGGCCTCCACGAGACCTGTGCTCCCACGCTCTTTCTCGATGTGGGAACCAACGGCGAAGTCGTTCTTGCCCACGGCGGCCGTCTCATCGCCTGCTCGACGGCGGCTGGTCCTGCGTTCGAGGGCGCCTCGATCGTTCAAGGGCTGGCCGCGCAGCCAGGCGCTATCGAGTCCGTCCGAATCACGGGAGGGAGGCTCGCCTTCGGAGTCATCGGCGACGAGGCCCCCATGGGGCTTTGTGGCAGTGGGCTCGTCTCCGCCGTCGCCGAACTCCAGACGGCGGGCATCATCGATCCCTCAGGGAGGCTCACCGCATCTGATACTTGCCTCGCCGATCGGCTTGACGCCGACGGCAAGAATCGCCGTTTCCGCCTGACCGATGGACAGACTCCGGTGTACCTCTACCAGAACGATATCCGCGAATTCCAGCTGGGCAAGGCGGCAATCCGTGCGGGCATCGAGGTTCTGTTGAGGCACGAGCACCTCGCCGCGCAGGACATCTCCCGTGTGCTCCTCGGCGGCGCGTTCTCGTCCGCTCTGTCCAGCGAGCATCTCGTCTCCATCGGGCTCCTCCCGGAGATCGCGCCGACGAGGATCCATGTCGTTGGCGGCTCGGCCCGACAGGGAGCGCAGCGGGTTCTCCTGAATCGGAGCTTGATGCGGGAGGTTGAACGGATTGCGCGGGGCATCGAGTACATCGAGCTCTCAGGAGATCGGCGCTTCAACGACCTGTTCGTCGGGCACATGGGCCTGTAGCCTCGCTCGCCCCCGCTGATTCGCGGCATGCTGCCCACTGCCGCCACGCCGACAGGGCCGCGTCGCCGAATCCAACGTCGAACACGCACCCGAACCGCTGGAGCGATGACTGTGGGCAATCGGCGTGCTCGCTCCGCCGAAGCGCTTCCTCGATCGCGTGTCACCGACATTCTCGCGCCTTCCGGAGGCTGATCTCCATCCCGACGGTCGTCTCGACCCACGGGTGCAAGGCTACCGGCGAGAAGCCCGTGCCGGCTCCGATGGGGCACGGCTGTCGCGGAACTTGGCGTAGACGGGATCCGCCCCTACGCTCCCATCGAGGCGCAATCGAGGAGGGCACATGAAGCGCTCGAGAGTTGGAGAAGGCATCGCGGCGGCGCTGCTGATGGCCCTGGCAGCCCTGGGTGCCCAGGTGTCGGCGGCATCCGACGGGGCTGGTTCAGGCTTCCAGGAGACATGGTGGCAGTACCCAAGGCACGACCCCCAGAACCGCTCGGCCATCGAGTTTGGGTTCTCCGGCCCCCTGAGTGAACCGGCGATCGAGTGGGTCCTCACGGCGTATCGGGGGGCTATCGGAAGCGAGCAGCCGGGCGATGCGCTGTTTGAGAACCAGTGGGGCACATACATCTGCATTGCAGATGCCGACGGGGATGATGAGCTCGAGCTGATTACGGCCGAGTATCGATGGTCGGCGGAACCATGGGGTGTCGCGAAGCGCATGTACCTTTGCTGTCGATCGCTAATGCTGGGTCATGAGGAGTGGAGCTATCCTCTTGAACAGCAGGAGTTCGTGCAGTGGGCGTCCCCCAACGTGATGGACATCGACTGTGATGGCACCATGGAAGTTGTGTTCGGTGCTGATCCGGATCGAATTGTGGTCCTCAGCGGAGGCACCGGGAAGCTGTGGCTCTCGAACACCCAGTGGCCGTTTCCGGACCCCTCCTGCCTGATGGCCGGCCACCTCGACGCACAGGCAGCCGGTGTCTTCGTCACCTCACACGGGGGCAAGTTACACGAGGGCAAGTTACACGAGGGCAAGTTCTGCGCGCTGTTCACCGTCGATCGAGCCCCGCAGCAGTCCTTCGCACACGCCACCTCGACATGGAGCAAGCCTACGGACGGGAACGCCTACTGCCTGCCGGCGTTGGCCGATCTGACACCGGGCCAGCCGCCAGGCACGCGGATTCTCTTCCACACCCACAGCCACGACAACGAGAAGCTCTACTGCCTGGCAGCGGACGGGACGGAGTCCTGGAGCTTCGCCGGCTCGCCGTCTCCTGCGCAGATCGCCAATGCCCCTCTTGACGAGGGATTCATCAGGAATCCCGGCTACACAAGCCCCATCGTTGCAGACTTCCTGAACGATGAGGCCGGAGCCCTGGAGGTCTTCTTCCAGACGCGATGCCAGGCGTACATGCTGGACCACGAGGGGCAGGTGCTGTGGTCCGTCCCGATGATCGAGGGGTATGGTGGCCAGATCAGGCACAAGTACGACAGCGACGGGGTTCTAGTCGAGAGCACGGTGGAAGACGCCACAGGCAAGAACGGGCATCGCGGCGACTACGCAGCGGCCGGAGACCTCAACGGGGATGGGCAGGCGGACATCGTCATGGGGTTGCTCCCGGAGTACCTGAAGACCTATGGCGTGGAGGCCGGCTCCGAGGAGGTGATCTGGGAGTCCGTCACGATCGAGAAGATCGATCAGCGGAACGCGATCTGGGCCTTGGATGGCGCGACGGGTAAGCCACTCTGGACGTTCGAGGGCAACTACGCGAGCACGGAGAGCACGGAGGCGATGCGGCTGCCAATCCTTGTGGATCTCACGGGCGACGGGTTGCTCGATGTCGTCACCATTTCCAAGGACACGAACCTCTACGGCATCCGGGGGACCGACGGCGCGGAGCTCTGGCAGTTCGCGCTGGGATCCGAGTACATCTGGTCGGAGCTGATGGGGGCGTGTGTCGTCGGCGGAGACCTGATGCTGGTAGTCATCGCGCGTGACATGATGGGCGCGAGCGCCGCAAACACGCGCTTACAGCTCCTGCGACTCCAAGCTCAGGCGCCGTAGAACCCCGAAGATCAGGACTGAGGAACACGGTGCTGCCAAGCAGGTTGCTGCTGGCCGCGCTGGCCTGGCAGGGCGGCGGTCGGCTAGACTACCGCGCGCCGGGAGCGGATCGGCCAAGAGGAGGCGGCCAGCTCCGGTTCACGCAGCAGTCCAGGGGAGGGTGCGGAATGAGTGCGGGGAGGGTTGTCTCTGTTCTTCTTGGGGCGCTGGTCTTGCTCCTGGGGATTGCGTTGCTGTTCGCAGGCGGAGCCTTGACAGGGATTGATCTCGGCTTCACGGATGATGAAGGATTCCTCACGCTGCCATCGGCGGATCTTGAACGGGACACCTTCGCCGTGCTTGGTGAGGCGGTCCTGGAGGGCGACTGGATCTGGTGGTATCGCCATCCGACCGCGATTCGGATCCGGATGACGGGCGAGAAGCCTCTCTTCATCGGCGTCGCGCCGCGTGTCGATCTCGAAGCCTATCTGCAGGACGTCTCCCACTCGGAGATCGAGGAGATCGACTTCGCGGATAGCCGCAAGGCAGGCGTCTGGACCACCAAGTACCAAGACCACATCGGAGTGCGCCCTCCGGCTCTCCCCGGCGACCAGACGTTCTGGCGTGCCAGCGCCCAAGGAGAAGGGACACAGGACCTCGTTTGGGAGATCGAGCCGGGCGACTGGACGCTCGTCGTGATGAACGCCGACGGATCGCGCGGGATCGATGTGGCTGCATCGGTCGGCGCGCACGCCCCGTGGCTCCTCGCGATCGGAATCGGCGCGCTTGCGGCCGGCGTCGTCCTCCTCGCGATCGGCCTGCTCCTCGTGCTACTCGTCGCGCGGCGGTCGCGCATTGCGAAGCCGCGGGAGGTGACTGAGGTACGGCCTGAGGCACCAGCCGGCTTCCCGCTGACGTTCGTGGCAGATCTGCGCGAACCGCTCTCGCCGTCGCTCTGGCTTGTGAAATGGTTCCTGCTGATCCCGCACTACATCGTGCTCAGCGTCCTGTGGTGCGGGTTCGTCATCTCGTGGGTCGTGTCGCTGTTCGCGATCCTGTTCACGGGGCGCTATCCGCGGCAGCTGTTCGACTACAACGTCGGCGTGATGCGGTGGTCTTGGCGGGTCGCCTTCTACAGCTACGAGACGCTTGGCACGGATGAGTACCCGCCGTTCACCCTGAAGGCAGGCGGCTATCCGGCCGACCTCGACGTGAGGTACCCTGAGCGGCTCTCTCCGGGGCTGGCCCTCGTGAAGTGGTGGCTGTTGGCCATTCCACACTACATCGTTGTCGGGATCTTCCAGGGCGGGGCCGGCTTCTATCAGTGCGGACTCGTCCTCATCCTGACCCTCTTCGCTGCGGTCAGGTTGCTGTTCACCGGCACGTATCCACAAGACATCTTCCGGTTGCTCGTCGGGTTGAACCGCTGGACGTTCCGCGTCTTCGCCTACGTCGCTCTGATGACGGATCAGTACCCGCCGTTCCGATTGGAGGAGTGAGCAGGCAGCGACCGTAGAGAATTCGGTAGTTGATCGCGAGCTTGCCACGGAGCCCCGAGTCGAGCATCTTGAGTCCGAACGGGAACCCGCCGAACAGGTCATCCCCGGATGGGGTGAACACCTTCCCAAGGCCAACCAGGCAAGTAGTCCGGTGAAGACCTGCCGACACGCTACGCCCTGATGAGACTCCGAGGAAGGAGGTCACAGCACGCTTCGCCGCGGCAGCCACACCCGTTTCGGCCGTTTCTCGAGGGGCCCGCAGTCATCCGCCGCCCATGAAAGCGCGATGCGTGGAAGGACGCTGCGCACCGGCGTCTGGAAGGCCGACCCTTCGATGTCAGTGGACGTGGCTCGGGTCGCGACGTCTTGCCGGCCCGAATCCTGTCTCAAGTACGGCCACGCACCGCATCGCCCCGTCCGCCGCGCTACGAGACGCCAACCCCAGCTTCGAGGCCGCTTCGAGGACAGCACACGACACCCAGCGAGCGCATCGTTCATACAGACCGCTCTCGCGAAGCGATGTACCGGCCAGTTCCTCAGTTGGCAGCCCCGAAGACAAGGCACAGCCTGATCGAGAATCCACGGCCGAACCAACCCAGGCACGCTTCGCTGGTTCCCGTTGCGGCATCCACATCGAGACACGCGGTGACCATCCTCCCGGCTGTCGGCCCCAAGAGTTCGATGGGGAACCTGAGGTCCGTGGCATCCGAGCTCCCCGCCAGTTCGAGAAGCGTGATGCCCGGATCGTGCGCGCTTCTGCTCGGATTCAACGTCACCCGCACTGCGTGGAAGCCCGGCGGACGCTTGCCATACGCGCCGTCACCGAAGCGAACCTCCACCTCTCGCGAGAAGTAGACGAGCCCGACATCGACTGCGGCCGGCGAAGCCGAGCGCTCGGCGTCCTCGAACCCGGCAACGCCGGCACAGGCCAAGACGATATCGTGGCGACAGAGGTACACGACGTCGCTCGTGTCAAGCTCTACTCCATAGGAATCCGCTGCTTGGTCCATGGCCTCGATGATCTGCTCCCGCAGTGCCTCACTCGCTTCGGCGATCATAGAAGCTGGAATACGGCTGGCTACAGCCAAGATCTGCTGGCCGGAGCCGTGGAGTCCGACGAGTGAGAGCACAACGAGCAACGCGGCTGACACTGCTTGCCGTAGCATGATGCGCCTCCCCGCAGCAGGGCGCTTCGCGTTCGTCCGTCCCAGCCCCTGCGCTCCATGATGTGAGGGCAAGAGCCTACGCTTGTCAAATCGAGTGCACTCGGGCTCAGCAGCACTGAACCGCGCTCACTCCGCGCCGGCAGGCGATCTCCTCGCGTCTAGATCCCCTCGTGTGCAGTGCGTGCGATGATCTCATCCTGCAGCGCCCGGGCGAGGTTGTTGAAGTAGTCGCTGTAGCCAGCGACGCGCACGATCAGGTCGCGATGCTCGTCCGGGGCTTCCTGGGCACGGCGGAGCGTCTCCGAATCGACGACGTTGAACTGGATGTGGTGTCCATCCATCCGGAAGAAGGTGCGAACCAGGCCGCCGAGCTTCCGCAGTCCGCTCTCGTCGCGCAGGACGTCGGGGAGGAAGCGCTGATTGAGCAGCGTCCCTCCAGTACGCACGTGATCGATCTTGCCGACGGACCGGATCACCGCCGTCGGTCCACGGACGTCACTGCCCTGCGCCGGGGAGATCCCGTCGGAGAGAGGTACGCCGGCCTTCCGTCCGTCGGCGGTCGCGCCCACCGCCGTGCCGAAGAAGACGTGGACTGTGGTCGGCAAGAGGTTCACGCGATAGCGGCCGCCCTTCGTGTTCGGTCGTCCGTCGATGGCATCGAAGTACGCGTCGAACAACGCCCGTGCGATCGTGTCGGCGCGGTCGTCGTCGTTGCCGAATCGGGGGGACTGGCGCATCAGGCGCCGGCGCAGCTCCTCGTATCCGACGAAGTCCGCGTCGAGCGCGGCGACGAGATCGGCCATGGTCAGCGCGCCGCTCACGTAGACATGCTCCTCGATCGCCGCCAGGGCATCGGTCGTCGTGCCGAGGCCGACGCCCTGAATGTACGTCGTCGGGTACCGCGGCCCCGCGTCGTTGTAGTCCTGCCCACGCTCAATGCAATCCTCAACGAGAACAGAGAGGAACGGCGCGGGCATGTGCTCCGCGAACAGCCGCTCGATCCGGTTGTTCCCCGCAATCTTCAGATCTACGAAGTGGCGGAGCTGTTCACCGTACGCTTCGAACAGCTCGCCGAACGACGCGAACGACCTCGGATCTCCGGTCGCCGGCCCGATCCGCGTTCCCGTGCGCGGATCGACCCCTCCGTGCAGGGTGATCTCGAGGATCTTCGGCCAGTTCACGTAACCGGTGAGAACGCAGCTCTCCTTGCCGAATGCGCTGATCGTCACGCATCCGCTCGGGCCGCCAGCACGGGCGTCCTCGAGCGACTTGCCGGCGCGCAGGAACTCCTGGCAGATCGCGTCGCTGTTGAAGATCGAGGGTTGGCCAAACCCCTGACGAACAACCTCGAGTGCGCGGAGCAGGAAGCGCTCTGGATTGGCCTTGGAAAGCTGGATGCACGATCCCGTGTAGGGCAGACGCATCTCCTCGATCACGTCGAGGATCAGGTACGACAGCTCGTTGACCGCGCTCTCCCCGTTCGCGTCGACGCCGCCGAGATTGATCAGTGTGAAGTCGTTGTAGGTCGCGCTCTGCTCTTCCGTCACGGCCACCTTCGGGGGGGCCGGTTGGTTCGAGAACTTGATCCAGAAGCACTGCAGCAGTTCCTTCGCCTCCGCTTCCGTCAGACGACCCTCAGCGAGATCCTTCCGATAGAACGGGTAGAGGTGCTGATCGATTCGCCCGGGATTGAGGGAATCCCATTCGTTCAGTTCGATCACCACGCCAAGGTGGACGAACCAGTACATCTGCAGCGCTTCGTGGAACGTCCTCGGGGGGTGTCGGGGGACCCATTCGCAGGCCTCGGCGATCCGAAGGAGCTCCTCGCCTCTATCGGGATCGGCCCCATCTACGAGTTCGCGCGCCCTCTCCGCGTGGCGCTCGGCGAAGCGGACGACCGCGTCGCAGGAGATGCGCATCGCCTCCAGTTCATCGAGCTTCTCGCGCCGCGCCGGATCGTCGGACGCCTCGATTCGTTCCCGCGACCTTCCGATCCACGTCTTGATGTCGTCGAAGCCGAGGCGGTAGATCTTGTCATCGAGCACGGCATGTCCGGGAGAGCGCTGTTCCATGAACTCGGTGAACACGCCGGCCTCGAACGCAAGGAGCCAGTCCGGCGCCATCGCGGCGAACACCCGCTCTCGCATGCTGCGGCCTTCCCAATACGGGATCACCGTCTCCGCATACAACGCCCGGACCTGCTCGTCGACTCGGAACGGCGTTTTCCCGCGGGTCGGAAGGATCCTCAAGTCATCCAGCGTGTGACAGCAAAGCTCCGGATACGTTGGCGTTGCCTTCGGTTGTGGGCCTCGCTCGCCGACGATCAGTTCGTCCTCGCCGATGTGGATCGCTTGGTGGCCGAGCAGGTACGCGAACGCGTGGGCGCGCTGAAGCGGAACCGAGCGGCTCGCGCAACCCGAGGTCCTGTAGAACTCGGTCAGCAGCCTCGCGCGTTCCCCGCTCACCGAGGGCGCTGTCTCGACTGACTCGCTTCGAAGCCGCTCGATCCGCTCGTCCAACGAGTCATCCTCCTACGTGCACGTCGATGTCTACGATCCCTCGGAGGATCTTCGCCGCCACCTCAGCGGCCACGACGGGCTCCACGTCCATCGACAGCGAGATGCCCTTCCCACCGAGTCGCTCCAGCTTCCGCTCGCCGCCCCAATGGAACGGCAGCAAGTGTACCGTCGCCACGGAGTCCAGACAGGCGACGAGCCTGCCGAGCGCGATGATTTCCGCTTCCCCGTCGTTCCGCCCAGGGACAAGCGGGTAGCGTATCCATAGCCTGTGGCCGCCGTCGCTTAGCCGGCGTAGGTTCTCGAGGATGCGTTCGTTCGACACACCGGTGAGCTCCTTGTGCATCGCAGCGTCCACGTGCTTCACATCGTAGAGAAACAGGTCGGTCTCCCGAGCGACCCTCTCAAGAGCGCTCCACTCGGCACAGCCGCAGGTGTCGACCGCTGTGTGGATGCGACGCCCCCGGCATGCGCCGAGCAACGCGGCGGCGAACGCGGGTTGGGCCAGCGGCTCACCTCCAGACAGGGTGACACCGCCACCGGACTCATCGTAGAAGAGCAGATCCTTCTCGACCACGTCGAGGATCCGCTCCACGGACCAGACCTCGCCAGCGACCGCACGCGCGCCAGTCGGACAGACGTCCACACACGCTCCACACACGGTGCAGCGCTCTCTGTCGACGCGCGCCGCGTTATCCACTATCGAGACGGCGTTCGCGGGACAGGCTTCGATGCACGCCCCACACCCGGTGCATCGCGCTTCCCAGAACAGCAGCTCGAGGTTCCTGCTTCTGCCTTCCGGGTTGTGGCACCAGGCGCAGGAGAGTGGACAGCCCTTCAAGAACACCGTCGTGCGGATCCCTGGACCGTCGTGCAGCGCGAACCGCTTGACGTCGAACACAACTCCCGACTCCTGCAGCATGTATGACCCGGCTCCCGAGACATCGGACTCGATCGGGGATATCCCATCGCCGATGCGCCGGATACGATAAGCAGTGACGGCACCCAGGGCAATGCCGCGAGCATGGCGGCGTAGCATATCAGATGCCTAATCGACGTGGGTTCCTCCTGTAGGTCACTGCCCCTCTCCGCGGGAGCTGATTGCCCGGTCGAGGCGCCACGGCGATTCGCGTCTTCCCCGCGGAGTCGGGCGGCGAACACCTCCGCCGTGCAGTCGTCGGGAATCCGCACCCACAGGTCGTGTGTCCCCTGCGGGACGAAGTTGGCCGGATCTCTCCGGGGTGGTATCCTCCGCCAGCGCGGACATCCGTGCAGCGAAGGAGGCGGAAGATGAGCCAGCGGCGTACAGCGATCCTTGGTGTCGTACTGGCCATTGCCGCAGCGGTTGCGCTGATCGTTTCGCTACCGGCTCCCGATCCACTGCGAAACGCACGAACCGTCTACCTCGATACAGGGGCAACCGCGGGCGATCGTGGCACGGACGAGTTGGAGGACGGCCTACGCTTCGTCCTCAATGACCGCAATCTGCTGTTGGTCTCGAACCGCGCGGACGCGGACGCGGAGCTGCGCATCCAGGACCTCTCCGTCAATCTGGGTGATGTGACCCTCTCTCTCGGACAGGGAGGCTTTACCGGTCAGGTGAAGGCGGTCTGTGGCGTCACGGATCTGCGAAGCGGTAGGACCTACACCATGGACCTCACCGTCACGGTGCAGAGCCATGTGGTCACGGCGAAGCTCGTCGCCCGCAAGTTCTGGGAGTTCTGGAAGTGACCGACCCGGGACTCGCTCGCCCTTGCATCGATCCGGTCGATTCTCCGGCGGCACCGTACTGTGGAGTTAGCCAAGCAGCGTCTCTCCGATCATCCCGACGATGAAGCCGAGCGTTGCCCCCAACGCTGGAGCCCAGTGCCGCTTCATCCTCACCCGTGGGGCGATGTCCTGGAATACGAGATACAGAATGCCGCCGCCGGCGACGAGCATCAGCGCGCCGACGGCTCCTCGCGCCGGCTGGAGGAAGAAGTACCCGAGGAGCCCGGCGACAGGTCCGAGGAAGCTGAGCGCAAACATCATCAGCAGCACACGGCACGAACTCGCGTTTCCGGAGACCAGTTCCCTGTACGCGTTGAATCCCTCAGGCAGATTCTGCGCTCCGATGAAGACGGCTAGCAGCACGCCAAGCCGCGGGTTGTGAGGGAAGACGGCCCCGAGCGAGACGGCCTCAGGAACGAAGTCCAACAGCATGGCCATGAACTGAGCTCGCGAGCTGCCGCAGCGACTCAGTCTGGCATCGATCCACATGAACAGCAGCGATCCAGCGAAGAAGAGCGTGATCGCGAGCCAGAGCGGCAGCGCCTGCAATCCCGTTGGCACGAGCGCGAACGCGACCGCCGCCACGAGGACGCCACCGCCGAACGCAATCGCAATGTGAATCCCTTCCCGCACGATCTCCCGCTGCTTATCAGGGAGCCATCGGGCGATGCCCGCCCCGACGATGATCGCCAGCCCAGCTCCCCAGCAGTAGACAGCGATCGACAGCTGCTCACCCATGAATCCTCTCCAGGTCCGTGCAGCGCGAGACACCTCGACGCGCTCCAGAGACGTACACTACCGCCGTAGGCCGCTCCCGGCAAACCCTTCGGTGACAGCGAGCCCCTGCGACCGTACAGAGCTCCTCGGGCAGCGGCAGCGTTTGCGACAGCCGGCTCCTGAGGCAACAGCATGCAGGGCGGATCGTGACGATGCGAAGCCGGCGGCAGCGATCGACGCCACGCACGCATGCCCGCGGTGCGTCGACGAGGCCGGATCCTGGTGAGCGGATGCCGATGCTGTGGCCTTTCCCCGCCGATCCTCGGCGAATCACGCCACATGTAGCGGAGCGCCGCGGCGCTCTCCTGAAGGACAGCGGTTTGCTCGCTTCCGCGCAGTCATACGAGCGCCGCCACGTTCTTGACGCGCGGCGCGTTGGGCCCTACATTCACCACCATGCTCGGAGAACGTGCATCGGCTGAGAGAAGGCGGATGCTTGCGCTGCGCGCAAGCATCTGCGCAGCGGCGCTCCTCCTGCTGGGAACGTCCACGGCGGTCGCCACCACGTTCGACCACGGCCCCTACACCGGTGCCCCATCTGCATCCTCGGTGACGGTCTGCTGGCTGTCGACGCCGTCCGTACCCGCTCGCATCGAGTACGGCCCGAGGGCCGCGTGGGACGCCACAGGAGCGCTTCCGTCGGCCCTCGCGGTGGCTGCCTTCGAGCAGGACGCGTTTCACATGACGACGCGCGTCGCTGTCACCGGGCTCGCTCCCGCCACTGAGTACGTCTATCGCGTCGTCCTTATCGATGAGCAAGGAGAGACCACAAGCCCCCTGGGCGCCTTTGTCACCGCCCCTCCACCGGGTGAATCGGTGTCGTTCATCGTTCTCGCGGATACTCAGCAGCAACTGGAAGGGATCAACCGGCTGTCGCTGGTGGGCGCTGCGATCGCCGAAGACGATCTAGCGTACGACTTCATCGTGCACGCCGGAGACGTCGTCGAGAGCCCCGTGGCGCCGTACTGGGACGATTGGTTCGCGTCGTTCGCCACCATGCTCCAGCGAGCGCCGTTCCTTCCTGTGCTCGGCAACCACGAGGACAACCATCGATCGTACTACGACACGTTCGAGCTCCCCCCCGGCGCTGGCAAGGAGGAGAAGCAGTGGTGGGCTCTGCATTGGGGAGACGTGGTGATTGTCGGGCTCGACACCAACGTCTCCAGGGTGGCCGACTATTACGCCCAGCAGGACTGGGCACGAGAGCATCTCTCCGGCATCGAGGAACACAAGTTCGTCGTCTTCCACCATCCCGTCTTCTCTTCCGACGCCTACCACGGCAGCGGCTACAGCTACGACGTCATCTACCACCCGATCTTCGTCGAGCACGGTGTCGACATCGTGTTCAATGGGCACGCGCACAACTACGAGCACATCGAGCGGGACGGTGTCGTGTATCTCGTCGTCGGTGGAGGAGGGGCGACCCCGCGCGCGCTCGCTGAGGAGCGCGCGGAAGGCTCCATCCTCGCGGCGGAAGGGCACCACTTCTACGCTCGCGTGTCGACGGCGCCCGCGGAGATCGCGGTCGACATCGTGTCGGTCGCCGTGGAGATCGCTGGCGCGCCGTCCCCGACGCCAGACCTGTTGATCGATGCGTTCACGCTCCCTCCAACTCCCTCGCTCTCGCGGCTGCCGAGCCTCGGCAGCTTGCTGTTCGCCGTGGCTGTAGGGGCGCTGCTGGCGACGCTCGTGACGCTACTTCTGAACAGGTAGCGACATCCCTCCCCACCGAAGCCTGCGCAACTCCAGCAGATCCAATCAAGTCCACACGCCGCCGCATCCCCTCCTTGCGTGTTCGCGACTCCGCGCGGCTTTCTCGGGTTTCCTCGCCGGCGCACGTCCGGTATACTTGGCCACCGCTTGATGAGAGGAGCCCTCAAGGAGGCGGATGTTGGAGTCGCCGCGGACCGGATGGGAGTACATCGTCCGCCAACGGATCTACAGGCTGGCCCTCTACGCGTTGCTGGCCGTAGGCTGCGCGATCATGCTCCTTCCCTTCTTCTGGATGGTCACGACGTCGTTCAAGGATCCATCCGAGGTCCTTCGGATGCCGCCTCAGTGGCTCCCAAGCAAATGGCTGTGGTCCAACTACGCCAAGGCGTGGGCCGTCGCCCCGTTCGGGCGATACTTCTTCAACAGCTTCTTCATGGCGATCACGACGACCGTCGGTGAGGTCTTCACCACCATCCTTGCTGCCTATGCGTTCGCCAAGATGCGCTTCGCTGGGAAGGGCGTGCTGTTCGCCATCCTACTGGGAACGCTGATGATTCCTGGGCAGATGCTCCTGATTCCAAACTACGTCACCATCAACCGCCTCGGCTGGCACGACCAGTACCAGGCGCTGATCATCCCGTGGCTCGCGTCCGTGTTCGGCATTTTCTTGTTGAGGCAGTTCTTCCGGTCGATCCCCGATGAGTTGCACGATGCGGCGAAGATCGACGGTTGCTCGCGCTTCAGGTTCTTGTGGCGGATCGTCGTCCCCCTGTCGAAGCCGGCGATCATGACGGTGGCCCTCCTGAAGTTCCTTGGGAGCTGGAACTCCTTCCAATGGGTCCTCATCATGACCAACCGTGAGGTGATGCGGACCGTCCCCGTGGGGCTGATGAGCTTCCGATCCGAGGTGGGGACGGCCTACGAACAGCTGATGGCGGCATCCGTGCTGGCGATCATCCCCGTGTTGATCCTGTTCTTCTTCACCCAGAAGCAGTTCATCCAGGGCGTCGCCAGGACGGGCATCAAGTAACGAATGAGGAGGAAGGCGGCCGGACAGGGGTTCCCGATGGAGTCTCCGTCCAGTCGAAACACACGCTTCACGTATCAAGGAGGCAACATGCTACGGAAGGTGATCCTGGTTGGGCTGATCGGCGCAATGCTGGCCGGCCTGGTGGCCGTCGCTCAGGAGCCGGTGACAATCCAGTTCTGGCACTCCATGAGCTCTGGGCATCAGCCGCATCTCGTGGCGCTGGTCGAGAAGTTCATGGAGGAGAACCCGTACATCACGGTAGAGCTTACATACCAGGGAAACTACGGCGACACCGAGGACAAGGTGAACGCGTCCGTGGTCGCCGGGGCTCCGCCGACGATCGTTCAGTTGTATGAGAACGTCATCACACCCATCGTCGAGGTGCTGTACCCGATCGGTCCGCACATGACCGATGCCGAGAAGGCGGACATCCTCGACGGGCTGGTGCCGAACAACACATTCGACGGCGTGCTCGTCTCGGTCCCGTGGAACAAGTCCATCATGGTCCTCTACTACCGCTCGGACCTGATTGACACACCGCCAACGACGTGGGAGGAGTTCGCCCAGATGGCGGCCGATCTCACGGTTGACCTCGACGGTGACGGCGTCATCGATCAGTACGGAACCGGACTGCGGCCGTACAACCCGGAGATGTACCTCAACTACGTGGTGCAGAACGGCGGCTCCATCCTCAACGAGGATTGGACCGCGGTCACCATCGGAGAGACAGAGGGCGTCGAGGCGATGCAGTACGCCGAGAGCCTCGTTCCCTACTCGTACATCAGCCCAGGCTATCTGAGCGACGCGCTCGGCGCCGGGCAGGTGGCCATGTTCATCGACACGTCGGCCGGCTACTACTACAACAACAAGGCCGCCGTGGACAACGGCTACACGATGGGCGTGGCGCGGGTTCCCGTAGGCCCGGTCAACGGGAAGTCGGCGATCCAGGGAACGAACCTGGTGGTCTTCGACCTCGGGCAGACGCAGGCGCAGAAGGACGCTGCAGTCCTCCTCGCCCGGTTCCTCATCCGCGCGGACAACACGATCTACTGGTCGCTCCGCGGCGGATACCTCCCGGTCGTCAAGTCCGCGTACACCGACCCGGCGTGGCTGGACTACCTCGCCGACCATCCGGAGGCGGTCGTGAACTCCGAGGCGATGGTTGACGGTTTCGCCCAGATCCTTCACCCGAACTACGGCCAGATGCGTTCAGCGATCGGCAGTGCGTTCGAGGAGGTCCTGCTCGTTGCGGCGACGGCAGAGCAAGCGGTGGCCAACCTCGTCACCGAGCTGGAAGCCCTGCTCTCGTACTAGTACAGCAAGGCGAGGTCCGGGCCTTCGCGGCTCGGGCCTCGTTCATCACCCGACGAAGGGCGGTGAGAAGCGCGGCATGCGACGTCCCAGGCTGCGGATACCCGATGACTGGCGGTCGCGATCGTTCTGGATCGAGTCCGGCCAGGCGTACCTCTACCTGCTGCCGGCACTGGCGATCCTTGGCGTATTTACCTTCTACCCGTTCTTCTCGGCGTTCCGGCTGAGCCTGTTCAAGTGGAGCGTGGTTCACCCCCCGGGGACCTTCGTCGGCCTGCGGAACTACACCACGATCTTCGCCGATAGGCACTTCTGGAGTGCCGTGTGGAACACGTTCTACTACGTCGGCGTGAGCGTGCCGGTGACGCTGTTTCTCGCCCTCCTCGTCGCCAACCTGCTCAATAAGCCGCTCAAGTTCCGGGCCTTCGCGCGCACGTCGTTCTTCCTCGCGTACATCACCCCGCTGGTCGCCGTGGCGATGGTGTGGAGCTGGATGTACAACTGGCACTACGGCCTGTTCAACTACATCCTTGGGCTGTTTGGGGGAAGCCTCGTCAACTGGCTGATGGATCCGAAACTCTCGATGCTTACGGTGATCATCCTCAGCGTGTGGCGTTTCGTGGGTTACCAGGCCATCATCCTTCTCGCCGGGCTGCAGAACATCGATAAGATGTACTACGACTCGGCGAAGGTCGACGGTGCTACGGGCTTCCGCGTCTGGTGGCATGTGACGATTCCGCTCCTGACACCCCAGATCTTCTTCGTGTTCATCATCTCGATGATCGGCTCGTTCAAGGTCTTCACCGAGATCTACGTGCTGTTCACGGGCACACCGGGGCCGCTGCGCAGCGCAGAGACGCTTGTCTACTACATCCTCCGCAAGGGGCGGTTCGATGGCACGCAGCTGGGGATCGCCGCGGCTGCGTCGGTGTTCCTGTTCGCCGTGATCTTCGGCTTCACGATCGTGCAGCTGCTCGTCACCCAACGGAAGGTTCACTACCAATAGCCGATGAAACGCACACGAGCAATCCTCTTTGCCGCATCGGCCGCTGCAGCGATCTGCGTTGCCGGCATCGCCTCGGAGCTTCCGGATGTCACGCTAGCCACGATGGACGACCATGTCGTTCGTGTCGTGGACGGAGACACGGTCGAGCTCCGCAGTGGGCAGACCGTGCGCCTGCTGGGGATCGACACGCCGGAGACGGGGGAGCCGTTCTACTACGAGGCCAAGCGCTTCCTATTCAACCTCGTGTGCCACAAGCCGGTGCGGCTGGAGATCGACCAGCAGCCGTACGACGTCTACTACCGGCTCCTGGCTCACATCTACGTGGAAACGGAGGACGGGTGGATCCTCGCCAACGCAGAGCTGCTTCGCTCCGGGCTGGCAGAGCTTCTGTTCATCCCGCCCAACGGCCGCTACTACGACTACTTCGAGGCCACGCAGTTCGAGGCGATCGTCGCGCGGCGCGGTCTGTGGAACACGGTGGAAGGCACGCTCTCGGTTCCTGAACTGGAGGCCGATCTTGTGGCGTACGTCACCGAAGTCGTGGCCGTTGCCTTCGTGATCGGGAGCGTCGAGGAGACGCGCGACGAACTCGTCCTCTACGCCGAGAGCGGGGACTACGGGTTCAACGTCCGGATCGCGTTCGACATCGCCGCCACGCTCGGGATCGAGTCGATCGATGCGCTCGTCGGAATCTCGGCAACAGTGACAGGCTTCCTCGCTTGCGACGTCCGCCTCGGGCCCTACATCACCGTCGAGACCGAAGCCCAGTTGGCTCTCCAAGAAGGCTGAGTACTCGCCCGCAGCCCCCCCACCTCCCCATCGAGGAAGCCGTCTACTCAGCTCCGGGCATCCTGCGCAGGCTCGACACGCGGTCAAGGAGCAGCCGGATCTCTTCAGCGGCGACTTCCAGCTCCGATGCTATCGAGCCGTCGTCGGTCTTAGCGATTGCCACCAGCTTGTTATCGTGAGGCCCGGGCGTGGCCAGCGGCGGCGCGGCCTGCCGACTGCTCGTGGCGCACGAGAACGTGATGGATTGCGTGGTCCTGCCTCCCGTGGTATCCATCCATGATCGAGCCACCCGGGATCCCGAACACGACCTCGACGCTCTCCCTTCGGAGCATCTCCCGTGCGATCTCCGCGCCCGTCTTCCGCACCGTTCCACCTCCTTTGATCGAGCACCCGACGCCTTCGCGAGTCGGACCCTCCGGCATGGAAGAGAAGCGGGCGCCCTGTTGGGCTGCCTCTTCGTTCGCCCTTGAGGTGATGCCCAACAAGGCATTGACCTCCAGGGACAAGGACGACGATTAGACCCAGAACCACCAGCGAAGCATCCGCAAATCGCTCTCGGGAGAAGCTGATGATCGTCGTCGCTCCTCTGGCCCCTGTTGCGCTACGGACACCTGCTAACGACCTGGACACCGATGTCAGGAGCACCGGCTGTGACGGCTGCGGAACACCATTGATGGATCCGCCCTCCCCAACCGGGACATGGAGGCAGGGTCGAGCCAGGACCAGTCCGCAACGTCCTGGTGTCCGGCCGAGCGAACGGCCGTCGTCAGAATCGCAGGAACGCGCTTCCGCATCGCCGTGCACCGATTTGACGGCCGTGTTCGCCAGAGCTAGGTTCTCTTCACGAAGCGGCGCAACCGGCACTGGCGTTGAGCGGCACGGAGGGCGTTGTGCGGATCATCTACGGGGTGCAGAGCACCGGCCGAGGCCACCTGTCCCGTCTCCTCGGCCTGAAACCACTGTTCGATCGTGATGGACACGAGCTTCTGCTCATTATCAGCGGCCATGACGATCCGCCCGCGGACATCGTGGAGATGCTCGGTGACGTGCGCTGTGAGCGCTTTCGCGGACTGCCTATGATCGAGGACGGTGCCGGCGGCGTATCCAAGGCAGCCACGGCGACAGCGTTCGCAAGACACCTTCCGCGCCTGTTCGAGAGCTTCCAGCGAGCCCACCGTCTGATCTCCGCCTTCGCCCCCGATTTCATCGTGAGCGACTTCGATCCCATCACGGGATCGCCGTTCGTCGCTCCGGGCACCTTCAAGGTCGGGATCGGGAACGAGGCGACTCTCTCTCACCCCGGCGCGGTCCGCCCCGCGAAGGCGAGGTTTGATCGACTGAACATCCAGGTGTTGCGGAAGCTGTTCACCAGCGGCATCGATGTTCTGCTCGGATGCCACTTCCACCCGCTCGATGGATCCTGCCTACCGCCCATTCTACGGCCGGAAGCGTTATCTGTTGTCCCCGAGAACCGCGGCCATGTGGTCGTCTACCACGCCTTTCGCGGGCTTCTTGCCCCCATCCTGGCGTACGCTGAACGGCACCCCGAGAGACCCATCATCATCTACGCGGACCCGCCACCGCCACAGGGAGGGCCGGAGAACGTCCGCTATGAGCCTGATCCCAGGCGGTTCATTGAGGACCTTGCTACCTGCGACGCCTACGTTGGAACCGCCGGATTTCAGACGATCTGCGAAGCCTTCTACCTCGGGAAGAAGATCGTCGTGCGGCCGATTGCCGGGCAGTACGAGCAACGCTGGAATGCGGCTCAACTCGAGATGCACGGGATGGGGAGATGGCTACACGAGGACCTCGAAGAGGATCTGTCCACACCATGCAACCGAACGTTGCAGAGGAAGCTCGCTCCATGGTATCGTGATGGTGCACGCGTCTGCTACGACCGCATCCTCGGCTGCGCCAAGGAAGCCTGTTCCCCTTCCGCGGCTCATCCCCCAGATGTCATCTCATGAACCGCCTCAGGCACGATCCCTCCCGGCATCCGACCTACAGGGACTGCTCGACCTTCCTGCGAATCAGCGTGGTCATCGCCTCTAGTTCGAGTGCAACCTCCGACGTGTCCACTTTCAGCGTCAGACGCCCCACGTGCTTGCCCAAGGTGTCCAGCAGCCATTCCACAATCGCATCCGCAGCTGCGTTCTCATCGTAGGTGATGCCGAAATCCACCCAGACTCCAGGCGCTGTAGGCCCAGATGGCTCCAACACCTTGAACGCTCGGAGGTAGCGCAGAACGGAGCCATCGGTGATGGCGTGCTCGCTTCCGGGCGCCGGAGATGGCTCCCCCATCATCAGGGCGGCGATCTCCTTGCCAATGCCTTCGTCTTCCACTCCGATTTCGAGCGAGATCATGCGGCCAACCCGCTGATTCATCGTGTCTCCTTTGGCAGAGTCCACACAGCCTGTCCAGCCAGCTCCCGACTTGGCCTCTAGATGGCAGAGCGCACCGCGAATCTCCGCGTGCGTTCCCGCAGCGCGCGTGACGGACACCGGTCACGGCGGCCCAAGGCCGAGTCACAGGCTCTCTCCGCAATCCACACTGAGTCGCGGCTGTAGCACGGAGTGCTTCGAGCGCCGTACAGTCGGCACACGCCGCACGCCGTCAGATGAGAGAAACCCGAGGCGCCGACCGCGCCTCCTTGAGAAGGATTCCGGATCAGTATACGGGAACGCGCTGCGCGGGTGCAAGACCCGCCGGAGTGCGTTGCCGGATGACGTGGCCGAAGATCGAACACGCCTCCGCCCCGTTCCGCAGGGAGGAAGCGAGGCCGATGCGCTATCCACACGAGACGTGACACGTGCACGCCTTGCGGGATCGGACCGCGATGCAGCGCGCGGAAGTGCAGCTTCCAGTACTCGAAGCGCTCCTCACCGGCAACGCCCAACCACATGCTGGATCGGAAGAAGGTGATGATGTGCGCTAAGCGCGCGGCGGTGCGTGTGCGCTCGGCGCCTTGTGATCGCGCAGGAGCGTCCCCAAGAACTTGTGGTCGTGTCTCGGGCCGTCGATGGTCAACAGAGAGCGCCGGTAGCCTTCCCTCAGAGCCGTGCGATTCGTCGCGGGAGCAATCTCTGCCGTAGCGTTCACGTTGCCCCTGGATCCCCGCCCAAGCAGCCTATCTTCGTTCCGCAGGCGATTGCGAAGCCTCGAAGCAGTAGGCTCCCTTTGCCGCGGGTCTGATGCGTCCCGCGTTCTGATGCACCGCAGGATCCAGCAGCCCTGGCTTGCAGCGCGGCTCGGCCGTACGCTTCACCGGAGATCGAGGAGGGCGTGAGATGCGGACCGTCGCCGTTGTTGCCCACGCTGAGGCCGTGCACCACGTCGAACGCGTGGTAGGGGGATGGCACGACTCCCAACTCACTGAGCGTGGAAGAAGACAGGCGCACCGTGTCGCGCTCATCCTGGCGGGAAGCTTCCCGGGGCCCCGCGTGCCCGTAGTGACCTCCGATCTCCGGCGTGCCCGACAGACTGCCGAGATCATCGCGGGAACACTTGGATCCGACGTGACGCTACATCCTGGGTTCCGCGAGTTGAGCTACGGCGTCGCCGAGGGAAGGCCCAGGGCATGGCTGGACGAGCGCATCGTCCCCGTGCCGACCGCGGGCTCGAGGCTTGATCACCACATCTGCGAGGGCGCGGAGTCGCGCAGGGATCTTGCCACGCGGGTGTATGCGGCGATGGCTGAGGTTCTCGCGTCCGATGCCAGCGACGCCGTAATCGTGACACATGGCTTCGCGGCAACATTCGTGATTGCCTGCTGGATCGGCATGCCGATCGAGAGTACCGGCTTAGTGAGCTTCGCCTCTTCTCCAGCGGGTTTCTCGCTTCTCGTCGAGGACGCTCCGTTCACGAACCGCAGGGTCCAATGCCTCAACGATACGAGGCACCTGGCGCAGGTCGAGCGGGACCCATCCTAAGGGCTCTTCGCGCTCGTGACCGCGCCCCCCGCCGCGGCGCGCAGTGCCCCGAGGATCGTGATCAGATCAGCGTAGGCCTCGCCGAAGGTGCTCCTCGGGTGCGTCCTGTTCGCGATGCCGGCATGGAAGTCCCGGTACTCGGCCACGTACCCAGCATCATTCTCGTGGACGTAGATCTCGCTCGGCATCCCTGAGGACGCTGCGCAGATGCGCAGTCCTGCACCTTCGACGACAGCCGTGCCGTTCGAGCCGAGAACGGTCAAGCGATCAACCGGCGCCCCAGACACGCTGAAGCCGAGATGCAGTGATCCCGAGAGGGGGGGGACCCCCAGGTTCCCCTCGGAGCGGAACAGCCATGCCAGCGTGTCCGTTCGCCCGATCGCCGGGTTCACCGAAGCGGATGTGGCCCCGACAGTCTCGAGATCCCCCAGCAGGTCTCGCAGCGCAGCGACGTTGTGCACTCCGGCATCGGTGACGAAGCCGCCCTCGTAGCGATGCTCAATCCGCCATGCGGTCCGCGCGAAGGGATTGGCGACCGGGTCGACGTGCTGCCAAACCTTCCAGTCAGCAAAGTAAGGGGTTCCGATGGCTCCGCTTCGCACGCGTTCCCCGAGGTCATCGAACACCCGCCGATACCGGAACTGCTCGGCGACCATCATCACGAGATGAGGATGCATCTTCTCCAGTTCGAGGAGGGCCGCTGCGCTGGGTTCATTCTCGGCGATCGGCTTCTCGACGAGGATGTGCTTGCCCGCAACCGCTGCCGCCTCGCAGACCTCGCGATTCAGTTCGACAGGCAAGATGACGGATACCGCATCCACCTCGTCCGATGAGAGGAGATCACGGTAGTCGAGCACGTATGGAATGTCTCTACCGTAGGCCCTCCCGACGCGCTCCGCGAAGCGCGAAGCCTTCTCCTGCGTGTGGTTGCACACCCCCGTGATCTCGAACTCCTCTCGGAGCGCCTCGATCGCCGGCCAATGAAGCTCGTTCGCCGCAATCCCACATCCAATGATCCCCAGCTTCACCGGTCCCGCTTCGCTCATCTCAGCTCCTTCGAGTGTCCCGCGCATGCGATTCTCCCGATTTCGATAGCGATTGCAGCCGAGACCGGCAATCCACGGCCACGCCACGCGCATGCAGAGCGGCCACGGACGCTCGGTGGCTGTGGAGATGGCCCTGCTTCCCGTTGCCGCCGCGGTGGCGTATCCTGGCTTGTGCCGCGCCGCGGCGATGAGGAGGAGGGTGAATTGACGTTCCACGATCTGGTCACGGAACTGAAGCACTGCTTCGAGCCCGTGAAGCTGGAGGATCATGAGGGGGAGTTCGGGTACACGGACAACGCCCGGAGGGAGATCGGTCGCGTCGGCTACGCGACGAACCTCGATCCGGTCACAGCACGGGAGGCGATCGAGGCGAACGTCGACGCCCTGATCACCCACCATGACGCGTGGGACTTCCTCCACGAGCTGCGAGCCGAGGCGTACGCTCTCCTCGAGGCGGCCTCCGTCTCGCACTGCTACGTTCACCTGCCGCTGGATGCCGCTCCGTTTGGCACCTCCGCAACACTTGTCAGACGCCTTGGGCTGGAGATCACAGGCTCGTTTGCGGCCGATGGAAGCTTCGCGTGTGGGCGCATCGGCACGTACGCTTCGCCACGCGCGCTGGAGGATGTCATCTCCCGACTGGAGGAGGTGACGGGAGCGACGGTCAGGTCGTGGCTCTACGGAGCGAGCGAGGTTCGCACCCTTGGGATCACCACCGGCGGGGGAGCTCTGACGGACCTGGTCCGCGAGGCGATCGCCCTCGGCTGCGACACCTACATCACCGGCGAAAGCAATGTCTACATGGTGCAGTACGCACGCCATCGCAGCGTCAACCTGATTGTGGGGACGCACTCACACACGGAGTTCCCTGGAGTAGAGAGCCTCTGCGAGCTCCTGCGGGCGAGGACGGACCTGACGTTCGTGCCGATCCACGAGGAGGACTTCGAGTCCGGTGCAAGGAGCGAGACATGAGCGAGGAGGTCTACAGGCGGCTGGCGGCGCGGCTCGACGACATCCCCAACGGCTTCCCGGCCACGGAGAGCGGCACAGAGCTTTGAGCTGCTCGCCAAGATGTCCGCTTTCGAGGAAGCCCGCATCGCAGGCTCCATGCATCTGCGGCCCGAGACGCCTCTGGCCATAGAGGATGGAGCGGGGACTGACGTGGGCGTCACCCTCGGTACGCTGCGCACGATGGTGGACATGGGCCTGAGCAGCAGATCGAGCCGTGATGAGGACCCCAGCTTCTCTCTACGACCGTTCGTCGTCGGCTTCTGCGAGACCTGGCTCCCGCAACGTGGAGTTCGCGACGCTGTTCCAGGCGCACTGCCAGGAGTCCCACGAAGGCCCCTCCGCGAGGGCGCGCCGGTCCATCGCGCGGTCCCCGTAGATGTGGCGGTCGATTCTGAGGCAGAGATCTTCCCTACGAGCACGCCGGGCGAATCGTCAAGCAGGCCGAAGCGTGGTGCGTGCGCGGCTGCATCTGTCGCGTGCAGAAGAGGTTGACCGGTGAGCCCTGCGTGCATCCTATCAGCAACTGCCTGATCCTCTCCGCGTCCGAGAACGCCTTCGACGACTAGACTGAGGACATCTGTGCCGTGACTGTAGAAGAGGCCTTGAAGGTGCTTCGCGAGGCTGCCGCGGCGGGTCTCGTGCACTCCTCGGGCAACTGCCGCCGAGGCATGCACTACATCTGCAACTGCTGCATTTGCTGCTGTGGCGTGTTGCACGGCATCTCCGAGTTCGGAATCCGCAATGCCGTCGCACGCTCTTCCTTGCGCTCGACCGTCGACGCGGAGAGGGGCTGTCCCTCGTGGGAGGCGAAGCATGGATCGACACCAATCGATGTACCGGCTGCGGACTCTGCGTTCAGGTTCGCCCGGCGGAAGCGCTTCGTCTCGAGCGAAGCCCGGAAGCCGAGACGGAGAAGCCCCCCGGCCACGCTCGTCCACCGGATGCACGAGCGCGCCGCCGCTCGCGGCATCACGATGGATGACATCACCTGGAAGCCTCGGCGGTGAGCTGGCATGCGCAAGAGATCCTCATGCGCGTACCTTCCTTGATCGACCCCAGTACGGGCCCGAATCGCGGGCAATCATCCCTCACAGCATCTCCCCGCAGACGGCGTCATCGTCCGCGTATCGCCGCGCTGGGAAGACCATCGACCCGGGTAGGGTCAGGGTCCGTGTCGATGTCGCTGCTTTGCGTTCTGCACTAGCCGCCGCGCGGTGCGGACCCCTCCTGGTCGAGGATGATCGCTGCGGCCAGGCGTGCCGCTTGGCTGCAAACACCGGCGCACGCCGTGGCCCCGCCGTCGTTGACCCACTCCTGTGCCCGGCTTGGGTCGTCGCAACGCCATCCCATGATTGCCTCCTGGATGTCGAAGCAGTTGGTGCTCCCGAAAAGCTCTCGAATGCGATCGGTGAACTCCTTGGCGGCCGCGTTCGCTGCCTGGTATGCGTCGACTTCGCGGAAGTCCTCCGAAGCGAGCGCCTCGCCGATCGCCATCAGGCCGCCGAGCACCGCACCACAGCTCTGGCCCGTCCCGCAGATTCCCCCTGCGAGGACCGCAGCGGCTCGAAGCGTCGCGATGTCTTCCCTTCGTAGATGGATCTGGATCGCCCACAGCGTCGATCGGCAACAGTTTCCGTAGACGCCGAGGCTGGTAAACGCGGTCTGCGCGATCGCATCGAGGATCTTCTCGCGCGTTGCCGCAACGAACGGAAGCGCCCCATACTGCGCCCTTCTCACTGGGTTCAGCGCCTCTTCCAGGCCCGCCTTCTCCTTATCCAACCGCCACCTTCCTTCCTCCGAGCCAAGGTTCGGCTATCTGTCGCGGTGCTGCGCCAACGCGTTCTTCGCCAGGGTGTTGCCATGGTGCGCCGAACGAAGCTGCCGCGGCGCACCGGGTCGAAGCATACACCCCCCCTGATCACGCTGCGACTCCCCTTGTTCGCGGCGCATTGCGAAGAAGGGTCTGCTCGTCTAGCGTAGTTCTATGAACCGCCTAGAACAGGTCCGACAGATCGTCGACAACAGCCTGCATCGCCTTACCCATCCGCAGGACCGCCGCGCTGGATTCGTCCATCTGTACGGCGTGTCGCTGACGGCCACCGCTCTCGCGCACTCGCGGCAATTCGACCCGGGGATCTCCGCTGTCGCAGGCATGCTCCACGACTTCGCCAGCTACGAGTCCGGCGACGCCGCCGACCACGGCCCTCGCAGCGCAAAGCGCGCCGCCGCGATCCTCCGCAGCCTCGGCACGTTCGCGGAAGAGGAGATCGCGCGCGTCCACTCCGCCATCACCCATCACTCCAGCAAGGAAGAGACTCACGCCGGGTTCGAGGAGCTGCTGAAGGACGCAGACGTCCTCCAGCACTACCTCTACAACGTGCAGTTCGACGCACATCCACGACACATCGAACGTCGGACGAAGCTCCTTCGGACATCGGCGCTCCTCGCGTGAAGAAGCGCGCATGCGGCAGAAGCGCCACGCGACGCACCATGGGGTACCCAAGGGCCCTAGAGCACGAGCCGTCCTCCGGGAGGATCGGACCGTGGCGGCCCCGTGGATAGCCCCCAGGAATCGCGCAATGCTTCTTGCCTCTGACGATCCGAGCCGACCGCCAGCGTACGGCCAGGCGGAAAGCCCGATCGGAAAGGCGCTAGGAGAGGTCGTGGTCATGCCGGAGCGTGTGGGCTTGCTCGGCCCCAGGCTCTCTACGACGCCCGCTCTCGACGCCGTGTTTGCGGGAGGCGGGGGCATCAAAAAGGGAGGCTCCATGAGGAGAGGTGCCAAGCGCCCTGCTCCCCGGCGAAGTGCAGCGCTGCGCGTTGCAGTGCCGGCCCTATCCCACACAGCTTCCGGATGGCGATGCGGCGGCGTGCGACGACGGCTGGCTCTTCCCGGCATGGCGCTGTTGCGTGCTGGCGATAGGTCTGGCTCGCCCGACGCCCTCGCTGCAGCGCCACGAATCAGAAGGCGGGGCAACGAGCACCCGGTTGCCATCATTCGATGTCCGCCGTATCCTTCGCCACTTCGGCGGGTGCATCCCGTCTCCAGCGCAAGGACAGGTGATCGGTGTGGATGGGCTGCTCGCAACAGGTCTGGTGATCCTGCTGGGCTACGTCTTGGGCGAGATCGTTGCGAAGCTGGGGCTCCCGCGAGTCAGCGGATATATCGTCGCCGGACTGATCCTCAATCCGCGGATCACCGGATTCGTCCCCACCGCCTTCGTCGACTCGATGGGAACGTCCCTAGATCTCTCCCTGGCTGTTCTCACGTTCGCCATCGGCGGCACGCTCGCGCTCGGAGCATTGCGCGAACTCGGCAAGACCATCATCCTCATTGCCTTCTGCGAGGCGCAGCTCTCGGCGCTCCTAGTTACCATCGGCTGTCTGGTCACGTTGCCTTTCGTCCTTCCCGCATCAGGCCACCTGATGACGACGATCGCGCCCCTGGCGGTGCTGCTCGGGGCGCTGGCTTCACCCACGGATCCCTCGGCCACGCTCGCAGTGGTTCGGCAGTACAAGGCGAAGGGTATGGTCACATTCAGCATTATGGCAGCGTCTGCCATCGATGACGCCCTGGGGATTCTCAACTACAGCATCGGCATCATGATTGCCCTTGTGCTGATCACACATCGCATGGAGGGCATTTCTACGATCCTCGAGCCCTTGGTTGCCATCGGCGGCGCACTGGCTATAGGGGTAGCCTTCGGCTTGGCGTTCCACTTCATCCCCGCATGGCTCCGCGGCGAGAGCGATGGCCTTCAGATTGCTCTGCTTCTGGCGCTCCTCGGCATCTGCTACGGAGTCTCGGCGGCGCTCCGGCTCGACCAACTGCTGGCGACCATGGCGATGGGAATGACCGTCGTCAACGTGAGCCGCCGCCGAGAGCGTCACCGCGTCTTCTTCCTCCTCGAAGAGTCGGTGGAGCCCATCATCTTCATCGTGTTCTTCACCGTGAGCGGCATGCTTCTCGATGTCTCCGTGTTGCTCCAGTACCTGCCCGTCGTTCTTCTGTTCGTGGTCTTCCGATCTCTGGGCAAGCTTGCTGGTGCCAATCTTGGCGCCCGGATCGGGCGCGCATCCAGCACCGTCCGCCGCTACACCGGGTGGGGTCTCATCCCCCAGGGCGGTATCGTCATTGGCCTTGCTCTTATCGTCCAGCAAGAGACTGCACTGGCCGGGATCAGCGCCATTCTGCTCAACGTCATCATCGGTGCGACCGTGATTCACGAACTCGTCGGGCCTCTTACCGCGAAGCTCGCCATCATGAAGGCGGGCGAGGCGGAGAGGTCACGGTGAGTCGTCGAGCGAATCTACGCTTCTCCTCTCCGCGGCACCCCCGACATGGTCGGGAAAGCGTCCCGCCGGCTCACCCCGCTCACAAACCGCCGAACCGCCCGTCGTGTTGCTCGGTGCTATCGGGGCCGAACCTCGCCCTGGCGATGTTCGGAGTCCACACCCGCTTCACGGATCGGGAACCGGACACTTCCTCGGTCGCGTGAGTCCGTTCCCGGATGAAGCGCAGGAACTCGGCTCTCATGTGGAAGCTGACCCAGCGCTGTGCCGACGCCAGAACGCATCTCGCCGATAACCGCAAGTGCCGCTTCCGGTCCTGGTGGCTCGGCGTTACGCGAAGCCGGGATGCAGCTGGCTGCTATACTCGAGGCAACCGCTTCACGGGAGGAAACTCATGACGACGCCCGAGTTCGATCTTCAGAAGGCACACAGGCACTTCTCCGTGATGTGCTTCAACGAAGCGTGGGGCTTCATTGACAAGCCGGAGCGCACGCAGGACGAGGACGAGCAGATGCTCCGTGTGAGCATGGCCTCAGCGTGGCATTGGACGCAGCGCGACGACTGCACGCCGCAGAACCTGTCGATTGCGTACTGGCAGATCTCGCGCGTCCACGCCCTCGTGGGACGAGGAGACGAGGCCGCTCGCTACGGGCAAAGGTGCTTGCAGGCGAGCCAAGGCGAGGGTACCGCACCGTTTGCCCTGGGGTATGCCTACGAGGCGCTAGCACGGGCGGAAGCGGTACGCGGGAACACCGCGGAGGCGAAGGAGCATCTCGCCAAGGCCCGTGAGGTGGCGGAGACGCTCACCGAAGAGGAGACGAGGAAGATGCTCCTCAACGATCTCGCGACGATCCCCTGAGGCGGCACGGCCTCCACCCGGACGACGCACGCACGCTCCGTCTCCTTCCTCGCAGCCCATGAGCACCGTGCACACCGTTTGCACGCCCGGCTCCCGCGTCAGCAGTGATTCGATCACGGTCACCGGCTGCGGGGCTCGGTGGCGATCCACAGCAGATGTGCGCTGACGCCGACAGCCACGATCGCCAGAAGCAGCCTCGCCCACCACGCCGTGACGGCAAACGCGGCACCGATGCCAAGAGCAAACCACAGCACAGCCAGGGTGATGCCCTTGTGCCGGAGACTCATGGTCCGCCGCTCGAGGTAGCGGCGGAGGTAGCATCCGAAGAGGCGGTTGCCGAGAAGCCAACCGTGCAACCGCGGCGAGCTGCGCGCGTAGAGAAACGCGGCCAGCAGAAGGAACGGCGTGGTCGGAAGCAACGGCACGAACACGCCGAGGATCCCGACGGCCACCGCGACCGTCCCACCTACAACCAATGACACTGTGGCCACTCGGTTCATCACACGCTGCGGGCAACGATCCACGGAGAGGCCGACCGCATGCGGAATCGGCGATCCGCTAGCCGAGGCCGAGTTTCTGAGCGATCCCGTCGCCGTACCCTTGATCCGCCCTGCGGAAGTGCTCAACCGTGTCTCTCTGAATGGACTCCGGCGCGTTCCTCAGCGACGCGACGATGTTCTCGATCAGCCGTTTCCGCTCCTCGGGAGGCATCAGGCGATACAGATTGCCGGGTTGGACGTAGTCGTCATCCACACCCCGCTTCTGCTCATAGCGATCGGCGTCGCCGGAGATCTTCAGCGGCGGCTCTCTGTACGCCGGGTCCGCCTTCGGCCCACCGAAGCTGTTCGGTTCGTAGTTGGGTGATCCGCCGCCGTTGCTATCAAACCGCATGTGCCCGTCGCGCTGGTAGTTGCACGCCGCGGCTGCACGGGGTGCGTTGACCGGCAACCTCTCGTAGTTCGCGCCCAATCGATAGCGGTGCGCATCGGCGTACGCGAAAAGCCGTGCCTGAAGCATCTTGCAAGGAGAGAACGAGATCCCTGGAGGTACGTTCGCCGGCGAGAACGCGGCCTGCTCGATGTCGGCGAAGTAGTTCGCCGGATTCCGACTCAGCTCGAGCACACCGACCTCGATGAGTGGGTAGTCTCCGTGTGGCCACACCTTCGTCAAATCGAACGGATTCCAGCGGTAGCTCTCCGCCTCGGCCTCGGGCATCACCTGGATGTGCAGCGTCCATCTCGGACATTCGCCCTTCTGGATCTGCTCAAACAGCTGGCGAGTGGCGTAGTCTGGATCCGATCCGGCAAGGCGATCCGCCTCCTCCTGCATGAGGTTCTTGATCCCTTGTTGCGTCTTGAAGTGGAACTTGACCCAGCATCGCTCGTTCGCCGCGTTGATCAGGCTGTAGGTGTGGCTCCCGTAGCCGTTCATGTACGGAATACCGGCCGGGATCCCTCGATCGGAGAACAGGATCGTCACCTGGTGCAGCGACTCCGGCACCTGTGACCAGAAATCCCACTGCGGCGTGTCCGCCTTGTAGTTGCTCTGCGGATCGCGCTTCTGTGTGTGGATGAAATCGGGGAACTTGATCGCGTCGCGGATGAAGAACACCGGGGTGTTGTTTCCGACCATGTCCCAGTTGCCCTCTTCCGTGTAGAACTTCAGCGCGAAGCCTCGGACGTCCCGAACGGTGTCCGCCGAGCCCTTCTCACCAGCGACCGTCGAGAAGCGCCCGAGGACCTCGGTCTTCTTCCCGATCTCCGAGAACAGCTTCGCCTTGGTGTAGCGCGTGATGTCGTGGGTTACGGTGAACGTGCCCAGCGCCCCCGCCGCCTTGGCGTGCACGACCCGCTCTGGGATTCGCTCTCTGTTGAAGTGGGCCAGCTTCTCCAGCAGGTGATGATCCTGAAGGAGCGTCGGTCCGCGCTCCCCCGCAGTCAGCGACGTCTGATTGTCGCCCACCGGCACGCCGGCGGCCGTGGTCAGCTTCTTCCCTTTCCCCTCGTCACCCATGGCCTTCCTCCTTTCGCTGTTCGCAGTCCCGGCAAACGCCGAATACCTGCAGTTGCCGCGATGCTTCCGTACCCAACTCCGCGACCCCTGCGGGGAGCTCCATCCCGTCGAGCTCCTCGCTCTCGAAGTCGATGATCCTGCCGCACGTCGTGCAGACGAAGTGGTGGTGCGGTGTGTCGTTGCCGTCGTAGCGCGCGCGCTCCCCCGTGGCAGAAACACGGCTGACGAGACGGTGTTCCTCAAGGAAGGAGAGCGTGCGATAGACCGTGTCGAACGAAATCGTCGGCATCCTCTCCCGCACGCGCTGGAGAATCGTGAGCGCATCCGGATGGGCGTCGCCGCTAACAACCGCTCGAAGCACTTCGCGCCGCTGATGCGTCACCCTTGCCCCTGTCTTGCGGCAGGCGTCTTCGAGTGCGAGCAAGCGCTCCTCGGCACGTGATCTCACACGCCCTCCTCTGCCGTCATCTGGTCTTGTCTACGGCGCCTTGTGACAGAACCACCAGTCAAAACAGTCGCGCTGCTCGAGCCGCTTCTTCGCCTCGCCCACATCCGTCGCAGGAGGCACGATGACGTGATCGTTGACGAGTTCGTTGTTCGGCCATCCCGCCGGAAGCGCAACACCGTTCTTATCGGACAGCTGGAAGCCCTTCACCATACGCACGATCTCGTCGATGTTCCTCCCCAATTCCTGCGGGTAGTAAAGCACGGCACGAAGGATGCCTTTTGGATCGACGATGAACACGGCGCGCACGGTGTTCGTGCCCTTTCCCGGATGGACAAGACCAAGCTGGTTGGCCACGGATTCCGTCCCCGCGATGATGGGAAACTGGATCTCGACGTTGAGCTTGTCCTTGATCCACTCGACCCACTTAATGTGGGAGAAGACCTGGTCGATGCTCATCCCGATCAGCTTGCAGTCGAGCTCCACAAACTGGTCGAAGCGCTTCTGAAACGCCACGAACTCGGTGGTGCAGACGGGGGTGAAGTCCGCAGGGTGACTGAACAGCACGAACCACTTCCCCCCGTAGTCGCCCGGCAGCGACACCCTCCCATGGGTCGTCTGCACGTTCATCTCCGGAAACGCATCCCCAAGCAGTGGGAACTTCCCTTCCATCCTACGCCTCCTTCTTTGATCCCGCTTCTGATGTAGGAACAACTATACATCTAGCGCGGGACACCGTCCACTTCACAGGGGAGTTCCTTGCCGCTCCGACGATCTCGCTCGTCAGTGTTGGGACATTCGGGATGACGTCCCACCGGTCGCAAACCTCCCTCTGACGACGGATCGGCATCCCGCGTAGGTTGCCGGAAGATGCTGAGCGGGTATCCTCGAAGCCCGGAGCCCAGGAGGCAAGGACGGTCACTCGCTGGGTCTCCATCGTCGAATGGGATTGGGTGGGCAGCAGTCGTTGACTGCGGATCCGAAGTCGACGCGCAGGATCAAACTGGCTCCAGCGATGCACCGGAAAGGATGTGCCCTATGACGAAGCTGCTGATCCTCATCGGTAGCCCACGGAAGGACGGGAACAGCGCGGCACTGGCACGTGCCGCAGAGCACGCCGCGACCGATGCGGGAGCCTCCGTCGAGAGCGCATTCCTTCAGGATCTGACCATCCTGCCGTGCAATGGCTGCGGCGCGTGTCGGGAAAGCGTGGAAGCATCGTGCGTCCTTGCGGACGACATGACGGCCCTCTATCCGAAGCTGCGCGAGGCCGATGCGATCCTCATCGCCACGCCTATCTACAGCTACAACATGACGGCGCAGACGAAGCTCCTAGTCGATCGGTTGTACGCACTCGGCAGCCGCCACGGCAACGCTCTGGACGGCAAGCGCTTCGGCTTTATCGTCGTCTACGGAGCGGCGAATCCATTCACCTCGGGAGCAGCGACGGCCATGCGCTGCTTCCACGACACGTTCGCGCGTAAGGCAAGCTGGATGAGCACTGTCCACGGCACAGCGTCCGAGGCGGGAAGCGCTGCATCGAATCCTGACCTGCTATCCGCTGCCGCTCGTCTCGGCGCTGGCCTTGCTGCACCCTCCGCCGATCGGACCATCGGCTGATCTCTAAGGCACTGTGCGACCCTTGCGCGGTCTGCGATAGCCACTCAGGCGCCGTACGTAGAATCGGCGGCCGCGGTACTCCACCTCCACAAGAAGCCGTTCCTCCAGAAGTCGACGGACGGTCTCCCAGTCGGCTCCCGCCCTTGCCAGCAGCGCCTCAAGCGCGTCCTCGCGCAAGGGATGGACCGCTGCGATGCCCAACAGGTCCTCCTGGACATCGCCCGTGGTCGCGAAGGTATTCCCCTCGTAGCCTGCGAGGTACTCCACACGCTCCACTGCCTCATCGAGGATCTGATACGCGCGGTTGAGGTTGGGCTCCGTCGGCGGGACCGCCCAGATCTCAGCCGGAGGTCGTGTCGGGATGGCCAAGTAGGCACGGGCCGGCTGTACTCGCGACAGAAACCCCGCCAGCGCGTGCAGGGAGCGCTCCGTATCGTTGACGCCTCCAACGAGCATGGTCTCCGTCGCGAGCACACCCTCGTAGCGCTCGGCAAACGCCAGTATCCCTTCGTGGATCGCTTCCACGCGAAAATCCTTGTGCGGGCGGTCTATCCTGCGCCAGACGCTCTCGTCCATGGCGTCGACCTTCAGCGACACCCAGTCGGCTCGTGACAGGGCGTCCCGCACATCGCGCAGTCCGACGAGCGACGCATTGCTGATCACCGCTGTCTTGATCCTTGTTGTCTTGACTCTGTCGATCGCCTCACCAAGGTGGATGTCCAGGGTTGGCTCACCATCCGAGACGAATGCGAGGTAGTCCACCCGCTCTCCCGCCTCCCGTGCGGTGGCCGCTTTGGCCTTGACATCCGCTTCGAGCTTCTCAGGCGAGTAGAACGGGCAACGATCAGATCGTAGCCCGGTCGTCCTGCCGAGCTGACAGTAGATACAGGAGTAGGTACAGGTCTTGGCGGGTATGTTGTTGATTCCCAGGCTCTGCCCAAGGCGCCTTGAAGGGACCGGCCCGAACGCGAGCGTCTGCAGGTTCATGTCTCCACGATACGCCTCACGATCCCACAAGGAAGACGGCTTCGCCCGAGGCCTCCAGGCGGAGGACACCGTGCAGCCTCAGGGACCGCGGGCAGCCCAGGCACGCGCAACCGTTCGTCATCCCCTCTCACCGTATGTGCTTGCCAGAGCTGGGGGCGCCGATCCGGCAACGCATAGGAGAGCCCGCCGCAGTGCCTACGTTTGGCCTCGACCTCGACGACGCCCCAACCCACGCCCGCCGCCTCCTCGTCCGCCTTGTCCCACACCTGGGGCCGCACTTCCCATCGAACGTACGTCGGTCCCACCTCGTGCACCGAAGAATCTGCGGATCCCATCGACGCACGATCCAAGGCCTCGCCCCGTCATTGGGCCTTTCCCGGCAGGACCTGTCCCGTCTCCTCGTGGCATGGTTCGTCTCCTCTCGAGGGACACCCTCATAATTAGCATATGCACAGTACACGCAGCGCGCGCCGCGTGCAAGCCCGAGCGCGCGGTATGGAGATGGAGATGCGCCCACAGGGCCGCGCTGCGGGTGAGAGCCCAGAGCAGGTCCGCCAGAGCACCGACCCGCAACGACATGCATCCACGACGCTTCCACCATGTCGTGATTCCACCTGCGAAGGATCGCCGGACGCCAATCGAGATCCCGCAATCCGTGCGTTGTGCTGGCAGAGCGCATTCCCTACGATCGCGCCATGAGACATGTGGTCGCTGGATTCGACGTCGGGGGGAGCAAGGTTGCACTGGTCGTGGAGGACGCCAGGGACGGGCGAGCTTGCCGAACCGTTGAGCCGACGGACACATCATCCGTCGCCGTTCGGCGCGTCGGCGGGAGCCGCGTCTACGACGGACTGGCACGACAGCTGATTCGCATGCTGCACACCGCCCTCGAGCAGCTGCACGACCCTCAGCTTCTCGCGGCCGGCGTCGTCTCCGCCGGCCGGATCAACGGCGGAGGGCTTCTCACTCCAGCGAACATCGTCGCCCAGGGTGTCACACCGATTGCCCGTTCGGCCCCGCTGTTCCTCCCCCTCGTGGAGCCGCTACGCGAGGCGTTCCACTGCCCCATCGAGCTTGTCAACGACTGCCGCGGAGCCGTGCTCGGTGAGGTCTACGACGGGCTTGGGAAGGGGGTCGTCGACAAGAACACGCTGCACCTGGCGTACGTCACCATCAGCACTGGGTTCGGCGTCGGCGCTTGGGACCGCGGCCATCTGGTGCTCGGCAAGGACGGCAACGCCGGCGAGCTCGGCCACCTTGTCGTCCGGCCCGGGGGCCTTCGCTGCGGCTGTGGGAACCTCGGCTGCGTTGAGGCGTACGCCTCGGGCGCCGGGGTCGTCAGGAACGCGCTGGCGCGGCTGCACACCCTCGGCAGCGAGACGGAACGTTCAGCCCGGTGGGCGAAGCTCATCGGTGCACCGGAGACGCCGGACATCGTCTCCCCGGTGCCGGAGGCGGCGCAGGCCATCCTCACGCCCGCCATGATCTTCGAGGCTGCGTCGCGTGATGATGCGCTTGCCGTGTCAGTGGTCGAGGACCTCGTCTTCGCCGCAGGGTTCGCCTTCGCCGCGATCGCCAACGCCTACGATCCCGAGGTGATCTCCGTCGGCGGCGGCATCGCTCTCGCACACCCTGACCTCGTGCCCCGCATCCACGCAGAGATGCTTCGGCATCTGCGTGTGTCGCCCCCCGAGGTGCTGCTGACGCCGCTGGGGTCTGCTGCTGGCGAGAGGGGAGCGTTGGCGATCGCTCGTGATATCGCGACTCGGTAGATGCGCCGAACCGCCTCATCACCCGTAGATTACGAGCTCACTGCTTTACGATCGGGAGGACGCGGCGGAACAGGTCCGTGCCCGCCTTCCCCAGCAACTCGTAGATGACCATCTCCGTGCTGGTGATGACCGCGCCGGCGGCGCCCAGCCGCGCGATCCCGATCTCCCAGTTTCCGCGGCTTCGCGAGGAGGTGGCATCGGCGACGACGTGCACCCGATAGCCATCCTCCAGCGCATGCAGTGCCGTTTGCGTCACACAGATGTGTGTCTCGATGCCACAGAGGATCAACGCTCCGCGTTCGACGGCCTCAAGCCGATCGCGAAACGCCGGACTGGCAAGGCAATCGAAGTGGTGCTTCTCCACTGCGGTCGCGGCCTGCGTCAACGCGCGGATCTCGGGGACGACCTCGCCCAGTTTGATCTGCTTCGCAACGAGGAGAGGCATCCCGATGATCTCCGCGAATCGAGCAAGACGCGTGACGTTCTCGACCACGCTCTCCTTCTCGGCAATCACGGGCAACAGCCGTTCCTGGAGATCCACAAGGATCAAGAGGCTGTCGCCCAGGGCAATGCGCTCCTGCCCCACTGCTTTCCGGCTTCCCATGGCATCTCCTTTCGACGGCTCAGTCTACCGTACGGCCGTCGATCGCCGAGCCCCAGCCCACGACCGAGCCACGGGGCAGACCGTAAGGCGCGCGGTTTGACGTTCGCGCTTGTCGTTTCCTATCCTGCCCGTGCAGCTCCGCAGGGCAGCGCGGCGTATGCGCCACGAACACGGGGTAGAGTGCAGGACTCGGAGGTGACAGCATGGTACCCCACGACAAGGAGAGCCCCGAATTCAGCTACACGCTTCCACAGGAGCGTCAGGCGCTATTGGCGACGAAGAGCCTCCGTGGCATCCCGCAGAAGGGGCCCGCGATGCTGCTCGCGGCGACGTGGAATCTCACGAACTTCGGCGTTCAGAACAGGACAGACACTGACCTCTCGCTGATGGCGGAGGTGATCGGCTGGTTCGATCTGGTGGCGGTGCAGGAGATCGCGGACGACCTGGATCGTCTGCGGAGTCTCATGACTCACCTTCCACCCACCTACAGCGTGGTTCTCTCGGACATCGGTGGAAACGACGAGCGTGCGGGGTTCCTTTACGACAGCAGCAAGGTCTCACGCCTGGAGCTGGCGGCGGAGGTGGCCGTGCCTCCGAGCGAGCATCGCTACATCCGCATGAAGGGCGTGTCCGGCGCGTTTCGCGGCTTCGACCGCAACCCCTACGCTGTCGCGTTTCGCGCCGGCACTCTCGAGTTCACCGCGGTATCTGCTCACTTGTTCTTCGGGAGCCACGCGTACTTCGACGAGGATCGACGCGCCCACGAAGCGTACGCCCTCGCTCGATGGGCAGACCGTCGCTTCCGCTCCGCGGGGGCATACTCGAAGAATATCCTGGTCATGGGCGATCTGAACCTCCCGATCCGCGATCCTTCGAGCAATGTCTACCGCGCGCTGAACAGCAAGCGCCTCATCCTTCCACAACACTCGACATCGATGGGTAGCAGTCTCAAAGGCGATAAGCACTACGATCAAGTGGCGTTCCACGCTGGGGGACTACAGGATGCGTATTCCGGGATGTCCGGGGTGTTCGACTTCGATCGCGCTCCGTTCTTCGGCAATGCGTGGGCTGTCGGACAGAGCTACTTCAACGCCGCCGTGAAGCACCACATCGCCGATCACCGCCCTCTCTGGGCGCAGTTCAACATCTGAGCGCGCGAAGAATGCCGTACGGCCGCCGGCGAACGCGGCTACTCTCCCGGCCGTACGGGAGAGGCCTGCGGGGCCGGGAGGCGTCTGCACAGGAACCCTGCGAACCAAGCTCGGAGAGACGATCCGCGGCGCAGCGGGCGTCGAGACGCACTGCCTCCGCTCTGCTGGCGATGGGATCGGCGATTCCGGCACGGCGCTCGTCCCGACGATCTTCGCGTCGCGCACCTTCCGCAAGCCGGTCGGGAGATCCGTCGAACGGCTCCTGGGCGTCGACAGGATCTTCTACCCGAGTGTCCAGCCGGAGTCGCGTTACGCGTGCTCCTGCTCTTGACTGCGAGCCGTCGAGGCGTGTAGGCTGCTCCGCGTGCCGTGCAGTCACCCAATCGTGTCTGGGAACGAGGCGATATGAAGACAGCTGTGATCTGTGTGCTCGTCATCGGTGCCTGGCTGGTGCCTGTTCAGGCGCACGCTCAGCTGGGGATCCTATCCGTGTGCGACTACGATCCGCCCGAGAGCCGCATTCGGGATCTCATGCTCCAAGGGTGGTTCAGTTGGTACGACGGAGCGAGCGCCGGAGCAGGGGACCGAATCCTGTCGGCACGCCTCGTCGTCGACTACGAGCAGCTGTTCTCCTCAGCAGCGCTAGGCCACAATGTTGACGGCCACGCGCAGCTCCGCAGGACCAACGAAGCATGGACCGCAGAGCTCAACGCTTCCGGTAGCGTACGGTCGACGCTCACAGATGCGCTGTTCGCCGTCGGCGCTCTCGGACTCGACGCATCCCTCGACGGCAGCATCGAATTGGATGTGACAGGTGGCGTCGGAGCCGGGCGGTTCCGGGACGCCACCCCTCTTGCCCAAGCGATCACGATCCAGAACGCCCTTCTCGATCTCGGTCAGTTGCTCGCGCCCGTCGGCAGTGGAGTTCTCATCGAGCTTGCCCAGATTCTCGGTGAGGTCGGACCGACGGACGATGAGAAGATGATCCGCTTCGCCGAGAGGTTGCTGGCGACGGAGCTGCTTGCCGACGAGCAGCTCGGGGTCCTCGGGCTGCTGGCGATGGAAGAAACCCTCAGATCTCCGTATCAGACGAGGCTCTGCGGTAGAGACGCACAGGCGCGCATCGGCGTGTCGGCGCGGCTTCTGCCCGAAGCGAGCTTCGTGGCAACGGGAATCGCCGCCGTGCGATTCGCTGCCGTACCCGACCCCGTGTCACAGATCGAGTTGGCTGCCCAGGCCAAGCTGCGTCTGTTCCGGCCCTCCGAACTCGGCGTCGATGCGGACCTGTCGTACACTCGGAGCCTGCCGGGCAGATGGATGGCCCAAAGCAACTACCACCTGTCCATTGATCGCGGATGGACCGACCCCGCTGTGGTAACCATCTCCCATCTCCTTTCGGGCTCGCTGACAACCCAGGTTCTGGGTGCGGTCGGCCTGAGCCTCGCCGTGGAGGCCGGATACAGCAGCGGCGACGACGAGCTGTCCGTCAGTGCGAGCGTTCACCTGGAGGCAAGCCTCTTTTGACATCCGCCGAGCAGGTCGTACATGCTCAGGGTCTTCGCAAGCGGTTCGGGCAGCACACGGCCCTCGATGGGTTATCCCTGATGATCAAGCAGGGACAGCTCTTCGGGCTTGCCGGACCCAACGGGGCAGGGAAGACGACGCTGATTCGAACGTTGTGCGGACTGCTTCGACCGGACGAAGGCGAGGCGTACCTGCTCGGATGGCGCATGCCCAGCGCGCGTGTACGCTCACAGCTGGGCTACATGCCGCAGGAATCGGCTGTCTACGATGATCTCAGTGTGCTGCGCAACCTCGAGTTCTTCGCGTCCCTGTACGGCCTGCGCCGACATCAGATCAGGGCTCGAGCCGAGGAGCTACTCGACCTCGTCGATCTCCGCGACCGCACGCGCCAGCGCGTCGGGACCCTATCCGGCGGCATGCGCCGCCGCGTGTCTCTGGCGATCAGCCTCCTGCACAGGCCACGCCTGGCGTTTCTCGACGAGCCCACCGCAGGGGTGGATCCGAAGCTGCGCCGAACGTTCTGGGATTACTTCAATCGTCTAGCCGACTCCGATGTCACCCTGCTTGTCACCACACACCTGGTGGAAGAGGCGCTGCGCTGCCACCTTGTCGGATTCCTCATGGCGGGCCGCCTCCTCACGCAGGGGACGCCCGACGAGATCCTTGCGCAGACAGCGACCACCAACCTCGATGACGCGTTCATCGCGCTTCAGGAGCGAGGGGAGGCGAAATCATGACAAGCCTCATCCTCACCCGAAACATCCTCCAGAGGATCCTCGGCGATGTCCGAACGCTGGCGCTGATTGTCGTCCTGCCTCTCTTCTTCATCCTCCTTTACGGTAGCTCGTTCTCAGGTTCCTACTCCGATCTGCCCGTCTTCGTCGTCAACGAAGACAACGGACTTGCCTCCGTCCCCACCGCGGAACTAGGACGCATCACGCTCGCCGTAAACCTAGGCGCAGCGTTCGTCGAGGCGCTCGATCGTGACGTGCTGAACGTGTCCCTCCTCGACGACCCCGAGGCGGCACAGGCGTTGGTCGGCGGGAGGGCCTGGGCAGCGGTCATCCTCCCGAAGTCGTTCTCCAACGCCGTCGTCAACGAAGCAGTGCGTGCCGGAGGGGAGAGGAGGATCGACTTCGAGGGGGATCGATTGACCCTCATTCCCAGCGAAGCCGCGGATGGCCCGACGGCAACACTGATCATCGATGACTCCAACCCGCTCCTCGCGCAGAAGCTGTACCAGACGCTCAACGCGGCGTTCGCTAGGGTTCTGGAGTCGCAACAGTCGTCGCTCACGGTCGGGGCACTTCTCGATGTGCGCCGCCTCTACGACGGCCGGATCCGGATGCTTGACTTCACCGCCCCAGGGATCATCGGCTTCGCGATGACGCTGATCACCGTCATGCTGACCGCGCTGTCGATCGTACGCGAACGAACCGGCGGCACGTTGACCCGAATCTTGATCGCCCCGGTGAGCGCCTGGCAGATCACATTGGGCTACACACTGGCGTTCAGCGCCATTGCCGTCTTCCAGACGGCCGAGCTGTTCCTTGCGTCAACGTTCCTGTTTGGGATCCAACTCGCCGGCAATCCGGGCGTCGTAGCCCTGATCATCGTGCTGTTCGCCATCGGGCTTCAGGGGATAGGCACCCTGATCTCTACCCTGTCGAGGAACGAGGCCCAGGCGATGCAATTCGTGTTGTTCTTGGTCATCCCGTCGATCATGCTCAGCGGCGTCTTCTGGCCTCAGGAGACGATGCCCACAGCCATCCGCTCGCTATCGTACGTGATTCCTTTGACCTACGCGAACTCCGCTCTGCGCAAGGTGATGCTCACAGGATCCGGCTTTGCCGAGCTGGCCTCAGAGCTCTCGGCGCTCGCGGCGATCGCCCTGGTTGCCGTTTCACTTAGCGTGATCAGCATGCGGCGCCAAGGGCACACCGCCTAGGAGCCGGCTCGCCCGGCCGCTGCAAGCGCGTGTTGTGGCGTTAAGGAACTCCCCACGTGCGTGCTGACTCCGCGAGCCAGGAACACGGCCCGATCGCCTCGTCCTCGGTGGCGACCGTGCGGTCGGTTGCCGGGGCACCTCCGCGACGCCTCAGGCAACGGGATCATGCGCTCGCACCGCGGGTAGCGCTGGTTGCTTCCCGGCTCGCGGCGCAGTAGCGTGTTGGGCCCAAGGAGGTGCGATGAACAGAGAGGCCGTCCTCGAGTTCGTGAAGCACAATCCGGTATCGCATATGGCCACGGTGGAGAACGGCGAACCCAGGGTCCGAGCGATGCACATCGCCCACGTCGATGACGCCGGGCTGACCTTCTGCACCGGGACCCTGAAGCCTGTCTGCAAGCAGCTGCTCGCCAATCCTTCCGTCGAACTCGCGTTCTGGGGCGCCGCGGAGGGGGTCCAGGTTCGCGTGCGCGGGGTGATGGATATCCTCGACGACCCTGACCTCAAGAAGCAGATCGTCAACGAGACGTTCACCTTCCTCAAGCCGGTTGTGGAGCAACACGGCTACGATGTCCTCGCGCTGTTTCGTCTATCCCAGGGAACATCGCTCGTGTGGCGTTCCGCGCTGGGTCACGCACCACCCGAGACCGAGACGTTCTGACCCCGCCCAGGCAGCGCCATGCCGAGCCTGGGCGTCCGTCCGCGGCCTGCGAATGTCACGTCCCTCTCTTCGGCGGTCGTGGAACCGGAACCCCCACGCGGTGAATCCCTTCGCGGCCGCGGCACTGTACTCAGGGGAGAGCGTCGCTCGCCTCACCGCAGCCCGTGGTTCGCATCGACGTATCCCGCTGCGTCTGCCTCGCCCATCCGGCGGCGCATCGCACAGGAACCCCGGTCGCATCACCTGCCGCGGAAGGCAGCGGCGGAACGTCGTCTTGGCGGATAGCTCGGGCCTCGGCTTGTGACAGACCTCGCCGTGGGCTCGCCTTCGCGCGCCGACTGTAAGGCCAAGACACGCTTCGCGTGCCCGAGATCGCGATGCTCAGCCTCGCCCCGCTATACTCGACCCCGACCGATGTCGAGAGAAGAGGAGCGACAGCAGCGAGCGATCGTCGACGCCCCGTGGGCAGTGCCTGCCGAGCGGGTTGCCGAGCTTCTCGGAGTGGCCCCACAGGCCGGACTCGATCCACACGAGGTCGCGAAGCGGCTTCGCGAATACGGTCCGAACCTCCTGCAAGAGGCGAAACGCGTGGCATGGTGGACCGTTCTCGCTCGCCAGTTCCGGGGCCTCATCGTTGCTCTTCTCGCGGTAGCGGCTGCGGTATCGTTCTCCTTCGGCGACTTGCTCGAAGGTGCTGCCATCGGCCTGGTGATCCTCATCAACGCCGCCATCGGCCTGGTTACAGAGCTTCGCGCGGTTCGATCCATGGAGGCGCTGCAGCAGCTCACGCGCATACGGATCAAGGTTCGCCGTGACGGGACCCTGGCGGAGATCCCCGCGGCGGGAGCGGTGCCCGGCGACGTCGTCGTCCTCGAGGCGGGCGATCTGATCTCCGCCGATCTGCGGTTGCTCAACGCATCGAAGATGCAGGCCGATGAGTCCGCGCTGACCGGGGAATCGCTTCCAGCCTCGAAGAGAAGCGACGCAATGCCTGAGGAGACGGCCCTCGCCGACCGCGCCAACATGCTGTACAAGGGGACAACGGTAACCCGCGGATCCGGCGAGGGGCTGGTCGTCGCCACGGGGATGGCGACCGAGCTGGGTCAGATTGCCTCGTTGATCGAGGCCGCCGAAGAGGAAGCAACGCCGCTCGAGCGCAGGCTCGATCGGCTAGGCCGGATGCTGCTGTGGGCGACGCTGGTCATCGCCGCCGCCATCGCCGCCGTCGGGATCGCGAGCGGCAAGGACCTCCTGCTCATGATCGAGACATCGATCGCACTCGCTGTGGCAGCGATCCCCGAGGGGCTACCGATCGTGGCCACGCTCGCCCTCGCCCGCGGCATGTGGCGAATGGCCCAACGCAACGCCGTGATCCGTCGTCTGTCGGCTGTGGAGACACTGGGCGCCGCGAGCATGATCTGTACCGACAAGACGGGAACCCTCACCGAGAATCGCATGGCCGTCGCTCAGTACGTCCTCGCCTCCGGGCAAGTCGACGTGTCGGAAAGCGGCTTCCGCAGCGCACGCGGCCCGGTCGGTCTTGAGGACGCGCCGCTGCTGCGAACCGCGCTGGAAGTCGGTGCGCTGTGCAACAACGCCGAGATCGGAGAGGCCGGGCCCAGCGGCGTCGGTGACCCCTTGGAAGTCGCGCTCCTCGAGACTGCGAGGAAGGCGGGGGTCGAGATCGCCGAGCTGCGCGGCCGATTTCCCGAACTGCGCGAGGAGGCGTTTGACCCGGACACCAAGCGGATGGCGACGATCCAGAGGACACCGGACGATGCCACCTACGTGACCGTCAAGGGCGCACCAGAGGCGGTCCTCTCCGCCTGCACCTCCGTACTTGAGGAGAGTGGGCCGTCCCCACTCGACGCCGAGGCGCGGGGGCGGTGGCTCGGCGAGCAGCGAGCGATGGCGGAGCGAGGCCTGCGCGTCCTCGGGCTGGCATGCAAGACGGTCTCTGACGTTGCGGCCCCTGTGTATGAGGCCCTGAGCCTCGTCGGCTGGGTCGCGCTTGCCGATCCTCCACGAAGCGATGTTCAAGACGCGATCGCACGCTGTCGCCTCGCGGGAATCGACGTGGTCATGGTCACCGGCGATCAACCGGCCACCGGGGCGAGCATCGCTGCGGCCGTGGGGCTTGTGGACACGGAAGGAGTCGAGCCTGTCCGCGGAGAGGCGCTTGATCGAGCGGGAACCCTATCAGCCGAGGAGCAGCAACATCTACGCGGGATGCCGATCTTCGCCCGCGTTACCCCGAAGCAGAAGCTCGATCTCATCGCCCTGTTTCAGGCGGACGGCCGCGTTGTTGCGATGACCGGGGATGGCGTCAACGACGCGCCCGCACTGAAGAAGGCGGACATCGGTGTGGCCATGGGGCTTCGCGGCACGCAGGTCGCACAGGAGGCCGCCGACATGGTGCTCAAGGATGACGCCTTCGGCACCATCGTCGAGGCAGTCGCCCAAGGCCGCGCCATCTTCGACAACATTCGCAGGTTCGTTCTCTACCTTCTGTCGTGCAACGTCAGCGAGATTCTCGCCGTCGCCGTCGCATCGTTTGCCGGGCTCCCACTGCCGCTTCTGCCTCTGCAGATTCTCTTCCTCAACCTCGTCACGGACGTCTTTCCTGCTCTGGCCCTCGGCGCTGGCGAAGGCGGGCCGGGGATCATGCGGCGCCCGCCACGCCCTCCCGGGGAACCGATCATCGCCGGACGGCACTGGGGCCTCGTCGGCGCCTACGGCGTGCTGATCGCCGTTGTCGTCCTCGGCGCTCTTCTTGTAGCGACAGGTCCTCTCGGGCTCTCCGACGCGCAGGGCACGACCGTCGCGTTCTTGACGCTGGCATTCGCCCAGTTGTGGCACGTGTTCAACATGCGAGGGTCGGACTCCGGCGTCTTCCGCAACGAGATCACACGCAATCCGTACGTCTGGGGTGCCCTCGCGGTATGCAGCATCCTCCTCCTCGCTGCCGTCTACCTTCCCGGCCTGGCCACGGTTCTGAAGACCGTCCGCCCCACTCCCCGCGGCTGGGCTCTCGTCCTCGCAGCCAGCACGATCCCGTGGCTCGCCGGGGGGACGAGCCTCGCGTTGAGGAAGCGCCGAGCAGCCTCCTGACGCAACGTGCCCACATTCGACTGCCTTGGCCGTGCCGCTGGAGCAACAACGTCGTCCCGCGGAGGGGCCCGGTGCTGGATCCACACCGCGTGCTCGCCAACGAAGACGCGGGACGGAGAGTGGCTCGCGACAACAGTGGCGGGATGCGTCGGCGTACGAGCCCGCGCCCGACGTGCGATAGCCTCACCGGCGACTCGGCTCTCGTCCCGCTCCGCTCAGCTTCTCGGACACGAAGCGATGGTGTGGACTCGGACAGCGCGCTCGTACCGAGCGCACAGGGCCTTCACCGCGTCGGCGTGCGCCGCTCCGAGTCGCTGCGCGATCGCGGGCTGCGTTACGCCAAGCTCTTCAGCCGCCTGCTTCTGCGTTCTTCCGAACCACACGCAAAGCAAGGCGGCTTCGGCTTGCGGCTTCGACCACCGCGCAACGACCGCATCAAGCAGAGCGCACTCAGCGTCTAGCTCCGAGTCGAGCTCCGGCCAGGGCGTCGCAAACAGCAGACGCCGACCGCTTCCCCTCGCGCGTTCCATCAGAAGGTCGGCCTGGCGCAGTGCGCTTCCATCCGATGCCTCATCGGCAGATCCCTGCGGACGAGACGCATCGCAGATCTCGACCGCGATGCAAGCATCGAGCGCAGACGACGCCGCACTGACGGTGCTCCGCGAACGCAGGAAGGTGCGGAGGATCATCGCCGTGCGCAGAGCTCCCTGTGGGCGGGCAATCCCACAGAAGCCATCGCCGCGGAGGATCCGGAATGGCGACACGATCGCGGCTGTGCGCTCCTCATCCAGCGCACGGAACGCCTCCTCGAGGGTGCTGACGTGGTGCGGCAACTCGCTCCGCGAAGCTCCGTCCCGCTGCGGCCCGGTAAGCTCCCCGGTCACGCTGGCAATCTGGTGATTCGCCTTCGCCAACCGCTGCTGCCGTTGGCGCCTCATCGCCTCGGGGTTTGAGCTCATCCTGGTATTTGTCATTATAAGCCCTACAGCGAATAGAGCCACGTCGCGAGGGGACCGTAGCAGATCGCCGCAGCTCCCCCCCGCGGATCCGAGGCGCGATCCGATAGCCGCGCACGGGAGATCGGATAAGATGCATCGCGCAACCTCCTCGAAAGGGAAGGAGCCTCGCATGACGTGGACAGAACTGCTGAGGCGCCAGACGGACACATCGTACGCATCAGCCGATGGACTGCTCGACCTGCTTTCCTGCAAGCAACCCTTTTGGAAGCCGGCCACGGGCGAGAACTGGATGACGACCGGACAGCTGCCGCCACACCTTCCCGGCGCCTGCGGCGTGGCATGCAAGGGGTTCGTCACCGGAGGCTGGGGAGCACCCGACGGACTTGATCCGAACGATCCTCCCACGGATGGAACCCTGCCCCTCGCGGACGCCATACCGGCGATCGACCGTGTCGCTGAGGCGAAGCGCCGTCTTGCCCAAGACAGGGAACTTGCCTCGAGGATGATCCACGAGGCCGGCGAGGTCGATCTCGCCGGTCGTGCGGTCAGCGCCCCCTGGGATCCGCGCGAGATCACCCTCGGCCAGCGGCTGCTGCAGATGGTCACGCATCGCGACATCCACAAGGGACAGCTGTTCTACTACCTGAAACTCCGAGGGCTCCCGGTGAACACCCCCCACCAATGGACCGACTGACCGCTCCGCATCGTCCGGGCGCGAACGGGGCGCAGCGAGATGAGTGAGAGGTGTCGCACGCTCTCGATAAGAACGTCGGCGAGGACGCAGTTGTACGTGTTGTGCGACATGGAGGGCGCGTCAGGTATCTCCCCGGAAAACGCTGATGCGCTTCGCCACGGCTCTGAGCTGTGGCACGCGGAAGGCCGCCCACGCATCACCTCTGACCTAAGAGCGGCCTGCGAAGCGGCGAACGCCTTCGGGATCGACGAAATCATCGTCAACGACGCTCACGACAACGGCAAACGCGAGCCCAACATCCTGGCGCACGATCTGCCCGACAACGTACGGATCGTGAGGCGCCCATGCCTCCCCGGCAAGCCGCGGCACATGACTGGCGCGGGGCTTCTCGGAATCGTTATCGTTGGGCAACACGCGAGATACGGGGGCGGGGGCTTCGCCCCGCATACGATCCAGTCTCCGCCGATCGGCGAGGTGACGCTCAACGGCATCGCGGTCGGGGAGATCGGGCTCGAGCTGGCTCTGTTCATGGGCACTCCGCTGCTCGCCGTCGTCGGCGACCAGGCGGCGGCGGACGAAGCCGTAGCGCTGTGCCCAGGCACCGTCGGGATCCCGGTGAAAAGCCTGGAGAAGTCGTGGTTCCCAGAGACGAGCGAGGTCTATCCTGTGATCCAGGAGGGTGTGCTTGACGCCCTGCACCGACGCGACGAAGCGCTCGGCCTCCACCTCGAACCCCCTTATCACTTCACCCTCAAGCCCGCCGCCGGCTACGCCTTCGATCCGGGCAGAAGCTTCTCCCTGCGCTGGCTTTCCATGCTGATCCTCGGACTATGCGGCGGGCATGTGACGCACAGCGAAGCATCATGGCACACGGGGTCGATCATCCGCGGGTTGTACGCGCTCCACTCCGCTCGTGGGTTCCTCACCAAGTTGGCGTAGCGAGCCGCACCGTAGCCAGAGAGAACGCCCTCTGCTCTACAGCACAAGGCGCATGGCGACCTCTCCATCGTGGATCTGCCCAGTGGGCACGAAGCCCAGCTTGCGGTAGAACGGCTCCGGCCCCCCTTCGATCGGAACATAGCTGGCGAGCAACTCCTTCGCCCTCGGCCGCGACCGTACGTAGTCGAGGAGCAACCCCATGGCCCGGCGTCCGAACCCCTTGCCTTGGTGCCTCGCCCCGATCATGAACCGCCAGAGGTAGTATTCGGGCCCGTCCGGATCATCGTAGAGCATGACGAAACCCACCGGGGTCTCCTCGGCGTAGATCGCACGGAACCACGCCTTGTCTGAGAAGTGCGCTTGGGCGATGGAAACCGCGTTCGGCGCCACCATCCTCTCCTGCCCGCCGTGGAGCGTGTCGCTGAGCTTGATGATCTCTCGCAGGTTGCCCTCCGTGATCTCCCGGAGACTGACTGCGGACTCGGGTCCGGGCCTCGCCTCCTCGCCTGCCTCGCCCCGGGGCTTGGCTCCCCGCGTCACCCACGCGCCGTAAAGCTCTGAGCGCCGATCCGGCAGGAACAGACGACGCGCGTGCGATCGCTCCGCAAGCGCTAGATCCAGATCACAGATGAGAATCTCGCTTCGCCCCGAGGCCGCGCGACTGATGATGGTACCCGCGGGATCACAGGCAAACGACTCCCCTGCGAACGCGAGCTTCGGCTCCTCCCCCACGCGGTTGCAGAGCGCAACGAAGTAGCCGTTCTGGAACGCGGCCACCCGCATCTCCGCCTCGAACAGACCCTCCGGCCATTCTCCTACGGCGCCGGCTTGCGGGACGATCACCAGTTGGGCACCGCCGAGTGCGAGAGAGCGCAGCACCTCAGGGTAGTGGCGATCGTAGCAGATGGCGATCCCAACCCTCCCGGCCGTCGTCGCATAGACCGGCAGTCCGCGGTCTCCTGGAGCGTAATACCCCTTCTCGTGGAAGCCCTCGTACTCCGGGATGTGGAGCATGCGTGTGGTGCCAAGGATCGTCCCGTCGGCATCGATCACCGGCGAGGAATCGAAGGTTCGATCTTCGTCGCGTTCCAGCAGGTTCGGCACAACGACCACGCCGAATTCGGCCGCGACGGCGCCCAGCGCGTCCGTCGTCGGGCCGGGAATCGTCTCCGCCAGCTCCATCAGCTTCGAGGAAGCCGGGACTTGGGGGTAGAACGGTTCGAACGCAAGCTCGGCGAAGGCGATCAGCTGGGCCCCTTGCTTCGCGGCCGATTCCACGGCGGCAACCCCCCGCTCCAGGTTCTCCCGGCGGTCCGTTGTCGCGTGTTGCTGGATGAGCGCAATGCGCATGAGCAATCCTTCCACGTTCGGGGTCCAACATTCTACTAGAGATGCAGCGCCAATCGCGATGGCGAACCGCGCAGCCATCGGCGCCGATCAAGGGCCGCCTCTCGCAGCAGCGCACCGATGACATCGCTTTCCCGGAACTCCACCTACGCACGGTAGAAGTCGCCATTGGATGCGCGGCAGCGGAGTGCCTTGCCGTCCGCGACGCAGTCGAAGCTCATCCTGTGGGGTGAAGTCTCGCCCCCCACACGGAAGACCCCATCGCCAAGCGGAATCAGCGGTGTGTCTACATACCCGCCGCAGGACTGGCACACCAGCTCGCCTTTGCGTACGAAGAACGTCAGCTTCCCGACCAGTGTCCCGTACGCCCGGAAGCGCCCGACGTAGGCGTTCCACGCCTTGGGGTAGTCGTACTCCAGGGATCCGTGGTAGGCATCGTTTCGGTACCAGTCACCGTGCTGGAACGCCTCCACCACACGTCCTCCTTCATCGCGCCCGAAGCTAAGCATCGCATGATCGAATCCAGGGTGAGCTACGATGAAGTTGTCCCCATAGATCCGCTCAAGGATCGCCCTTGTGCCTCCCGCTATGAACTGCACGCGACCCGCGGTGCTGGCGACGTCGAACGACCGCTCGCCGTCGCGATAGGCGCCGACGTACGCTGCAGCGTCCTCACCGAGAACGGTGCAATCATCCACCGCGATCTCAGGGAGCTCGGGGATCACAGCGGCTTCCGCGGAGGCCGCCACAGCGTCCAGGAGCCACCGCGTCTCCGTCCACGGCACATCGAAGCTGTTGCAGAAGAGGATGACCCCCACGCCCACATCAAGGTCGCCGTACATCGCCGCTTCGAAGCCGAGATTCTCCCCTCCGCCCAGGATTCTCCGATGTCCTTGCGTTTCCTCGGATTGCTCGATCAGCACGCCGTAGCCCTGACTCGTCCCTTTGAAGAAGCCGGAGATCTCCACGTAGGAATGGGTCAGCATCGCGTAGGCAGCAGCGTCGAGAAAGACGGAGCCGTCGTCAGCGCGCCCGCCGTTGAGAAGCATCCTCAGGAACCTCGCAAGATCCGTAGGCGTGGTCACCACGCTGCCACATCCCGCGCTCATCTCGTAGCTGTTGACCACCGTCTGCTTCCGCGGCCGCAACACGGGGCGATCGTCGTGCGCCGAGAACCGATGCCCTGCTGCCATACGATGACGAAGATCGTTCCTGATCTCTCCGTAGGATTCGTTCATCCCCAGCGGCTCGAACACCAGACCGCGGAGTGCTTCGTCGAGGCTCAGTCCGGTGATCGTCTGGATGACGCACTGCAGCACGTTGTATCCGACATTGGAGTAGGAGAACTGGGCTCCTGGCTCAAACCCAAGTTCGGTGTCCCGAAGCGCCCACGTCTGCCACCAACTCGACGGACAGCCGTCCATCATCATGATCAGCCCCGAGGTGTGCGTCAGGAGGTGGTGGAGCGTGATCGGCCGATCGAACCGCGAGCCCACTTCGAACCACGCGAGGTGGTCGGTAACGGGGGCGTGCGGATCGAGGCTGCCCGTCGCGAAGAGGCGGAGGCACGCAGCCGCGATGACGTGTTTCGTGATGGAGCCGATCTGAAACAGCGTCCTCACTGTCACCGGCTCTCTCGAGTCCGCATTGGCCTCGCCGTAGGCGCGTGCCGTGACGAGGCCGTCGCGTGTCGTGATGGCGAGGGACAGCCCCGGTCCAAGACGCGCATTAAGACTGGCCTTCAGCAACTCGTCGGCGCCAGCTATCACTTCCATGTACGCTTGGGAATGAACCATACATCCTCCTGACAACGCGCGAGACCAAAGCCTGACACCACTGCCTGCGACCTCGCCGCGGGCGAATCGGAATGCAACACCGCAGCCATCGACCGAAGCACGGCATCTTAGGATCCATGGAAGTGCCTATTCAAGAACGTTTCGGTTTTTGAGTGACGGGCGCGATCTGCGACAGCCGACGACGTGCGCTTGCCTTGATCGGGGTGCACGGATAGCGTGGGCTGCTCAGGGAGGAGAGCATGCGAGGCGACGGTCGACGGCTCCCCGGAACGGGGTTACCGCAAACGCTGTTCACCTTGATGACATCCATCGAGGAGCGCATCCATCGCCACTTCTGTGGTGCCAACCTGCATTGGGGGCTACGCCGCATCCTGCAACGGCTCTGGCTGGAGGATGGCCTCTCGCAGAGAGAGCTTGCCGATGCCGTTGGATCGAGCGAGGCGAGCATCTCCAACATGCTCAAGCATCTGACCGCGGGGAACTGGGTGGAGCGGCGACAGGACACGTACGATTACCGCATCGCCCGCGTTCATCTCACGGACAAGGCCGTGGCCCTGCGGCAAGCGATCATCGATGAGCTGTCTTCGATCGATCGGGCACTCCGAGAAGCTCTCGGAGACGCGGAAGCATCGAGCCTCGAATCGCTGCTGCATGAAGCGGCTGAGCTGCTCGGTGACTCCTCCGACAACGGCGACGGCCGCCGGTTCAAGACGCTCGCCGAGCACCCTAGCCCTCCTGGCGAGCTCTAGCGTCGCGGCCTTTCCCTCCCCCGGGTTCCCCGGGCGCGGAGGTTGAGCCACCGCGCCCCCTAGCCCTCCGCTTGCGCGCCGGGCCGCGCTTCACTGCACGCACCACGAAGCGGTGGCTCGTCCGGAGATCACCCTCGATCACTCGGCGAGTGCGTTCACGATAGCATTGACGTTGTAGCGCATCATGTCAAGATACGTCGAAGCGGGTCCCGTAGGTACGCTGAGCGACCCCGTGTACAGGACGACGACGTCTACTCCGGCATCTGCGGCGATCGCCTCGGCGAGGTCGGGGTTGGCCGTGGTGCCGACGAAGATCGCTCGAACACCGAGTCCCCCGATCGTCTCGATGAGCTCTGCCATCTCCCGCGCCGACGGCTCCGCCAGCGAACTGAACCCTGGGAACACTGCGCCCACCTGATCGAAGCCGTACCGCGCTGCGAAGTACCCGAAGGAGAGATGATCCGTTACCAGGAGGCGTCCGTCAGGAGGAATGGTCTCAACCTGCTCCTGGATCCACCGATCGAGGTCGGCCAAGGCGTGGCGATACGCGACAGCGTTCGCCGAATAGGTTGCGGCGTTGGCGGGATCCAGATCACTCAGCGCCTCCTCGATGGCGTCAGCCCAGAGGATGATGTTCGCCGGATCGAACCACACATGGGGATCATAGCCCGAGACGTTGGGCTCTCCTCCCCCATGCTCGGTCCCGGTCGCGTGTTGCCCTCCCTCGGCATCCGCTCCACCTTCGATCGCACGCAATGCCAGCCCCAGAGAGAGGTCGATCACCGCGCCCGACGCGTCCGAGAGGATGGGATCGAGCTCGTGCTCAAGGCCGGCACCGGAGAGGAAGACGATGTCGGCTCGCGACACAGCGATTACATCGGATGGCGTCGGCTGAAACGCATGGGGATCGGCATCCAGCGGGAGTAGCACGCGCAATGCGATGTGGTCCCCGGCGATTGAGCCGACGACATCGCCAACGATCGTGGTCGTGGCGATGACCCGCAGCGGTTCGTTGGCGGTGACGCCGACGGCGACGCCGACGAGGATTACCAACGCGAACCCGATCCGTGCATGCCTGAAACGCATCTGCTCCCCTTCCTCACTGACTGAAGATGCTACCCGCCAGCACCACAGCACCGACCACCATGGAGGAGCGGGGACGCGGTCTCAGCCGGCCGCGTCATCACCGTTTCCGAGGACGCGCGGAGAAGACACAGTCGCTTCGGGCCGCAGCACGTGACACCTCCAGCACCCGGGTCGCGATCAGCTCATCGTATCCCCAGCTAGGCGGCGTCCTCCGACAGAACCTCCGTCCCGTGACCAAGGATGTCGGCGATGTTCGCCCCGGGGTCGATCACCGGCTCGATGCACGGCGTGCCACAGGTCAGCAGCGTTGTAACGCCCGGACCGTGACCGGCGAAGAGACAGTCGCTGTGGACGACGATCCCGACCGTCACCGCGCCCCGGCGATACGTTCGGCCGAAGCGATTGTCATGATCCATCAGCGCGACGAAGTCCCCGAAACGGATGCGATCCAGCTTGTACTCCTGCACCGTCTCCGGATCACTGGTCATGATGTCGTAGTCGCCACTCCCCGGCTGCGTCGAGCCCACGCCTGATCCCATGCACGCTGCGGGTACGATCGTCGTCACTGGCACGCGGAGCTTGCCGTCAGCCTCCTCGATGCTCATCTTCTGCAGTAGGGCCGGGTCGAGGTTGAACAACGAGATCTCCGAGTAGTCCGACAGCTTCAACCCCTGGCCCCGTCCTCGGAGGATGATCTTGTCATCGTAGGTCAGTCTCTCCTTGACCGCGCGTGGGAACTCCACGATGACGTGCTCGGATCCGCCGTGATGCCCGATGGCGTAGCCCGTGCTGCCCTTCGCCCGGCCGGACACCACCCTCGCTTCGTTCCCAACGCAGGCGTAGAGCTGGAGCGACACATTGGGATGCTCGAACGGCTTCTTCGTGTCCGCAGTGCAGCTTACGCTCGGCTCGACATGGTCTCCGGCCCAGCCAAACGCAGGATCTCCGACCGCGACGTTGACGCTGATGCCTCCGATCGATGGCAGGACGAACGGAATGCCATCGCGATCCACGCTCCAGCGCCCGCGCGTCTTCGGGGGGCCGGGCTGGCACTGCAGCAGAAACTCGATCACACGGTCCTCATTGGTTCTGAGCATGACACCTCCTCGGCGTGTCACGGGCGACCGCGCCCGCTGCCCGTGATTGTACCGCCTCAGCTTGCGGAGGCATTTCACGACCAGTGGCACCGAGTGCTCTTCGTGATGGCCGAAGCAGCGGACGCCAATGGATCCAGCTCAGTGAGCGGCATGCTCCCGATATCTCAGGCTTCGCGCCCTCGCGTCGCCCACTCGCATCGCAGGATGGCGTAGACGAACTCATCGGCCCACATGCCATCGAGGTCCGTGTGGCTCCCACGGAAGTGCGCCTCACGCCGCATGCCCAGTCGCTCCATCAGCCGCCACGACGGGGCGTTGCCACGGCCGGTTCTCGCCTGCACACGGTGCAATCGGCGTACGCGAAACAGGAAGTCAAGCATCGACGTCGCCGCCTCCGTGGCGATGCCCCGCCCCCGATAGAAGGGGGAGAGCGCCCAGCCGATGCTGCCGTGCTTGTGCTGGGAGTCGATCGCCCGGATCCCGAAACCGATGTTTCCCACGACCTTCTCCTCGGACGCGAGTTCGATCAGAAGCGATAGCCACTCGGGATCGTCCTCATACGGGTTGATCGAGTGCATCGGCTGCCAATACTTGACGATCGCCTCCCGACTCGGCGTCAAGCCCATGACCCGCTCGATCATCGGGTCGCCCGCGGAAAGGTACTCCAGCAGATCGGGGACATCGGAATCCTGCAGCGGGCGAACGACAAGCCGCTCCGTCACGATCCGCATCCCGCTCGCGATCCGCTCGTGTCCGTACCCCGCAGCATCGCGGAACTCCCGCTCCACATCGCCTCCCCAAGTCATGCTTGTGTGGCACGTGCGACTCCCTCGCAGCGGTGCCATGGAGTGTATCGTCCCACGGGCAGCCCGAACCAGGTGATCCATCGACGATGGCCCGCCGCCACGACGCACAGCCATACCCAAGACACGCGAGGGGCCGGCCTAGCGCAGGCCCCTCAATTCGCACCGAGTTCCTCGGAAGCCTGTCGGCTCGACGCCGTCGCGCTCGTGGCTGCCATAGACGATAGGCCTCATCGGGGGGGCGTGCCTCAGTCAGACTACTCGCTGGCCAACGCCTCTACAGGATGGAGCCGCGCGGCGCGCCACGCTGGCCACACGCCGGCCAGGCTTCCGAGCGCAAACGAGGCCGCAAGCGTGCCGAGGATCAGCGGAATGCTGAACACCGGAGCGAATCGCGTGACCCCGAGGACCGATCCCACAAGGTCGGTGCCGAAGAGGCTGAACAGGCTCCCCGCTCCGACGCCGAGGGCCCCTCCAATGAGTCCCATCAACCCGGAGTCGACCACGAACAGCCCAAGCACCTGGCCGTCCCGAGCCCCGATCGCCTTGAGCACGCCGATCTCCCGCGTTCGCTCAAGGACCGCGGTGTACATCGTGTTCATCAACCCGACCGCACCGACGATCAGGGCGACAGCGGCAATGCTGGCAAGCACCGCTTCCACCATACCCAGTGTCCCCTGGATGCTGTCCGCCATCTCCTCCACGGAGATGGCGGTCGCCGGGGTTCCCTGCTCCAGGAGTGCCGTTTCGATCGCCGCCTGCGCCTCACTTACGGAGGCTCCAATGTCGACGCGCGCTACCGTTGTCGAGAACTGTCCCGTGTTGCTGCTCATACCGGCGGCACGCTCCTCGAGGACGAACAGCGTGTCATCCGTGTTGGACAAGCCTCGAAGCAGTAGCGATGCCACATCCCCCGCATCCCCGCTGGCTTGGGTCGCCTCGAGCGCACCCAGGGGGTTCTCCTGCGTGGACTCCCCGGCAGTGGCAAGGACACCGACGACCGCGAATCGCTCGCCGCCGACGAGAATGGTGTCGCCTACGACCACCTCGAGGCTTTGCGCGCTGCGCGCTCCGACGACGACCTCGTTCGACGTGGGATCGCTGAGCCCGACCCCGTCCTCGATCACAAAGCCGCCAAGAATGGCGGAGAACGCCTCGAGGAACGACGCAGACGGTGAGGTGACTCGCAGGAATCCTCCGACCGCCTCGCTCTCCACGGGAAGGATCCGTGTGGTGAGATTGCCGGCTTCGAGCAGTGCCGGCACCTGCTGCAGGAGGAGGGCGGAGTCAATCCCGCTCGAGGATCCCGCTGCAACCGTCGTTCTCCTCATGATCTGGGACGGATCGAACTGCCCCGGCGCGCGCATCGACGCCGCAGCGCCGACGAACCCGGCGACGCCTGACCGCGGCACGATGAGCACAACGTCGTATCCGATGTCCTCGAACTGCGCAACGACGGCCTTCTGCACGCCCGAGCCAATCGAGATCAACGCGACCACCGCCGTGACACCAATCAGCACACCGAGGATTGTGAGCCAGGATCGCGTCCGCCGGCTGGCGATGTTCTTCAGGGCTAGCCGCAATAGGTTCCGGCTCACGCCACCCTCCTCATGGTAGCTTCGCGCTTCGACACAGCCCCATCCTGTAGCTCAACCAGCAGATCGGCCAGCTCGCTGATTCCCTGATCATGGGTCACGAGGATCACGGTCTTCTCCTGATCGGTGAGTCCGCGAAGCAGCGCGAGGATGCTCGCCCCAGTAGCCGTATCAAGGTTTCCCGTCGGCTCATCGGCAAGGACCAGACTCGGGTCGTTGATCAGCGCCCGGGCAATGGCGACCCGCTGCTGCTCCCCACCGGAGAGCTTCGACGGGCGATGTCGCATGCGGTCGTCCAGCCCGACTCGCACTAGGGCGCTCTCCGACGCGGCGCGGGCCTCCGATCTTGTGCTGTTCCGCAGAAGCAGTGGCAACTCGACGTTCTCACGCGCGGACAGGTTGGGCATGAGACTGAACTTCTGGAAAACGAACCCGGCCTCCTTCGCGCGGAACGCCGCCCGCTCCCGCGATGTCAGCTCGCCGAGATTGACCCCACGGTGCTCCACCACACCCTTGGTCGGCGTGTCCAGGCAGCCGATGAGATGCAGCATCGTCGACTTGCCCGAGCCGGAGCGCCCCATGACCACAGTCAGATGCCTATCGGGGATATCAACGGTGATCCCGCGAAGTGCGAGCACCTCGACGGCCCCCATCCGATAAGTCTTGTAAACATCGAGAAGCTGTGGCATCGGAACCCCTAGCGCTCCCAGATGAACCCAGTCAGCTCGACGGAACTGAACTCGATGAACTCGGCCGCGTCCTCAAGCCCCGCCCCTGGTGCGTAGTGCAGTTCCATCAACGGCAAGAAGGGAAGGATGTTGCGGATCTCAAGATCGCTCGCGATCGCCACCTCGATCTTCACATTGGCGTAGTCCGCGTGGGTGTACGTCCCGAACACAACCGCCACTCCTGCAAGCGTGCCCGCCTCCCCAGTTTCGAATCGGCCTCCATCCGGAAGCAGATACACCCGGCCAGGCTCGATCTCCTCCTCCTCGATCGCCGCGAGCGGAGAGAGATCGACGACACCGACGCTGCCTTCCGCCACGAAGACCCCAAGTCCACGTAAGGGAATGCCGTAGAAACCTATCTGCACCCGCATCTCGGGGACGATCTCCTCGCTCTGGTTGAGGATGCGGTACGTGCCGTCACCCTGCGGAATCACCTCGGTCGAACTCGTTGCGGCCAATGTCACGCCTTCCCGCCGGACGGTGTAGGTGATTTTCAGATACCCTCCAGGGTACTCGATCGGGCTGAACATCCCGACACGACGACTGCCTTGTCCCGACCCTGGCGCCCTCATCGGACGCTCGAACTGCTGCGCCACCACAATGAGGGATACGACTCCTACCACGGCGAGAGCCCCCATCGCAACAGCCCATCGTGCTTTGCGTGTCATGCTTGACCTCCTCAGATGTGGCTGAAGCATCGCGCACTCGGATGCACTGCGTAGGGCATCGCCGTGGCAGGATTGTGAAGAGACCCACTTCCGTCCGTGCCGGACACCGGGACTGCGTGATCCAGGGGAAGAAGTGATCGTTCCCCCTCGCCGCGGGAGTATGGATTCAGGTAGGATACGTCGCACACCTGTGGGAAGGCGCACTGGCAGCGTGGAGTGGAGGAGCAGCATGACCGAGAAGGTGGTCGCCTACTGCGGGCTGATCTGCAACGACTGCGATGCGTACGAGGCGACGCAGGCCGCGGATATGGTGGCACTCGAGAAGATAACCAAGGAGACACCGGCCCGGTTTGAGATGGAGCAAACCGCCGCCGATGCGATGTGCGACGGCTGTCTTGCCATCACTGGACATCAGATCGGTTACTGCCTGGAATGCTCCATCCGGCTGTGCGGCATTCAGAGACATGTCGAGAACTGCGCGCACTGCGATGGCTACCCCTGTGCCAAGATCGAGGCGTTCTCCAAGCCGGGAACAAGGCCTCGCGCGACACTCGATGCCCTGCGGGCCTCGCTGCATCCAGCGGACTGACCTTCAGCAAACAGCTTGGGTAGACGGAACGAGCCGAAGCGCATCGGCAACCAGCCACGTGTCGTCGCCGCGCACCGAACCGCCCAACGCCGTTTCGCCCGTGCGATCACTGACCGCCTTGTACGGCCCCTCGGCTTTGTATATATTTGGCGGTGTTCCACATAGTCGAAAGGCCGAGCGCATGGCCCGAACGTATCTCAACAAGTCACTGGACCGAGCACTGCACATCCTCGACCTGTTCGATGAGGCGCGAGTGTCGCTCACCGCTTCCGAGATCGCAGGCACCCTCGGCACATCGCCCGCGACGCTGTACCCAACCCTGCACACCCTGACGTCGCACGGGTATCTCATTCGAGACGAGCGGAAGCGATTCCGCTTGGGGATGAAGCTACTCGAACGCAGCGGCCAGGTCCTCGCGCAGTCGGACGTGCGCCGTGTCGCGCGACCTCACCTTCGCCGCCTTGCCCGAAGTCGGCAGGTCACTGCGGATCTCGGCATCCTCTATGGCCAGGAAGTGCTGTACTTGGAGCGGGAGGTAGGACATCCGTCGGCCATTCTCAGCGAGGTCGTCGGGCGCCGCGTCCCCGCCCACTGCACGTCACTCGGCAAGGCGCTACTCGCGTTCCTGCCGGAAGCGGAGCAACAGGCAATGGTGCACAGCCTTCGCCTCCGCTCGTACACTCCGAACACGATCGTCGAGGCACAATGCCTCCTGGACGAGCTCGCCGACGTCCGCCGGCGGGGCTACGCGCTGGATGTCGAGGAGTTCCATCAGGGCAACGCGTGCGTTGGTGCTCCTGTCTGGAGCCACGGGGGGCGCGTCGTCGCCGCGGTCAGCCTCATGCTCCCTGTGGATGACAGGATCCGAAACCGTGAGTGCGGCGATGAGGCAGCGGCTGTCGCGGCAACCGCCGGCGACATCTCGAGCGAACTCGGCTACACGCTGCCCAAGGAGCGGGACCAGGCGGAGTAGTGCGCTCCGCGGAGCGCGCACGCCCACACCAAAGGGAGGGGGACCGCGTGGCGTTCTTCTTTGCCGTCAGCGCCGCCGCCGCCTGGGGGGTGGCGATGACCGTCGCCAAACCGGGCGTCCGTCACCTCGACCCGGTGACCTTCCTCCGTGCGCGGTGGCTGCTCGCACTGCCTCTTGCGGCGTTCGTCGGCTTGGCCGGCAACAGCTTGACCTTCCCGGGATGGGCTGCCGTAGGCTTTGTCGCGCTCGGCAGCGTGCTGAATGTGGTCATCGGCTGGACCCTCTACCTCCTTGCGATGGAGCGCGCCCCAGCGTATCAGGTGACGGCTCTGGCGAGCACGGCTCCGCTGTGGGGGGTCCTCGGCGCGATCCTCCTTGTCGGCGAGCCGTTCCACTGGGCGGCGTTGGTGGCAGCCGTCCTCGTCGTCTCGGGGGCATACTGCCTCGTCGGCGGCCGTTGGCAGAATGTCCGCTCCACGTCTGCAGGTTGGGCACTCGCCATCTCAGCGGGCGTTCTGTGGGGCGTCTCCGAGACCGTCCCGATGAACCTCGCGACCCGCCTCGGGATGCCTCCGACGCTATCGATCATCGTGTTTGCGTGCAGCGCCCTTGCGGGCATCACAGCGGTGACACCCTTCCTGCGCCGACGATTGCCTCGCCGCACCGATCGACGCGGGCTGGCACTGGCGGCGATCTCCGCCGTATTCGGTGCCTTCCTCGGATGGTTTCTGTGGCTCAACGGTCTGCAGCTCGCTCCGGCAAGCCTTCTCGCGCCTGTTCGGGGATCGACACTTCTGTTCACGTTCTTGTTCTCGGTCGTCTTCCTACGAGAACGCCCGACAAAAGCGGCGGTCCTCGGCATCGGACTCGTCTTTGGAGGTGTTCTTCTTGTGTCATTCGGCACGTAACGCGCTCAGGGCATCCCGCTCCGTGGTCTCTCCCCCCTGGTGGTTGCGAGATGACTGATGTCTTCGATGTCGTCGTCGTCGGAGCAGGGGTGGTGGGTGCGGCTATTGCCCGAACCCTCAGCCACCTGGCGGGCTCGTTCGCTGTGATCGAGAAGGAGCACGACGTGGGCATGGCCGCCAGCGCGCGCAACTCCGGCGTCATCCACTCGGGCATCAACTGCCGACCGGGAACGCTTCGCGCCCGCTTCTGTATGGAGGGGAGGGACCTTCTTCAGGACTGGTGCGAGGAGCTCAATGTGCCGTACGCCATCTGCGGCAAGCTTGTCGTCGCGAACTCGGAGAGCCAACTTGCGGCGCTGGAGACGCTGAGAGAAAACGGCGAGGAGAACGGCGTCGCCGATCTGCGCATCATCTCGGGGGACGAGGCGGCGACACTGCAACCGGAGATCGAGTGCATCGCCGCGCTTCACGCACCAAGCAGCGGCATCGTCTCGCCATACGCGTTCACCATCGCAATGGCCGAGGACGCCGCCGTCAACGGCGTGCGATTCCTCCTCGGGAGCGAGGTCACCGAACTACGCCCGCACGCAGAGGGGCTCACCGTCGTCACGACCACAGGGACTGTCGAGACGCGCTTCCTGATCAACGCCGCCGGGATCCATGCCGGCCGTCTCGCCCGGTGCATCGATCCCGCCGCGCCGACGATCTACCCCTGCGTCGGCGAGTACCTGATCCTCGACAAGCAGGTCGGCGAGCGGATCTCCATGTCCGTCTACCCGGCACCGCAAGTCGACAACGCCGGCTTGGGAATCCACATCACGCCAACAACGGAGGGAAACGTTCTCCTCGGCCCATCGACGGCGTACGTCACTGATCCGGAGACGACGTGCTGCACGCGCGACACGACCGATCGCCTGGTGCGCGAAGCCCGCGCGATGTGGCCCGAGATCCCCGAACACCTGGTCATCGGAGCGTTCGCCGGTGTCCGCCCCAAGCTGACGCCGCCTCATGCCGGGGGCTTCTCGGACTACGTCCTCCGGCAGACCGAGGAGTGCCCACAGGCCATCCACCTTCTCGGAATCGAGTCGCCCGGTCTGACCGCCGCTCCCGCACTCGCCCGCCACATCGTCACCGAGCGCCTCAGCCCGAAGCTCTGTCTACCGGCAAAGCCACCGGCGAAGATCCACGTTCGCAGATGGCCGAAGCGATTCGACGAGCTGTCCGAAGAGGAGAAGGAACACCTCGTTCGTGTCGATCCGGACCACGGGGACATCGTGTGTCGGTGCGAAGGCGTCACCAAGCGCGAGCTGCTCCACGCCCTTTCCAATCCCCTCGGTGTACGAACGCTCTCCGGGATCAAGTTCCGATCGCGCGCCTCGATGGGGCGGTGCAACGGCGGATACTGCCTTCCACGAATGGTCGAGATCCTGCGGGAGGAGATGGGATGGATCCCCGACGATTTCGTTTTCCGAGGCCCTGACTCCCCGGCCTTCGCCGGCAGCCTCCTGGAGGAGAGACATGCCGACACACGTGCGTGAGACAGACGTCGTCATCATCGGCGGAGGTCCCGCAGGACTCGCCGCAGGGGCGGCCGCTGCAGGCGACGGTGCACGTGTCGTGCTCGTTGACCGAAACCGGAGCCTCGGCGGGATCCTCAACCAGTGCATCCACGATGGCTTCGGGCTGCACGCCTTCGGCGAGACGCTGACCGGACCGGAATTCGCGGCGCGCTACGTCCGCCAGGCGCTCGATGCCGGCGTTGAGACCCATACGGACACGCTCGTCACCGACCTCACCTCCTCTCGGGAGCTGACGTGTAGCTCGCACGGCTCGCGCTACCGGCTGCGCGGAAGATCCATCATCCTTGCCATGGGCTGTCGCGAACGAACCCGCGGCATGCTTCGCATCCCGGGAAGCCGCCCCGCGGGAGTGCTCACAGCAGGGACAGCGCAGTGGCTGACGAACATGGCCAACGTCCGCGTCGGCCGCCGCATCGTCATCCTGGGTTCGGGAGACATCGGCCTGATCATGGCTCGCCGCCTGATCTGGGAAGGTGCCAAGGTCCTCGGCGTTCTCGAACTGCTTCCGTATCCGTCAGGCCTCCCAAGGAACATCACCCAATGCCTCGAGGACTACAATATCCCGCTTCACCTGTCGCACTCAGTGACCTGCATCCACGGACGGGACCGCCTTGAAGGCGTAACGGTCTCGCAATTCGATGAGCGTCGCCGACCGATCTCGGGGACAGACCGGGAGATCGCGTGCGACACCTTGCTGCTCTCCGTCGGGCTCATCCCCGAGAACGAGCTGTCCCGCCGCGCCGGCGTTTCGCTGGATCCGACGACATCCGGCGCCGTCGTGGATCATCGGTACATGACGACGATCGACGGTGTGTTCTCTTGCGGAAACGTGTTGCACATCCACGACCTCGCGGATTGGGCCGCACAAGAGGGCGCCCGCGCCGGACACAGCGCTGCCGCCTGCGCGGGAAGCGACGCCGCATCGAAACGCGATCCCGTTGTGCCCATCCTGGCGGGGGACGGCATCCGCTACGTCGTTCCGCAGTCCATCACGCGGGAATCGGAGAAGCTGCTCCTCTCGTTCCGCGTCACCGTTCCGGATCGGGAACGGACCGCCATCGTCACAGCCGATGGCCGATGCCTTGTCTCGCAGCGGCTGCCGCGAACGCACCCGGCAACCATGGTACAACTGAACGTGCCGTGTCCCGGAGGATTTGACGCGCAACACCTGGAGGTACACCTGGCATGATCTGCAAGCGGATGACATGCATTCTCTGCCCCAATGGCTGCGAGCTCGAAGCTCGGTACACCGCCGCCCCCTCCCCGGAAAGCATTCTCGTCGAGGGCAACCTCTGCCCGAAGGGCATCGACTACGCCGTCGAGGAGCTGACGGACCCGAAGCGAACGCTGACGACATCGGTGCTCGTGCGCCACGGCGTACAGCCTCAGACCAGCGTGAAGACGGCAACTCCCGTGCCGCGAGACGCGTTGATGGCCGCGCGCCGGGCGCTGCTGCAGCTGTCGCTCGACGCTCCCGTCGCGATCGGGGACATCGTCTCCGCGAGCATCGCTGAGACGGGTGTCGCGGTCGTCGTCACGCGTGCGGTCGCCCGACGGAGCTGATCTCCGATGTCGAATGATCGTCACTTCCTACTCGCTCCCGAGCTGCTGCTCATCGGCCGCGGGGTCGCAAATCGTCTCCCCGACATCGTCGCGGAACGGGGGCACCACTGCCTTATCGTCGCCGATCCCGGTGGTGCGCACGCCGCTTCTGCCGCTGTTGCCGCGCTGCAGGCGCGTCAGCCGGGATCTCAGTTCCGCCTCTTCCACGGGGAGTGCGCGCGCGAGTCAATCGAACGACTTGCGCGCGACGCCGACTCCTTCGATGTCGTCCTCGCCGTGGGAGGCGGCAAGGTTCTCGATACGGGGAAGGGCGTGGCAGCCGAGCGGAGATGCCCGTGCGTTACACTTCCCACCTCAGCGGCAACCTGCGCCGCCTATACGTCGCTGTGTATCCTGCACACTACGGATGGAGCGTACGTCGACAGCGTGCGCCTGCCGCAGCCCGTAGCTGCGGCCATCGTGGATCCCGGCCTCATCCTCACCGCTCCCGCTCGCTATCTCGCCGCCGGCATCGCCGACGCGCTGGCACGTGCCTTCGACACGATCCTCGCCGCCCGTTGCGGTCTGCCGGATGCGGCCGCAGCCACGTCTCTCGCCATTTGCCACAGCTACACGTCCGTTGCGTTGCTTCCGCTCGGTGCGCGAGCGCTCGACGATCATCGACGAGGCGAGACGTCCGACAGCTTCACGCGCATCGTGGAGGCATCCATTGTCGGCGCCGGCTTGGCCGGAGAGCTCGGCGGCCGGTTCTTCGGGCGAAGCTTCAGTCACGCTGTGGGCTATGCGCTGTCTCACGTTGTCCACCCCGACCGTGTTCTTCACGGGGAGGCCGTCGCTCTCGGGCTCCTCGTCCACTGCCTCCTCGATCCGCAACCCCCTTTGCCGCTCGATCGGCTGGCACGGTGTTTCGCGCAGTGGGGGCTACCGACCTCCTTCTCCGCGCTGGGCGTTCGGGACATCACGGCAGCGAGCGGCTGGCGATTGGCGGAGTGCGCCCTCGACTATCTGGATCTCGAACGGGCGATCCCGTTTCCCGTGGATGCGCGTCGGCTACGCGAGGCGATGCTCACGCTCGGAGCCAGCCCCCAACACGAGGCGCCGTCGCGTTAGAAGGGCAGCGCGGGCTTGATGATGCCTAGGATCTCACGCACCGCGCGGAGATCCTCCTGTAACTTGCGGTTGGCCGGCACACCGCGGGAGAGCGTCCGCTGCTCCGCCTCCCACTCCTTCTCGCCTGCCGTGTAGATGCGCTCCGCCCCGGGAAGCCGTTTCGCTGCGCGAAGCGCACGCAGAATCTCGCCCGTTCGCCTCCGGAACGCCGCAGGGTCGTCGAACGCCTCGATGTTCATTGCGAGGAAGAAGTGGCCCAATTGCTGCTTCCTAGGAGCGCCGTCGGGCGTGAAGCTCGCGAGATCCAAGAGAAAGGCACCCCCTTGGAACGCGGCGGATAGGAGCTCAACCATCGTCGCCAGTCCGTACCCCTTGTGCCCTCCAAGGATCTCACCCAGCCCCCCAAGCGGCAGAAGGCCGTACTCCCCCACGTCGAGCCCGGCAAGTACGGCATCGGTGTTCGTCGCCCGCGTCCCCGTCAGGTCTGCAGCCCAGCCTGAGGGGATCTCCTTCCCCGCTCGCGCGTGGACCTCGAGCTTCCCACGTGGGGCGACGGCGGTCGCCGCATCGAACAAGAACGGGCACGCCTCGTCGCTCGGCACTCCGAACGCGATGGGATTCGTCCCGAACATCGCCTGTGCACCGTGTGTGGGGAACACCGATGGCCGCGCGTTGCTCGCCGCGAGACCGACCATACCCTCGGCGACCGCCATCAGCGGGTAGTACCCAGCGATGCCGAAGTGCGAGGAGTTGCGCACGGCTACGGCACCGAGGCCGGAGGCCTTCGCCTTGCCGATCGCAAGCCGCATCGACCGGACCGCGATCACCTGCCCCATCCCGTGATGCCCGTCAATCACAGCGATGGTCGGAGTGTCTCGCACCACTTCGGTCCGCGTGACCGGCTCCAGCATGCCCGCCCGAATCCGGTCGACGTACATCTTCAGCCGGCCGACCCCATGCGAGGCGATCCCACGGAGATCGGAGCTGATGAGCACGTCGGTGCAGATCCGCGCATCCTCTTCGGGCAGACCAAGAAGCGTGAATGCCGACTCGGAGAACGCGCGCAGCGTCGTCACGGGGATCCACACCGTGCCCTCCGGATTGGTGTTCGTCGCTCCGGTCAGCTCCATCGGACCTCCCTACCCGAATGCAACGAGCACCTTGACCGCATCCTGTCCCTTCGACGCGCGAATCGCATCGATCGCCTCCTCGAACGCAAATGTGTGCGAGATCAACGGACGCGCGTCGAGGATCCTCTTTGCGATGAGCTCGTGTGGCTTCTCCGTGGCATACAGCGACGCATCCGATGTCAACAGGTCGACCTCTCGTCGTACCAGGCTGACGAAGTCGAAGGGGACGGGCTCGGAAGGGATTCCCACCATCATGATCCGTCCCGCAGATCGTGCGAGTCGCACCGATTCCGCAATCGTCTCTGGCCGGCCTGCGGCCTCGACAACCAGATCGGCGCCGCTTCCGTCCGTCTCCTCCATGACTACGGCATGCAGATCCTCTTCGGGTGGTCGTACGACACGATGCGCCCCAAGCTTCTCGGCCAGATCCAAGCGGCGTCGCCGATGCCCGGAGAGAATCACCCGTTGGCAGCCAAATGCAATCACGCTCTGCAGGATGAACAGGCCAATCGGTCCGTCTCCGACGATCACCACAGTCTCAGACGGCGTGGGCGCTGCACGGCACACCGCGTGGTAGCCGACGGACGCCGGTTCCACGAGCGCCGCTTCCTTCGGGTCGAGACCGTGCGGTGCAGCGAAGACCGAGTACCCCGGCAGCTTGAAGAACTCGGCAAACACGCCATCCGCCTCGATTCCCAGATGCTTCCGGAGTTGACAGACGTTGTGACGCCCCGCGCGGCAGGGGTGGCACCTTCCGCAGACAACGATCGGTGAGGCGACAACCGGTTGCCCAGCTTCGAGATGCGAGACATGATCTCCCACCTTCGCGACAACGCCAGACGCCTCGTGCCCCATGATGATCCCCGGCTTCGCCGGAAACGCGCCCTCCAGCATGTGGGCATCCGTTCCGCAGACCGCTGCATAGCTGGTCCTGATCAGAACCTCGTCGGGGGCGATCTTAGGAACCGGTACGTCCGCGAACCGAACATCGCCCGCTCCCCCGAACACCAGCGCTCGCATCACAGCTTGGCTCCTCTCCTCAGCAGCATCACAGCTCGGCTCCTCTCCGCGGCAGCTTCGCACCTGCCTGGTCTACGGCGGGTAGGCGATGGTATACAGATGTCGCCCGCCGTCCTTCGGTCCACGCACAACGGCATCGATCTCCTCGGTCGAACGCTGGCTCACCTTCTCCGCGGGGGGCAGACTTCCCGGGGGGAACGCCTCTCGGATGTCATCGTGCAGCTCCACAACGTAGTCCAGAACCTCTCTCACGCCCGGGTACGCCTTGTCCGCGGACGCCAGCGTCGGACTCCCCACCACCCCTTCGGGGTAGACACACACCTCAAGCCCCCCAAGTCCCACCTGGGCGTGCCCGGGGACCGGCCGCTGGTAGACGTCTCCGCCGCCGTCGATGTGCCTCAGCCCCTTGCCGTTCCGCAGGAAGCCCGACGGCACTGTGTCGACAGCGTCCTCGAGTCGGATCAACTCGGGGAACAGCGCCAGGGAATAAGACGTCTCCGCTTCGTCGGCATGCTTGAACGGCGTCTCGAACGGACCGCCGTGGGCTTTGTCCTTGAGCCGATCGGGGATGATCGTCGGCCAATTCACGAATGCGAGGACGGCAGGAACCTGATACGTCTTCATGAACTGGTGCAGCGCGTTTGGAATGACGTACTCCTGCCCATGGCCATTCAGCAGTATCTGCTTGCGGAACCCAGCGTTCCAGAACCCGGCGATGACCGCACGGAGAACGGCGGTGAAGGTGTCCTCCGGTATGAGCACCGTCCCCGGCATTCCCAGATGCGCCCAGGGATGCGAGCCGTACCAGATGGGCTGTGCCACGGTGCAGCCTGTGCGTAGTGCCACCTGCTCGGCGATACGAGTCACGAGGAACGTGTCCTCACCGTACGGGGCGCCGTCTCCGTGAGCCTCTGTGCTTCCCACGGGGATGAGGAGGATGTCGTTCTTCTCCAACCGTTCGCGAACCTGTCGCCCGGTCATGTTCTGGAAGTACACTCCCGATGCTTGGTCCATGTGCCCGCTCGTAGGCGGGAGCGTCCACTCCGCCATCAGCTCGCCTCCTTAGAAACCCTGATCAGGACCTTGACGCCTCCGCGTTGCGCCGCAGCGGCAAAGGCGCTCGTCGCTTCGTCGATCGGGAACCGTCCCGTCACCAGTTCGCGGACGCGCAGTGTCCCGTCGCGGATCCGATCGGACGCGCCCGCGAAATCGCCCAGCTCGTAGATGAACGAGCCCACGAGGCGCAGTTCGCTCCACACCAACCAGCGTGTCTCGATCCGGGACGGATCCATCGGAATCCCTGTGAGCACGATCAACCCGCCCGGCTCGGCGTGCGCGATCGCCAGAGGCACGGCTTCCGCCACCCCCGCCGTCTCGAGGACCACGTCGAACCGTTCGTCCGCCGGCAACTGCGCCGAGGGGTCAAACACCGCCGCTGCCCCAAGCGCCTCGGCCCATTGGCGCCTCGAGGGCGACGGATCGGCAGCGTACACCTCCGCGCCACCCAGGCGTGCAATCTGCAACGCAATCAGGCCGATGCACCCTGCGCCAAGCACGAGGACGCGGCGACGGTGGAGATCCCCGGCCCGGCGAACGGCGCGCTCGGCCACGGCTGCCGGTTCGATCAGCGCCGCAGCCTCGAAGTCGATCCCCTCAGGCACCGCGAACACGTAGCGCGCCGGCGCAACGATGTACTCCGCGAGGCAGCCGTCGATTGTCACCCCGAGGCCACGGCCCTCCTGGCAGAGGTTGTCTCGCCCTTCGTCGCAGAACGAGCACGTCCCACAGCCGAAGTTCGGACGCACCGTGACCGCAGTGCCAATCCCCCACTGCGCCACATCCCGACCGACCGCATCGACAGTGCCTGAGCACTCGTGTCCGAGCACGAACGGATACCCAGCGTTCCGCCTGCCACGGTAGAACTCCAGATCCGTCCCGCAGATCCCAACGTGCGAGACGGCAATGCGGATCTCCGTCGGCCCAGGCTCCGGGACGTTCCGCTCCGCGAGGCGCAGCGTCTCTGGAGCGAGGAGTTCCACCGTCGTCATCATCTCCGCTACACCGGGATGCCAGCCCCATCCGCACCTGGGGCACTCTGCTTCGCATCCGGAAGGTACTTGCTCACCATCTCCACGACGATGCTCGCCTGCTCGGCCATCGCCCGACCCTCAGCCGCCGACGTCCGGATTCCATGTCCCGACACCGCGCTGTTCCCCGACTTCAAGAAGACGGGGGACGCGACACGAACGATCTCCGGCGCTTCGTAGCTGCGGATGAATCCTCCGGAGGCCGGGGGGTTGTCGGTGTGTAGGTCCAGCGGAACCTCCACCGCACGGCGCAGCGCGGCAAGCATCGGCAGCTGAAGGTCGCGGACCGGGTTGATCGTGTCTGCGCCAAGCTGCTCGAGCACATGGAACGCTGCCGGATTCGCGTGCCCGCAGTGTGCGGACACCTTGAAGTGAAGATCGGAGGGGAGCTCACCTGCCTTGCGCATCTCCGCGAGCACCCACAGCAATCCCTCGTCGTACACAAGGATACCGCGGCAACCTACGGAGACCGCACGCTTCACGTCCTCGATGGCCCGCACGACCTGCTCCATGCCCCGGAGCCTGTAGCCGATCCGGACGCCTTGAGAGGTCTGCACGGTGGCCCCGGTGTCGTACGGAGCCCGTGGACCAACCGCCAGATTCAGGGCGATCCCCCGGTCCTTGGCAAGGGCCGTGTACTCCCGCAGCTCCCCGAGCGTGTGTCGGAAGATCCCGTAGGTCTCGTCCACGCGATTGATGGTGATCCCGAGCTCGTCGGCCCGCTGGACCAGCGCCTGGAGCGCGTCGAACGAGTTCACCGTCGGCACTTCCATCCGGAAGTGCGCACCGTCCGGGAAGGTCTTCCCCGAGGTGGGTAGGTCATACAGGTCTCCCGACGGCAAGCCCAAAGCCGACAGGCTGCTCCGCGTCTCGTCGAACATCTCGAACATCCTCCTTGGACCTAGACGGTCTCTTGCTTCCTGTGGTGGGGAAGCGGCGGGCAGTAAACCCAGACAAGCCTCATTGGCTCGTCTCCGGTGTTGATGATGGAGTGCTTCACGCCGGGCGGCATGTAGATCGCCATGCCGGGCCGGAGATCCTCCTCGCCCTTCTCCGTGATCAGGCGTCCCTTCCCGCTGATGAGGTACATTCCCTCTTCCGACGACTCGTGGGCGTGCTCCGGGATCCGACTCCCCACATCCGTCACGTTCTGCCCCATGGAGAAACCCCGTGTGCCGATCGTGATCTCGGACAGCAGGAGCTTCGACGTCCTGCTTGGAATCTTCTTGATCCCCTCAACAGCTTCCGCGTCGACAACGTACTTCATGCCACTCCTTCCCAGTGTGGCGCTCGCGGCGCCATGGTTAGAAACGATCCGTATCCGCGTGCATCGTCCAGATGGCCATCATCTCGTCGCGCTCGACGTCGAACACGGTTCCGTGCGGCGGTAACGGCTCGGCACGCATGAACTCAGGCACGTCGCAGTTCCGATCTGAGACTCCGGCTGCGACATTGAAGCTGCGCTCCGCGCCCAGCGTCTCCTCCGCGGCGTACACCACATCGGCATACGACACGCCCCATCCGAAGCGAGCGTTGAGGAGGTCGGCCAGCATCTGCGGCTGTGCAATCAGCGGTCCGCGCGCGAACAGGCACAGCCCAGACATATCGAGGATCGCGGAGCGAATCTGCAGGGCGTGCGCGTTCGCAATCTGCCCCTCAGCCGATAGGGGATCGATCGAACCTCGCGTTCCGAACGCATTCCCTGCCGTGTGGTCGGCCCCCATCGGGGAGGTTATGTACGTCACGCCGTTCCCCTTCAGCGCGCGCGGGTCGTATCCCGGGATCCCCTGCCCATGTACCGCAGGAACCCGCCGAGCTCCGAGAGCCCTGCCAGCGAAACACACGCCTTGGCCGAGGATACGCCCCAGCGGCGTTGCATCGCCTACCTGCCGCAGAAGCTCCACAGCCCCCTCCACATCTCCGAACGCCGCCAGCCCTGCCTCCATCGCCACGCCGAGCACGCAGCCCATCTCGATCGCATCAACACCCAGATCATTGCACAGCGCGTTCAGCTCAGCGATCCCGTCCAGCGTCGAGATGCCGCAGTTGGAGCCCAGGAGGGCGATGTTCTCGTACTGCAAGGTGGCGACCTTCCGCTCACCCTTCCTGTCTGGATACACGTTCGAGCAACGAATAACGCATCCCGTCATGCACGCGGTCCCGGAGCGCCCCGATCCCCCACGGGCGGCGATCGTCTCAGCAAGCTTCGCCCCGTGGATCCCTTCGATCCCGTCGAATGCACCCTCGCGGAAGTTGCGCGTCGGGAGCAGGCCGAGTTCGTTCGCCGTGGCCACGATGCCAGCCGTTCCGAACTTCCGCCTTCCCTCGATCTTCGGGTCGGCGAGCAGCGCCTCCGCGAAACGCCTCGCAGCCTCGCGCAGCCCTTGCGGATCCGCGAACTCCGTCGTCCCCGCATCGCTATCGTCGATGACGATGGCCTTGATTCCCTTGGCTCCCATGACGGCCCCAAGCCCGCCGCGAGCAGCGTAGCGAAGCTGGATGCCTTCGAGATCGGTCGTCGCAACGCCCGCTGCCGCCATGCGCATCTCCCCAGCTGGGCCAATCACCAGAAAACCGCACGAAGGACCGTAGCGCTCTCGAAGCCGGCGCAGCGTCTCCCGCACACCGAGCCCGGCGAGCGCGAGATCATCGACCCACTCCGCACGCTCGCGAGAGAGAAGCAGCACGCGAGAACCCGGGGTTCCGTCGCCGTCCTCGATGACGAGAGCGCGTAGCCCGATCCGGGCCAGCTTCTGGCCCGCCTCACCCCCGACGTTGGCTTCCTTGATGCCGTTCGTCAGAGGGCTCTTCCCCCCGACCGACAATCGCCCAGACGTGGCGACCGGCGTGCCGCCCAGCCATCCGGGAGCGAACACCAGCTTGTTCCAACGCCCCATCGGATCGCAGATCGGCGACACCTCCCGCGTCAGCATGCCGGCGATCAACTGCCGCCCGCCCCACCGCACCATCTCCTCCGCGACCGGTTCCCTCGAGATCGCCCCGGTCCGGGCGTTCACTCTAACGATCCGTTCCATCGCTCCCCTCAGACGCACTCATGCCTCGTCCACATCACGAGCCGAACCCCATCCCTCGTGGATCGCCTCGTAGATCCCGCGCACCTCCCGCGCATCACCGACCACACGCACGCGAAATGCCGCCTCCTCCAAGTCCTGCACCAGCGATCGATCCGGATCGCTCCGAATCGCGCACACGACCGCGTCCGCGGCGAGTCGCTGTGTTCCCGCCTCGGCGTCAATTACCACATCCGCCGCGGTGATCTCCCGGACCGATGCATCCACGAGCATGGCCACGCCCCTCGCTCGTAGGCGTTCGATGAGATCGGCACGGGTGATCGGCTCGCAATCCGTGGCGAGCTCCGCTCGAATCTCGACCAACGTCACGCGGCAACCCGCTTCCGCGAGGAACGCGGCGGTCTCACACCCGACCATCCCCCCTCCGATGACGACGACGTCCCCCGCGAGGTGGACACGCTTTGCCAATACCGCCTTCACGGAATGCACGTGAGGAGAATCGGCTCCAGGTACACCCAGGGTTCCTGGTAGCGAGCCCGCGGCGATGACTACCTCATCGGGGCCCATCTCGAGGAGCTCGCCCGCCGATACCCGAGCCCCGCATCGGACCTCAACGGACTCCGGGAGCGCCGCAACCAGATCCTCGATGAGCCACGCGATCTTCTCCTTGTGTGGCGGGACCGCGGCCTCGAGAAGGCGACCTCCGAGCTCGGATCCTGCTTCCAGGAGCATCACGCGGTGGCCGCGTTCGGCTGCGGCCGCCGCCGCGCTCAGCCCCGCCGGCCCCCCGCCGATCACCGCGACCAAACGATGTGCCCGCGTCGGCCGCATCGCCTCGCCCTCTCTTCCCACACGGGGATTCACCGAACAGCGGATGGGGAGATCGTCGAAGACGCGGTGCCGCACACAGCGGTTGCACGAGATGCAGCGGCGGATCGTCTCCGGCTTGCCAGCGGCGGCCTTCCGCGGCCACTCCGGATCCGCAATGAGCCCTCGTCCGATGGCGACGAAGTCCGCCTTCCCTTGCTCGAGCAAGCGTGCGGCCGTCTCCGGCGTTCGGATCACGCCAACGCCAATGACCGGGACGCCGACAGCTCGCTTCACGGCGGCCGCGAGTCCGATCCGCCACGCTTCCGGGTACGCCATGGGCTCAAGCTGCCGCTGGGGGTTGGCCGCCGTCGCCGCAGTCACATGCAGCGCATCGACGCCAACCTCCTCAAGCGCGCCGGCGAGCTCCTCCGTCTCGTCTAGGCTACGACCGCCAGCAAGGAACTCGTCGCCGCTGATGCGGAAGATCACTGGGAACGTCTCCCCGACCGCTTCGCGCACCGCACGGACGACATCCAAGGCGAATCGCCAACGCCGTTCACGTGCCCCCCCGTAACGGTCGGTTCTACGGTTCATCAGAGGCGAAAGGAACTGCGCAATCAGGTATCCGTGAGCTCCGTGGATCTCGACGGCATCGAAGCCTGCGCGCCGCGCGCGGAGGGCAGCTGCGGCAAACGCGTCCACCAGACCCTCGATCTCCTCGACATGCAATCCTCGAGGCACGATGGCTGTACCGCTCCACGTTCTCTCCGATGGACCCACCGGACGGGCCTTCCGATCCGCGGTCCTTGCCACAGCGCCCGCGTGGTTAATCTGCACCGCCGCCGCGGCACCCTGCGTACGGATCACCTCCGCGAGGCGATGCAGGCCGGGCGTGTATCGATCGTGATCAATCCGCAGCTGAACCGCCCCATTACCGCCCTGGTCGTACTCGATCGTTGTGTTCTCCACGATGACAACGCCGGCACCGCCGCGCGCGCGCGCCGCGTAGTAGGCGAGGAGATGCTCCGTCGGCTCCCCCGTCGCCGAAGCGAAGTTGGTAGCCATCGCAGGCATCACGATCCGGTTCGGCGTGGCAAGCATCCCGATCGAACCGGGACGGAAGAGGTGATCGAAGCTCATACGCCCTGCACCGTGCTATCCGCCAAGATAGAGGCGCTTCACCTCCTCGTTGTTGCGGATCTCCTCCGCTGGCCCCTCCTGCTTGTTGCTCCCCGTCTCAAAAACGTACGCGTAGTCAGACATCCTGAGGCTGCGATCGGCGTTCTGCTCCACGATGAGCATCGTGCTCCCGGCGTCCCGGATCTCCTCCACCTTGTCGAATACCTGATTCGCCATGATCGGAGACAGACCAAGCGACGGCTCATCGAGGAACATCAACCGCGGGCTGAGAAGCATCGCTCGTCCCATCTCGAGCGTCTGCATCTCGCCACCGCTGAGGCTTCCGCCCTTCTGCTTTGCGCGCTCCCGCAGAAGGGGAAACAGCGCGTACACGCGATCCAGATCCTTCTGGATCCTTCTCCGATCTCGACGTATATACGCGCCCAGCTCGAGGTTCTCACGAACCGTCATTAAGGGGAACACGTGGCGCCCCTGGGGAACGAAGGTGATCCCGCGCTTGAGCAGCTCAGAGGGCGGCATGTTGGTGACCTCCTCACCATCGAAGAAGACCTGCCCCTCGCGGGCAGGAAGGAGGCCGAACAATGTGCGGAACGTCGTCGACTTACCACAGCCGTTCGGACCGATGATCGAGACGACGCTGTCTTCCTTGACCTGAAGCGAGATCCCCTTCAGGATGTCGAGTTCCTTCGTGTACCCGGCGACAATGTCAACGGCTTCGAGCAGTGCCACATCACCCTCCGAAGTAGGCCTCGAGGACCTGTTGGTTGCTCTGGATCTCCTCTGGTAAGCCCTCAGCGATCTTCTTCCCGTGGTCCAAGACAACGATCCGATGGCAGAGGTTCATCACAACCCGCATGTTGTGTTCGATCACGAGAAAGCTGCAACCGCGTTCATTGAGATCGATAAGCCGTTCACCGATCTCCCGCCCGAGGGTCGCGTTCACTCCGGCCATCGGCTCATCGAGCATGATCAGCTTCGGATCGGACATCAGCACCATCCCGAGATCCAGGAGCTTCTGCTGGCCGTACGACAGGTTCCGGGCGCACTCGTCCTTGAGGTGGATGATGTTGAGGAACTCCAGGAGCCCGAGAGCTCTGTTGATGTCGTCGGTTTCGTCGAGCTTGAACAGCCTGCCAAGCAGGGTCCCTTCGCTCTCCTGGATGGCCATGATCATGTTGTCAAGCACAGTCATCCCGGGGAACAGTTGCACAAGCTGGAATGTGCGGCCGATGCCGTACTTGTAGACGGTGTGAGGCTTCATGCGCGTGATCCGCCGGCCCATGAAGTGGACTTCCCCCGAAGTCGGACGCTGAACACCGGTGATGCAATCAAACAGCGTCGTCTTCCCCGAGCCGTTGGGGCCGATCAATCCCAGGATCTCCCCTTCGCGCACGGCGATGTCGACGCCGGCCACGGCCTCCAGTTGGTAGAACTTCTTGCGCAGCCCTTTGACTTCCAGGATGTCGGTCATCGTATCGCCCTCACTTCGTCAGCCTCGGTGGCGGTCGCCGCAGCACGCGCCGGAAGAACACGTCGGATAGGCCCGCCAGCCCCATCGGCCAGAAGAGGAGTAGCAGCAGCGTGATCGCCGCGAAGATGACGAAGAACAGCTGCTGCGTTCCGCGGAGAAGCTCCGGCAGAAGCATCACCACAATGGCCCCGATGAACGGCCCCTCGAACCGCCCGGAGCCGCCGACGATGAGCATGATCAGGAACCAGAACGATTCATGGACGGGGAACGAGGTCGGGTCGACGAAGCGCATCAATGGAGCCAGTAGGCCTCCTGCGATCCCTGCATAGGCTGCCCCGATGGCGAACGCGAGAAGCTTGTATGCGAGAAGGCTGACGCCCACCATCTCGGCACGCATGTCATTCTCTCTGATTGCCTGAAAAGCCCTACCCCAACGGGAGTTGAGGATCCACAAGCCAAACATGGTGAGCACCGCGAGAACGCCCGCGACAAGGAAGTAGAACGCGACATCTGATGACAGATCGATGCCGAAGAAGTGCGGCCGGGGAATCCCCGGCAAGCCAGAGAAGCCGCCGGTGATCTCGTGCTCATTGGACAGAAGTAGATAGACCACCGTGCCGAAACCGAGGGTAACCAGTGCGAGGTAGTGATGCTTCACGCGCAATGACGGGAGCCCGAGAACGAGTCCGGCCACGAAGGCGATCAGCGCCGCCAGCGGCAGAGCGAGCCAGAACGAGTGGCCGGCCAGTGTCATCAATGCAACGGTATACGCTCCCAACCCCATGAACGCCGCGTGTCCCAGCGAGATCTGGCCCGTGTACCCGAGCGTCAGATTGAGCCCCATAATGACGATGATGTACACCGCAGTCAGCGTGGCCACGTACATGTGGTAGCGGTTCCCACCGAAGATGAGAGGAATCGCCATGAGCACCGCAAGGAAGACCGCCCAGCGGAGAAGCCGCCAGAGCGCACGCTTCGTATCTGCTCGATGCTCCATGATCAACGCTCCTCCGTTCCGAGAAGCCCCTCTTTGCGGATGAGGATCACCGCAATGAGCACAGCCAACACGAAGACCTCACGGTACTCCGTGGAAAGATACGCTGAGGAGAACGTCTCGATGATCCCGACGAGGAACCCGCCTAGAAGAGCGCCCCGAATCTGATTGAAGCCGCCGATCGTCGCTGAGTAGAACGCCTTGAGCCCGAGCGCGGCTCCCATGTCGTAGCGCAGCATGTACACCGGCGCAATCAGCATGGCCGCAAACGCGATGAGGACCGCGTTTATCACAAACACCATCGTCGTCACCTGCGAAATGTTGATGCCAAGGATCCTCGCTGCCTCGCGATTCTGCGCGACCGCCTGCATTGCCTTGCCGGGCTTCGTCCGCTGGACGAACAGGTTCAGTGCCAAGATGAGCACGATGGCAATGGCGATCGTCCACACATGCTGACGGGAAAGAGCGACCGATCCCAAGCGATACGGGAGCATGCCGAAGATCCTCGGGAACGCCTTGCACTGGGTTGACCAGAACACCGCAATCGTGTTGCTGGCGAGGAAGCTGAGAGCAATCGTGGCGACAATAAGGGTCGTCTGCGAGCGGTTGATCAGCGGCTGGATAATCCCTCTCTTGACGACGAACCCCAGCAGGAAGCCCGCGGCAACGAGGGTGACAAGAAGTGCCCAAGGGAAGGGGACACCGAGGCAGACCAGGACGAACATCAGCACCGCGGAGACAGTCAGGAAGTCGCCCTGGGCGAAGTTCACCGTCCGAGATGCCTGCCAGAGGAGGGTGAAGCCAATCGCCACCAGCGAGTAGATCGCCCCGATGGCAACGCCCGACACGACTAGCTGGATGAACATGTCCACCTCTGTTCCGACAGGACGTCCACGACGCTTCGCACCTCGGCTACTGTTAGCTGGCCAGGAGCCGCTCCTCGCTCCACTGCGCAGTAGGTGAAAGACGCGCCCAGCAAGCAAGCCAGCGGTCTCGAAGCCGCTCCATACGGACCCAGCGCGATCGCGGCAAACGGCGCGCCCGCGCTTTCGAGCATCTCCGGCACCAGCGAGAGGACGGTCAACAGGTCGCGGTGGGACGTCGCGCGAACTGCCAGCTTCAGCAGATCCGGGCTCAGCTGCGCGATCTCGCGCACCGCATCCAGGAGAACGTGTCGCGGAGGCGTGCCCTCCATGTCTTCATAGCCCACAAGCACCGGAACGCCCATATCCTTCGCCGCTCTCAGGAAGCGGTCCCGGATCGTCGTGACGGCGAGGAATTCGATGTCGACACACGCCGCACCAGCCTCCGCCGCGGCCTGGAGGCGATCGACTCGCTCCGCCTCACTCCCGCTGAAGAAGCCGCCAAAGGACGGCGAGCGGCAAGCGACGATGTGCGGCCCGTTGACGCGGCGCACCAGATCGGCAACATGGGCAGCAGAGGCGAGCCTGTCGACGCGAAGCTCGACGCAATCGGCCCCTGCGCTCTGAGCGTTTGACACCCCCTGGAGCATCCCGTCCAGGGTATCCGCGAGCACCGTGGCCACGAAGGCGGGGTGCCGTCCCACCGTGAGGTCTCGCAAGCGGACCGTCGTCATCCGTCCCCATTCTCCGCCAGCGACTGCTCGTACTTCTCGTTGCGCACGATCGACACCTCAATCCCGGATCCCTCGATGATCTTCACCGTGTGCTTCAGCCGCGGGGGGATGAAAACCGTCGCCGGGCTGTCCACGGTGTACGTCTCCTCGCCGAGCGTGACCTCGAACGTAATTCCTGGTTGAGGGAAGACGTAAGCCTGAGAAACATCATGCGCGTGGATGCCCACGTAGTCCGGGCCGGGCGGTGTCTTCACATCGATGTGATGGACGAAGATGTTGAGATCGGCCTCAGACACCATGTCGGTGTTGAGAAACGCCATGAGTGGCCCCAGGGTGTTCATGACCTCGCGGTCATGGTGAATCAGAGGCCGGTCGGCCCAATCGAACGGCTTGACGATGTACTTCTCGTAGCTCGGCATATCGCTCCTTCGTTCCGGAATCCTCTAGCCGTAGTACCCCTTACGCAGGATGCAAACCTCGATCCCCTTGCCGGCGAGGATCTTCAGGTTGTGCCGAAGTCCGGGGGGGATGAACACCGTCGCCGGGCTGTCCGCTTGGTAGGTCTCCTCGCCGAGGATCACCTCGAAACGGAGCCCCGCCTCGGGGAACACGTACGCTTGAGAGACATCGTGCACGTGGACGTCCACGTAGTCCGGGGCGTCGTCCCCCTTGACCTCGATGTGGTGCACAAACAGGTTGAGGTCCGCTCCGTCGACCATCTCTCTGTTGAGGAACGCCACCAGTGGTCCAAGTTCCTCCAGTCCATGCGCGCTGTGGAACACAAGATCGCGGTCTCCCCACTCGAACGGCTTGACGATCAGCTTCTCGTATTCGCCCATCTACGCATCCTTTCGATGGTCCTGTGCCTTGGCGAGCATCGCGTGGTCAATCAACACGAGGGCGACCATGGCCTCAACGATGGGGATCATCCGTGGCACGATCGTCGGGTCGGTCGCCGTCATGCAGCGGAACGTGGCCGGCTTCTTCGTCACGACATCGACGGTCTGCTGTTCCATGCCGATCGTCGGCGTCGGCTTGATCGCCACGCGTAGTACGATGTCCTCACCGGTGGAGATGCCGCCGAGGATTCCCCCCGCGTGGTTCGTCGCGAAGCGCACCACGCCTCCCTCGATCACCGCCGGATCGTTGTTCTCGCTGCCGAGCATACCGGCCACGGCGAACCCCGCCCCGATCTCCACGCCCTTCACACTGCCGATGCTCATCATCGCCCGCGCCAGGTTGGCGTCGAGCTTATCGAAGACCGGCTCCCCCCATCCCACCGGCACACCGCGTGCGATGACCTCCACGATCCCCCCGAGGCTCTCACCTTGGGCCTTGGCCTCTAGCGCACGAGCCAGCATCCTCTTGGCGCTGTCCGCATCCGGGCAACGCACTGGAGGCTCGTCCGCACGCGCCCGGATCTCCTCGTACGGCACATCAGGACAGCGAATTCCCCCCAGAGCCTTGGTGTAGGCAACGATGTCCACCCCGAAAGGGGCGAGCAGCTTCTTGGCGATCGCTCCAGCAGCCACGCGCATCGCAGTTTCCCGGCCGTTTGCGCGTCCATCGGCCACCCAGTCCCGGTGAACGCCGAACTTGGCGAAGTAGGTGTAGGTCGCATGCCCCGGCTTGATGACGTCCTTCTCACCGGCGTATGCTGCAATCCGCTCCGGCGTCGCCCACTCGTTGTCGATGACCAGGGCGATCGGTGCTCCGGTCGTCACCCCATCGAGGGTTCCCGATAGAATCCGCACCCGATCGGATTCCTTACGCGGTGTCGCGATCTCGCTCTGACCCGGTTTCCTTCGATCCAGATCGCACTGAAGATCCGCGGCGGCCAGCTCTACCCCCGCTGGAACGCCTTCCACAATGCCGACGAGCGCCTTGCCGAACGCTTCTCCCGCGCTCGTCACGCGAAACGCGCGCCCCAGTGTGTTCCCTAGCACGCCTACCTCCTAGTCCTCAACCGTGCTCAGCTCCGCACCGATTCCGCGCATCGAAGCGACGAACGTCGGGTAGGTGATGCGCGCGCATTCCGCCCCGCGGATCCTTGTCGTGCCGCTGGCGATCATCCCGGCGACGGCCAGAGCCATTACCACCCGATGATCGTCATGGCCATCGACATCTGCTCCGTGGAGCTCGCTGTGGCGGATGACAAGGCCATCAGGAGATTCCTCAATCCTCGCACCCATCTTGGATAGCTCCTTGCACATGACGGCAATGCGATCGGTCTCCTTGATCCGCGCCATGGCGACGTTCTCCAGATGCGTCTCCCCCTCAGCGGCGCACGCAACGACGGCAAGGATTGGCAAGGCATCGGGAGCCCCGGAAAGATCGAGCCGCTGCCCATTCAGATGCGCACCTGGGCGTACGAGCACGGCACCTCGGTCCTCGTGGATGATCTCGGCTCCCATATCACAGAGCCAGTCGAAGACCACCTTATCGCCCTGCGTGTCGGAGAAGTCAAGGCCCTCAAGGACGACATCCTCGCGTGCGGCAAGGGCCGCCGCGCAAGCCGGAAACGCTGCTGAGGAGAAGTCCGCCGGGATCACTCGCTTCACCGGTTGATAGGTCTGTCCACCGGCGACCTCGAAGCGCGTCAGCGTGTCGTTGGCGTGGATCTCGATCCCAGCGGAGCGCAACCAATCCAGCGTCATCCGCACGTATCCCTGCTCGTGCATCTCGCCATCCACCTGCAGCACGGAACGTCCACTGGCTAGTGGGCAAGCGACCAGAAGCGGCGTCAGGTAGATCGAGGTTGTGCCATCGATGGAGGCCTCACCACCCCGGAGTGGACCGTGAAGGACGATCGGCGCCGTCCCGTTCGGACCGGATCGCTCCACGTGAGCGCCGAGCTGTTCCACTGAGCGCAGCAGGGCGGCGAACGGTCTGCTTCGAATGCTGGCATCGCCATCCAGAGCACACCGGGCCGATCCGGTCGCGCACAGGCCGATGAGGTTTCCGAGCGTCGTCCCCGAGTTCCCTACATCAAGCTCGGCGGCAGTCACGGGGAGCCGACCCCCGACACCCTCGACAGTCCATTGCCGATCGCGCCGCGCAATCCTGGCGCCAAGAGCGGTGCAACACGAGGCCGCGGACTGCGTATCCGCCGCATCGAGAGGATCAGTAAGAATCGAAGCCCCCCCCGCTGCCGTTCCCACCATCACACCGCGGATCGTGTGCGACTTCGACGCCGGAATCCGGATCGCGCCCGCCAGCGACGACCGTGTGACCGACAAGATCATCGCGCTACCCCCTACCTATGACCCTAACCCGGCGCAGCAACACAGCAGCCATCCCGTCCCACCGGGTAAGATAGCCTTGCGGGGATCGCGCAATTCGCCGGTCCCCGCAAGACTTTTCCGTCTAGTGTTCTCGACTTTCGGAGGACTAGTCCTGCGACGAGATGACTTGCACGATCACCTGGTCGCCGTTCTCGATCTTCACGAGGAAGAAGTCACGATCGACCGTTCCGTCTTCGCGATACGACGTATCGAGGAAGACGTTCGGCTCCATCGTTGTGGTGATCGTGTTCTCGTGAAGCCACGTGCGCACGGCATCGGCGTCAAACGCGCCAACCTGCTCAATGGCGGTCTTCAGCGTATACACGGCCACATAGCCCTTCATCGCGTCGTGCGAAGGGATCTCGCCGTAGAGCAGCTGGTAAGTGTCGGAGAAGTCCTTGATCGGCGGGTACGCGTAGGACCACGTTGCCGCACCCATCACACCCTCCATCGCTTCGCCACCTAGACTGAGGGCGAGGGAGCTCAGCAGCGGACTGTAGCCAACGACCTGGAGGTCGATGCCCAGGGTCCTCAGCTGAATCATGAATCGAGCGTTCTCTTCTTCATGCCCGTAGAGGAAGATGGTGTCGACGCCCATGTTCTGGATGCGTGCAATCTCCCCTGCGAAATCCGCTTGGGCCGTTTGAATGGCGATGCCCTCGAAGTCCACGCCGAACGCGTCCGCGGCTTCCGACAGGATGTCGCGGCCATCGCTCCCCATCTCGTCATTGGTGTAGACCATGACGACGCTTTGCACGCCGACATCCTCGACCATCCATCGCACCAGCCATGGGAAGACGTTGCGGTTGATCGGTGAGGTGGCGAAGACGTTGTAGTTGCCCTGTTCGTAGATCGACGTCGATGCCGAGCCGACGAACTGGAGGATCCCTGCATCCTCAAGCGTATCCATGTTGACGATCGTCGACGAACTGTAGATCGTCCCGAAGACGGCGAATGGCTCCTTCGTCACGGCATACCGCATCGCCGCAACAGAGACCGGCGGACGGCTCTCCGTGTCGACCAGGAAGTACTCGATCGGATGACCGAGAATGCCTCCCGCGTTGTTGATCTCGTTGAACGCAAGGAGGATGCCATTCCGCCACATCGCACCGTTGTTGGCGCCAGGACCGCTGAGCTCGCACACAATGCCGAACTCGACGGGCTCTGCCGCATCTTGCGCGAACGCCCCCAAGACCGTGAAGAGAAGTCCAAGACCCAGTAGGAAACCAACCGAACCCACCCTGCGAACCATCGAAACCTCCTTGTGGTGTTTGCCGCTGTGTCCTCTTCAGCTCTGCAGTGCGCCCTCGGTCACCCCCTTCACGTTGCCTTGCCTCAGGGACGAACCGCATGCGCCCTTCGTCATCCCCTTGTTGTCTCTTGCATGCAATGGGAGGAAGAACGGCGTGCCATAGTACGGTGGTTCCGCGGGAGAGGCGGCGCGGCGCGTCTTTGACATTGTCAAAAGAGGCTCCATATATCCATACATCGCACCAACATAGTCGAACGTTGACGCTCCGTCAAGGCGGGAGTCTCGGGGAACTACGGTCCTCACCTCGGCGGACTGCAAGCTCTGATGATCGCCACCGCGTAGGCCGATCGGCTTCGGGATCTCGTGCGGAACGGCCACGTTCCATGCACCGCAGCGCGCAGTGGAAAGTCGCAGCCGGGAGAGCGCTTCCGGGCAACCTTGTCGTTCGCCGCATCGCCGCGGCGCGACGCACTTGACCCGGCGCCGGGCGCGACCGATCATCCCTCGGAGCGGCAAGAGCGCGCATCCTACGTCGAAACTCCGGGAGATCGGAGGCATGCCATGCCTCCGCGGGGCTCAGTCAGCACAGTGGTCCGAGGCGAGCGCAATGATTCGAGACAACGTGAGACGCCTGCTCGACGAGATCCCGCCCGGTGTGGAGCTGGTCGCCGCCGCGAAGACCCGATCTCCCGCAGAGATCCTTGAGGCGATACAGGCCGGTGTGCGCGTCATCGGTGAGAACTACGTGCAAGAGGCGGAGAGAGCCCGCGCCGTGATCGGCGGGCGGGCGGCATGGCACCTCATAGGCCCTCTTCAACGGAACAAGGTCAAAAGGGCGGTCGCACTGTTCGATCTGATCGAAACGGTCGACTCCCGACGTCTCGCCACGTCGATCGACAACGCCTGCGCCGTCGTCGGCAAATCGATGCCCGTCCTACTCGAGGTCAACAGCGGCCGTGAACCGCAGAAGGCAGGCGTCTTCCCTGAGGAGGCAGTGTCGCTGCTTCGCGAGCTCGCGCAGATGCGCCACGTGTCCGTTGTCGGATTGATGACGATGGGTCCAGCCATCGGTGATCCCGAGGAGGCTCGTCCGTACTTCAGCAGGACCAAGGCGCTGTTCGACACGATCAAAGACATGCCGCTAGAGGGCGTCAAGATGCAGATGCTGTCGATGGGGATGTCCAACTCGTACCGCGTGGCGATCCAGGAGGGTGCAACGGTGGTTCGCGTCGGAACTGCGATCTTTGGGCAGCGACGCTCTGACCCTCCCCGGTAGAGGCTGTGCCGTCTGTCCGGCGAATCCTTCGGAGGCTTCGCTGATGAAACCGCGCTCCCTCAGAAGCACCGGGAAGACCACGGAAAGGAGCCGCAATGCTACTACGAATCACCGTGCTGAAGCGAGCCGCGTTCGAGGATCTCATCGAGGCGTACGTTCCACAAGGACGTAAGGTGTCCTACGGACCGTGCGATCGTTTCGAGGACCGGCAGGTGTTCGACGTGCGGGGGGGGTCCCGCCATCAGGCTTCTGTGCTCGAGCGTGGGCCAGCGTGTTCGGCGACCTGGCTGTCGTCGAGCTGGGAGGCAACGCACCGTGGATCGACCGCCCGCGGACCATGATCACGTGCTGCAACGACGGACTCACCCCCGTGGTTTTCCGCATCGAACGAATCGAGGAGGGCTCCGATTGACGAGCGCTACACACCAACGCCAACTCGGTGAGTTTCGGCTGCTGATCGCGAAGGACGGTAGCGGCGGCACAAGGCCGCTCGCCGAGCTCGTGGACGACCTCCCATCCGATCTTCGCGATGCGCAGATCTTCATGGAAGGGGGCCTCATGGTCATCGACACGCCCAAGCTGCGCCTGCTCCTTGACGCAGGCAACGGTCCGAACCGCGGTCCCCGAGCCCACGCCGCCGAAAGCGCTTTCGCGGAGCACGGCGTGTCCCCGGACGCCATCGATATGGTCTTGCTCACCCACGGCGATCCCGATCACATCGGAGGGCTCCTCGACAGCGTGGGCGATCTCTCGTACTCGCGTGCGAGGTACGTGCTGCACGAAGATCTCTGGAACGCCCTCACCAGTGCCCCCACGGCGGGGTTGTACTTCCCTGGTCAAGCTGAGTTCGTCCACCGTCTGGCGACCCTGATCGAGAGCCGCATGATCCTGTTCGACGCGCCCTGCGCCGTCACCTCGGGCGTCCAGGCAGTTCCCGCTCCGGGTCACCGCGCGGGGCACACGCTCTACCGCTTCTTCTCCCGCGGCGAAGCTCTGTGGCACATCGGAGATGCGGCCTTCGATCCGTTGTTCCTCGAGCGCCCGGAGCTCGTCATCCCAGCGGAGTATCAACCGGACGTCGCACGTGCCACTCGAGAAGCGTTGGCGCAGCAAGCATCGGAAGAGGGTGCGTGGATCGTCGGCTCCCACTTCCGAGCCTGCGATGTCGGACGACTGAGGCCAACCGGCAAGACGGCGCGCTTCCATTGGGTCGCGGATGGAGCGGGGACCGAACCGTAGGGGCCAAGAAGCCACACAGAGCAGGGCACCTTCCCGAGGGGCCGGCGCTGCGCCCCACGAGCTCACGCGGCGGCATCACCGTGGTCGTCGTCCCCGATCCGTTCGATCTTGAAGATGACCGGCCGCAGGCCGTCGTTGCAGCAGGTGATGGTGTACCCAGGCTGCTCGATCCACGGAATCGTCGCCCCATACATCACCATCGCGACCTCATGGTGGATGTTCGGCCAGGCGCGCTCGCAGAACCCCTCGGGCTTCGTCGGCCAACCCTCGGAGATGAAGCTCTGCCCTTCCTCGAAGAGGGTGCACCGCCCGAATCCATGCCTCATGGACTCGTCCCTGACGTACTCATCGACGAGATCCCGATGCAGTGTTCTCTTGAGCACGGTGATCCGCACCTGTGGCATCAACCCTCCATCCGCGGAACGACAGCCGGTGCTCCGTTACGGAACGCTGCAAGCTTCGCTCCGCGCTGTGAGGCCCCTGTGTTCGAGCGCGGCGGATGCACATCGATGGTGTTGGACTCCGCGTTGGCAACCGTCATCCACTCGTTCGTCACATCGCCTCCTTGCTCTCGGTGCCGCGAACCTGGGGAATTCAAGCGCTGGGCTTCGGCCGTACGACCAGCCGCGTGCCCGCCGTCTCCACGGGCACAGCGGGGATCACAAGCAGCCCGTCAGCATCCGCACGCATAGTCCCGGAGGCAAGGTTTGCCCCCGTGCTCTCGCGACGAACCCGGTAGTCGAACAGGGAACCCGGTTCGACCTGCAGCTCCTGAAGCCGCCGCGGTGTGACATCCACTGTGCACGACGCAGCCGGCGCCTCGGAACGAAGGCGCAGGACAGCCGACCATTGACGCTCGGTGTCTTCGATCGTCCCCGGATCCCACAACAGGAAGCCGTTGATCGTGCCGACCCCATCGCCGTCCTCAGGATCCCCGTCGCCGGGATCATCATCCAGGGAGCAGTGGGAGAACGCCGGGTACGACTGATCGAGACGGATCGTCTCGATCATCCAATCGAAGACGTCCTCCTCCCAGCCCGACTCCCGCCACGCCCTGGGATGCGGCGCCTGTCCGTGCCCGCGAAGATCCCAGTAGAACGCCCACCCGTGACGCGTTGCCTCCATCGCATCGTAGAATGGGATCTTCTCCGACCACCCCACGGCGGTGTCGTTGCGGCCATTGAACGCGAACACCGGGGCGAAGTCCCACTCTGGATGGGAACTGGCAAGGTACCCTGCATCCAGCCGGTCGTACACCCCGATGCCGTCAGTCGAAGGCAGATTCTCCCGCGGGGTTCCCCATCGCACGGCGAAGGTGGCCAGGGATTCGTGTGCCACGTCGGCCGCACCGTAGTCGAAGCGAGGAACGATCGCCACGCCGCCTGCGAACACGTCACGCAGCATGATCGCTGAGAAGACTGCCCCCACGCCGCCCATGGAGCTCCCGCGCAGGAACACGCGGTTGACGTCGACAGTCGAGAACGTCTCGAGCATCCACTCCACCATCCAGCGCAGCCTGCGCACCGTGTAGTCGACGTTCACCCCTTCGTCAAGCGGCCGCCCCGTGCCCACGTTCTCATTGTAGCCGTACCAAGCGTCCCAGGTTCGGTCCACGCCGTCCGGCCGCCCGGGGATAATGCTCTCTGGGCTGACGATCAGCAGCCCGCGATGCTGCGGGAAGATGGCCGCGTTGCCGTAGCTCCCCCCTCCACCGTGCAGAACGAAGAGCGCCGCCGTCGGCGTGGTCGCCGCCAGCGGCTCGCGTACAACGAAAT